>JACCEA012433636.1_pt1 | contig 46321 bp, 36 predicted proteins | sample 7449851 | NCBI WGS metagenome assembly JACCEA01 (sample SAMN15323453, study PRJNA562643) | freshwater metagenome | isolation source: river surface water | place: USA:Blue River Watershed | collected 2017-08-18 | reverse complement strand
TGCCGGCTTATAGATTGCGTCCGACTTTTTAGTGTTGTTTTGTAAAGAGCTAAATCTCTTTAGTGCCAATGAAATGTCCATTGTTTTATTGTTTTAGGGTTTAAAAATTTGTGTTTAAAGTTTAAGGTTTTATAGCTATTTCCTTATAGTTAAATATAACCTTTTTATCTTTTATTACTATAAATATACGACTATTTTTCCACATTACCAAATTTATTTTTGGAGGTTTTTTACCTTTCTTTCGAGGTAAAATATGGCTTTTTTTAGGTCTTCCAGTTCTTTTTGAGGGTCTTTTTTACCCGCTCTGGCAACATATTTCACTACATTGAATAAATACGCATCTTTGTCTAACCCCCATGCTTCACATACTTTAATTACTTCGTATGGATTATCTACTCCCCCATAGTGTTGAGGGCCGTTTACCATCTCTTTTATATTAGAATTTTCTATAATATCTCTTGCTCTTTGATTGGATTCGGGAAATAATTCTTTTTTGTTTTCTAATTTTTTCATAACTTTTTTTAATTTTCTTATATCAGATATAGGTGGTGGGGTTGGTATTCTTGGTGAATATAACATAATTTATAATTTTATTTTATTTCCAAATTTGATACCACTTTTTCTTTTGTTTTTCGGGTGGTGTGAAAGGACTTGTATTGTCCCAAATATTTACCAATCCACCATATCTTACTTGCATCATCTGCATAAATAACTGATGATATTGTGGTGGTATTTTATCAAAGTCTGCTTTTATTTCAACATCCAATGATATACTTCTCGCTTCACCTGTCATTAATCTTAACTGGTCTTTCATAGAAACAATTGTCGTTTGTTTCATTATTAGATGTTTTCCATCACCGATATGAAATTCAGCTTCTTCTTTTTTCTTAGCTACCATAACTTATTTTTTACTATCCCAATACATTTGTCTAACTTTTTCTCCCAATTCGGAATTGTTAGGTGTATCTAATATTGTTCTACCTTCTATTGTTATTAAGTTTCTATTTTCACTCAAATAACATTCTCTACACATTTGTCCTGCTCCCTCTACATATCCATATCTAAAATCGACATGAGTGGTTTTTAATGTAGTAGTTTCTTTACCACACATAATACAGTTTTCATAAAGTTCTAATTTTTCCATAACTATACTTTTTGTTTGTTTAATTTATTTTGTAATTTAACAATTAAGGCACAAGATTCATACTCCTCAAAATCAATAAGGACTTGTAATTGTTCTTCTAAAAGTTCTGAAAATTCTCTGCTATCAATTGATAATGTAATAACAATAATTCCTTTGATTAGGACTTTTGCAAAATCAACTCTTTTCTTTTTAGTTCTTAAACCATGTTGAATACCCTCTACGATTGCCTTTGCAAGTTCTCGTCTATTTGTTTCAAAAATATCCGAAGGGTCATCAGCCGTTATTTGGATTGGTTTATATCTCTTTCTTATTGACATAAATCAAATATAAGAAAAATATCTTAATTCTCCAAATTTTGAGTATTAAAAGATTTGAATACTTTTGTAGGTATCATTTTGTATCCTGTGTTGGATGTGGTTAGAATACAATTTCTAAACTCTTCCCAATCAATCATATAAGAATTATCCAACACACCACCGGTTTTCGACTTAACTACTTCATTGAGTGCGTTAATGGTGTATATTGAATTTGATTGTTTCTTTCTATGAACTAAAATAGTTTTCCATTCCGAAGGGATTGCATTAGAACCCTTTTCAACATTAAAAGTAATAAACGCTTCTTCGGGTCTTATTTTACTTTCTAAAATGAAAACATTTGGGTTAGTTAGAGTATAATTTGTTAATATAAAATTAACGGATTTATCTAATTCCTCCTTTGTCGTAAAAAGGCAAAGTAGTTGTGTGTTCATTATTTCTTATTTCTCTTTTTAAGATATTCTTGTTTCTGCATACAGTTTTGCATATCTTTTGAAAATTGCAATGTATCATTTGCATCACCACCTGGACCCGATTTTGTTCTAATTGTCATTATACCAATTTCTCTACCATTGATGTCAAAGATGTGTGCATTTTGAATACCTGTTTTAGTATTAATTTTATCATACTTAACATTCATATAACTTTCAATAGATTTTCCTTTTGGAACTCCTAAACAATGTTGGAAATTATCAACATCACCAATTGTTGCAATATTACCTCTATTAACTTCTTTTTGAGATAATGTAGTTGGTTTTTTATCCAACGAACCATCATCTAAAACTTTATAAAATTGGTTTTTAACTTTTTGATAAGCCTGTTCATTTTTGTCATACCAAATATCAGCTTCGTTGTTTCCCATTATCAATTGGAATCTATTAGCTGGTATACCACCTGGGTTATGTCCTTCTGCAATAGTTAAATGTAATCTACTTGCAAAGTCATGTGTCATCATTTTATCACCTAAACCATTTTGAATTTTGTTCAAATCTTGTCTCATACCTTCAACCTCATTATTCATCTTACCATATAGAGTATTGATAACACTTGAATCATATCCCGTTTTATACTTCGGTTTACCTTTACCATCATCTATTACCGCAGTTCTTGAAATAATTTGCCTTACTGCTCCAGGTGCTTTTAATTCTGGATGTTTTGCGTAAAATGCAAACATACCTGCAACTTTTTGTGCCGGTGTTGCTTTTGCATTGTTTATCATTTTACAAGCTGGATGTGTTTTTTTATCTTTTGCCAATTTAGCACATCCTGCTACTATTCCACCTTTACCAGTATACAATCCATCAACTGCATCACCTCTTCTAACACTATCACCATATATGTCAGCAGTTAGTTGTTTTAGTGCTTTTGGATTTGTAGTTAGTTTTGCGTATTTAGATACAAATGATAATTGATACTCTATTTGTTGTTTTTGCAATTTTGCACCATTAAGCTTTCTTTTTGCAATAGATTTAGTTGCAGCTTCTTTTTCAGCAGGTTTTAAGGATGATTCTTCAATCATACTCTGTGCTCTTTCATATGTTTGAGTTACGGTAGAGTTTGCCTGTATGTTATTTGAACCAATTTTATTTGATACGTGTAAAAGTGATACATTATTAGATTTACCATCCCAAATTATAACCATACTATCGGTTGGGTTTTCACCTGCACCATTTGCAGCTATAATTTGTTTGTATTCTTCTGCGGAATATCCATTAAATTTTGCTTTTGGATTTTTCTTTGCAATTTCGTCTACTCTTTGTTGTGCATGTAATATTGATTGTTTATCTCCCCAATATCCTTCTGCGGTTGTTGTTGATGGGTCATATCCTTCTTCAGATGCAACTTGATTGATTTTATCAAATATTGCTCTACCCGTATGAACTGCTGCGGTTAATTTATCTCCACCACTTACTTTTGATTGTTTTGTTACTTTACCAGTTTTTGCCCAATCACTAATATATTTTGTTAATTCTTCGTCAGTTGCGTTTGGATGTTCTCTTAAATATCCTGCAATTTTTAAACCACCTACTTCTGCAAATGCACCTGCAGGTGTTCCTGGTGCTTTTAATTTACCACTCTTATATCCTTCAAATGAACTACCATCTCTACTTTCCATTTCTTTTGTTCCTGTTTTAGAAACATATTGTCTGGTTGTTTTTGGTTTATTTGCTTTTTTTGCTTTATTTTTTTCAGCATCGGTAACATCAATGTCAGCTGCCGGTGCTACTGGTTTATTTTTATTTGGTTTTGCAATTGCCGCAGTTGGTTTTTCATCAGTAGGTAATTGACCACCATTTGCTTTTTTAGCCTTTTCTACTTCCGCCGGTGTTGGTTTATCGTGTTTTTCTGAATCGAATTTTTTTACTACATATACATTGCCTGTTTTCTTATTTTTAACTACATCATCTTCATTAATATAAGAAAAATATACTCTTGCTTTTTGTGCCATTTCATTGGCATTAGAAACACCATTCTCTTTTAGAATTTGTGTTAATTTTGTAACTTGTTCCTCTTTTGTTAAATCAATAATACCATGTTCTACACGATATTCTAATTCTTTAAGAATTTCTTGAAAATTTATTGACATCTTTATATTATTAAAATGAATTACTTATTAATGTATAATCTTTATTAGTTAAATCTTTCTTAGCTTTTTTCAACAAATCATCCACCATCTTATCTCTTTTCTTTGCATCTTCTGGAGATATACTACCATCTTTATCGTGTTGTCTTTTTATTTTTTGCAACTTACTAACAGCATCTCTATCATCTAAATAGATTGCCAATTCAACAGCTGCAGAAGAATGGTCATTGTTATCAGTCATTCTACTCACTTTCTTATTAAAAGCTTCGGCTGGGTTATACATTTCCTTTAAAGGAACTAAATCTACTAATCTCATACTAACATAATTATATGATATAAATATAATTTTTTAACTTATAACCTCTAAATTGTTATAATTCTCACCTTCTTCGATTTTTACCGGAAAACCACCCTTCTCCATTATTTCTTTAATGTCGTTTAAAAGATTTTCTCTTTCAATCGGATGAGTGTCTATAAGAAAGGCATCATAGGTATAAAGTATCATTTTTGACATTTTCCCACTCAAATACTCCAATACCTCACCAATTTTCATATAATTGATTTCAGTTTCCAAAGATTGTAATAAGTAGTTGAATACCTTTTGTTCGTTTGCACCTTCTATTCTATCAAATGGTATTTCTCTTTTATATAAGAGTGTCGTAAGTTTTCCAGAAATGACGAACCTTTGGTATAGTCCCTTAATATATTCATCTACCTTTTGAAAGAAAGGAATTTGTCTTGCATTATCATCTAATCCTCCATACAAATATGTAAAGGTTATTTTCTTTGCCGTCTCCAAATCACACCCATAAAGGTTTGCAAGGTGTTGGTGAGCCGTAGTTCCTCCCGGAAACTCATACCCAACCATTTTCGCAATCAAACGAATGTGATAAGACTCATAGTCAAATTGTAATAGAGTTCCATGTGGATGACGACTAATAAACATTTCTCTCGTTCCATCGGATTTGTTTAAAGCAGAGTAGTTTACGTTGAGGTGACGATTGGATGGCCTACCCGTAGTAGTGTATGGATTATATTGCGTATAGACGATATCATTTTTTCGGATGTATTGCTCGTTAAAGTTAAAACTATCAATAAATTTTTCCCTAACGACTTTTACCCCAGCCCCTTCCAACCTTCCCAATGTTTGGATTGCCGATGTATATTTTCTATTCCATTCATTTCTTGTACTGATATTTGGGATTGTCTTTAAGACCTCATACCACTTCATTAAAGGTATACAATCATTCAACTCTTTAAAGTCGTTTCTATACCCCCTATAAACCGATTCTACGACCTCATTAAAGATAAATGGTTTCCCATACTCTTCAAAATAAACCCACTCATAATCCAATCCTATGGTGTTTAAATACCTATTGTCTAAAACCAACGTATTGACATGAACTATTTTAGATATGTCGAATTTGTCTAACTTCTTTGCATCTATGTGATTGAAATTAATAATACCATCATCACCATTTGATTGTCTAAAATAAATAAAAGACAAACGACTTCCCAATGGGTGTGCTCTATGAGAACTCCACACAGGAATTATAAGGTCAATATTTACATTACCTTCTAAAAATGATTGTAAGGATTGTTTATCTTCAATTAGGTTCATAGAACTCTAATATACGAAAAATATTTTAATTTACAAAGTTATTTGTGAAATTGTAATAGGTTAGGTAGATATAAACCTATGTTTTTTAATTTTACCGATGCTAATCCGATAGATGCTTTATTTGAATTTATTACACCAATATCATCAACGGTTCCATCATTTTTATAAACCACTTCTTTTGGGCCTTCAATTCTCCACTTTAACTCAACACCTTTCCAATATGCATTATGTAAATATGTAGTATATACACTATTATTTAATTCAAAAATATGACCATTAACATCATTTCCTTTTTGAATAAAATATCTTATTATATATCCATTATCATAATCCAATTGTGTTGGAACCGGAACAATTGTTTCAGGAAGTATAATTCTATCAATATTTTTATCTTTTATTAAATCGTTATATGCCATTTTTATTTTATTTATCAATATCCAATACTCTCCATCTTGCATCCAATGTTGTATACCATCCATCAGGAGTAACTGAGTGTTTTACATTTTCAATTTGAAATGCACCAATTACATTATGTATTTCAGGAACACCATCACATTTAAAATATTCACCACAACTAATACCACTTATTCCATCAATTGTTATACTAATTTCAATTGGTGTTAATAAACTTTTATTTTTTTCATAAAAAGATTTTGCTACATATTTTGAAACCACTTTTTCATTTTGAAATACCAATATCTTGATACCATTTGATGTTTTAAATTTTTTAGAGGATGCATCTATTACTTTTGAAACATCTTCTTGTGTTTTTGAATTGGTTGCATTTGTTTGTTGCAATCCACTATTATTTTGTGCTTTTGATTGTAATCTTTCTATTGATTTAACATCTACATAATTTAAACTATACCAACCATCCGCATTTTGTGTTGTATAAAAATCAACACTTTCGTATGCATCTTTTTGAATACCCAATAATTGTTCATTGTCCGGGTTTTTACCAGCTTTCGTTTGTGCAATATATGCATATGAATTAAATAAGGTTCTACCCGCAACATTTTCACTCATATTAAAATCATATGTAAATTCTTTTACAATAGATGAAATTGTTGTTGGTCTAAATCTATATGCTGGGTCTACATTTGTCATTATTCCCTGTAATGTTTTTTTATCTTGTCTAAGTTTACCATCAACTATAAATGCTGGGGATTTTCCACCTTCTATTGTTCCTAATATTAATTTTATTAGACCATATGAATTATCATTTACTATTTCTAAAATCCCTTCCAAAAAATCTAACATAGTGTATGCTTTTCTCCATAAACTTAAAACAGACTCATAGTTTATAAATATATTTAATGCATTACCCAATTTTATATCATCACCATCTCTAGAATATACTTGAATGTATTCTTTTACATCATCAGGCGATGTGTCATGTTTTTTTTCATTTTGGACAAATAATTTTGAATCTTTTAATGTATATTCCAAACCATTAACACTACAATCGGTTGTTTCAATTTTTCCATTTTTATCCGTTTTAAGAACTATTATGTTTTCCGTTTTATCTTTAATGAAAGATGGTAATTGTCCTGGAAAAATAACATTTTCATTTGAAGATATTAAAGCTTCAGCTGAATTTGCTAAAATCATTTCCATTTCACCTCCACCGGAGTCATCGGTATAAAATTTTTGTTTTCCGATACCAACCAATGCGTCATCAATAAATCCGGCATTTACCAAAACAGTATGATTTAATATTTTGTCAATTATAAATGATAGTGTAATATATGGTTTTTTTGATAAACTTTCATATCCTTTATCGGCATTTGCAACTCCCCAGTTAAAAAAATGTTTTGAATCATCGGATTTTGTTACAACTTCACTCAATTGTGGTAATCCAAAATCAACTTCAATTTGATTAATCCAAGTATTAAAATCATCAGGTTTTACAGTTGTTCCTTTAGTTTTTCCATTAATGGTTGTTGTTGCTTTTGGAATTGCTCTGGATACTTCATTACCTCCGGTGATTTTTAAAACTACAACATATGTTCCATTTTCTTCGATGGAATATGTATAATCTAAAACTCTACCAGCCACTTGTTCATATGTTCCTCTGGAATCTTCTACTCTTTTATAATATTTTTGTAATGCTTTGATATCTCCAATAGCTAATTCTGAAAAATTTGAACAAAATGTATCATAATTTGATTTATCTACTAAAACGTTTTGTAAATTTACAGATTTTTGTGCACCTGCTGTTTGAGTTTTTTCACTATCGTCACCATATCTATTTTTAATATAATCTCGTCTAATATCTGCGAAGATGGATTGATTATTACCAAATTCCAATAAAAGATTCATACCAGGTTTTAAGTAAAACAATTCAAACATTTCAAGTTGTTTTAAACTAAATAACCTTATATTTATAGTTGCAATTTTCAAAGTATTTCCCGTACCATCCGTATCTATTTCCAACGATTCTATAATTGGATTGGGTATTGCTCTATCGGTTTCACCATCAACATTTATTCTTTTACCAGTAAAATCAACTCCAATATGTGATGGGCCTAATTGATATGAATTATCTTTATTTTGTATTTTGTTTGTTATAACACAACCCTTATATGAATTTAAAGATGCAGCATCATAATTGTTCTTTATTATATCTTGAAATTTTTCCGCTCTTTCTTTTAATGTCAATTTGGTATCACTAGATTGTTTTGTAACCAATGCAGGTGATGTTAAAATAACAAATGGGGTTTTAAACATAGAAGTTTCAGTTACTCTTTCTCTATTTCTAAAAATTTCTTTTACCCAAGGTTTTAAATCAGATATAAATAATGCCGGCATAACTTATGAATTTATTTTATCAAAATCATTCAATATTGTTGATAGATTTGATGGTATTCTAATTTGTATTCCAGGTTGTATAGATACTGATGCGTCATGTAAATTATTTGCAATTGCAATAATCCACCAATAACTAACATCACCATAGTAAACATCCGCAAGTAAATCCAATCTATCACCAGCTTCAGTTATCAGATAGGTGTCATTATTAGATGCTTTTATTTTTGGATATATAGTTGATTCTAAATATCTTTTTTTAGTATCTTTTTTTAATAAGGTTTTTCTATTTTGATATCTTGTTGACATTTTATATACTATTATTAATTATTATAACGCACCAGAATTGGCTTTAATTTGTGCTTTTTTCTCTCCCTGTTTATACCAATTTACAAATTGTTTTTGTTTGTAATTGTTGCTAGTGTTGTCGGTAACTTTGGGTTGATTAATAAGTGTGTTCATAGACTTTTTAAAATCTTCGTTTTGTTGCTTTATAACTGGGTCGGTATTTTGTGCAGGTTTTACATCAGGTGTTTTATCTGCTTTCGGTGTATTTTTTGTCTTGTTCTTAGATTTATTAGTAACCTTTTCTTTTGGTTTATTAATTTTTTCCGCAGGCTTTTCTTCAAAACGTGGTGTTTCATCACGTTTGGTAACATCTTCTTCTGGAACAAACACAAATGCACGTCTGGTTGGATATTTTACATTCGTATCCGCACCCATTCCATCCAAATTATATCTATATGCTATTTTATTTTCTTTAGCATCTATTTTTGCATGTGGATTTTCGATAATTTTAAATGTAATTTCTATGTTCAAATTTGAGGGATATATTGTGTTTTTTAAACCAACTCTTAAATCTTCTCTGGATACTCCAGGTTCAGGTTGTGCTACATTTGAATATTCGGAATTTATATTTGTTGATGGCCATGTACTGGTATCTGGTATATTTACATTTATACTTTCCATAAAACCAAATAATTTTTTAGCATATCCATGTATAGTTAATTCCAAAAATTGAGGTCTATAAAATAATTGGTCAGAATCTTGTAATTCTGGATTATAAGCTTCTGCTTGTGCAAATTGTTTCCAATATGGTTCTTTTCCATTTTTCATTTTCAAACCAAATGTTGGTGCTGATAATGCGGCTTGGTTTTTGCTATACCTTGCAATGGAAACATCTTGTGCAGGAAAACATAATTCTTTTATAAATTCTATTTGTTCTTTTATTCTAAATATTTGTAATCTTTGAGTCCAATATAAATTTAGAGTAAAATTTAAAGTTCTTTCTACACCATTGTATTTATATGCAGAAAATGGTGAACCAATATATTTAAAACTTTCCCAAGTTCCTTGTACATTTTCATTTAACCCTGCTATTGTTCCTGGAAAATACATAGGATTGTATCCAATCGGATGCATTTTAACCCAAGGAACCAATGATTCATCTTCTTCGGCTCCATATGGAAATTTACCATATACTAATGAGTTAATATAATCATCCATTGTATAGGCCGCTTCTTCTAATTTTCTTTCTTTAAGAACTTTCATAAAACCATTGGTAGTAGGAACTCCATTAAAGGAAACTGCACCTTCTTTTGCTAAATAATGTTCTTTAAATCCGTAAAACGTTTTTGCACCATCTTCACCATTATCTGCACCTTTTTTTCCACCAACTCTTCCATCTAAATTGATATCAAATGCAGCTGGGTGGTATGATGATTGTATAAATTCATCATTATAATTTTGCTTATTACCCCTACCCAAACCTCTACCTGCATTCAGTGCGGCTTGTAACAATGCTTGTTTTGCAGCTCTCATATCTCCCGCAATTGCCGCTCTTGCTGCAGATGCTAATATTTCTGCTCCAGGTTTAAATTGAGTCTGAACATAATATGGTGTATCTGTTTCTATGTCCTTTTCACCACGACCTGCGTTTTGTGGTTGTAGTAGTGTATTACTTATTGGACCAGGTTTGGTCATGTCCGGAAATATAGTATCAGGTATTCTTCTTCTTTGTTTAAGAATTGCACCTGCCAAATTTGCAGCTTGTCTTAAAATTTCGCCAGCCGTTGAATTTGCTTGATATTTTTCTGTCAATATCTTTGTTCTATATGGATTTATAACACCTCTTGTATCAATTATCAATCTATCAGCTTTAAAAAATAAATCATTAATACCATTAATTGGTTTTTTTAATTCTTTTTTTAATACCTTTTCTAAAGATGTGGGTCTGGCTTCATATTTACTAACTTGACTATTTAATGATTCCGTATCGGTTATAGGCAAGTATGTAGTATCACCATAAGCTACTTGCTTATCTTTCGTTGCTCTACCCAATAAATCCAATAATGATGCCATTTGTTTGTTTTATATAAATATCTTTTTATAACATTTAAAATTATTGAACTACATACATAGCTCTTTTAGCTTTAACAGATTCTCTAAGTGTATTATTGATTATATCCGAATCCAAATAAACCTTTGTTCCTCCGGTTGCTTGTGTAGACCACGTTTGTAATAATGCAAATATTTTCATACTCATATTTGCTCCAATTTCCGTATTTACATCATATACAGGTGTTGCTCTTATACTTGCAGCTGATGGTGTTGGTATACTTGTACTAGTTCCTGTATTAGGAGTTCCATCTGATTTTGTTGTTGCAGCAGTTGCGACCGTTGTAACTGCCGTTTTTGTCATATCTGTTATTGATTTCGACGCATCGGTCATTATTTTACTATTAGCAGATTTTGATTTATTATATGCGTCGGTTGCTTGTTTTTCAATATCATCCAATGATGACATTGTAGTATTTTGAATTGCTTGTGTCGTTTTCTCCGAATTTGCAACTACTTGGTCTGCTATTGAAACATTTGTTTTTATTAAACCCTTTTGTACAGCTGTTTGGAAATCTTTTACTTCATCTTCTAATCCACCTTTTGATAGATAATCCATATTAGCGGCTATCCAATTTGCCAATTTTTGATTTGACTCACTACCAACACCAATTTGCTGGCCTTCTTTTGAACGATATGCAGACCTAAATTTTTCTAATTGAGATATATCAATACCCTTTAATGTTGCACCCAATGCATCCGTTCCTCTTTGTAGTAATCCAAATGATGCATAATCTACAACATTTACGAATTCGGCACCAATACCTGCTATAACATTTCCAAAAGTTTGCCAACCACCACCTTTGCCACCACGCTGAGCTTCATTACTTCCAACATTATAGATTCCCTTTCCTAATGACCAAAATCCAGCTGCTCCGGCGGCTGCAGTTCCGGCACTCGCTGCAGACATGGTTCCTGCGGTTCCGGCTAATAACGAACTACCTCCTCCTGAAAATAAACTCCATGCACCACTTAATATTTGTGGTAAAAATGATGCCAATCCACCAACTAATCCACTTAATAACATTCCAGGAAGTTCCGTTCCTAATGTTCTTAAAAATCCTAAATTTGCTTTAAGTTGTAAATAATCATTATCAATCATCACATCGTTTAATGATTTTTGATTTTGAATTTGTTGTTGTGCTATTGCAGCTTGTGCCTGTATTGCAGCTGCATTCATTGCTTTTGTTTCTGCAATACTATATTCAATATTTAATCTTTGATTATTGGTTTGTTCCATACTGGCATTGACAACAGCCTTTGCTGATTTATCTATACCTTGGTCTAAATCTTTTGTATTTTTTGCAATTTCACCATAATTTCCACTACCAATTCTTGCAATCTCATCAAAATCCATACCACCTAATGATTGTGATATAGCATCTTTACTGAACATATCTAATTGTGATAAATCAATTCCACCCAATTCTTCTTGCAATGCTTTTACTGCACCTGGTATATCTGATGATGCAAATTTAGCTCTTACTTCTGATAAGTTAATTGATTTTCCCAACATTGCTGATAATTCCATTTCGGCTTTGATACTATCTTTGTAGTTCAATACCATATTTCTACCAGCTGTTGCAATCTTATTAAAATTACCACCCATTGCTTTAACGGCGATAACTTGTTTTTGTAATTCTTTACCTGACCTAAAATTATATTGTGCAATTTCTTTTGTAGAATCTGCCATATCTTTCATCACATCGCCAGGATTTAATCCCATCATTTTGGCCATCTGACGAGTTCCCTCTAGCATATTAAGAGCTTGCTCTCCAGTCGAATCATCTATTATACGAAAATTTGACGCCAAATCGGTAACTTGGTCTGCACCTATTCCAATATATTTAGAAAATACTGCAACCTCTGCACCCAATCTTTGTGAACTATCTGCTCCTGCTCCTAAATTACCAGCAACACTTAAACTTGCATCTGCTATATCTTTTGCGGAAAATCCTGCTTTTGCTAATAATGATACTGCATTTTTACCTAAACCAGTTAATGTATCACCGAAAAATGCATTTCGTAAATCTTGTTTGAAATTCGAAAGTGCGGTGGACATTTGTGCCGAAAACTGAACTCCTGCTTCTTGTATTGCAAAACTTGCTGAGTTTTGTGCTTTTTTAAGTGCTATTTCGTTTTCAACAATTTGGTCTTTTATATTGAAAGATGCAACCTTACCAAAATAGTCACCCATCATACCTTGTTTATATGCAAGATAAGTTGCCGCACCTGCTAATGCACCAACTGCTGCTTTTATACCAGTTCCACTTGATAATGATTTAAATACATTTCCAACTTCGTTGGCTAATGGTACCGTGCCTTCCATATTACTTAGGAACGATTCCATGAATCCATCTGCTTTTTGCATGTTCTTAGTAAAATCAATAGTGCCATCAGAAGTTGCTTCCATTGATTTTTTTATCTCTTTACCTGCTTCAGATGTTGCTTCAAATCCTTCCGTTACTTTTGCATAATTTTTAGCAGCTGCTTCCGTATATTTGTTGAATTGTTCTTCAGTAATTGCTTTATTTTTAAGCAATTTTCCTAATCGTTTTTCTTCCGAAAAGAATTTATTTTTTGCAGCACTTACTTTTTTAATATACTTTACCTCATTTAGAGTTAAGTCATTTTGTTTACCAAGTGTAGTTGCTATACTTTTACTACTTTTTTTAATGGTTTCTGCAAATTTTGTAAAAGTCTTATATCCTTTATTATTTTTATCAATCCCTGCACCAATACTTTCAATTGCATCGTCAATTTCTGACATGTTTTCATACATGTCTTTTGCTTCTTTTCTAGCTAGTTTTAAAGATTCCGCTATTTTTTCTGCATTTTTGGCTGCTTTATCATTAACAGGTTGATTTGTTGAATTTTCCGCAGCGGGAGTTTGAGGTGTCGATGCAGCCTTTTGTTTTCCCTTTACGATATTGTTTTTTGTATTTTTCCCCTTTGCCATTTATTAAAATTAATTTAAATCGGAGAAATCAATATCTTTGAATTTAGAATTGTATTTATTGAGTCTTTGTGTAGATGCGTCTATTTTAGAATTAATATCATCAAATGCTTTCCATACATCCTCATCAGAATCTTTTATTTTATTTAAAAATTGAGTTTCTTTATTTTTTGACTTTGCGGTAAAAAATAAATCCAACAATTTAGAAAACATATTTATTTCTACTAATTTTTGCTTTGCCATATTCTACGTTTGTATATAAATATAAATAATACTATTTTCTCCTCACTTTTGATGGAGCTGCAGATTTTCCTCTATTGGCTGCTTCTATTTGTTCCGTTTCGGATTTTTTAGATTTAACCAACTCATTCCAATAAAAATCTCTTAATTTAATAGGCATATGATATACATCACCCCATGTAAAACCACCATTGGAGTTATATATCATTTGAAAAATTTTTTGATGTATTGCTATACTATAATCAGTCGACAGGATAAAAAAAGTCAACCCCAAACGGGATACGAAGTGCCTCCTCTTCACCACTAGCCATTGTATACTTAAACTTTAAATCTAAGTCAGGAGTAATTGAGTTTGCGTATTTTCTAAGAGCTTTTGAATCTGCTGCTAATAACCCGTTTGTTACAAAATTACTAATATGTCCAAAATCTCTAACACCATCAACTTCTACAATTTGTCTCCTATATCTAGCAGTGATTTCACCTGAATTTTTTGTAAGTTTTTCGATTGCTTCAACATCTTTGTTTATTGCCATCTCATCACCATGTGTAAGTAACTTAAACTTAATTTGTTTTTTAGATTGTGGTAAAATGAAATCATATTCATTTTTTCTATTTAACAAATCTCTGTCAATTTCTTTTGTTTGTATTTGAGAAAGGTCAACAATAACTGATACTGGTTCTCCTGTTTCAGGGTCATCAACAGTAACTTCATAATCGGCACCAAATGCTAACATACGAGTTGCAACTAATATTGCATTTTTGTCACCAACTAATATATCATCTATACTAACTCCAGGTTCAACTACTACCGATTCCAACATTTTATTAATATGTTGTCCTTTTCTAATTAAATTAACTGAAGTTAAAATATCTTCTTCCTTTGCAGTTAATAATTTGATTGTAAGTTGTCCTTTTGATAATGGAGATGATTCAGGATAACATAAACCTTCAGATGGTAATGTTATAACTTCTGTTGCAAATGGATAAGACTTTGGCATTTGTGTTGGTGCCGTTCCTAATCCACCTCTAGTAACTTGTTGTTCTACGTTTTCGTTCATAATATAACTTTTGTGTTTATTATATATATTCTATTTTTAAAAAATAAAAAAGGGAAACATTTCTGTCTCCCTTTCTTTTTTACTATTTTTATCAAATTAGAACTCTAATATTGCGTAATCGTAAGTTAATTGTAATTCGATTGAAACTGGGTCTGTTGTGTTTGACCAATCTAAATCACCAAAGTTTGCTTGAGTGATAAATGCTCCAACCAATGACCATTCTTCTACGATATCACCCACTGGCCCTAACAATTGGAATGTAAGTTGCTTCTTATAAAAAGCTGCGTATCCATCTCTACCTGTTAATGACTCATGTGATTGTCTAATCCACTCCATTACTTGTTGTGCACCAGATGGAACGATTGGGTCATATAGAGTGATATTGATATCATCCCAAGTTGATTTACCTTTAATCTTTCTCTTCACATTGATATGGTCTAATTCAACCACTTCTGAAGTGAAAGTTGGTCTACTTGCTGTTTTGATGATGTAAGATTCGATACCATCTACTGTCATAATAAATCTATTCTGAAGTTTTGGTTCAAACTCTTTATAAAACATCTTGTCAAATCCTAATATTGTTGGCATCTTCGTTTATATTTTTGTTGTTCTATTATAAATATTTGTTTTTAAAATTATCCGTTAAAACTTGCACCTGTTGGTAAGATGTTGAAATCAATTTGAATGAATTCAGCCGTCTTAGTTGGTTGTAAGTAGATAGCTCCTTTTAAGATGTTTCTATCAATTACATCAGGTGTGTTGTTTGACTCATCCATTATAACTCTGAATGCGTATAAACCTTGTCTACTTTGAATTGAGTTTAAGTAAGGATTAACAATATTCAAGAACTTAGTTCTAGTCTCTGCTGAGTTTTGTTCGAATACTAAGTATCTACTTGATGAAGCGATATACTTTCTAACTGTTAACAATAATCTTCTTACATTAATTCTATCCAATGCCGATGGTTTATCTTGTAAAGTTTTTTGTCCGAATACTACAATACCTTGTCCTGGGAATTGAACGATTGGGTTAACTTTATTTTCGTATAATGTATCTTTTTCGGCTTGAGATAATCTATCCAATACTGCAACTGCTCCAGTCAAACCACCTCTATTCAAACCTGCTGGTGCGAACCATTCTCCAGCAACATTGTCGTTTGCTGCGAATACACCTGGAAGTAATACTGATGGTGGAACTGTGATTAATTTGTTTGTATTGATGTCGATAGTCTTAATCCATGGGTAGTAAACTGCTGCGTAGTTAGAATCAACTGACTGAGCTTGTGTTACTGTTGCTGGTATTTTTGTGTTTGCGTTACCTGCGTCTGCGATAAAGAATGCGTCACTTCTTTCTTCAACCATATCTAAAATAGATGTGAATACTGAAGAATGGTCTGCTCTTGTAACACCAGGTGCTACAACCATATTAATATCATATTCATCGGTATTTGATAAAGCTGCAATCATTTTATTGTATGCTACTGAACCACTTGCAGTTGAAGTTGATAAGTTAAATCCTTGAGTATTAGTTGCGGTGATATCAGAACCTTTATAAATTGGAGTTGTTGGGTTTAAACCATCAAAACCTTCTTGGAATGCTATGATAAATTGTCTTTTTGCAACATCAGTTGAAACTGAACCAGTTAATTCTAAACTATCAGTTGTATCTAAAGAATAAACTGCGTTAGAACCTGTTAATGCTCCCGTTGGGATTGGTTTGATATAAATTGCGTTATCCGTATTATTATCTAAATCAATACCACCATATTGTGTAGCGGTTGCAGTTACAAAAGTTACTGCTGGAATTTGTGCAGATAAAGTTGCATTTGCCAAAACAGGTAATTTATATGCAGCGTGGCCATAAGGAACGGCTTGTACCGGAATACCTTCAGGTGCAACATAGTCTGCATCATTAGAGTTCCAAACTCTAACATATCTAGAATTAACTACCCAATCACCATGCTCTGTAATTTTACCTTCAGAGTTGATTGTTCTACTTCTATCACCAATTACTCTTGAGATATAGTTAGGAGAATTGGGGTCTAAATTCACATTGTTATATGTTTCTAAAATTGTTTTCTTTTTGTTTGTGTCAGAATATCCTCTAACAACTACTGAGAATGTACCATAATCAGTTCCACTTACCGAACCAGCTGGTTTGATATTTGAGATACCAATTTTAATTTTGCTATTAGCTGCGTTACCTGCACCTAATGTAACAAATCTTAATACATTAAATCTTTGACCTGAAATCAATTGAGATTTGATTATTGGAGTCAATGCTTCTTGTGCATCAAATGTGAATGGTTGGTCATCCAAAACATTAACCGATGCTGATGTGTTAGCTGTAAAATCTATACTATGATTTTGGAAAAATGCATATACATATGCACCCTTACTTCCAAATGGAGATGTACCGAATGTAGATTCGATATCATTCACATCTTCTGGGTCAAGCGATGTACTTCCTGTAAATGAAGTAGAACCAGTAATAAAAATACTGAAATCACCATTACTTGCCGTTTGATATGTAGAACCACTCAATCCAGTTGTTAATGTATTTTTATCAGTAGGAAAAAGAATACCAACCGATGCACTTACTGCTCCGGATGTTGCAGTTAATAATAAAGGATTTTGTGCAGTATATCCACCAATACCTGCTACTCTTGCAATCGTTGCTGTTCCCGCTTCTCTTAAATAAGATTGAACTGCTAAAGGAGTATAGTAAGTGTCATCTACTACTCCAAACAAAGTTTCAAACTCAGCTTGTGAATTTACAATTGTTGGAACCAATGGGCCTTCTTTGAAAGGGCCGATAAATGCTGCTCCTATTTCTCCAACGCCTTGTTGTAAGAATGAAAGGTCATTTTCTCTTGTGAAAACGCCTGGTGATACTAATTTTTCTGCCATTTTATATGCTTATTTTAAAAATTTATTAATTCTCAATATAAATATAATATTTTAATTCAAAACCATAAAATATTATGTGTATATTGGAGAGAAGCTATTGAATACAGCCGCAATTTGTGAGCTATTTTGTTTTACATTATAAAATAATACCGGGCCAATTTGGCCATTCCACTTTCGGCCGAAACCACTACTACCTCCAATCGTTAAATACGATAAACCATCCAATGAAGGTATTGTTTGTGCAGATGTACCAAGCCCAAGTTGAAAACCACCATTTGCATATGCTTCCACAGACCCAGCTGCGTTAAATGCAACTGAAATCATAGTCCATGTATTAAGAGGCATTGTGTAAGTTGGTATTGAAAATGTTCCCATACTTGTACTATCAAAATTTATTCTATTTAATGTAGAAGAATCGGTTGAACCAATTCCAAGAGAATATCTACCATCCATATCAAAAAGAATTCTTTCTGATGCTCCCAATGTAGTAGTTGGTCTAACCCATACATGTATTGTTCCTGTCGTAACATTAAATTGAGCAAGATTACCATTAATATTTGAAGAATAATCTTTATAGAACATTTGCGTTGTACCATTTAAAGAATAATATCTTTCTTTTGAACTTGCTCCATTATTATATGAAGGGTTTCCACTTGCCAATGACTTTGGTGCTTGTCCTGCAGGTCTAACACCCGTATTCCAACCTGATACGTCTAATAAATCTACACTTGGTGTACCAGTTGAAGGCCTTCCTGCCGTAAATGATGTAGATTTTGATGGGTCTAAATACATTCTCAAACCAGTATGTGGTACAGGCGGTGTAGATTCCGTTCCTTTATTATGTGAAACGAATCCATTTGCTAAATATGTATGTGCAACATCTACTGTTATTGTTGCAATTTCCAATGTATCATTTATAATATTAACCGATTCAACTAAAATTTCTTCAACTTCATTTGTTGTTTGATTGTATTTTATAAGTTTATCACCTGCAACCAAATCTTCAGCTCTACTAAATTGATATGTGTTATTATCTGAATCGAATACAAATAGTGGGTGAGCTTTTGTGCACTTTAATGCATCATTATTAATAGAAACATATGAATCCGCAAAAGAATAGTATATATTTCCAATAGTTGCATCAACTACTTCACCTGATATATTATTTTGAAACCACCAATACCATTCATGTTCATCGTTTTCAGATAACATTTCTGGCATATCCGTTGGGACAAATGTTTTAATCGTATCACCAATATACAAATCAACTGCTGAGATTGTACTTCCATTTGCTAATAAAATTTGTGTATCAACATCAACACAAAATGTATCACTATTTATTTGGTTATATGTATCTACTGAATATATATTTTTAGTAGACGCCACATTATATCCTGTTGCATCTATATTAAATCCGTCATTATACTTTGCACTTAAAAGTGTAGCAGAGCTACCACTATATGGTGCAGTTCCTAAATTTTTTGCAGTAATATCAAAAACACCTGCAGTTGGATTATACGCCGTGCTGAAAAACACTTCGTTATCGGTTGTTACAACATAATTTGCACCTCTACCTTTGTTGTATGTATTAAATCTAGAACCAGATTGTGCAAATACAAACTTTAATTGTTCAGTTGTTCCTTCTACAATATATGTAAACGGATGTGTTACCGTTACCGAATCAAATGCGAAATCGGATAATGAAGTATTTGCGGCATTTCCGGTAATGCTACCCATTGATGTAGATGGACCAGAACCTACTGCAGCATATCCAAGACTTCCTAATTTTAAATTTGTTTTTGGCATATTATTTTTATTTAACTATTATAAATATCTAATAAACTATTTACCCACTTATCTCTATCCGAATAATTCATCATATACGATTTTAATTTATTAAACCATTCTTTTTTTGTTTCGTAATCCGTATTTTTTATTTCTTTTATGATATTTTCAAATTCTGTTTTGGTTTCTGCTCTATATGGATATTCCCACTCTTTCATCCAATCTTTACTTAATATAGGTAGTTTTCCATAATCAACCGCTTGAAATATTGAATAACCAAATGGTTCATAATTAAAACAACTATGTGAAATTCCCCAATCCAAACGATAAAACCAATCTAACTTACTATAATCAAAAATATATCTTTTAGCTCGTTTAAAATTCACACCATATCCCTTCTCCCAAACATCATTTAAAACTTTAAGAGTAGTAAATAAATAACAATCTATGTTTTCTAAATACCAAACTCTTTTTCTAGTTTCAGTTCTAGCTGCAAATCCTACTTTATTTGAATCATTTAATTCTAAATTATTTTCAAAACTATAATAATTCGGAATATCAATAAAATCATACAATCCATGTTTTGGAGTTTTAAATAATCCAATCCATATTCTTTTTTTAACGGATTTTATTATATTAGTTTCCCATTCCGAATCTGCACCATAATGTTGCATTCCAGGAGCTTCTGAAAATAATCCAGCTTTTAGAGACATATCTATTGAATTATGCATTACATAACTCTCTACCCTGTCCAAATTATTTAGGATTGCTGAGTTGGGGTAATAGTGTCCGTGTAGTATGTGTATTCGCCGAGCACTATTTATAACTTGTTCAAATTTACCATTGTCATCTACTTGCCAGTAAATTTCTATTGGATATATTTTATCCTCAAAATTATCAGGTTTTTTTCTATGTATAAGTAGGATAGGTTTTACTTTTAAATGGGGAACAACATATTCTACAAAATTGTTCACCCAAACATCACTACCAGCACCTACTTTATTTCCAAAACCTGTTGTATAATATACATCATACATTATTATAACCCTTTTTGTTTCTTTAACTCTTCAATTTGTAAAGTTAAATCATGTATTTGCGTTTGTTGTTCTTTAATTGCTTCTACCATTAAACCCATCATTTTTGAATAGTCTAACGCTAAGAAACCATCTACTCTTTCGATTACCACTTGAGGTAAAACTTCTTGCACTTCTTGTGCAATCAAACCAGTCTTAGGAGTTGATTTTGTTACTTCATTTACATCATCATTCCATTCCCAAGTTACACCATTCAATTTACATACTTTTTCCAAAGCGTTTGGTATAAGTTGAATATTGTTTTTATGTCTTTTATCCGAAGTAAAGAATGCCGTAATATCACCTGTTGCTGTAATTGCTCCGTTGATTGTTAAACCTGCAAATGTAGGTGATGCCGATGTAGCTACTGATTGGCCAATTGATATTGAACAAGCTCCAGTTGTTGCTCCTAATGTTACACCGGTTCCCGCTGATAATGATGTTACACCCGTATTTGTAATTGTTACATTACCCGTTGCACTTGAGTTTGAACTTAAACCGGTATTTGTTGTGATTGATAAAACTCCGGTGTTTGCAATAGTAACTGCACCACTACCATTATATGATGTTCCACTTAAACCAGTACTAATTGTTAAAGTTGCTAAGTTAGAACCCAATGAAATACCACTAATTGTTGAGTTTGTTAATTGTGCGTTACCAATTCCCGTTACTTGTGATGAACCAGAAATTGTTCCAGCAGGTAATAAATTTTTAACTTGCGTTGACCCACTTACTATACCATTTGTTGCATTTATTGTTCCGTTGAAAGAAGTTGCCGTAATCACATCCGCTTTGAAATCTGCTAATGTAAATCCGTTACCAGTTGTATCAATTGTACCAGATGGTTCTATTGTATACCCTTCAAATACTTTCCATGCACCACCATCACTTGCATCTCTAAAAATACCAGAGTGTGCATAAGTTCCATCGTTGTAGTTACCAACAATACCTAAATCAGGATTTGTTATAGTTGATTCGTTGTTTAAATAAATCAAATTATCAGCCACTGCTAAATTTTCAGAATTGATAATTGATTGAGTTCCATAAACTACAATGTTTCCTAAAAATGAAACAGTTGAACCTGTTAATTGTATTGCGTTATTTAATGAACTAGTATATGTGTTTAAAGATGTATTACCATTACTTGCACTAAATGTATTCAATGAAGTTAATATATCCAATACTTGTGATGAACCCGATACTACTCCATTTGGTAATAATGGTGTTACCTGTGAACTTCCACTCACTATACCAATTGAAATTGAAGATATATTTCCGTATGTTATTTGAGATGAACCACTTACTATTCCAGCTGGTATAGATGATATATCAGTATAAGTTATTTGTGATGAACTAGATACAACCGAATTTGTATTCAATTGTTCTTTTACATACTGAGAACCTGATAAAACCGAATTTGTATTCAATTGTTCTTTTACATCATTTGCAAAGTTTGTAGTTGAACCTGCGGTGATTTGTGATGAACCCGATACAATTCCATCAATGTTAAATAATGTATCTATTTGTGCAGAGGATGAAATTATACCACTAGGTATATTACTCAATCCTACATATGTAATTTGTGATGAACCCGAAACTAAAGTTGGAATATTTGTTAAATTATTAAAATTAACCGAACCAGTTATTCCGTTTGTAGAATATATACTCGATGCGGAAACAAATGAAGATGCTGAAATAGATAGTATATTCAATTGTGTAGTTGGGCCTACTGAAGTAAGTGTTACATCTCCCGTATCCAATCCCACTTGTAATGTTCCCAATGTAGTATTTACATATGGTTCTCCGAATGCTAACGAACCTGATTTTTGTGCGGTTGTCCCACGTCTAAATTTAAGTGCCATCTAGTTTACCTTCTTTTTAGTCCGTTGTTATATAATATGTATAAATATCTATTTGCTTTCTAATTCTTTAACTTTATCTGATAATTCTTTTATTGCTTCAATTAATAATGGAATAATTTTTTCGTAATTTACAGCTTTATATCCCGTTTCTCTATCAATTACTGCTTCTGGTAATATTTGTTCTATTTCTTGTGCAATTACTCCAACATCGTTTCCTTTATGAGAATGTATTTCCTCATATCCTTCTTTCCAATCATATGTATTACCACTAATTGATTTAACTTTTGTTAATGCATTTTGAATTGGTTGAATATTTTCTTTTAAACGAATATCTGATGAGAAAAATGCGGTAATATCACCAGTTGCTCTAATTTCACCACTTACACCACTTGCATTTGTTCCCACACCAATTGAACCAAATCTAACATTTGATGTCGTTGCAACTTCTTGTCCGATAGAAATAGTTACTCCACCGGTTCCACCACTTATACCAATACCTGTTCCTGCAGTAATTGATGTTACGCCCGTATTTGTAATTGATACGTTACCAGCTGCATTTGTATTCGTGCTTAAACCACTACTAGTAGTTATTGAAATAACTCCGGTATTTGTAATCGTAACTGCACCACTACCATTGTATGATGTTCCACTTAAACCACTTCCAATTGTTAATGTATATAAATTTGAACCTAATGATACTCCACTAATTGTCGAGTTTGTTAATTGTGCGTTACCAATTCCCGTTACTTGTGATGAACCACTAACAACGCCCGACGGTAATGTTGCTATAAGTTGTGAAGAACCTGATATTACACCATTTGTTGCTAAAATTTGGCCAGTAAATGATGTACCAGTTATTGCTCCGGCTTTAAAATCTGCTAACGTAAATCCTGTTCCTGATGTGTTTACAGTTCCTAATGTTTCATCTTGCAATCCATTAAATACTTTCCAGCTATGCCCATCGCTTGCATCCATAAAGATACCAGCGTGTCTATAAGTTCCATCGTTATAATGTCCTACAACACCTAAATCATTATCAATTGATGCAGTTGGTGATAAATAAAGAATGTTATCACTAATTTCTACATTTTGCGAATTAATTACCGATTGAGTTCCATAAACCACAATATTTCCTAAGAATGAAACGGTAGAACCCGTTAACTGAATTGCGTTGTTTAATGAACTTGTATATGCATTCAATGATGTGTTACCATTACTTGCACTAAATGAATTTAAAGATGCTGTACTTTCTTCAATTCTATTTAATCTTGCATTTGTAGATGCGGTATATAAATGTAGATTGTCTAAATCTAATAATGTTGATGCTGAAAAGTTTTGTAAAGATGCCGTAGCTAAATTAATTGCTACCAATGCTGCTCCAACATTGCCTGGGTCTAAAGTAGTTACAGTATATTCTACTGCGTCTAATCTACTATCTACCGATTGACTAAATGTTACAAATGTAGAGGATGTAAATGTATTTAATGATGCAGTGTGTGAATTATATGATGCTGTTATATTTGATAATATTACAAATTTATCATCAATACTTGCAGTATAAGTTCCTAATGTTGTAACTTTTGTTTCTAAAACATCAATTCTATCTTCGTGATTGGATGCGGTAGCAAATAATTCTACAATACTTGCAGTTGCAGAACCTGTAAATCCATTGTATGATGCGGTTATATTTGATATAATAACATCTTTTTCATTTTGAGAACCAGTCCAACTATTTAAGTCTAAAATGTGACCATTTATACTTGCAGTATATGAATGTATAGATGAAGTAAATGAATTCATAGACGCAGTATATGCTGATATGATTACATTTTTTGATTCTTCTGATGCTGTAAATAAATTTAAAGACTCCGAATGTCGATTTATAGATGAAGTATGTTGATTTATACTTGCTGAAGTTATTTGTAAGTTAGATAATCTACTGTCTACCGATGTTGAGTAATTTTGAACACTTGCATTATTTAATCCGGCAATAGTAGATGAGCTCAATTGACCATATAATGCTAAATTTGAATTTAATCCAAATCTACTATTTGCATGCTCCCAACTCATTGATACATTTGCACCTGCAACTTCAAATCCTGCACCATCAGAACCTAAACTATCAATAGAACCACTTGCTAAAGTAATTACTTTATCTTCAACATATAAATTTTGAGTGTTTATATTTGTAGTAGTTCCTTCAACAATTAAATTTCCTAATATTGTAGTATTTCCACCATCTACATTTATTGCTTGTTTTAATGAAGATGTATATGATTCGATATTGTCTAATCTTCCTTCGTGATTTGAACCAGTCCATTCTAAATCATCTAATCTTGAATCAACACTTCCACTAATTGTATCAATGTATGTTTTAACTGCATATTGTGTCGGAACTGTATCCTCACCAGTAACACCTTGTGCATTTAATAAAGTAGTATTATTACTAACTTCATTTAATACAACACCTACACCAACACCATTTCTTTTGAATGGGCCGATTGCACTTAAACCCGATAAATTGAATTTATTTGCATCAATTGTAACTTCTCCGGTTAATTGATTTACTGCAAAAAAGTCACCAATTTTTAAATTACCTATATTATCAACTGTTGAATAAAATACTCTACCTGGAGCATATTCAATAATTTCTCTATTTCTATTTGGAACACCACCATATTTTGGAAGTGCATTATAAGTTACACCACTACCTACATATTCCATTACCAATCCACCGGTTGAGATGTTTGATAATTGATGGAAATAAATATTATCACCGGTTGTTACCGATGGTGGTGATGGATATACTGATACATATCTTTGACTTGAATTACTACCAGTTGCAACATTGGTTACCAAATAATCCGTCCCACTCAAAATCATATTTGAAGAAACATCAACACCTCTACTTCCACTTTCTAATTGAATCAATATTGAAGCAATACCACTAATTTCTGCTTTTCCTGCAACAGTTGTTGCTTGAATTGCTCCTGGACCAGTTGGTGCTGCAATCGTAACGGTTGGTTGTGATGTATATCCACTACCCGGAGTTAAGATTACAATTTCATCAATTGAACCATTTGCATTTACAGTTGCTTCTGCCGTTGCTTGAACGCTTGCACCTCCACCACTAATTGTTACTCCTGCTACCGAACCGGTATATCCCGCACCATCTTGTGCAATCACTGCACCAACTACGGTTGATGTTAATGTTTGTAATGATGAACCGGTATTATATGTTTGTGGGAAATACGTTTTAGATACCAATCCTTTTGCACCAAAGTCAATTACTGAATTTGAAATATTTGCAAAACCACCATTTCCTACTTTAAATCCGTATGTACAAAATGTAGTAAAGCAAGATACGAATTGTGCATATCCTTTGTTGATTACCAAATGACCAGGTCCACCTTGGTTTACCTGTGTAAATGCATCTGCTACAAATGATTCCAATGGTGATAATGGGTGAACTAAATTACCATCAATTCTAATACCACCACCGGCACCTTGTTCGTCAATTTGTAAAGTAGTTACATTGTATGGTAACGCTTCTAATACTTTTGTTCCACTTGTATTAAATGGACCTGTAATAGAAGAACAGTTTTGAATATATGGTGATGTTGTAATTACAGGTCTTTTAGACGTTGGTGCTTGAATTGATACATGTGGTTTTTCACCTACAATATATCCACTACCATTACTTACCATATTAATAGTAAGACTACCACCACTTACAGTTGCAGTTGCTGTTGCAGCACTTCCACTTGCATCGGGTCCTTCAATAATTACATTTACCGTTTCTCCGTCTTGATATCCAGCTGCAGTGTGTATCATTGTCAATCCACTTACACCTCCACCACTAATTGTTGCGGTTGCAGTAGAACATGGGAATGAAAATGCAAATGAAGGATATTTTAAATCTAAAAATCTCAAACCATAAAAATAGTTTGAATCATGTACATGGAAAAAATCTTTTGTAGGATTTGCTGCAGTTAATCTTACCGTTCTTAATGTGTCACCAACAATTGCAACTCCAGGAGGAACTACGATTGGGTTTTGTTCGGTATAGTTACCACTACCTACATATATTGTATATCTTTTTGTATTTGTATATTCCACAGCACCTAATGATTCGACTGCTGCTTTAATTGTTCTAAATGGATGTGCTGGGTCGGAACCATCATTACTATCACTACCACTTGGAGAAACATATAATCTCAAAGAAGCAGACATTGCATTATCATACAAAGAAGAACTCAATTCTAATAAATCTAATCTACTATCTACCGATGTTGAAAAAGAGGTTGGGTCTCCCATACCATAAACCGAACCTGTAAATGCAGAACCTGAAATTCTATCTATATACGCGTTTGCCCATATTTTATTAGTTGAACCAATATCCCATGCTTTATTTGGATTTGGAATTATGTGTGATGTAAATTCACCGGTTGCAGTAATTGTATCGGAACCACTATTTCCTAAAATTAAATTTCCAGATATATGCAAATTACCACTAACAAATATATTTGATGCGGTAATGTCTCCAGAAGCGGATATTCCACCACTTAAATATAATGAACCACTATTTAGTTCATCTAATTTAGTTACGGTTATTGCTCTTTCGTTTACACCATATTGTAATGAGTCAGGTCCTTTGTTTATATACAATTCACCATCTACTAACGAAACCGACCCTGAATCTCTTCTTATTTGAAATATAGCTGCCATTTAATTCTTTATGTTTGTTATAAATATAATAATATCTTTTTTCTTTTATTATAGTTCTAATCCGTTGTATGGTTATAAAGAATATGCTCTTACTATAAAGTAAAGATATCCATTACTATTCGAATTTCCATGATTGTTTATCCAAAGGGTTCTACCAACACTAGGTACCATAACACTACTTTTCCATACACCATAGTTTGGGGTATATCCATCCGATTCACCATTATAAGTTAATAAAGCAACATCTCCTTGAGTAAGATTACCAAACTCACTTGCAGGATTATTTCCTCTTGTATCTACCCAGTTTTTTTGAGTTCCAAAATTGAATCTAGTTAACATAAAATTTTGATGGTCTGATATATTTGCCGTAATGAATATATCCGCCAATAACCATCTCGCATTCGAAGGTATACTTGTACTACCAATTGTATATTGCCCATTAATAGTAGCCGTATATGCAATATTTGTTGCAGTTGGGCCGATTGGAACCATTTGAATTATTCCCGTACCATTTTGTTGAATTTGACCACCTTTTATATTCAAATTACCGGCAGTGTCAAATCTAGCCCATTCAGTATATGTAGTTCCGTTTGTTCCAAGTTTACCAAATGTTATAAATCCCAAATTACCAGAACCATGTGCAAATAAATCAGTGCTATTTCCTTCTGCCATATCTTGCCCGATACCCGAATAAACTCCACTTCCATTATCATAAACCATAAGTTTTGCACCAACACCAGTTCCTAATGATAATTTAGTAGCTGTTGGGGTTGCAATTCCTACTCCAATTTTACCTGAAAAGTTTACATTTTGTGAACTATTTATTGTAATAGCGGTTGTATTATTTGTTGCTAAATACATAGGATTGGCACCTTCTGCATGTAATGTTAAACCTCCTGCCAAATTTGAATAAAAATATGCACCATTCGCTCTATATTGTCCAGATGATGCATATTGACTACCAAATAAAGCTACACCGGCTTGATTAGTACCTGCATCGTTTCCTAATTGAACGTTTGAATTTGAAGTTGACGATGTGTTTACAAATCTTCCAGTTGTACTTCCACCATTTACTAACAATGAACCAGTTATAGTTTCGGTTCCGTTGAATGTATTTGAACCAGTAGTTGCCAATCTTGTAATATTTGTTGTAGACATTACATCCACCTGCGAACTGCCACTAATTAAAGTTGGTTTGTCAACAATTACAGTAAATGAAACTTGTGAACTACCACTCACTACACCATTTGTTGATAATATTTGCCCTTTAATTGAACCGGTCACTTCTAAATTTGAAGGAATAGATAAACTATTACCATTTGTCCACATTCCAGATGAACTAATATGGTCACCACCGATACCCATTACTACTCTATTATTGGTCATAGATTCTTCATTTCCCAAACCAGATGTGTTTCTTGGTCCAGAAATCAACATACCACCATCATAAGAACTACCACTTTCTTTTTGATAAATCCATCTATTATTTTCAGAATCCCAAAATAAAGAACCGGTTGCTTGCGATGAACCACTATCTATAACCGAAATACCTGCAAATCTAAATGCAGGTGATGCGGAGTTTAATATAATGGTATTTGTTCCTAATGTAGTTGCAGATGCCGTTATATTTTGTAATGAAGATGTCCCATATACCACCAAATCACCGGTCATATACATAGAACCAGTTATAATTTGATTTCCGTTAAATATATTACTTCCAGTAGTTGCTGATTTATTTGCTGTCGTATTTAAAGTTGTTAGGTTTATACCATTTACATTTCCAGTTATATTAATTGAACCCGTTACTACCAAATCATCACCGATAACAACACTATTTCCACCGGATGAGGTTATCTTTTGGCCATCTTGTATTTGTAGAGTTCCTCTAATATCAATTAAACCAGTTGTTGGGTCAAATAATAAATTACCACCACCCGATGATTTTAGTTGAATGTCTCCATCCGATGATTGTAAAATTATGTTATCACTTCCTGCTTCTAATATTTTAATAGATTGGCCTTCATCCGTTGTAATTTGTAATTCCTGATTTGTTGAACCTAATACTTTCGTTCCATCTATGTAAAGTGAACCAGAAGAAACATAAATATCTCTCCATTGATAAGTTGCACTACCTAAATCGTATGTATTATCTACTGCAGGTATTATCGAACCACTCATTGTTTGTGTTCCAATAAATGTATTTGAGCCCGTTGTTGGTAATGTGTTATTTACAAGTGCACGTGCTGAATTTAATATGCTTCTTATTATTGACATTATATATTATATTTTGTATAAATATTATTTTTATCCTTTTAAGTTTGTTGATACTAAATAATAATTTCCAGTAGCATATCCACCTGAAACTGGAAAATCGTTAAATCCCAAATCTTCTAAGTTATATGGTTCAGGCATATAATATGAACCATAAGATGCAAACCAAAGAAAAGAATTTGGAGTATAATCACCATTTGGCTCACTAAAAGTTGTATCTCTTAACCACCAACGACCACCATCTGGAACAGTCCATGCAGTTGTTCCACTTGCATAAAAATTACCATTTCTCATAATTTGTGCGGTATAATTTCCTGCAGTGGTTGATGTTATTGCGTATGTTGTTTGAAACCATCTTTGATAATTTGTTCCAGTATCACCTCTTACATTTCTAATATAATTTGCCATTGCTCTCCAATGATATTTAGAACGAGGATAAACCAAATCCAATCCTAACGGAGTTCCACCATTTATTGATGTATAATATTGTACCGATGGGCCTGTTGTTATTGGGTAAAAATCATAACCACCACCATCTTCAGTCATATCAACATACATTTGAAGTGGATTTGGCATCTTTTCGGATTGAATCCAATATAATCCACTACTTTTGTTTGGATAATTTCTAGCTAGTTCTAGTCCACTCCTTGCGGGGTTAGAACTACTACTACCATCGGGTGCAAATGTTGCAGTTGAATCAACGACTAATCCTCCTATATTAAATGGCATATACTATGGTTTTAAGTTTGTTGATACTAAATAATAATTTCCGGTTGGATATGCAGCAGTTCCATCATTAAACCCTAAATCACTTAAATCATAATTAACAGCTGGCTGTGAATAACCACCTAATAATCCATACGCAGGATAATCACCATTTGGTTCACTAAAAGTTGTATCTCTTAACCACCATCTACCAGAATCTTTAACTTGATGTGCAGATGAACCCGTTCCATAAAAAATATGACTTCTCATTATTACCGATGTGTAGTTTCCAGGTGTTAAACTATATACACCATATACCGTGCCAAAATAATCAGCATATGCGCCTGATGGTCTTTGGTCTCTAACTGCATTTGACATTGCTCTCCAATGAAATTTTGAACGTGGCATTACTAAATCCAAACCCAAAGGTGTTCCACCATTTTTTACATTCACAAAGTTAACAGATGGACCTGATGTTATAAAGTAAAAATCATATCCTCCACCTTCTTCGGTCATATCCACATACATTTGTAAGGCGTTTGGCATTTTTTCAGATTGAATCCAATACCAACCCGAAGGTTTATTTGGATAATGTTTTGCCAATTCTGCACCACATCTAACGGCACGTTCTGCAGATGAACCATCGGCAGGTAATTGTCTTGTATTATTTATTAAAGTTCCACCTATATTTAATGCCATATTATCCTTTTGTATTTGTTGATACCAAATATTTTGTTCCAGTAGAATATCCCAAATATGTATCGTTAAACCCAAAATTACCATCCGAACCCAATGAATATCCAGCCGCGTGGATTCCTAACAATACATTTGGATTATAATCTCCATTTGGTTCTCCGAATGTAGAATCACGCAACCACCATCTACCACCATCCGCAACTCTCCAATCGGGTGCACCTGTTCCATAATATTTTGGATTTCTCATTATATATGTAGTATAATTACCATTCAAACTAGGTGGAGTTGGATAACCACCCGCAGCCACTGTTGATACTGCTGTCGATACTGCGTAACAAGTTTGACAATATCCAGCCAAATCACCCAATACATTATTTGCAAATCTATATATTGCTTTCCAGTGTCCTTGACTTCTAGGATATATTAAATCCAATCCAAGTGCAAGTCCACTATGAATTTCGGTAGTTGAACGTACGGCCGTACCACTTGTTATTGCATAAAAATCATAACCACCACCATCACAATCCGAATCTAAATTTACATACATTTGTAATGGATTTGGCATTCTATCATTTTGTATCCAATAATATCCACTAGTTTTTGCAGGAAATAATCTTTTTATATCCAAACCGCTTTTGGCAGCTTTATCACTACTACTCCCATCCGCCTGTAATAATGATGATGAATTTATTATAGTATTACCTATATGAACTGGCATAACTTATGATTTTTTAGGAGTTGCCACAGATGGGTCAACTTCGGTTAATGCAAATTTATAAACTTTTCCTTTTTTGTTATTATATAAGAATAAATCATCTTCACCTTCCACTATTGTCCAATCACCAATTCCATTATTCAATGATAAATCCGATGTATAAACAGTACTCCATCTGTTTGATGAAGAACCCAAATCTTGTGTTCCGTTTGAACCAGGTCTAACCGTACCACCACCTTCAATTACTAATTTATTATCATAATTATAGAATCCAAATGAAATATTATTACTTGTACTTTGGTCACCAACATAATTGAAAACCATTTTTCCCAAATTATAACTAGATGCCGCTTTTCCAATATTAAATGATAATCCACCACCCGTTTGATTTGGTGCAAGTATAAATGTAGCATCATTATATCCAGATGATAACGTTTGTGTAGTAACTAAATTCATTAAATTACTTCCTGTACCCGTTGTGTATATACTTCCTGTGATTATTTGATTACCTATAAAAATATTAGAACCCGTAGTTGCTAAAGAACCTGTTTTATTTTCTAAAGAAGTTAGTCTACTATTTTGTACAGTATTAGTAGTATCATTTGAACCCGTATAGGTGTTTAATGAACTTAATATATTAATTACTTGCGAAGAACCACTTACTAATGTAGGTAAAGAACTTATATGACTAAAAATAATTTGTGATGAACCAGAAACTACTCCGTTTGTAGCTAAAATTTGCCCTCTAATAGAGCCGGTTACTTCCACATTACCCGCAAATGCAGTATCAGTTCCATTGTGGTATATATTTGATGAACTAATATGGTCACCACCAATACCCATAATCAATTTATTTGTTGGCATTCCTACTTCTTCACCAAGTAAACCCGTATTTCTTGGTCCAGAAATTAACATACCACCACTATAAGAACTACCACTTGCTTTTTGATACACCCATCTTTCATTTTCAGAATCATACAATAAAGAACCCGTTCCCGCAGTTGAACCAGAATCAAACACCGAAAGGCCTGCAAATCTAATTGCGGGTGTGTCGGTATTTAGATAAACTACATTTGTTCCAATTGAGACAGCAGATGCTGTTATATTTTCCAAAGATGATGAACCTTGTACAATTAAATCACCCGTTATATATGTTGAACCCGTTATGATTTGTGTTCCGATAAATGTATTTGAACCAGTAGTTGCATATATACCGGCATCTATATCATTTTCAATCGTTACAACACTTGCACTTATTATATTAAAAGATTGTGTTAGATAATTGTATTCATTTATTGTAACATATGAACCAGTTACAAATCCCAATCCTAAAATTTGTGTAGAACCAGATACTATATTCGTTCCACCTAAAACTTGTATAGAACCACTTACACTACCATTTGGTAATAATACCTTTAATTGAGTAGAAGAACTTACAATATCAGTTCCACCTAATACCTGTATAGAACTACTTACAATTCCATTAGGTTTAGATGCAATATTATCCCATGTAGTTTGAGTTATTGAACCACTTATTACATAATGTTCATCTAATGACGCAGTTAGTTGTGACGAACCCGAAACTAATGTTGGTTTGTTCACAATATTATTATAATCTACATACGATGCGGTAATAGTTCCACTTATTTGTTCACTCACAATAAGTGAGCCCGTAATAGTTAAACTTCCTGATACTGTTGGGTTATACTGAATCATCCTTAATTTTGTTTTTTATAAATATCAAATAAATTAAGGTTTTGGATTATTATCTTTAACTTCCTTTATAGAGTTAAACCATTCACCATTTGTTGATAAACTTCCACTTTGATTTAATTCGTGCCACAACATATCCAATTGATTTCCAATAGTTGGATAATTGTTCACACGAAGTGCATCATATGGTATTTGATAATTTGGGTCAGGTAATTGATTTGGGTCATCAAATACTTCAGTCCAATTTTCTTGTGGGTCACCTTGTAATAACCAATGGTATGCACCTTCGTTGTCTATAAATTTTCTATTCATAATATATATTTTTTAATAATAATTTCCCGAATTATCCGTTTGAACTGCTGCGGTTACACTTAATTTATAATGAGTTGTATCCGTTCTTGTTGCGTATGCATTTAACATAAATCCATTATAATAATGACTATTTGCATATGCTCTAATTACACAATAACCATCCGTTGATTTATAAACACCATTTGCACTCATTCCCCCATAAATATTTTGTAAACCAACATTTGCTATATATCCAGGAGGGCCATAACTCCATTGAAATCCCCATGCACATCTAATTGCTGTTCCGTTTCCATAATTAAATCCAACCGCTTCTACCATATACATGGTATCTATTCCAGCTCCTAAATTTAATTTCATATGAATATACAATGGTGAACCACTACCAGTAAAAAAATTATAAAAATTTCTTTGTTGTAATGACCAATCATTATAATTATATACCCCCATTGATTGTGCTAACTGTGCCATAATTAATAATATCCTCCTGATGTTGTATTTTGTGAAACTCTTCTTATCGACATTGGTTGTTGTGCACCATTACCTGCTACCATATATGAATTCAATGTAAATCCTAAATAATATGGAGATGAGGTGTAGGCTCTTATAACAACATATCCAGCACTACCATAATAAACACCATCTGCACTCATACCGGTATAATTTGTGTTATTAACATTTGATATGATATATGCATATGAATAACAATTCCAAGAACATCTAACAGGATTTGATGTACCATAACAATATCCAACAGCTTCCAACATAAACATTATATTCGAAGATGGATGTGTTATATTAGTTTCCATATGAATATAATTACCAGATGATGACCCATTTGAAAATTGAAATATTCCCAATTGTTGATATCCACTTTCTATATTTGTTGATTGTGATAGTCTAGACATTAGTAATAATTTCCTGCGTTTGAGTTTTGAGATACTGCTGTGAATTGGACATTCCATCCATTACCAGCTGCCAATGTATATGCATTAAAACACCATCCACTAAAATAAGAAGCGGCACTGGCTCTAATACAAATACGACTATCAGATGAAACATATACACCATGTGCGGTCAATCCTCCATAAACCGTCGCAGTATTTGCATTTGCCAAATAATCATAAGAATATCCAACCCAACTTGCTCTAATTGGTGCGTTTGCTCCATATGCATATCCAATTGCTTCAATCATAAACATCACATATGTTGCAAGTGGTATGTTTGTTTTATAGTGAAAATATGTATCACCACCATAAAATCTATGTTGATAAATTTCATATTGAACACCCGTTCCGACTTTTGTATTTGCTAAAAGATTTGCCATTACTTAATTAAAGATTTAAGTTCTTCAATTTGTTTTTGTTGTTCTTTAATTGCTTCGATTAAAACTGCTGTAATTCTACCATATGAAACTGAGTCTATTTCACCTTCTTCATTTTTCAAAACCACTTCAGGTAATACTTCGTAAATTTCTTCTGCAATTACACCCATTTCTTTTACACCATTATCCTTTTTATCATATGTAACACCTCTCATTTGAAGAACTTTATCTAAACCATATTTTATAGTTTCAACATTTTCTTTATATCGTATTGATGAGTTTTCGGTTAAAGTTCCACCAACTATTAAATTTTCTTTAATCCAAACTCTACCATCATTTCTAACTTCCATAGAAGCTGCACCGGTATCTACTCCTGAAAATGCCACTCCTTCGTTTGCACCACCACCATTATATAATAAATTTTTTAATCCAGAACCTAAATTTGCAGTAGAAGTAGTTGTTCTAACTTGTAAAAACCAAGAATTTGGTTCATTGTTAAATACAATTTTATTTGTACCAGGTATATTAATATTACCATTTGAAGTGATGGATGCGAATGTTGGTGAAGATGTTGTTAATACCGCCTGATTTAATACCGAGCCATACCCGGTTGTTGATGATAATGTTATTTGAGAAGAACCACTAACCAATGTAGGTAATGAACTTATACCACTAAAAGTTATTTGTGATGAACCCGATACAATTCCTCTACCTTTTGTTTCATATGAAGATGTTGCCGAATTTAATGAAGTTAATATACCTACAACTTGTTCACTTCCACTAACACTACCATTTGGTAATAAATTTTTAATTTGAGTTGAACCCGATACTATCCCATTTCCTGCGTTCAATATTGCGATTGTTGCAGAGCCAGTTATTTCGACATTATTTGCAAAAGAAGTGGTGGTGGAATCGTGATAAATATTAGATGAACTAATGTGGTCTCCACCGATACCCATTGCTAATCTATTATTTGTCATTCCAACTTCATCACCCAATGCTCCCAAATTACGTGGACCAGATATCAACATACCACCACCATAAACTGCTCCACTTTCTCTTTGATAAATCCAATGATTATTTACGGAATCCCAAAAAAGTGATGCAGACATTGCAGTTGAACCAGAATCAATTACTTGCAATCCTGCGAATCTAACTGCAGGTGTTGCCGTATTTAATTGAACAATATTAGTTCCAATTGATACGATTGATGCTGATATATTTTGTATTGATGAAGTTCCATAAACTACCAAATCACCCGTCACATACATTGAAGCCGAAACAATTTGATTTCCTTTGAATGTATTTGACCCAGTTGTTGCAAATATTAAATCTGCACTTTCCAAATTATTTACTCTTGTGTTTATTGAAGATGTAAATGATTGAATACTTGAAGTTGCGTTGTTTAAGTTTGGAACTGCGGATGCAACCGATGAACTTAATGATAAAACATTTACACCATTTACATTTCCAGTTGTTACTATTGAACCCGTAATTCCTAAATCATTTCCGAATTGAATTGCATTACCATCGGAAGATAATACTTTATTTCCGGCATACAATGTAGTTGTTCCTTTTAATGCAATGATTCCTGATGTTGGGTCTAATATAACATCACCATTTCCAGATGTTGCTAATGTAATATTTCCGTCTGCAGATTGTAAAGTTATCGTATCACTTCCTGCTTCTAAAATCTTTAATGATTGACCATTATCAGTTGTAATTTGTAACTCTTGTCCTGTTGCTCCTAAGACCTTTGTACCATTTATATACAAAGACCCACTTGACAAATATAAGTGTCTAAATTGGTGTGTAGAGTCCCCCAAATCGTATGTGTTGGTTACTGCCGGTATAATTGAACCACTTAGTGTTTGTGTTCCAACAAAAGTATTACTTCCCGTAGTTGCCAAACTTGCAGTTGAAATACTTGCAGTATATTGATTAAATGAAGAAGTTGTAACAACATCATTGAAATTACTTATAGATGTTCCATTTATTGCTAAACTTCCAGATATTTGTGGTTCGTATATTTTCATAGTTATTTATAAATATTATTTTCTTTTATTATAGTCCGAATCTTGCTTTTTGAGTATTGTAATTATATAATATTTCATTTGCAGATAATACTCTATTGTAAAATCTATAAACACCATAACTAACATTTGCATATCCGTTATATCCTGCAGCGGGTCTATTATATGTTCCCAATGTATGTTCACCCGCATTGCCATTTGTTCCACCTGTATATGTTCCAGATGTGTCGGCTGTATCTAATGTTCCGTTGATATATAATCTAAAATCATTATTTTGAGTTGTAAATGAAATATTATACCAAGTATCTAAACTTATATTAGCAGATGAATTAAATGTTGCAATATAACCACCATCATCATACCATTGAACAACTATTTTTGAACCATTTATTGAAAGTCTCAATTCTGGATTATCTGATGAATCTATAACAAAAATATGTGCGCCTTTGTATTCGTGGCATTTTATCCAAAATTCAATTGTATGTTTTGCCGGTGCAAATCCCAAATTTGGCAATGATATGTAGTCGTTTGAACCATCCAACCTAATTGAATTTGTAGAAAAAGTTGGGCCGTTTACTAATGTTGCTACATTTCCATTTTCACTAATATCAAACCACTCCGTTCCACTTCCTGGATAAGATTCCAATGTTCCGGCATCTAAATGCAATTTTAAACCACTTTGAACAATTTGTGTATAATCTTGTGCATCTGCCATTGTTCCATTAAAAGTATTTCCACCAATAATAAATGCCATAATTTTTTATTTTAATATCCAAATCTAGCTTTTTGTGCATCGAAATTGTATAATACTTCTGCAGTTGTTAATGTTCTATCGTAAAGATGAACTGCTGCAATATTTCCATTTACAAAGTGGTTTTGATTTACACATCCAATTGAAAATTCATTTGTTGGCCTACTTCCTAATCCATTTCCAGTTTTAGTTTCAATGAGTGAACCATTTACATATATACCAACATTCCCATTTGCGGCTAATGTAAATCCTTGATAATACCAAGTCGATGTACTTAAAACATAATTTGATTCTCCACCATTTCCACCACTCCCGGCATATGTATAGATTTTTCCATTAGAATCTTGTCTACCGGTATATGTGTATGCATCACCTTGTTGTGTTCCTGTTAATTGATATCCTCCTGTACCCGTTGCTGAATTATATTTAATCCAAATCATATATGTTCTAGTTCCATTTGGAAATATTCCGGTAGAAATTCTATCATTACTTCCGTCAAATAAAATAGAACCACCATTTGCAGAACTAAAAGTAGGGCCGTTTATCAAAGTTCCTCCATCATTTCTTTTACTTGAACGAACATATTCTAACGCAAGTGGAGAAACTTCATTACCCGATGCCTCACCAGCAACTATTGTACATTTATCGGTTGCTGAACATGTTGTATCTGCTTTAATCAATGTCCAAGGACCGTTCTTTGATGAAGAAGAATATTGTATACTAATATTTGTTCCACTTCTTACCCATCTAAACCAATACCCAGTTGTAGATGCACCAGCATTTTGAATTGGTGAGTGATATTGTCCGTGATAAGTTCCACCATACCCCGATGGATACCCCGATGTATTTAACGAACCACCATAAGGGCCAGTTCCATCGGCTGAATATCCATTAAAATCTAAATGAGATACATTTGCACCAAATAATATACCAATACCTCTATAATCATGTGCCCAATATGCAACAACATCAAAATCTTCGTTTGCTTGAAATGTTCTATCCAATGTTACTGCGGAATATCCCGAACCACCTGCAGCTGCCCACGTTCTACCACCATTTGATAAACTACCTTTTATGTGGAATGTAGATGGTAATCTCCATCCCGTTGTAAAATCGGCATTGGTGGATGTTGAACTTATATCATTAATAATTGTTCCTGTTCCTGGATACGAATCAACACTTGATGCATCAAAATGAAAAGACAACCCTCTTGTTAAAATACTTTTTGTATTTATAACTTTAACCATATCAGATGTTATAGTGTTACCACCAATTATTAATGCCATATTATTGTATTTCTTCTAATGAAAACTTAAATTTCTTTCCTGTCTTATTGTTAATAATGTAAAGATTTTCCGAACCTTCTTGTATGGTCCAGTTTCCGGTCGTTCCATCAATATCATTTCCTTCCGGTTTTCCCTCATTACTCAAATGTAAGTCATTTGTATAAATGTTTCTCCAACCATATGTGGCAGACCCTAAATCTTTTGAATTATTTGTTTTTGGAATTACATTTCCTACAAAAGTTGTATCACCTGTATTACCATTTATTACAATGTCACCACCTCTTGAAAAATCATTTGAAACAATATATGTATTATTATCTTGTCCTTGGCCAAAATATGAACTCATTGAAGAACCAATGGACACATTATTTCTAACTCTTATAAAGTTTTTAGTTCCAGCGGTATAGTCACCATTATAAAATTCTGCTATAACATTATTTGCATTTGCGGAACTTGTATAAACATTGACAGGATATAAATTAGATGCTGCACCAATTATTATGGAACCGGTAATAATTTGATTGCCATTAAATTGATTGGAACCAGTAGTTGCATAACTTCCTGTTTTAGACGTTAATGAAGTAATTTGTGGAGATATTAAAGAACCAGTTACTTCTAAATTTAATGGTATAGATAAATTATTTCCATCAGTCCACATTCCAGATGAACTAATATGGTCACCACCGATACCCATTACTACTCTATTTGAAGTCATTCCAACTTCGTCACCCAATGCTCCTAAATTTCTAGGGCCTGATATCAACATACCACCACCATAAACTGCTCCACTTTCTCTTTGATAAATCCAATGATTATTTATCGAATCCCAAAGTAATGATGCGGACATTGCGGTAGACCCACTATCTATAACTTGCAATCCTGCGAATCTAACTGCTGGTGTTGCCGTATTTAATTGAACAATGTTTGTTCCAATTGAAACCGCCGATGCTGTTATGTTTTGTAAAGACGAAGAACCTTGTACAATTAAATCCGATGTTATATAAACAGACCCAGTAAATATTTGTGTTCCTATAAATGTATTTGACCCGGTTGTTGCATATTTACCTTCTATTGTATTTAATCTAACATCGGTTGAACTCGTAAATGAATTAATATTTGTTACCGATATATCAACACTTGCAGATTTACTTTCTAAATTATTTAATCTATTGTCAGTTGAAGATGAATATGCAAAAAATGAAGTCCATCTTGTTTCATTGCTAGATGTATACGAATTTAATGATGAAGTATGTAATGCAATTTGGTCAATTCTTATATTTTGTAAAGAATTTAAAGTATCATTTGAACCTGTATATAAATTTAATGATATATTACCATTACTTGCGGTAAATTGATTTAGTGATTCTATATCATCAAATCCAAAATATCTTTCAAAAAAAGTATTATATATTCCAATTTCAACCAATTCACCCTCTACACTTCCGGTAGTTAATGTAATTGTATTGGTATTAACAACTGTAAAATCCGATGGTGGTAATTTAAATCCATTGATGTGTATATCTACGTTTCCTACACTAGCAGATGCCGTTGTATTAAATGTTGATTGATTGGATGTTGCCGTATATACTTCGATAGTTCTACTAACACCACTTGAACTTAATGCATATCTTATATCAAATGAACTCGTCAATTGTGTTGAACCACTAATAATTCCAGATGGTTTGGATTCAATATTATCCCATGTAGTTTGGGTTATTGAACCACTTATTACATATCTTTCGTCATATGAACTGGTTAGTTGCGATGAACCACTTACAATGCCATTTGGTTTGGATTCAATATTATCCCATGTAGTTTGAGTAATACTCCCACTTAAAACATATCTTGTATCGTATGAAGATGTTAATTGTGAAGAACTACTAATGAAATTTTGAGTAGATGTCCAATTTGGTAATCCATTTTGTATTTTTAAAGAATAACCCTCATATGATGCACTAATAGCTGGTAAATCACCACCAATTGTTGCCAATGCGTATCCTGTGATTGGTTCGCTAAATGTGATTATGGATGAAGAGATTGTCGCTAGTGTAATTGAGCTAGGTAATATCATTTCATCATTATCGTCAAATGTCTGTATTACAACATACTTGTCACCCATATTATGAACAAATGACCAAGTTTCCGAATTTGTAAAATTATGTTTTATAGTTCTACCAGTTATTTCGGTCAAGCTACCCAATGATGCAATGGCTATACCCGATACCGGTGTTCCAAAACCAATTTCTGTTTCGTTTAAATTTATACTTTTGATATATTCGGGTTGTATAATTTCATTATTGGAATTATATACCGTTATCATTGGATATTCGGAGCCTATATTATGTGTAAACGTCCATGGATTGGTTGCAACCGACTGAGAAAGAAAAATAGTTCTACTATCTATTATGTTAGTATTTCCGCTACCAATACTACCACTTAATGCGTATCGTGTATCTAATGATGCGGTTAATTGTGAAGAACCAGATACAACACCATTATTTGCTACAATTGAACCTGTTATACCACCTAATATATTTAATGAACCACTTATTTGGACTGACCCTGTAAATTCATGTGTGTCGTTTCCAAAATCTCCAAATTTATTAGAACCACTACTATAAATTACAGATGCTGTTTCATTTATTGTTGTTAAGTTTTCAACAGTTAAATTTTGAATAGTAGCATTATTCAATTGAGTAGATGAACTTATTATGTTAGTTCCTCCCAAAACTTGCACCGAACTACTTACTATTCCAGATGGTTTAGATGCAATGTTATCCCACGTAGTTTGAGTTATTGAACCACTTATTACATATCTTTCATCATATGAACCGGTTAGTTGTGATGAACCACTTACAATGCCATTTGGTTTAGATGCAATATTATCCCACGTAGTTTGTGTTATTGAACCACTAATTACATATCTTTCATCGTATGAACTAGTTAATTGAGAAGAACCACTAACCAACCCATTAGGTAAACTTACACCTGCAAATCCTGCTGCAGTTACTCTAGCAACTTCTACATCATCAATTACAAATCCAATAAAATCGTTTGCAGGAACTACTAACGTACTTCCGGATGTATTTCCTATAAATCCTTTTAATCCAATTTCAGTTCCTACCGATGTTTCATATAAATAATCTATTAAAAATTGTGGTGATTCGTTATTAAAATCTTGCACAGTTACTAAATCGGTATTATAATCAACACCACTTGTAGGATATCCTCCAGAGGTTGCAAATGAACCGGTATCAGCGTCTGTTATAATTCTATTTGAATTTATATAACCACTGCCTGTGATATTTACCGAACCTGTAAATTCGTGTGTGTCATCCGAAGTATTACCAAATATGGTAGAACCACTTGCAAATTGAGTGGTCATATTTACGACAGAAGAGCTTACAATATAAGATTGTGCAGTTAATGTTCCTTTTATTAACAAATTAGAACCTGTGATATTTCCCAAAACATCAATATCACCATTACCAATAATATCATTGGTTACATATAAATCTCTTTGAATATTTGCATCTTGTGTAACTACCAATTCACCAAATGAACCGGTTTGTGTGAGGGTAATAGACCCTGTATTTACTACATTAGTTGTTACTAATTCCTGTATGGACTCAATAGAACCCGATTTTTTTAAGAATACCTTACCATCGTAAGTATTAATTGCAATTTCACCTAAGTCAAGTGAACCCGTATCTGGTACCTTACCCGGTAACGCAGAGCGTTTGAGTTGAATGTTTTGAGCCATATGTATGGATAATCTTTAAAGTTATATAACAACAATGTAGTATATACTACTTCAATAAATATAATATATAAAATAAAAAACCCTTCCGAAGAAGGGTCTTATTATTATTTATAATTTTTTATTAATATGTTCCACCATCTATTACATTACTCATTACAAAATCACTTCCGTTCCATTGTAATAAATCACCATTTGTTGTTGGTGCAGTTACTACATCCAAATTACCAGTTGTACCTCTGAATGCAATTCTTTTTGAAGAACCACCGGTAGGTAAGTTAAACGAACCTGTAAATGCTGATGCTGAAATTGGAATATTTGCTGTCCATGCGTTTGGTGTAGAATCGTAAGTGAATGTTGCATTTGCTCCTAATATTTCAATTCCAGCTCCATTTGCAGTTGCTGCGTTTGTAGAACCACTTGCTAATGAAATTAACTTATCTTCAACTACTAATGTTGCTGTATTTAATGTTACAGTGTTACCTTGAACTACTAAATCACCACCTACTACCACATCACCCGTTGTTGTTACTTTTTGGAATGTAACTTCATTTGTAGTTCCAACACCTTGTATTGTTCCAGTTCCTTCCAATGTATCCAATCTACTATCTACCGAAGTTGATAATGCTAATACATTTGCTGCACTTGCACTAAATGATGTAGATACTGAAGAACTAAATGATTGCGTAAATGAATTGATACTTGCCGTAAACGAATTCATTGATGAAGTATATGCAGAAATGATTACATCTTTAGCTTCTTGTGAAGAAGTAAATGTATTCATTGATGCAGTATATGTTGACAATGTTACAAAGTTACCTTCAAATGAACCAGTTTTTGTATTAATGTCAGAAATGTGACCATTTACCGATGCGGTGAATGTATTCATTGATGCGGTATACGCCGAAATGATTACATCTTTACCTTCTTGTGAACCACTAAATGTTTCTAACTGGTCTAATCTATTGTCTTGTGATGCAGAATCTGCTGATAATTGATTTAATCTAGTATCAACCGAAGAACTTAATAAAGTTACTCTCGCATCACTTGCACTAAATGAAGTTGCTACCGAAGAACTAAAATCTCCTGTTACCGATGCTACTGATGCGGATAATGCAGTTATACTAGCATTACTTGCAGAGAAAGAAGTTGAAACCGAAGAACTAAATATAAATTGCGATGCAGATGTAGAAGAACTAAATGAATTTAAACTTGCTGCACTTGCACTAAATGAAGTTGAAACCGATGCACTAAATGATTCAGTATATGAATTAAGACTTGATGTATAAGTCGATAAGTCACTAAACTTAACATTTATAGATGAACTGAATAATTCTAAATTATCCAATCTACCATCTTGTGATGCAGAATCAGCAGATAATTGATTTAATCTATCATTAACTGATGCACTTACTATACGAAGATTTTCCGCACTTGCACTAATTGAAGATGAAATTGAACCACTAAATGTTGAATATCCAGTTGTACCCGTAATATCAATTTGTATTGAACCCGATACAACACTATCACTACCCGCTCTTAATAATCTTTCCTCACTACCCAATGCTCCAGCTTTCCAATAGTCATTTGTAGAATCCCACAATAATGAACCAGAAACCGTATTTGGTGCAGTTGGGTCTTTAACAACCAAACCACCATTTGTTGTACCTGTTCCGTTCAATTCGATAATATTATCACCCAATTGAATTGTTGTAGAATTTACTGCCGTTGTTGTTCCTGCTACTACTAAATTACCTTGTACGGTTACATTATTGCTAAATGTTACATCAGTTCCACTTGCAGTCATTGCCGTTTTCAAAGAAGATGTATATGCTTCTATGTCGTCAATTCTACCTTCGTGATTTGATGAAGATAATAACAATGATGCCGATGTTGCTTCTAATGAAGTAATTCTATCCGATAGAGAACCACCACCTGCTCCACCAATTGACGCAGATATTGCTGCAATTGAAGATGAAACATTTGTAATATTATCTGTTAATACTCTACCTACATATTGGTTAACTGTAACATAAACATATTGTCCTGCTGTTGGTGCAACTGCTGATGTAGTAAATTGAATTACCCCCGTTTTGTAATCAAATGTATAATTGTTTACCGAAACTTGGTCACCCGCCGATGGTGATGTTGAATTTGATGATACAAATACTTTAACACCATAACCAGGAGTTGCATCTTCCGTATTTGCGTTTGCTAATGCTGGAACCGAATATTTAGGAGATACAAAATTTGTTAATTGAGTTGCATCTATAATTTGTGCTCCAATTCCTCCCGCTGCTCCTTCTGGATTTAAGAAAAACCAAACTTCATTGTTAAGGTCTGATTTTGTTAAAGGTTGTCTATACCAATATTTTATTACATCTTGTCCATTAACCGAATACGTACTTCCGTTTTGTCCACTTCCACTAAAAGGTAATCCAGATGATGGAATCAACGATTGGTCAACATAAACTTCATTGGCATTTATGTCCAACGTAGAGGTAAACGCTTCTTGCGCATCTGTATATGTATCATGCGTATATCTTCTACTAGCGAGTAATCGTGCGGATTTTTTGGTATTATCTATTGCTGCCATTTCTTATTCTATGTTTTAACTAAATGTTGTTGTTATTGAAGTAACTGGTGCTGGGTCTCCTTTATATCTTACGATTACATAAATGTTCGTATAAGTTGCGTTTAATGTCATACCATCACCATTTCTCAATGGAATAGTATAAGTTGTTGTAGATAATGAACCACCCGTATTACCATACAAATCAAAGTTTGCACCGAATGGATTTTGTCCGTCTGTGTTTGCGTTTTTGGTTGCAACAAAGTTATTTAATAAATCGGATGGGTCAAATATTCTAGCAGGTGTATAAATTGTATTTTTAGATGATTCAAATAAAATACCAGCCGCTACTGAATCGTTTGTTGTTGCTCCCCAATTTACTAATGTTTTTCCTAAATTCAAAGTCATTGAAGTTTTAGTTCCTGATGTTGTGAATTTACGAATGTAATATTTGTAGTCAGATGCACCCGATGGGTTACCTAACCAATATCCGTAAGTTCCACCCGGTTTAACCAAATATCCAGGTTTAACTTGTAAATCAGTTGCTCCTAAATTGTATAATCCAAATGTAGTTGTCCATGCAGTTCCGTTAAATGCTAATACATTATCACCCAATTGAATTCTATAAGCTTCTCCTGTAAATCCCTCAACCAATGTAGTTGATGCGTCAGCCGATTGTAATCTTGTAAAGTATGCCATAGAACCAC
>JACCEA011615107.1_pt1 | contig 46375 bp, 38 predicted proteins | sample 7449851 | NCBI WGS metagenome assembly JACCEA01 (sample SAMN15323453, study PRJNA562643) | freshwater metagenome | isolation source: river surface water | place: USA:Blue River Watershed | collected 2017-08-18 | reverse complement strand
TGGCAACCTGGTGGTGCGCGGCGAGAAGCGCCTGTCCCTCACCCAGGGCAGCGAAATGATCCAGGTCAGCGGCATCGTCCGCCCCGAGGACGTCGCCCCGAACAACACCGTGCAGTCCCGCCGCCTGCCAACGCCAACTTCGTCTACCAGGGCGGCGGCGAACTGGGCTCGGTGGCGCGCTCCGGCTGGGGCACCCGCGCCATCCTGAAGCACTGGCCCTTCTGAACCCGGCAAGGACCTGATCCCATGCACCGAATTCCCCGTCTCATGACCGCCCTGGCGCCCGGGCTCCGGGCCCTGCTCGCGGCCGGCCTGCTGGCGCTCGCGCCGGCCGCCTTCGCCGACCGGGTCAAGGACCTGGCCCAGGTCGCCACCGTGCGCTCCAACCAGCTCATTGGCTATGGCCTGGTGGTCGGCCTTCAGGGCACCGGCGACGGCGCCGACGTGTCCTTCACCGTGCAGAGCATGCGCGCCATGCTCAATCGGCTGGGCGTGAGCATCGACGGCCCGCTGTCCGACTTCGAGTCGGCCGCCAGCGCCGGCAAGATGGAAATCAAGAACGTCGCCGCGGTGATGGTGACGGCCGAACTGCCGCCCATGGCCAAGCCGGGCCAGCGCATCGACGTCAACGTTTCCACCATCGGCAAGGCCAGCAACCTGCGCGGCGGCAGCCTGCTGCTCACGGCGCTGCGCGGGCCCGACGGCGAGGTCTACGCCCTGGCACAGGGCGCCCTGGCCGCCACCGGCGTCGACCAGTCCGCTGCCGGTTCCCGCGTGGCCATCGGCGTTCCGACCTCCTCGCGCATTCCGGGCGGCGCCCTGGTCGAGCGCGAGGTCGACAACCCCTTCGACCGCGCCGACCATGCGGTGCTGAATCTGCGCGAAGCCGATTTCACGACCAACACCGCCATCGTCACCGCCATCAACCGCCGCTTTGGCGCCGAGCTGGCCCGCCCGCTCGACGCGACCTCGATCGCGGTGAAGGTGCCGCAGGACATCGCCCAGCGCGTGGCCTTCATGAGCCAGGTCGAGAACCTGGACGTGCAGGCGGCCGAGCCCTCGGCGCGCGTGGTGGTCAACGCCCGCACCGGCACCGTCGTCATCAGCCGCAATGTGCGGGTGACGCCCGCGGCCGTCTCGCACGGCACGATCTCGGTGGCGATTTCGGCCACCAACGAGGTGTCCCAGCCCAATGCCCTCGCCCGCGGCGAGACCCGGGATGTGCAGAACGCCAACATCGAGGTGACGGAGCCGAACAAGCCGATGTTCCTGTTCCAGCCCGGGGTCGACCTGCGCCAGATCGTGGACGCGGTCAACCAGGTGGGCGCCACGCCCTCGGCCCTGATCGCCATCCTCGAGGGCCTCAAGGCGTCGGGCAGCCTGCGGGCCGACCTGATCGTGCAGTAAACGCGCGAAGAAGAACATGAGCGATTCGTCCCTCTCCGTCTCCGCCCGCCCGTCCGGCTACCACGACTTCGGTGGCCTGGCCGGCCTGCGCGGCGAGGCCGCCCAGGGTTCGGACGGGGCGCTGCACGAGACCGCCAAGCAGTTCGAGACCTACTTCATCCAGCAGGTGATGAAGACCATGCGGGACTCCATCGAGAAGAGCGAGCTGACGGACAACCCCGATGCCGACATGTTCCAGGACCTGATGGACAAGGAAGTGGCGGCCAAGATGGCCGAGCGCGGTTCCCTGGGCCTGGCCCGGATGATCGAGCAGACGATGGCCCAGCGCATGCCGGTCGCGCCGCCCAGCACGCAGGATGTCCTGGCGGCGCGCGGCGCCATGCCCCTGGCCGCCCCCGCCCAGGCCGTGCCCCTGGCCGGCGAGGCCGCCACGCCCCGGGCGCTGCCCCGCAGCGGCGGCCCGATGAGCCTGGAGTCCGGCCTGTACGGGCGGCAGCCCCCCAACACGCCGCCGGCCCCCGCTGCCGCCTCGCAGGGAGGTGAGCCATGAGCGACATGCTCAGCATCGGCAGCTCGGGCATCAACGCCTACCAGCGCGCCCTGGCCACCGTTTCGAACAACATCGCCAACGCGACCACCGACGGCTACTCGCGCCAGGACGTGACCCTGTCGTCCAACTCGCCGCAGCGGGTGGGCACCCAGTACCTGGGCACGGGCGCGGTGATCAACGGCACCCGCCGCCAGTACGACGCCTTCGTCGACCTGAACCTGCGCACCAGCAACAGCGAGCTCAAGGCCCAAGAACCCCTGGTCACCTACGTCAACCGCCTGATCGACATCATGGGCGACGAGAGCATCGGCCTGACCACCGCGATGAACCAGTTCTTCGGCGCGGGCCGTGACCTCGCCACCGACCCGGCCTCCACCGTGCAGCGCAGCACCTTCCTGCGCAACGCCGACGGCCTGGCCTCGCGCTTCCGGCAGCTGGACGGGCAGTTCGAGCTCCTGGACAACGAGACCCGCCAGGCGGTGCAGTCGGACGTGGGCAAGATCAACTCCCTGACCTCGCAGCTGGCGGAGTTGAACAAGCAGATGACCCGCAACTCGAGCGAGTCCCGACAGCCGTCCGAGTTGCTGGACCAGCGTGACAAGCTGCTGCGCGAGCTCTCCAGCCTGACCGGCATCAAGACCCGCTTCGAGGAGAACGGCTCGGTCCTGGTGAGCGTGGGCGACGTGGTGAGCCAGGGCGTGCTGGTCCAGGGCAACAAGTCCCGCGAGATCGGCCTGGCCGACGCCACCGCCGGCGACGCCGGGCAGCTGCAGTTCGTGATCGACCCCTACGGCGCGACCGAGAGCCTGCCCAATCTGCAGTCCGGCCATATCGGCGGCATGCTCAGTTTCCGCGAGTCGGTGCTCAAGCCGGCGGTCGAGTCCCTGAACAACATCGCCAAGGTGGTGGCCGAACAGGTCAACGCTGCGCACCGCGCCGGCATCGACATCGAGAGCCGCCGCGGCACCGACCTGTTCACCATCACCGCCAACGCGCGCGGCGCGGCGGCGGGCATCCAGGTCGCGGTCACCGACACCAGCCGGGTGGCGGCCGCCGGCCAGTTCCGGATCACCGACAACACCTTGAACACCGGCGAGGCCCAGGCCAGCGTGACCTGGAGCCAGCCGAACTACGCCGGCCCCAGCACCCTGGGCAAGAGCCTGTCGCTCGGCCAGGTGCCGCAGCTGCCCACCGACACCTTCAGCATCGGCACGACCGAGCCCTACGCCGGCCTGGGCCTGGTGCCACTGGGTGCCAAGGATCTCACGCTCACCCTGCAGCAGCCGGCCGCCGGCCAGACCCTGCAGGTGATGACCCGCGACGGACGCCATCTCCTGGGCAGCCCGCTTTCCGACGAACAGCAGCGGATGCTGATGAAGACGGCCAACGGCATGGAAGCCGGCGCCACCTACAGCGCGGCCAGCCTGAACCAGCGCTATCTGGGCATGGACCTGTTCCTGGGCGCCCGAGCCGGGGTGCAGTACCTGCAGCGGTTCAACGAGGCCACCGGCAAGCTGGCCGACCCGCTGCCGGTCGCTGCGGCGCTGCAGGGGAGGGCGCTGCCCTCGGGCCTGGCCGGCCCGATCGCCGCCAACACCTACACCCTGAACGGGGTGAGCCTGGACACCGCCCTTGCCACCACCGGCCCGCTCAGCGCCGATGACGTGGCCAACTGGCTCAACACCTACAGCGCCCGCACCGGCGTCACCGCCTCGGTGGTCAATGGCGCGATCAAGCTCCAGCGTCCGGCGACCGACCTCACGAGCGACATCCGCCTGGGCGTGGGCAGCGCCGGCCACGCCAGCGACCTCACCGCCCTGGGCTTCGACCAGGCGCTGTACGTCAACGGCACCTCCACCGACGACCTGCTGGTCTTCGTGACCACCACCGGCCCGACCCCGGCGACGGTGAGCGCCAGCGCCCAGTTCGCCAGCATCTCCGGCGACCAGGCCCAGTCCCTGCGGGCCCAGCCCCTGGAGGTGAAGTTCACCAGCCCGACCCGCTACCAGATCCTGGACCAGGGCACCGGCACCGTCCTGGCCGAGCGCGCCTACTCGCCCACCCAGGCGGCGATCGAGTTCCGCGGCCTGTCCATCTCCTTCTCCTCGGCGCCCATGACCGGCGACCGCTTCGTCATCGACGGCAACGCCGACGGCATCGGCAACAACGAGGCGCTCCTCAAGCTCGTGGCGCTCGAGGAAGACAAGCTGATGCCGGGCAACCTGACCATGACCGAGGCCTACATCGAGAAGGTCAACGACGTGGGCAACCTGGCCCAGCAGGCCAAGATCTCCAAGGACGCCCTGGAGGTGGTCTACAACCAGGCGGTCGATGCCCGCGACGGCATCTCCGGCGTGAGCCTGGACGAGGAAGCCGCCGACCTGGTGCGCTTCCAGCAGGCCTACCAGGCCAACGCCAAGGTGATGCAGGTGGCCAACGACCTGTTCGACGCCATCCTGCAGGCCAGCTGAAACCGGAGTCCGCGATGAAAGTCTCCACCTCCCTGCTGTTTGACCGCGCCACCGAGCGCATGACAGCCTTGCAAAACCGCCTGGCGACCACCCAGGCGCAGATGACCGAGTCCAAGAAAATCCTCTCGCCCAGCGATTCGCCCGATGCGGCAGCCGCTATCCAGCGCCTGCGCGGCGAGATCGAGCGCCAGGGCGAGCATGCCGACACCCTCAAGGCCACGCAGCAGCGCTTCTCGGCCGAAGAGACCGCCATGACCTCGGCCAACGACATCGTCATCCGCCTCAAGGAGCTGGCGGTGCAGGCGGCCAACGACTCCAACACCGCGCAGGACCGCAAGCTGCTCGCGATCGAGATGAGGGCCCTGCGGGACCAGCTGCTCGGGGTGGGCAACTCCAAGGACGACAGCGGCAACTACCTGTTCTCCGGCACCCGGGTGGACACCCCGGCCTTCGCCGAGGACGCCTTCGGCAAGGTCACCTACCAGGGCGACCAGACCCAGACCCGCATCCCCGCCGGCGTGCAGCGCACGGTGTCGTACACCCGCTCCGGCTCCGACGTGTTCTCGCGCGTGGTCCGCGAAGACGCGCAGGGCAACACCACCAGCGTGGCCTTCTTCGACGCACTGGACCAGATGGTCGAGGCGGTGGGCAGCAACCAGTCCGCCGGCATCCACCAGGGCCTGGCCGACCTCGAGCAGATGCATGACCAGGTCACCCTGGCCCTGGCGGCCACCGGCGACGACCAGCGCCTGGTGCAGGCCCAGCTCGACGTGCTGGACCAGACCCAGCTGCGGCTCAAGACCAGCCTGTCCGAGATCGAGGACCTGGACTACGCCGAGGCGGTGACCCGGATGCAGAAGGAGGTCACGGCCCTGGAGGCGGCCATGGGCAGCTTCGCCAAGATGTCGGGCCTGAGCCTGTTCGAGTACATCCGTTAAGGGACGGCCGTGCGCTCAAGTTCCACGCCCGCCAACCGATTCCATCCCGATGGCCGCCGCCACGGCAGGACCTGACCCGGCATGAGCACCACTTCCAGCACCTCGAGCACCTCCTCGAGCACCAAGACCAACTTCCTGACCACGCTGGGCGCGGGCTCGGGCGTGGACACGAAGTCGCTGGCCGAGAACCTGGTCGAGGCCGCCCGCGCGCCCCGCAAGGAGCGCATCGACGCCAAGATCACCAAGTCCGAGGCGAAGATCACCGGCTACAGCACGCTCAAGTACCTGCTGGCCGAGCTCAAGACCGCCTTCCAGGGCCTCAACGACGCCAAGGACTTCCAGTCGCTCACCGTGGCCAACAGCCAGTCTTCGGCGTTGACGGTCACTGCGGGCTCGACCGCATCGGCCGGCACGGTCAACCTCGAGGTCACCCAGCTGGCCAGCGGACAGGTCCGTCGCACCGCGGCCCTGGATGCCACGCTCAACGGCGGCGCCGCCTTCACCCTGAACCTGTCGGTGCACGGGGGCGCGGACCAGCCGATCCAGGTCACCACGGCCACGCCCCAGGGCATGGCCGACGCGATCAATGCCGCCGACCTCGGCGTGACCGCGCAGGCGATCAACACCGGCAGCGGCTACCAGGTGGTGGTCACGGGGAAAGAGGGGGCGCTGAACGACTTCATCCTGTCCACCGATGCGTCCACGCCGGTGGCCGGCCTGGACTTCGGCACCTCCCTGCGGTCGGCGGCCAACGCCGAATTCAGCCTGAACGGCATTGCCATCGTCCGTTCCAGCAATACCATCAACGACGTGCTGGACGGCGTGACCTTCCAGCTGCGGACCCCGACCTCCAGCGCCGCCCGCATCGACCTCGCCCGCGACACCAGCGGCATCAAGGCCAAGGTGCAGTCCCTGGTCACTGCCTATAACCAGTTCGAGGAGGGCGCCAAGGCCCTCGCCAGCCGCGCCGCCTCCGAGGACGAGGCCGACACCATCACCAGCGCCCTGGCCGGGGACAGCCTGCTGCAGACGGTGCGTGCCCAGGTGCGCGGCTTCATCACCGGCAACTCCAGCAGCCCGGGCACGACGGTGCAGGCCATGCGCAACGTGGGCGTGAGCATCGACCGGGAAGGCAAGATGGTGCTGGACGATGCCAAGCTCGAGACCGCGCTGTCGAAGAACTTCTCCGAGGTGGTGAAGATGTTCTCCGCCAACGCCAACGACCAGAGCGTCTACTCGGTCGCACCCGGCGGGGCAGCGGGCGACGCGGTCAAGGGTATCGACAAGCTGATCCGTAATGCCGGCACCCTGGCCACGCAGACCGAGAACGTCAACGCGGAGATCACCCGCTACAAGGACCAGCTCACCCGGCTCGAGGACCAGATGAAGGCGCTGCTGGAGCGCTACACCAAGCAGTTCAGTGCCATGGACAACCTCGTCGGCCAGGCCACCGCCACCCGGGCCAGCCTCAAGTCCACCTTCGACGCCTGGAACAAGTCAAGCTAAGGTGTTCATCCGCATGGCGGCGCGGCCTCGCCATGCATTCATTCGGCTCAATGGTCCGCCATGTTCATGGTGGGCCCTCAAGCTTTTGCGGCTCCCGTCGATTCCCTTCCCGACACCGTCCATCGGGCGGTGAACCGTTTGGAAAGGAGCCACCACCATGAGCACCGAAATTTCGGCTGTACGCGCCGGGCAGGGGCCCGCTGTCCAGGCTGCCCAGGCGCGACCGGAACTGGCCGCTGCCCGCGCTGCCTCGGGCCCTCAGCCTGCGCCCAAGAGCAACGCCGCGCTTGAGCCCATCAAGAAGGGGGAAGTCAACTTCGACCCCGACCAGATGCGTAAGAACCTGGAAGACATCGTCCAGCGGATGAACGACCAGGTGAAGAAGTCGAACGCCAACCTGAACTTCAGCGTGGACGAGGTCGCCGACCGCTTCGTCATCAGCGTCAAGGCCAGCCTCTCGGGCGAAATCATCCGGCAGATCCCGGATGAGTCCATCCTGCGCGTGGCGCACAGCATCGAGAAGCTGCGCGGCCTGCTCGCCGACAAGCGCGTGTGAGGCGATTGCTCAATTTGCACATGAATTGCGCGTCGCAATCCTCAAGTTCCGAAATCTGAAGTCGATTCACCCAGCATCAGGAAATTCGTCCTGAGCCATTCACTAGGAGAGATCCATGTCCGTGATCAACACCAACACCAAGGCCCTGGTCGCCCAGCAAGCCTTGAAGGTCAACAACCGCGCGCTGACGTCCGCCATGGAGCAACTCTCCACCGGCCGTCGCATCAACTCCGCCGCCGACGACTCCGCCGGCCTGGCGATCGCCAACCGCATGACGTCGCAGATCCGCGGCCTCGACCAGGCGGTGCGCAACGCCAACGACGGCATCTCCATGCTGCAGACCGCTGAAGGCTCCATGGTTGAAGTGACCAACATGCTGCAGCGCATGCGCGAACTGTCCATCCAGTCCGCCACCAGCACCAACGGCGACGCCGACCGCCAGTACCTGGACCTCGAGTTCCAGCAGCTGCGCACCGAAATCTCCCGCGTCACCAAGACCACCACCTGGAACGGCATGAAGCTGCTGGACGGCTCCGTCAACAGCGGCAGCCAGACCTTCCATGTCGGCGCCGGCACCAGCACCGAGGAGCGCATCACCGTCGACATCGGCAACCTGAGCACCATCGCCACCGGTTCCACCACCGCCTCCAACACGCTGACCGCCGCGACCAGCTCCACGGGTCAGGTGAACACCGTGACCCTGGGCAACGCCAAGGTGGGTGACACCATCACCCTGAAGGTCAACGACGTGACCTTCAACTACAGCGTGAAGTCGACCAACAACACCCTGGTGGCCGCCGACCTCGTCAACACCCTGAAGCAAAGCACCGCGCTGACCGGTTTCTCCTTCGCCCAGGGCACCTCGACCAGCCAGAACACCTTCACGGTGACCTCTTCGACCAACGGCACCCCGGTCTACTTCAGCACCTCGGTGAGCGGCGGCCTGAGCGTGCTGGGCACGGCCAACCTGACCGACATCACCACTTCGACCAACGCGCTGACCAACGTCGATAACGTGGACGCCGCCATCAGCGCCGTCAACCAGAAGCGAAGCAGCCTGGGCGCGTACATCAACCGCCTGAACTACACGATCGACAACCTGACCAACATCTCGACCAACTCGGCCGAGTCCCGCAGCCGGGTGATGGATGCCGACTATGCGGCCACCACCTCGGAGCTGGCCAAGACGCAGATCATCCAGCAGGCCGCCACCGCCATCCTGGCGCAGGCCAACCAGCAGCCCCAGATGGTGCTGTCGCTGCTCAAGTAATCACTTCGCAGCAGCCGGCGCGGCCACGCGCCGGCCTTCCGCCAGGACGCGGCAAGGCGTCCAGGGCCCGGCAAGAAACTGCCGGGCCTTTTTTTTGCTTCTCGGGTTGGCATGAAGACCCGTATTCCTCCTGCGCGCACTGTTCACGGCCGGCCCGGCCGGGCTTCCGAGGGGGGCCGGCGGCCCGGTACCGACCCCCTGGCCGAGGCCTTCGGCCTGCACCAGGCCGGCCGCCTGCAGGAGGCGCGCCAGCGCTACGAGGCCCTGCTGGCCCAACGGCCCCAGGACGCCGCGGTCCTGCGGCTGCTCGGTGCCGCCATGTGCCAGCTGGGCGAGGCGCCCCAGGGCCGCGACTACCTGCGGCAATCTCTGGCCCTGGAGCCGGACCATGTGGAAACGCTGATCAACTTCGGCAAGGTCAGCGGCCAGCTGCAGGCCCTTCCCGACGCCGCCCGGGCCTTCGCGCGCGCGGCCCAGCTCGAGCCCGGGAACGCGGACGCCCATTTCTGCCAGGCCACCATCGCCTCCGACGGCGGCCAGCACCCGCAGGCCCTGGGCCACTACAGCCAGGTCCTGGCGCTGGATCCGTCCCACCAGGGGGCGTGGCGGGGCGCCGGCTTCAGCGCCATGCAGCTCGGGCAGGCCGAAGATGCGCTGGGCTTCTACGACCAGGCCCTGCGGCTCAGGCCCGACGACCTCCAGTCCCGGTGTAACCGGGGCGCCCTGCTGGCGGGCCTGGGCCGCTATGTGCAGTCCCTGGCGGACTTCTCGGCCGCCGTCGACCTCGACCCCGGGCACGCGGTGGCCTGGAACAACCGCGCGCTCGCGCTCAAGGAGCTGGGCTACGTGGACGAGGCCATCTCCAGCGCCGACCGCGCCGTGGCCCTCGATCCGGCCTACGCTGATGCCTGGTCCAACCGGGGCAATATCCAGCTGCTGCTGGGGAAGCCCCGCGCGGCGTTGGCCGACTACGAGCGCGCCATCGCCCTGGACCCCGGCCACAAGAACGCCCGCTTCAACCTGTCCATGGTCCTGATGCAGGTGGGCCGCCTGTCCGAGGGCCTGGCCCTCTACGAAGAGCGCCGCCAGCGCGGCGTGCTGCAAATCAACCTGCCGCCCGAGCGCCAGTGGCTCGGCGACAAGCCGCTGGCCGGAAAGCGGCTGCTGATTTCCATGGAGCAGGGCCTGGGCGACATGCTGCAGTTCTGCCGCTACGCGCTGCTGGCCCGCGAGCGCGGCGCCGAGGTGGTCATCCAGGCGCCGCCGACCCTGCTGCGGTTGCTGCGGACCCTGGGGCCCGGCATCGACCTGGTCCCGGTGGGCGAGCCGGTGCCGGACATCCACATGGTCTGTCCGCTCATGAGCCTGCCGCATGCCTTCCGCACCGAGCTGGACACCATCCCCGCGCCCATTCCCTACCTGCATGCCGAGCCCGGGCTGGCCGCCCGCTGGCGCGAGCGCCTGGCCGCCGGCCCGCAGGCTGCCGGGTTCAGGGTCGGCCTGGTCTGGTCCGGCGGCTTCCGCCAGGACCAGCCCGAGCTGTGGTCGGTGAACCTGCGCCGCAACGTGCCGCTCGAACTCCTCGCGCCGCTCAAGATGCCCGGCGCGCGCTTCATCAGCCTGCAAAAGGGCGCCGATTCCGAGGCCCAGCTGCATCAGCTGCAGGCAGAGGGCTGGGGCGGCCCGGCGATCGAGGACTACACGGCCGATCTCGGCGATTTCGCCGACACCGCCGCCCTGATCGAGAACCTGGACCTGGTGATCTCGGTCGATACCTCCACCGCCCACCTGGCCGCGGCCATGGGCAAGCCCACCTGGGTCCTGAGCCGCCTCGATGGCTGCTGGCGCTGGCTCGAGGACCGTGACGACAGTCCCTGGTACCCCACGCTGCGCCTCTACCGGCAGACCGGCTTCGCCGAGTGGGAGCCGGTGGTCGAGCGCGTGCGCGCCGACCTGGCCCGCCTGATCGAAGGGAAAGGCGCGCGCGCATGAACGCACAGTGTGCCGACACCCTGAACGACCTCGCCGTGCCCCTGGTCCACCAGGCCCGCTACGCCGAGGCCCTGGCCGGCTTCGACCGCGCCCTGGCCCTGGACCCGCGCCACGCCTTCGCCTGGAACAACCGCGGCATCTGCCTGGAGGCCACCGGCCGCCTGGAGGAGTCGCTGCAGTCCCTGGACAAGGCGGTGGCCCTGGACACCGAATTCGCCGACGCCTGGGCCAACCGGGCCAAGACCCTGGCCCGCCTCGGCCATGTCGAGGATGCCCTGGTCGACTGCGACCGCGCCCTGGCCCTCAACCCCGAGCACGGCGGCGCGCTGATGAACAAGGCCATGCTGCTCCTGCTGCAGGGCCGCCTGGAAGAAGGCTTCCAGCTCTATGGCAACCGCTGGCGCGTCATGCGCCAGAAGATCCGCCCGCGCCAGGGTCGCCTGTGGATGGGGGCCGAGCCCCTGGCGGGCAAGACCCTGCTGATTCACCCGGAGCAGGGCCTGGGCGACTGCCTGCAGTTCTGCCGCTATGCCCTGGTCGCGATCGGGCAGGGCGCCCGCGTCATCCTCGAGGTCCCGGCGCCGCTGGTGCGGCTGATGCAGGGCATGCACGCCGACCTCGTGGTGATCGCCCAGGGCGACCCGGTGCCGGCCCATGACCTGCACTGCCCGCTCCTGAGCCTGCCGCGTGCCTTCCACACCTCCCTCCAGGACATTCCGTCCGCGCCCTACCTGCGCGCCGACACGCGCCGCGCCGCCGCCTGGCGCCGCCGGCTGGGGCAGGGCAGGGCGGGGCGGCATGCGCTCAAGGTCGGCCTGGTCTGGTCCGGTGGCCACCGCGCCGACCAGCCCGAGATCTGGGACGTGAACGAGCGCCGCAACATCCCGCTGATGCGCCTGGCCCCCCTGAACCTGCCGGGCGTGCGCTTCATCAGCCTGCAAAAGGGCGAAGAGGCCGAGGGCCAGCTGCATCACCTGCGGGCCATGGGCTGGAGCGGGCCGCAGGTGGAGGACCACAGCGCCGAGCTGCAGGACTTCGCCGACACCGCCGCCCTGATCGAGAACCTGGACCTGGTGATCTCGGTCGACACCTCCACCGCCCACCTGGCCGCGGCCATGGGCAAGCCGACCTGGGTTCTCAATCGCCACGACACCTGCTGGCGCTGGATGATCGGCCGCGACGACAGCCCCTGGTACCCCAGCCTGCGCCTGTTCCGCCAGGCCGCGCCCGGCGACTGGACCCCGGTGGTCGCCCGCGTGCGGGCCGGCCTGTCGCGCCTGCTGGCCGAGCGCCGGGCCGAGGCCCGTGCGGAAAGCCGGACCGACGGCCCGTCCGGGCGTCGTGCTGCGGCAATGGTCAATGTGGCACACGAATTGCAAACATCCCCTGTGAACCCTGCAAGCGGCGACGGATTGCCGCCAGGGGCGGCAGCCGCCGCCGGCACGGAGCCGAATCGGCAAGGGCTTGCCGCCCGTACCCTTTGAAGGAGTTTTGAGCCATGACGGTCATCAACACGAACATCAAGTCGCTGGTTTCGCAGAACGCGCTGAACCGCAATAGCCGCGCCCTGGCCAATGCCATGGAGCAACTGTCCACCGGCAAGCGGATCAACTCCGCCGCCGACGACGCCGCCGGCCTGGCCATCTCCTCTCGGATGTCCTCGCAGATCAAGGGCCTGGACCAGGCGGTGCGCAATGCCAACGACGGCATCTCGCTGCTGCAGACCACCGAAGGCGCGCTGATTGAAGTCACCAACATGCTCCAGCGCATGCGCGAGCTGGCGGTGCAGGCGGCCAACGACACCTACACCCCGGACGACCGCCAGTACCTGCAGCTGGAATACCAGCAGCTGGTCGAGGAGATGTCGCGCATCACCAGCGACACCGAGTGGAACGGAATGAGCCTTCTGAACAACACCGAGGTGGGCAGCTCCGGCAACAACGGCGCTACCCGCACGGTGAAGTTCCAGGTCGGCGCCAACGCCAACCAGCTGGTGACCATCGAGCTGAAGGACTTCTCCTTTGACATGGGCAAGGCCGCGGTCCCGACCAAGGCGGTGCTGGACTTCTCGAAGGAAAACTTCTCGACGGCCCGCCAGCTCAAGCTGTCCATCGGCGGCACTGCGTTCACCGTCAACGTCGATGCGGGCGCACTGTCCGCTACCGCTACGGCCGAACAGGCCGCGGCGGTTCAGAAGAAGTTCCAGGAGGCGGTGCAGGGCACCGCCGGCTTCGAGAACGTGCAGTTCAGCGTGAGCGGCACCAAGGTCGAGATCTGGGACCCGAAGCTGCGCACCATCGGCACCTTCGACGCCCTCAACGCCTCCACCGTGAGCCTGGTGTCCTCCACCACCCTGGTGAGCAGCGTGACCGGCACCGCCGCCGTCGTCGGCGCCAACCCGTCCAACACCCAGGCGGTGTTCCGCGGCGACGCCCGCCTGAACGACACCGACATCAAGACCCGCGACAACGCCTTCGTGGCCATCGCCCGCCTGGAAAAGGCCGTCGACGCGATCAACACCGAGCGCGCCCAGATGGGTGCCCTCATGAACCGCCTGACCTACGCGGCGGACAACCTGTCCAACACCTCGCAGAACGTGAGCGAGTCGCGCAGCCGCATCCAGGACGCCGACTACGCCAAGGCCTCCAGCGAGCTGGCGCGCACCCAGATCATTTCGCAGGCCGCCACCGCGGTGCTGGCCCAGGCCAACGTCGACCAGCAGACCGTGCTCAAGCTGCTCAATGGTTGATGTCTGATGGTCCGCCGACGGCGGACCTGTCGGAACCCCGGCAGATGCCGCGGCTTTCCGACATCCCGGATGGATACCCCGGTTCTCAAGGTTTCAGAAGGACTACCACCCAGGTAGTCCTTTTTTCATGGCACGGCGGTTGCGATAGGGCGATGCCCCATCCTTTTTTGGGAGGACGTCGCATGAACACCGCACCCTTTGCCGAACGATTTGCCGAACACGACCTGGACGCCGACACTGCGCCCGGGCTGCCTGCCGCCCCCGTGGCCAGCGCGCCCGCACTCGCCCCGGTGTCTGCACCTGGGGCTGCGCCCGCGCCGGTCCGGCGCGCCGTCTTCGTCGACCCCGCCAGCCGCCACCTCCTGGCCCTGGCCCAGCGCGTGTCTGTGGCCGACGTCACCACCTTGCTGGTCGGGCCCACCGGCGCCGGCAAGGAGGTGCTGGCCCGTGTCCTCCATGAATCTTCCTCCCGCCGCCACGGTCCCTTCGTCGCCATCAACTGCGCGGCGATGCCCGAGCAGCTGATCGAGAGCCAGCTCTTTGGCCACGAGAAGGGGGCCTTCACCGGCGCCCAGCGCGCGCACAAGGGCCTGTTCGAGCAGGCCGAGGGCGGCACCCTGTTCCTGGACGAGATCGGCGAGATGCCGGTGCACCTGCAGGCCAAGCTGCTGCGCGTGCTGCAGGAGCGCCAGGTGGTGCGCCTGGGCAGCGAGGCCTCGGTGCCGGTCAACGTGCGCCTGGTGGCCGCCACCAACCGCGACCTGCGCCAGGCCATCGCCCAGCGCGAGTTCCGCGAGGACCTCTACTACCGCATCGCCACCTTCCGCCTGCGCCTGCTGCCCCTGGCCCAGCGCCCGGGCGACATCCTCCCCCTTGCCATGCAGTTCGTTTCCCAGCACCCGGCGCCCGGCGCCGGCAAGGGCGCCGCAGGCGTGTGGCAGATCACCCCCGAGGCGCAGCAGATGCTGGCCCAGTACGCCTGGCCCGGCAACGTGCGCGAGCTCGAGAACGTGATGCGCCGCGCGGTCGTGATCAGCGCCGACGGCATCATCGGCCCTGGCCAGCTGATGTTCGACGACTGGCTCGACGCCGGTGAGACCGAGCCCTGGCCCGCACCCGCCGCCTCCCTGTCCGCGCCGGCCGCCGCTGCGGTGTCGGCTTCCTCGCCGCTCTCGACCCCGGCTCCGATGCCGCACGCGTTCCAGGCCCCCCAGGCGCCGGCCATGCCCGCGCCTGCCCCGACCGGCATGGCCCCGGCCGCCTTCATCCCGTCCGCACCGGTGATCGCGCACCCGGCCGTCGCCGCCGACGCCCTGGCCGCCGCCAGCGAGCACCTGTCCGGCGCGATGTTCGGCAATGTGGCCGGCAATGTGGCCGGCACGGTGGCCGCCCCCGATCTGCAAAGTGCGACCCGTCACAACGAGCTGCGCATCATCATGGCCACCCTGGCCGCCACCCGCAGCCGCACCGAAGCCGCCGAGCGCCTGGGCATCAGCCCGCGCACCCTGCGCTACAAGCTGGCCCAGATGCGGGCCCAGGGCCTGGTCGCCGAAACCGAGGGAGGCCTCGCATGATCGAGCGCGCCACCTCCGCCGCCAACATCGCCTCCATGCTGCAGACCATGCGCGCCATGCAGGTCGAAGCGGGCAGCATGGCCCCGGTCACCGCCCCCGGCGTGCAGGCCGGCGGCCGCAGCGAACTGGCCCCCGCGGGCTTTGGCCAGATGGTCAAGGGCGCCCTGGGCCAGGTCAATGCGATGCAGCTGGAATCCACCCGCCTGCAGGCCGCCTATGAGCGTGGCGAGGACCTGCCCCTGACCGACGTGGTCCTGGGCATGCAGAAATCCTCGCTGGCCTTCGAGGCCACGCTCCAGATCCGCAACAAGGTCCTCAAGGCGTACGAGGACATTCTCAACATGCCGGTCTGACCGGCCCGCGAGAAGCTAAGAGGCAAGCACCATGGCCACAGCCACCGCCACCCTTCCCGCCGGCACCGCGCCGGCCTCCGCCAGTGCCGCGCCCGCGGGCGCCGGCGTTCCCGCCACCACCTCGCAGGCCCTGGTGCCCGCGGGCGAGGGCGCAGGCGCCGGGCACACCCCCAGCGGCGCCCTCATTCCTGCCAGCGGCGGCCTCGCAGCCGGCGTGCGCCGCGTCGTCCAGCAGCCCGCGGTGCGCCGCGCGCTGCCGGCCTTCGTGGTCATCGTGGCGCTCCTGGTCTTCGGCCTGTCCTACCTCTGGATCCAGTCCACCCCCTACCGCCCGGTGATGCCCGGCCTGTCCGAGGCCGACCAGCAGGCCGCCTTCGACGCCCTGCGGACCGCCGAATTCAAGCCCAAGGTCGACCCGCAGTCGGGCCAGCTCACCGTGCCGGCCGATCGCTTCCACGAGGCCCGCATCTTCCTGGCCAGCCAGGGCCTGCCCAAGACCGGCGCCGTCGGCCTCGAGGGCCTGAAGGACCAGTCCTCCATGACCACCAGCCAGTTCATGGAGCAGGTGCGTGTCAATGCCGCGATGGAGCAGGAGCTGGCGCGCAGCATCATGCAGATCGGCACCATCGCCGGCGCGCGCGTGCACCTGGCCACCCCGCGCCAGAGCGTGTTCGTGCGTGACCGCGTGCCGCCCAAGGCCTCGGTGGTGGTGACCCCGCACCCGGGCCGCGCCCTGTCGCCCTCGCAGGTGCAGGCCATCGTGCACCTGGTCTCGTCCAGCGTGCCGTACCTGACCCCCGACAACGTGGCCGTGGTGGACAACGTGGGCAAATTGCTCACCGAGTCGGCCACCGAGATGAAGCTGGGCCTGACCTCCGCCCAGACCGCGCACAAGCAGCAGCTGGAAGAGGTCTACCGCAACCGCATCCTGCAGATCCTCGCGCCCATGGTGGGCGAGGCCAATGTGCGCTCGCAGGTCAACCTGACCCTGGACTTCACCCAGGTCGAACAGACCACAGAGGACTACGACACCCGCGAGAAGGGCCCCAAGACCCGCTCCGAGGTTGTCTCCGAGGAACGCTCGCAGCGCAAGAACGCTGAAGGCGTTCCCGGCACCCTGTCCAACTCGGCGCCGCCCACCCCCACGGCCACCACCAACAGCGCCGCCGCCAACCCGCAGGGCGCGGCCTCCGGCGCGGCCGGTGCCGCAGGCGCCGCCGACTCGACCACCACCAACACCACCCGCGCCACCCGCAACTACGAGCTCGATCGCACCGTGCGCCACGTCACCAACGCCACTGGCGGGGTTCAGCGCATCTCGGTGGCGGTCGTGGTCAACGAGAAGCCCGCGCCCGCCCCGGCTGCCGGCGCCTCCGCGCCTGCTCCGGGCACCCCGGCCGCACCGGCGAGCCAGCCCTCCTCCCCCGAGGAACTCCAGCGCATGACCGAGCTGGTGCGCAGCGTGGTCGGCTTCGACCAGGCCCGCGGCGACCTGGTCTCGGTGGTGCCCGCCCGCTTCGAGAGCGAGCTGCCCACCCCCGGCATTCCCTGGTACCTGCAGCCCGACGTGCACCTGGCCTTCAAGAGCGGCCTGATCGCGCTCGCTTTCCTGGCCTTCCTGTTCATCGTGATCCGCCCGGTCATGCGCGCCCTGTACGCCAAGGCCGAAGAGGCGGCCGCAGAGGAAGCCAACAAGCCCCTGGCCGACGGCGAGCTGTCCGAGGACGACATGCGCATGATCCAGCTGGGCGAGGGCGAGAGCCTGGAGGAGATCAAGGCCAAGCTCAAGCCCAAGCGCTCCAGCATCTCGATCGACATGCTGGACACCGCCAACACCTACGACGACAAGGTCGCCCTGATCCGGATGCTGGTGGCCGAGGACTCCGCCCGCGTGGCCAACGTCCTCAAGAACATGATCAAGGCCGCCTGAGGCGCCACAGGAGAACGACATGGCTGAAAAAGACGACAAGGCCAAGGCGGACGCTGGCGCGCCGACCGCGGCCGACTTCATCATGACGCCGGAGCTGCAGGAGGAGCTGGACAACCTCAGCTCCACCCAGCGCGCCGCGGTGCTGATGCTGCTCCTGGGCGAGCAGCAGGCGGCGGAGATCATCCGCTTCATGAACCCCAAGGAGGTCCAGGCCCTGGGCGCCGCGATGGTGTCGGTGGCCGACCTCTCGCAAGAGGCGGTCAACATCGTGCTCGACGACTTCGTCGCCACGCTGAAGAAGCAGACCAGCCTGGGCCTGGGCACCGGCGACTACGTCGAGAAGGTGATGAAGCGCGCCCTGGGCGACGACAAGGCCGCCTCGGTGCTCTCGCGCATCATGCCGGGGCAGGGCAGCAAGGGCCTGGAAATCCTCAAGTGGATGGACGCCCGCTCGATCGCCGACATGATCGCCGGCGAGCACCCGCAGGTGATCGCCATCATCCTGTCCGTGCTGGAGTACGACGTCGCCGCCGACGTGCTGTCCTACCTGCCGCCGGAGAACCGCGCCGAGATCGTGCAGCGCATCGCCAGCCTCGAGACGGTGCAGCCTTCCGCGATGGAGGAGCTCGAGGCGATCATGAAAAAGCAGTTCTCCACCAACTCCTCGGCCAAGAGCTCGAGCTTCGGCGGCATCAAGGCCGCGGCCAAGATCATGAACTTCGTGAAGGTCGACATGGAGGGCGGGATCATGCAGGGTCTGGGCAAGCTCGACGGCGACCTGATGCTCAAGATCCAGGACAACATGTTCACCTTCGAGAACCTGGAAGCGGTGGACAACCGCAGTATCCAGACCCTGATGCGTACGGTGGAGTCCGAGATGCTGATGGTGGCCCTGAAGGGTGCCACCGACCTGGTCAAGAACAAGTTCCTGGACAACATGTCGGCGCGCGCACGCCTCATGTTCGTCGACGAGATGGAGGCCCGTGGCCCGCTGCGCATGGCCGACGTCGAAGAGGCGCAGAAGCAGGTCATTCGTATCGCCCGAAAGCTGTCCGACGCCGGCGAGATGATGCTGGCCGGCCGCGGAGACGACTTTGTCTGATCCCCGCGCCACGGCCCGGGGTCCCGGCCGCGGTGCCGGCGAGTCCTCACCGCACTGGGTTCCCAGCCCGCTGCTGCTCAAGGCCCAGGAGACGCCGCGCTTCCTGCGGGCCGCCTGGGACCAGAAGGCCGCCCATGCCTTCGGCCCCTGGCGTGTCGGCGCGCCGGTGGACCCGGCGGTACCGGTGCACGAACTGGCCGCCCCGGCTTTCCAGGCGGGGGAGGGCGATGCCGCCGATCCCCCCACACGGGGAGCCTCTGCCGATGCCGGGGACGGCGACGTGATCGACGTCCAGGCCCGCGCCGTCCACGATGGACACCCGCAGGCCCCCGCTTCCGAACCGAGCCCCGAGGCGCTTGCCAACGCCGAGGCCCTGGGCCATGCCCGCGGGCTGGAGGAGGGCCGCGCCCAGGCCCTGGCCGAGGTCGAGGCCGAGCGCGCCCGCGAGGCCGAACTCGTGCGCCACCTGGCCATCGAACTGCGGGCCCTGTCCGAGGACCCGGACCGCTTCTTCGAGCCGCTTCGGCGCCTCGCCCTTCACATCGCCGAGCAACTGGTGCGCGGCGAGCTGCAGGCCTCTCCCCAGGCCATCACCCAGATCGTGCGCCAGGCCCTGGCGGCCCTGGACCCGGCCCCGGGCGACCCGGTGCTGGTGTGCCTGCATCCGGACGACGCGGCCCTGCTGCAGTCGGCCTCGCCGTCCTTCCTGGCGGTGGACGGCCTCAAGGTCCAGCCCGATCCGCAGCTGCATCGCGGGAGCGTGCGCCTGCGGCTGGATGACACCGTGCTCGAGGACCTGGTGGAGCACCGACTGCAAGCCCTGGTGGACCGCCTGCTGGTGCATCCCGGCGGCGCCGCGGGCGCTGCCACTCCCCACGAGTCGGTGCTCCTGCGCGAATTCACGCCGTCATCGTCCAACGCACCCGCCGGAGCCGACCCCCTGGCCGCCGGCCTGCGCCGCCGCCCGGCGGGCCTGGGCGACGTCATCGACGCCACCGCCCGGCCCATGCCGGAGGAGCCCCAGCCGTGATCGACTTCGGCGCCGAGGTGGACCGCCTGGCGGGCAGCCTGCGGGTGGCCGAGCCGCGCAAGAGCGGCACGCTGGCCCGCCTGGTGGGCATGCGCCTGGAGGCCCGCGGCCTGATGGCGCCCCTGGGCGCCTGCTGCGAGGTGACCGACCCCTCGGGCGCCCGCGTGGAGGCCGAGGTCGTCGGCTTCAACGACGAGACCCTCTACCTCATGCCCTTCACCGAGCCCCAGGGCATCGGCCCGGGCGCCGGCGTGCGGGTGCTCAACCCGTCCGCCAGTGTGGGCCTCGGCCCCGAGCTCCTGGGGCGCGTCATCGACGGCCGCGGCGAGCCGCTGGACGGCAAGCCCGCGCCCCGCTGCGACACCCGCCTGTCCCTGCAGGGGCGGCCGGTCAACCCGATGGAGCGCGGCCCCATCCACCAGATCCTGGACGTCGGCGTCAAGGCGATCAACGGCATGCTCACGCTGGGCTGCGGCCAGCGCATCGGCCTGATCGCCGGCTCCGGTGTCGGCAAGAGCGTGCTCCTGGGCATGCTCACGCGCTACACCCAGGCCGACGTGGTCGTGATCGGCCTGATCGGCGAGCGCGGACGCGAGGTGCAGGCCTTCATCGAGGAGTCGCTGGGCGCCGAGGGCCTGGCCAAGTCGGTGGTGGTCGCTGCGCCCGCCAACGTGTCTCCGGTGCTGCGCCTGAAGGCCACGCTGATGACGCACACCATCGCCGAGTACTTCCGCGACCAGGGCAAGAACGTGCTGATGCTGGTCGACTCGCTCACCCGCGTGGCCCACGCCCAGCGCGAGATCGGCCTGGCCGTCGGCGAGCCGCCCACCTCCAAGGGCTACCCGCCGTCGGTCTTCGGCCTGCTCCCCAATCTGATCGAGCGCGCCGGCGTCGGCCGCCACGGCGTCGGCTCCATCACCGCCATCTACACCGTGCTGGCCGAGGGTGACGACGCCCACGACCCGGTGGTCGATCTGGCCCGCGCCTCGCTGGACGGCCAGGTGATGCTCTCGCGCGCCCTGGCCGACGCGGCGCACTACCCGGCGATCGACTTGAACGGCTCGATCTCCCGGCTCATGCCCAGCCTGATCCGTGGCGACACCGTGAAGCAGGCGAACAAGTTCCGGCGCCTCTGGTCCCTGTACCAGCAGAACCGCGACCTGATCCAGGTCGGCGCCTATGTCGCCGGCACCAACCCCGAGCTGGACGAGGCGATCCGCCTGCGCCCGGCCCTGGAAGCCTTCCTGCGCCAGGACATGCACGAGGGCGTGGTCTACGCCGACTGCGTGGCCGCGGTGAACGACGTCGTCGGCCCGCCGGCCGCCTGACCCTTCCACGACCGACCCCGCCCGAACCGGAACGAGGAGACCGTCCATGACATCCAACCGACCCGACGGCAAGCACGACGCCTGGAGCCTGCTCCTGCTCAAGGCCGAGCGCGCCCTGCAGGACGCGCAGCAGCGATTCGCCCAGGCCCAGGCCCGCGAGGCCCAGCTCCTGGCCAGCGAGCAGCGGGTGCGGGCCATGGTGGCCGAATACCGGCGCCGCCAGATGGCGGTGCTGGAGGACGGCCAGCTGATGGCCGACACCCTCAACGACCGGCAGTTCCTCGGGCAGCTCCAGCAGCTGCTGGACCAGTCGATGCGGGCCAGCACCCAGGCCCGCATCCACCGCGAGGCCCAGGCCCGCGAGGTGCTGGCCGCCCGGGCTGAAGTGGACAAGGCCGAGAAGCTCCAGGCCCATGCCCGCGCCCGCGAGCAGGTCTGGCGCCAGCGGGCCGAGCAGAAGGCCCAGGACGACCTGGCCACCATGCGCTTCCAGTGGCGCCACGCCTGAGGGCGCCCCGGCCGCACCCCGGGGCAGGGTTCCCGGACCCGGGCCGGGCCGTCCGGCCAAAACGGGGATAATTCCGGGTTACTTTCCACCGTCCCACCCGGGTAGCCGCGCATGTTCGATTTCGTCCGCAAGCACACCAAGATCCTGCAGTTCGTCCTGTTCCTGCTGATCTTTCCCTCCTTCGTGCTGTTCGGGGTGGAGGGCTACACCCGCATGAGCGACAAGGGCGCCGTGGTGGCCCAGGTCGACGGCAAGGACATCCGCCAGAACGAGTGGGACGCCGCCCACAAGACCGAGAGCGACCGCTTGCGCCAGCAGATGCCCACCCTGGACGCCAAGCTGCTCGACTCCCCGGAGGCCCGCTACGCCACCCTGGAGCGCATGGTCCGTGACCGCGTCATCGGCGCCGCCGCCCAGAAGTCCCACCTGGTGGTCGGCGACGAAGCCCTGGCCCGCGAGCTGCAGCGCATTCCGGCCATCGCCTCGCTGCGCGGTCCGGACGGCAAGCTGGACGTGGCACGCTACAAGGCGCTGCTGGCCCAGCAGGGTTACACCCCCGAGGGCTTCGAGGCCCAGCTGCGTGCCGACCTGTCCAACCGCCAGGTGCTGGCCGGCGTGGCCGCCACCGGCCTGCCGATGAAGTCCGCCGCCCGCAGCGCCTTCGACGCCTACTTCGAGAAGCGCGAGGTGCAGGTGGTCCGCTTCGACGCCGCCGCCTACGCCGCCAAGGTGCAGCCCACCGACGCCGAGATCGAGGCCTACTACCAGGCCAACCCCAAGCAGTTCATGGCCCCCGAGCAGGCGTCCGTCGAGTACCTGGTGCTGGACCTGGACTCCATCCGCAAGGGCGTCTCGGTCAGCGAGGCCGACCTCAAGACCTATTACGAGCAGAACAGCGCCCAGACCGCCGGCAAGGAAGAGCGACGTGCCAGCCACATCCTGATCGCCGCCGACAAGTCCGCCTCGGCCGAGCAGCGCGAAGCCGCCCGCAAGAAGGCCGAGGGCCTGCTCGCCCAGGTCAAGGCCAGGCCGGATAGCTTCGCGGAGCTGGCCCGCAAGAACTCGCAGGACCCCGGCTCCGCGGTCAAGGGCGGCGACCTCGACTTCTTCGCCCGCGGCGCCATGGTCAAGCCGTTTGAAGATGCGGCCTTCTCGCTCAAAAAGGGCGACATCAGCGGCCTCGTCGAGTCCGACTTCGGTTTCCACATCATCCGCCTCACCGACATCAAGCAGCCCAAGGTCAAGACCTTTGCCGAGATGCGCCCGGAGCTCGAGGCCCAGCTGCGCCAGCAGCAGGCCCAGCGCAAGTTCGCCGAGTCGGCCGACGCCTTCAGCAACGCCGTCTATGAAGCGGCCGACGGCCTGAAGGGCGTGGCCGACAAGTTCAGGCTCGAGGTCCGCAGCGCCAATGGCGTGCGCCGTGAGCCCGCGCCGGGCGCTGACCCCAAGAGCCCGGTGGCCAATCCCAAGTTCCTGGCGGCCCTGTTCTCGGCCGACAGCCTGGAGAAGAAGCGCAACACCGAGGCGGTGGAATTCGGCCCGGGCCAGCTGGTGGCCGGCCGTGTCGCCCAGTACGAGCCGGCGCGCACCCGTCCTCTGGCCGAGGTGAAGGAGCAGGTGCGCGAGCGCCTCAAGGCCGCCCGCGGCGTGGAAGAGGCCCGCAAGGCTGGCGAAGCGCAGCTGGCCGCCTGGAAGGCCCAGCCCGCCAGCGCCAGCCTGCCGGCGGCGGTGGTCGTCTCGCGCCAGGACCCGGCCAAGCAGCCCCGCCAGGTGGTCGAGGCCGCCCTCAAGGCCCCGGTGGCCGGTGGCGCCCCCGCCTTCGTGGGCGCTGACCTGGGCGATCAGGGCTATGCGGTGGTCAAGGTCGGCAAGGTCATTCCCCGTGCCGAGCCCGACGCCTCTGCCACCAAGGCCGAGGCGCAGCAGTACGCCCAGTGGTGGACCCAGGCCGAGGCCCTGGCCTACTACAACCTGCTCAAGGACCGCCTGAAGACCCAGGTCAAGGTGGCGGCTCCGGTGGCCAAGGCCGATGAGGGTGCGGCGAAGTAAGACGCGCGTCTCCTGCTTCAAAGCAAAGCCGGCCTGAGGGCCGGCTTTTTCATGCCGGGGTCAGGCGCCCGGCCTCGGAGGCGCTCACCAGCTCCACACGCCGGCGGCCGTCCACGCCGCGAACCACGTAGTTCTGGTGGATCAGCCGCTCGACCGTCTGCATGCGGGCGAGGGCCTCGGCCACCCGGGTGTTGCCCTTGAGCCTGGCGATCACGTGCAGGCGCAGCCAGTGGTCGTTCAGGGCTGGGACCGAGTCCTTGCGCTCCCAGAGGCTGATCGCGTTCTCCGACAAATCACCCATCAGCTTGGCGAGTGCTTGCTGCGTCAGGCCGAGGTGAACCCGCAGGAAGCGGAACTCCTTGCCGGTCAGCAGGCCCGGCTTATCGACCAGATGCGTGGCGAGCAGACGGTGCAGGCCGTCGACGTCCTGGATGGCGACGCCCCGCCCGTACTTGGTTTCCTTCACGGTGAAACCGTTGGCCAGCCAGACGTTGTCCAGCCCGCAGGCGGTGTAGTGCAGCCAGTCCTTCATGTCCTTCACCTTGTCCTCATCATCACGGTCACCACCAACAGGTTCGGGTCTTCTTCGTCCAGTGCGACGACCACGGCGAGGTTTCTCCCCGCGCCGAAGTGCTCCATCGTGCAGAGGAGGGTCCCTCGGTGGCCATCCCAGCGGGGTGGACGCTCGATCACCCCCAGCCTCAGGCAGTCGTGCACTTCGCGGTCGCTGACCGACCGCTCCGACATCCGCTCCAAGGCGTGGAAGGTGAATACCACTCACGCACTGTCCTTGGCGTTCCGCCGGACGTGGGCCTGCAACTGCAGGTTCGACATATCTCGGAAAGAGAGTCTAGCACCCATAAAAATTGTGGGTTGTCGCCATTGGCGGATGGCCGAGACTCACACGAGGGGCGGCGGCATCAGTGCCGGCCCCTGTCGGGATTGACGGGCGCCAATGAAAAAGCCCCTGGTCCGAAGACCAGGGGCTTTCAATGTCTGGGGTGGCTGATGGGACTCGAACCCACGACGACAGGAATCACAATCCTGGACTCTACCAACTGAGCTACAGCCACCGTAGAGAGCAAGATTATAGCCCGCCCCGGCGGCCCTCCGGCGCCCCCCGCCGGGTTTTTGGCCCGGGCCGGCGCCTCAGTTCACCAGCACCAGCTTGCCCATCACCGCCCGCGACCCCATGCGGGCATAGGCCTTGTGCAGGTCGGCCATGGGCATCGTGCAGTCGATCACCGGCTTGACCTTGCCCTGGGCGTACCAGGCGGCAAGGGCCTGCATCATGGCCGCATTGGCCTTGGGCTCGCGCTTGGCGAAGTCGCCCCAGAACACGCCCACCAGGGACGCGCCCTTCAGAAGCGGCAGGTTCAGCGGCAGGTTGGGAATCGGGCCGGAGGCGAAGCCGACCACCAGGTAGCGGCCGCGCCAGGCGATGGAGCGGAAGGCCGGCTCGGCGAAGTCGCCGCCCACCGGGTCGTAGATGATGTCCGGGCCCTTGCCGCCGGTGGCGGCCTTGATCGCGTCGCGGAAGCTGCCCTGGGGCGCGTGCACGCTGTAGTCGATGGTCTCGTCCGCGCCCAGGCGCTTGCACAGCGCGCATTTTTCGGCGTTGGAGGCCGCGGCGATGACCCGCGCGCCCGCCGCCTTGGCGATCTGGATCGCCGCGGTGCCCACGCCGCCAGCCGCACCCAGCACCAGCACTGTCTCACCGGGCTGCAGCTGCGCCCGGTCCATCAGCGCGTGATAGGAGGTCGCGTAGATCATGATGAAGGCGGCCGCGTCCACCGCGGGGAAGCCCTCGGGCAGGGGCATGCACAGGGCCGCCGGCGCCAGGGTGTGGGTGCCGAAGCCGCCGGTGCCCGAGAGGCAGGCGATGCGCTGGCCCACCTTCAGGTGCGTCACGCCGTCGCCCACGGCTTCGACGATGCCCGCGTACTCCGAGCCCGGCACGAAGGGCAGGGGCGGCTTCATCTGGTACTTGTTCTGGACGATCAGGAGGTCGGGGAAGTTGAGGCTGGCCGCCTCGATGCGCACCAGCACCTCGCCGGCCTTGGGGCTGGGGGTGGGCAGCTCCTTCCACTGGAGGGCCTCGACGCCCACGGGGTTCTCGCACAGCCAGGCATGCATTGCCGTCTCCTCGTTGTTGGTTTGCGCGCCATGATAGGCCGGCCCCGGCCCGGGCCGCCGGGCGCGCTTGTCCCGCGGGCGACGGCGGCTGCAGGCCGCCACCTACAATGGGCCGAAGACCCGACCCCACCCCATGCGAATCCTCATTTCCAACGACGACGGCTACCAGGCCCCCGGCATCGTCGCCCTGCACCAGGCCCTGCAAGGCATCGCCGAGGTGGAGGTCATCGCCCCCGAACACAACAACAGCGCCAAGTCCAATGCGCTGACGCTGAACCAGCCCCTGTATGTACACCCGGCCGCCAACGGCTTCCGCTATGTCAACGGCACCCCGGCCGACTGCGTGCACATCGCCCTGACCGGCGTCCTGGGCTACCGGCCCGACCTGGTGGTCTCGGGCATCAACAACGGCGCCAACATGGGCGACGACACCATCTACTCGGGCACCGTGGGCGCCGCGATGGAGGGCTACCTGTTCGGCATTCCGGCCATCGCCTTCTCCCAGGTGGAGAAGGGCTGGGCGCACCTGGAGTCGGCGGGCCGCATCGTGCGCGACCTGGTGCAGCAGTGCATGGCCCAGGGCTGGCTCGAGCGGCCCCATCCCTTCCTGCTCAATGTGAACATTCCCAACCGGCCCTACGAGCAGATCGGCGGCTTCGAGGTCTGCCGCCTGGGCCGGCGTCACGCGGCCGAGAGTGTCATCTCCCAGAGCAGTCCGCGCGGCGAAACCATGTACTGGATCGGCGGCGCCGGCCCGGCCAAGGATGGCGCCGACGGCACCGACTTCCACGCCACCGCCCAGGGGCGGGTCTCGGTCACGCCGCTGCAGGTCGACCTGACCCACCACAAGGCGCTGGGCGAGTGGGCGGGCCACTTCCAGCCATGAGCCTGCAGCCATGACCCAGCGGCGCCCCAGTTTTCCGGCCCGCATCGACCTGGGCACGCCAGCGGCCAAGCGGTCCTCGCCCAGCCCCCAGGTCACCGTCACCGGGCCCGGCCGCCACGTCAAGCCGCCGCCGGTGGCACCCAGCGGCCTGGGTCTGGATTCGGCCGCGGTGCGCGCGGTGATGGTGCGCAAGCTCGCCGCCCAGGGCGTGAGCGACCCGCAGGTGCTGGAGGCCATGGGCCAGGTGGAGCGCCATCGCTTCGTCGACAGCGCCCTGGTCATTCAGGCCTACGAGGACACCAGCCTGCCGATCGGCCTGGGCCAGACCATCTCCAAGCCCAATGTGGTGGCCCGCATGATCGAGCTGCTGCTGGCGGCGCCCGGCCGCCGCGCCGGGGTGCCGGCGGGCCAGCCCCTGCCTCTCCTGGGGCGCGTGCTCGAAATCGGCACCGGCTGCGGCTACCAGGCCGCGGTGCTGGCGCAGGTGGCACGCGAGGTGTACAGCATCGAGCGCCTGCGGGGCCTGCATGACAAGGCGCGCGACAACCTGCGCCCGCTTCGCATTCCCAACATCCACCTGCTGTTTGGCGACGGGATGGTGGGCTACGAGAAGGGCGCGCCCTACGCCGGCATCATCGCCGCCGCCGGCGGCGAGGCGGTGCCCCAGGCCTGGCTGGACCAGCTCGCCGAGGGCGGGCGCCTGGTGGCGCCCACGGTGATGGCGGACGGGAAGCAGGCCCTGGTCGTGATTGATCGCACGCCGGGTGGCCTCGTGCGCAACGTGCTTGAGGCGGTGCATTTCGTCCCCCTAAAATCCGGCACCGCCTGAAGGAAGCCCCGCTGATGCGCCCTTGCACCTCCGCTCCGAACCGCCCTTGGACACGCCTGCCGGCATCCCCGCGCCTGCTGCCCGCGGCGCTGCTGCTGGCCCTGGTCGCCGGCTGCTCCACGGGGTCGCGCGCGCCCGCGCCGGTGGAGGAGCGGGCGATGTCCGGCCAGGCCCGGCGCGCCCCGGCCGCCTCGGCTGATGCCCGCACCATGCCCGGCGCCGAGAACGTGGGCAAGCCCGGCTACTACAGCGTCAAGCCCGGCGACACCCTGGTGCGCATCGCCCTGGACAACGGCCAGAACTGGCGTGACCTCGCGCGCTGGAACCGGATGGACAACCCCAACGTCATCGAGATCGGCCAGGTGCTGCGCGTGTCGCCGCCCCCGGGCGAAGTGGTGACCGCGCGCGCGGCGCAGGCGGGCACGCCGCCGGCCACTGCGCAGGCCAACCCGTCTTCAACGGCCACGACGGCGCCCGTCCAGTCCAGCGCGGTGCAGCCCCAGGCCATGGCACCGGCGGCCGCGGGCTCCGCGCCACAGTCTGCGCCGGCAGCCCGCGCGCCCGAGCCCTCCGGCGTGCCGCCCGAGGACGAGATCGCCTGGGCCTGGCCCACGCCCGCCGGTACCTCCCTGCTGGCGGGCTTCGACGAAGCCCGCAACAAGGGCCTGGACATCGGCGGCAAGGCCGGCGACCCGGTGCTGGCGGCGGCCGACGGCCGGGTGGTCTATGCCGGCGCCGGCCTGCGCGGCTACGGCAACCTGATCATCCTCAAGCACAACAACTCCTACCTCACCGCCTATGCGCACAACCAGTCGCTGCTGGTGAAGGAGGAACAGACGGTGCGCAAGGGCCAGCGCATCGCCGAGATGGGGTCCACCGACGCAGACCGCGTCAAGCTGCACTTCGAGATCCGACGCCTCGGGAAGCCGGTCGATCCGGCGAAGCTGCTGCCGGCGCGCTGAGCGAGGGCGAGGGCGTCACTGGCATTTGCGGCCGCACCCGCTGCAGCCGCAGGTGGGCCACCAGCCCGCCGCCCTGGGCGTTGGACAGGGCGAACACCCCGCCCATGCGCTGCACCGTCTTGTTCACGATGGCCAGGCCCAGGCCCGCGCCAGTGGCCTCGGTACGCGCCGCGTCACCGCGGAAGAAGGGCTTCATCAGATTGGGCAGGGCCTCGGCCGGAACGCCCGGGCCGTGGTCCCGCACCTTGACCATCACCCAGTCGGCGCGAGAGTGGGCGGAGATCTCGACCCGCGCCACGCCCTTGTCCGGGCTGCGCCCATAGCGGCGCGCATTCTCGAGCAGGTTGGCCACCACCCGCGCGAGGTCGACCTCGTCGGCCAGCACCTCCAGCGAGGGCTGCAGGTCCAGACGCACCCGCAGGTCGGGCTGCTCGCGCACCGCGGCCACGCAGGCCTCCAGCACCGGCGCCAGGCGCACCGGGCGCAGCGCGCTCGGGTAGGGGCGGGCGTAGTCCAGGAACTTGTCGATGATGGCGTCGAGCTGGTCGATGTCGGCCGCCATGAGGCTGCGGGCGCTGGCATCGGCCACGCTCATCTCGGTCTCGAGCCGCAGCCGGGCCAGCGGCGTGCGCAGGTCGTGCGAGATGCCCGCCAGCATCACCACCCGGTCCTGTTCGATCTTGGCGAGCTGGGCGGCCATGCGGTTGAAGCCGATGTTGACCTCGCGGATCTCGCTGGTGGCCACGTGCTCGTCGAGCCGGCTGGCGTCGAAGTCGCCGTCACGCACCCGGCTGGCCGCGAAGGACAGCTGCTTGAGCGGCCGGTTGATCAGGCGCGCGATCAGCGCCGCGCCGGCCAGCGACAGGCCGGCTGCCGTCACCAGCCAGATCAGCCAGGTGCGGCCACCCACCTGCGAGTAGCGCTCACGGTCCATGCGCAACCAGAACGCGTCCTGGTCGATCCGGAAGCCCACCCACAGGCCCTCCTGGCCGTTGACGCTGGCCGCCAGCACGGTGCCCGGGCCCAGGTGGTTGACGAGGCGCGAGGCGATGATGCTGTCCATCTGCCCGGTGTTGAAGGGCGCTGGCTGGTCGCCCGGTTCGCGCGGGCGGATCTGCACGCCTTCCTCGTCGTCCAGCGCCTTGATCAGGGACACCCGCGCGATCGGGTCGGCATGGCGCAGGGCGGCGCGGCTGAAATTGACCAGGGAGGCGATCTGCTGCGCGGTCTGGATCGCGCGCGGCTCGTACTCGAGGGCGCGGAAGGTCTGCAGCCAGGCGATGATGGAGCCGATCAGCAGGAGCGCCAGCAGGAAGAAGGTGCGCCAGAACAGGGACAGGCCCAGCCGCGGCGGGGTGTCGCCATGCAGGGGCGGTTCCGTTTCCATGTGCCAGGGCCCGGGTCAGGGTGGGGGCGGTGGACTAGCCCGCGCCGTCCGGCACGAACACATAGCCCACGCCCCAGACCGTCTGGATGAAGCGCGGGGTGGCCGGGTCGGCCTCGACCAGCTTGCGCAGGCGCGAGACCTGCACGTCCAGGCTGCGGTCGAAGGGCTCGAACTCGCGCCCGCGCGCCAGCTGGGCGAGCTTCTCGCGCGAGAGCGGCTGGCGCGGGTGGCGCACCAGGGCCTTGAGCATGGCGAACTCGCCGGTGGTCAGGGGCAGTTCGCCGCCGTTCTTGCGCAGGGTGCGGGCGCCGAGGTCGAAGGAGAAGGGACCGAACTCCACCACCTCGTTCTCGGAGGAAGGGGCGCCGGGCGCTTCCTGCGCGGGCCGGCGGCGCAGCACCGCGTGCACCCGCGCCAGCAGCTCGCGCGGGTTGAAGGGCTTGCCCAGGTAGTCGTCCGCGCCGACCTCGAGGCCGACGATGCGGTCCACGTCCTCGCCCTTGGCGGTGAGCATGATGATGGGGGTGCGGTCATTGGCCGCCCGCAGACGCCGGCAGATGGACAGGCCGTCCTCGCCGGGCATCATGAGGTCGAGGACGATCAGGTCGGCCGACTCGCGCAGCATGATGCGATTAAGGGCCTTGCCGTCCTCGGCCAGGATCACCTCGAAGCCTTCCTGCGTGAGGTAGCGCCGGAGCAGGTCGCGGATGCGGGCGTCGTCGTCGACGACCAGGATCTTGTCGGTGCGGGGGAGGGCAGGGCTCATGGGGGGATCCGGCTTGTAACAGTCTCGATTTTTAGCCGGATGTTGCAGCTTCCGCGAGCCCAGCGCCCCAATTTCACCGACGCTTACATAGTTTTCGGCTCGGCCATATTCACCCGGGCCGCGAATCTGCCTTCGTCTGGCCAAGTCTGGCCTCGTCTGGCCTTATTGCGCCGCCCAGCCGCCGTCCATGTTCCAGGCCGCGCCGCGCACATTGTTGCCGGCGGGCGAGCAGAAGAAGACCGCCAGCTCGCCCAGTTCCTCAGGGGTGGTGAACTGCATCGAGGGCTCCTTCTCGCCCAGGAGCTGGCGGGTGGCTTCCTCGTTGCTCCAGCCGTTGGCGGCGGCCTTGGCGTCGACCTGCTTCTGCACCAGGGGCGTGAGCACCCAGCCCGGGCAGATGGCGTTGCAGGTCACGCCGGTGGTGGCGTTTTCCAGGGCGATCACCTTGGTCAGACCGACGATGCCGTGCTTGGCGGCCACGTAGGCCGACTTCTCGGCCGAGGCCACCAGGCCGTGCACCGAGGCGACGTTGATGATGCGGCCCCAGTTGGCCGCGCGCATGGCCGGCAGGGCCAGGCGGCTGGTGTGGAAGGCGCTGGAGAGGTTGATCGCCATGATCGCGTCCCAGCGCTCGGGCGGAAAGTCCTGCACCGGGGCCACGTGCTGGATGCCGGCGTTGTTCACGAGGATGTCGACCCGGCCGAAGCGCTCCGCGGCGAACTTCATCATCGCCTCGATCTCGGCGGGCTTACTCATGTCGGCGCCGTGGAAGGCGGTCTGCACCCCCAGCGCCTGCACCTCGGCCTCGGGCCCGGTGTGGTCGCCGAAGCCGTTGAGGACGATGTGGGCGCCCTGGCGGGCCAGGGCCTTGGCGATCCCGAGGCCGATGCCGCTGGTGGATCCGGTGACGAGGGCGGTCTTGCCTTTGAGCATGAGGAACTCCTATCCAGTACGATCCGGTGAACGGGTGGGGAGAGAGTCCTCCCGCCGCCCCGCTTCGCAGTCAAAACAAACAACGATCCGGCAAGTATCGCCTTTTTCCTCTCCCCGTCCGGAGGGCCTGCACCATGTCTGAACCCCAGCTGCGCGACATCCTCTGCGAGGGCCCTGCCGGTCCCCACCGCATGGCCTGGTGGCAGTGGGGCCCCTCAGACGCCGCCGACCTGGTGGTCTGCGTGCACGGTCTCGGCCGCCAGGGGCGCGACTTCGACGTGCTCGCCCGCGCCCTGCTGGACGCCGCCCAGGCCCGGGGGCGGCCACTGCGGGTGGTCTGCCCCGACATCGCCGGCCGCGGCAAGAGCCAGTGGCTGGCAGACCCGCAGCACTACGTGCCGCCGACCTACGCCGGCGACATGCTTACCCTGCTGCAGTCCCTGCACCAGGAGGCGCCCATCGGCCGCCTGGGCTGGGTCGGCACCAGCATGGGGGGGCTGATCGGTATGGTGCTTTTCGGCAGCCCGGGCCTGCCCCTGCCTGTCCCCCTGCACCGTCTGGTCCTCAATGACGTCGGCCCGGTCACCCAGTGGGAATCGATCCGTCGCATCCAGGGCTACCTCGGCCAGCCGGTGCAGTTCCCGAGTGAAGAGGCCGCCGCGCGCGCCCTCTGGGCGGTCTCCGCCACCTTTGGCCCGCACACGCCCGAGCAGTGGCTGGCCCTCACCAAGCCCATGCTGCGGCCCCTGCCGCCGGAACAGGGCGGGGGATTCACCCTGCACTACGACCCGGCGATCGCGGTGCCGGTGCGCGCGGCCACCGAGCAGACCTTGCGCGAGGCCGAGCCGGTGGTCTGGGCCCTGTACGAGCGGATCACCGCGCCCACGCTGCTGCTGCGGGGCGCCGAGTCCGACCTGCTCACGCCCGCCACCGCGCAGGCCATGGCCGAACGCGGCCCGAAGGCGCGGGTGGTCGAGTTCGCTGGCGTGGGCCATGCGCCCACCCTGGTCGCAGGCAACCAGGTCGAGGTGGTGACCTCCTTCCTGCTCGCAGAGGACTGAGACGCCTTGAAGACCCGCGAGGATGCGTTTGCCGACGACCCCGCCCTGGCTGGCGTGGTCGCCGCCGCCGAGGAGTCGCTGCCGCGCCAGGCCGACGCCCTGGCGCGTGCCCGCGCCTTCGCCGAGCCCCTGATTGCTCACGAGAGCCTGGACACCGGCGAGAACATGCTGGCCCACGCCGACGCGGTGGCCGCCATCCTGGGCCGCATGGGCGGCTCCGAGGCGATGCAGGCGGCCAGCTACCTGGTCTACGCCTGCCCCATGCTGGCCAAGCCGCAGGAGGCCATCGCCAAGGGCTTTGGCGAGAGCTACGCCGACCTCGCGGTGCAGACCAACCAGCTGGTGGCGGTGCAGCGCCAGGCCGCCAGCGGCGAGGCGGCCGACCAGGCCGAGAACGTGCGCAAGATGCTGCTGGCCTTCTCGCGCGACCTGCGGGTCGTGATGCTGCGCCTGGCGTCGCGCCTGCAGACCCTGCGCTGGTTCGCCGCGCAGAAGCGCCATCCGCCCGCGCAGGTCGCGCGCGAGTCGCTGGAGGTGTTCGCGCCCCTGGCCAACCGCCTGGGCATCTGGCAGGTGAAGTGGGAGCTGGAGGACCTGGCCTTCCGCTTCCTCGAGCCCGACACCTACAAGCAGGTCGCCCGCCTCCTCGACGAGAAGCGGGTAGAGCGCGAGGCCTACATGGAGCAGGTGCGCGCCCAGGTCGAGGCGGAGCTGCGCGCCCAGGGCCTGCATGCGCAGGTGGCGGGGCGTCCGAAGCACATCTACAGCATCGTCAAGAAGATGCGGGGCAAGTCCCTGGCTTTCGATCACGTCTTCGACGTGCGGGCGCTGCGGGTCATCGTTCGCGACCTCAAGGAGTGCTACGCGGCGCTGGCCTGGGTGCACCAGCGCTTCGAGCCGGTGCCCAGCGAATTCGACGACTACATCGCCCGGCCCAAGCCCAATGGCTACCAGTCGCTGCACACGGTGGTGCGCGACGAGGCGGGCCGTCCGATCGAGATCCAGATCCGCACCCAGGCCATGCACGAGCATGCCGAGACCGGCGTCGCGGCCCACTGGGCCTACAAGGAGGCCGGCGCCAAGGGCTACGGCGGCGTCTCGGCCAGCGGTGCCTACGACGCCAAGATCGCGGTGCTGCGCCAGCTGCTCGCGTGGGAGCGGGACATCGCCGGCACCGGCACCAGCCTCTTCGCCGACCGCATCTACGTGCTCACGCCGCAGGCCTCGGTGGTCGAATTGCCGCAGGGCGCCACGCCGGTGGACTTTGCCTACACCTTGCACACCAACCTGGGCCACCGCTGCCGCGGCGCCCGGGTCGACGGCGCGATGGTGCCGCTGAACACGCCCCTCAAGAACGGGCAGACGGTGGAAGTCGTCGCCGCCAAGGAGGGCGGGCCCTCGCGCGACTGGCTGAACCCCGAGCTGGGCTTCCTGGCCAGCGCCCGGGCCAAGTCCAAGGTGCGGGCCTGGTTCAACGAGCTGCTGCGGCATGAGACTGTGGCGCGCGGCCGCGAGGCGGTCGAGAAGCTCCTGCAGCGGGAGGGCCGCACCGCGGTCAAGCTCGAGGACCTGGCCTCGCAGCTCGGGTTCAAGGCCGCCGACGACCTGTTCGCGGTGGTGGGCAAGGACGAGTTTTCCCTGCGCACCATCGAGGCCCTGCTGCGGCCGGCCGAAGCGCCGCAGGCGCCCGAGGAACTGCTGCTGAAGAAGTCGCGCGCCGCCAGCCCGGGCGCCTCGCCCAAGGGCGGGGTGCTGGTGGTGGGCATCGACTCGCTCATGACCCAGCTGGCGCGCTGCTGCAAGCCCGCGCCGCCGGACGACATCCGCGGCTTCGTCACCCGGGGCAAGGGCGTGAGCATCCACCGCGAGGACTGCAGCAACTTCCGCCAGATGGCCGCGCACACGCCCGAGCGGGTGATCGAGGTTACCTGGGGCCGCCAGAGGCAGGGCAGCGACGCGGCGGTCTACCCGGTGGACGTGTCGGTGGAGGCAGCCGACCGCCAGGGCCTGCTGCGCGACATCTCCGACGTCTTCGCCAAGGAGAAGATGAACGTGGTCGGGGTGCAGACCCAGTCGGTCAAGGGTACGGCCTTCATGACCTTCACCACCGAGGTGTCGGATGCCAGCCGACTGGGCAAGGTGCTGGCGCTGGTGAGGGACGTGGGCGGGGTGCGGTCGGCGCGCAGGCGCTGAGGGGCTGAGGGGCTGAGGGGCTGAGGGGCGGCCTCGGGCGCCTGGGCACCGGACCGGCCGGGAAGGGCGCCAAAGCCTGCTACAATCTCGCTTCTCAACGAGACCCAGGCGCATAGCTCAGTTGGTTAGAGCACCACCTTGACATGGTGGGGGTCGTTGGTTCGAATCCAATTGCGCCTACCAATTCCCGAACGGGACCTGCCACCGGCAGGTCCCGTTTTTCATTGGTGGCTCGCATCGAGGCCAGGCTCCGGATGCCAGTCACGCTGGCTATCATCGTCCGATGACTTCCAGCCTTTCCCGCCGCACTCTCCTGGCAGCAGGCGCCGCTTCGGCCGTCGCCGCTTCCCTTCCTCTTCATGCCCAGGGCGCTTGGCCCACTCGCCCCGTCCGCCTCATCGTCGCCTACCCGCCCGGGGGCGTGAGCGATGTGGTCGCGCGCCTGCTGGCCGAGCGTCTGGCTCCTGTTCTGGGGCAGCCGGTGGTGGTGGAGAACAAGGCCGGCGCGAGCGGCACGGTGGGCCTCGATGCGGTCGCCAAGGCGGCGCCCGACGGCCATGTCTTCGGCTTCTCGGCAATCAGCCCGCTCACGCTCAACCCGCACCTGGCGGCATCGCCCTTCGACCCGGCCAGGGACATCGCGCCGGTGGTGAGCGTGATGTACTCCCCGGTGCTGCTGCTGGCGACTTCCGCCACGCCCGCGCGTGACTTCAACGAGCTGCTCGCCGCCGCGCGCGCCAAGCCCGGCGCGGTGCGCTGGGCCACCTCGGGCCCGGCCTCGCTGGGGCACATCATGCTGGAGCAGGTGAAGGCCGCCGCCAAGGCGCCGGTCACCCACATCCCCTACAAGGGCGGCGGCCAGCAGATCAACGACGCGCTCTCGGGCCAGTTCGAGGTGCTCTCGGTCAACACCGGTCCGGCCGTCATGGGGCACATCAAGGCGGGCAAGCTGCGCCCCCTCGCGGTGGGCGCGCCCGCGCGGCTGGACGCGCTGCCGCAGGTGCCGACACTCGCCGAGCTGGGCTTTGCCAGCGCGAACATGAGCTCGCTGTTCGGTGTCTTCGCGCCTGCAGCCACCCCGGCGGCGGTCGTTGCCCGGATGAACACCGAGGTCAATCGGATCCTGGCCCAGGCCGACATCCGCGCGCGCCTGGACGCCAGCGACAACGTGCCCACCGGCGGCAGCGCCGGCGACTTTGCGAAATTGATGGCCGCCGAGTCCGTCGGCAACGCCCGGATCATCCAGGCGGCGGCGATCAAGGCGGAGTGAGGCGGCCCGCCAGCGCGTGACCCGCGCCGGCCCGAACCTCGGGGGCTGACCGCGCGATCAGGCCGGCAGGATCTGCGGCATCCTGGCCGTGACCTCCTGCAGCTCCCGCCTCGGCAGATAGGTCCGCAGCGAAATCTGGAAGGTGCCAGCAGGCGCCGGCAGCCAGTTGGCGCGCAGCGTCGGGTCCGTGGGCTCGGTATGCTGCAGGGCAATGTCCAGCGAACCGTCGGCGTTGTAGACGAGGCCGGGCGTGCGGTTGCCGATGGAATAGCGGTGGATCGGATTGGCCGCGAAGAAGCGCTGCCCGTCGGCGGTCGGCTCATACATCGAAAAGGACCAGAACGAGTCGGTCGGAATGCCCTCCGGCGGCACGCGCATCACATAGCCCCGGGTGCCGTTCAGCAATTCGCCCTCGACGCCGTGAAAGCGCACGAAGTACATTGCCTCGGCGGGCTCGAGCGCGCCGAGGCCGCCCAGGGCCACCGAGGCGCGCAGGGCGTAGTGGCTGCCGAACTGTCCCATCTCGGCGGCCGCCGCGAACCAGCCCTGCACCTCGCGCCGGCCATTGCGGCCGGCGGTACGCAGCTTCTCATGCGCCGGGCCGATGCGCGCCGACCAGGCGGCCCGGGCGTCCTCCGGCATCTCTCGCCAGGCGTCGACGGCGCCGGGGCGCAGGCCCACCGCCGCAAAGGATGCGAGCAGGCCCGCTTCCGACGCCGGCGGCGGATTGCTCGCCAGCGATTCGTTGACCACCGCCAGGAAGTTGGACGGGTCGCCCGAGTCGGCAGGCCGGACCGGCACCGGCCATGACACGCCCTGCGGCCCCTCGACGCGGATCCTCGCCTGCATGGCGTGCGACTGCGGCAGGTCGTCCGGGCCATCGACCAGGCAGCGAACGAACAGCCACACATGGTCTCCCTCGGCGCGGACCACGCGCCCGTTGGCCGACGCCTCGTGCCAGGCGGGACCCAGGAGGGTGATGTCCACCGGGCCGGTGCCGTCGAGCCGCTGGCCGGCCATTGCGATGTGGTCGGTCCACGCGTCCATGAAGGCCAGCGACCAGTAGCGGCCCTCGGGCATGCGGTCCACCCTCACCGTCACCGGGCCGTGGGACAGGTCCAGCCAGGCGTTGGAGTACAGGGTGTCGTTGTTCGGCGCGGTGAGCCAGCGCGAACGGTGGTCGCTCAGTGCGCGCTGGTGCTGCAGGGTGTTGGGGGCGTGATGCTCAGGGTTGGCAGCGTCGTGCAACGCGTTCCATCGCGTCTGGGCTACCGCGTAGAGCGGGTACGCGTATTCGAAGGCGGCGTCGACGAGGGCTTCGTGCATGGTGCGAGGGCGGGGCGGCGGATGTGGGCGTGGGGCCCAGGCTGGAATGGGCAGGTCGGGGCTTTCCCGGTTTGACAACCTGCCGACCGGTAAGTAGTCTTCGCATCCTATCGCCTTCCCCGCAGGGCGGTGCGCACTCAACCCGAAGAATTTTCAGGAGATTTCCTCATGGCCCCCATCCGCCGGCGTACCGTCCTCGCCAGTCTGTCCCTTCTTGCCGCTTCCGGCGCCCGCGCCCAAGGCCATGACTGGCCCGCCCGCCAGCCGATCAAGCTGGTCATCCCCGGCCCGCCCGGCGGCGCGATGGACAACCTGGCCCGCGCCCTCCAGCTGCCGCTGCAGCAGGCCCTGAACCAGACCCTGGTGTTCGACTTCAAGCCGGGCGCCAACAGCATCATCGGCATCGACGCGGTGGCCAAGGCCCCGGCCGACGGCTACACCATCCTGATCGCGCCCTCGTCGGCAATCGCGATCAATCCGGTGATCGTGCCCAAGCTGCCCTATGACGCGCAGAAAGATCTCGTGCCGGTGGCCCAGATGGGCGCCGGCGGCACGCTGCTGATGGCCAGTCCGGGCAGCGGCTTCAAGAACCTGCAGGACATGGTGGCCTACGCCCGCGCGAACCCGGGCAAGCTGTCCTTCGGCTCCTGGGGCAACGGCTCGACCGGGCATCTGGTGATGGAAGGCATCAAGGCCCACTACAAGCTGGACATGCCGCACGTTCCCTACAAGACCACCGCGCAGGAAATCACCGACCTGCTGGCTGGCACCATCCAGGTTGCCTTCCTCGACGTGGTCTCGCCGCTGCCGCACATTGCCTCCGGCAAGCTCACCGCCCTGGGTATCAGCGGCTCGCACCGCGGCCCGGCGCTGCCCAATGTGCCCACGCTCACCGAGCAGGGCTTCAAGTTCGATTCCGACGGCTGGTTCGGCGTGTTCGCGCCCGCTGGCACGCCTGCGGCCATCGTCAACCGGCTGAACCAGGAAATCGGCAAGGCTATGGCGATGGAGGAGGGCCGGCAGAAGTTCACCCAGGCCAATATGGCCCTGCCGGCCTTCAAGAACCCGGCGCAGTTCGGGGCCACGGTCAAGGCAGACATGGCGCTGTGGCAGGGTCTGGCCAAGCAGGCCCAGCTGAAGATCGATTGAGCGAACGCATGGGTGACCCGGGCGGGTGACACGTGCGGGGGACGCGCGCGGGTGACAATGGGCCCATGACCGTCGACACCCTTGTTCTCGTCCCTGGCCTCATGTGCGATGAGGCCGTCTGGAACCCGGTGCTGCCTCACCTCCAGGCGGCCCGGCCTGGCCTCCGCGTCATCGTGGCGGACCATGGCCCGGCCGACACGCTGGGCGGCATGGCCGAACGTATCCTCGCGTCGGCGCCGGAGCGCTTCGCGCTGGCCGGCCACTCCATGGGCGCCCGTGTGGCGCTGGAGGTCGTGCGCCGCGCGCCCGGGCGTGTCGAGCGTATCGCGCTGCTGGACACCGGCTACCTGCCGCTGCCTGCGGGCCAAGCCGGCGAGGCCGAAGCGGCCAAGCGCCATGCCTTGCTCGCCATCGCCCGTGCCGAGGGCACGCGTGCCATGGGGCGGCAGTGGGTGCAGGGCATGGTGCACCCGGCACGCCTGCAGGACACGCCCCTGATCGACGCCATCCTCGACATGTTCGCGCGCAAGGACGCGGAGACCTTCGCCGCCCAGATCCGCGCGCTGCTGGCGCGCCCCGATGGCGCGCCGGTGCTGCAGTCGCTGCCCTCACTCCGCCTTCCCACCCTGGTGGCCTGCGGCCGCCAGGACAGCTGGTCGCCGGTGCCGCAGCACGAGGCGATGCACCAGCTCGCGCCCGGCTCGGTGCTCGAGGTGATCGAGGATGCCGGCCACATGGCGCCGATGGAGCGGCCCGCCGAGTTCGCTGCGATGCTGGGGCGCTGGCTGGCCGCCTGAAGCGGCTCAGGCCGCCAGCCGCAAGGGCCGCGGTGCATCAGGCGCCAGTGCCTCGTCCTCCAGCAGGCCAAACAGGTCCTTGGGGTCGGCCAGCGCCGGCACCAGCGCCAGCCGCTCGCCCAGCCCCAGGGCCAGCGCGGCCTCGTGCATGAAGCGCATGGCGGCGAAGTCCTCCAGGGCAAAGCCCACCGAGTCGAAGACGGTCACCTCCTCGTCGCTGCGCCGGCCGGGTCGGCGCCCGGCCAGCACCTCCCACAGCTCGGTCACCGCGAAGTCGGCCGGCATCTGCTGGATGTCGCCTTCGACCCGGGTCTGCGGCGTGAACTCCACGAAGACCCGCGCCGCGCGCAGCACGCCGGGCGCCAGCTCGGTCTTGCCCGGGCAATCGCCGCCCACCGCGTTCAGGTGCATGCCCGGCGCCAGCATGTCCTCGGTGATGACCGTCGCCCGGCGCTTGTCGGCGGTGAGCGTGGTGATGATGTCCGCGCCCCGCGCGGCCTCCCGGGCGCTGTCGCAGACATCGATCGCCAGCCCCTGGCCCTCGAGGTGCGCGCGCAACCTGGCGGTGGCAGCCGGGTCCACGTCATGCAAGCGCATACGCTCGATTCCCAGCAGGTGATGGAAGGCCAGGGCCTGGAACTCCGCCTGCGCCCCGTTGCCGATCAGGGCCATCACCCGGCTGCCGGGCCGGGCCAGCGCGCGCGCCGCCAGCGCCGAGGTGGCGGCGGTGCGCAAGGCGGTGATGAGGGTCAGTTCGCTCAGGAAGAGGGGCGCGCCGGTGGCCATGTCGGCCAGAAGGCCGAAGGCCATGACGGTGGGCAGGCCGAGGGCGGTGTTGCCCGGGTGGCCGTTGACGTACTTGAAGCTGTAGCGGCGGGCGTCGGCCACCGGCATCAGCTCGACGACGCCTTCAGGCGCGTGGTGCGCGATACGCGCCGACTTCTCGAACTCGGGCCAGCGCAGGAAGTCGGCGCGGAGGGCCTCCATCATCCCGGCCAGGCAATGGGCGAGGCCCATGCGCCGCACCAGCGTGGCGGCAGCAGGCACGCTCAGGAACAAGGTGGCGGAAGCTGTGGCGGTGGCGGTGGCGGTGCCGTGGGTGGGATGTGTGTCAAAGCGTGCGCGGTTCATGATGAAACTCGTCTGGGTAAGAAAGTTGCGGCCCCAGTCTCCCGCCCGAGCCGGTCAAGCACCAGCGCGCCAAACCTTCCATTTCCGCCAGGCCGCTGCCAGAATGAAAGCGCCTCTTGGCAATTTGCGCAAAGGCGCCGCCATGGACACCCTGGACCAGAAGCTGCTTGGCCTGCTGCGACACGACGCCCGCATGAGCGTGGCCGACCTGGCGCACAAGCTCGGCGTCTCGCGGGGCACGGTGGGCAACCGGCTTCGCAAGCTCGAGGACGCGCAGGTGATCCTGGGCTACACCGTGCGCCTGCGGCCCGAGGCCCGTCCGGAGCGGATCCGCGCCTGGATGGGGGTGCTGGTCGAGGGCAACAACAGCCGCCAGGTCATCGCCTCCCTGCTCGGAGAGCCGGGCGTGGTGGCCCTGCATGACACCAATGGCCGCTGGGACCTGCTGGCCGAGCTCGAGGCCGGCACCATGACCGAGCTGTCGCAGGTGCTCGAGCGCATCCGCCTGGTGCGCGGCATCCGCGGCACCGAGACCAGCATCCACCTGGCCACCTACCGCTGAGGCAGTGGCCCTGACCACTTTCACCATGAATCGCTTCGTGACCTTCACCCCCAATCCCGCAGTGGACCTGTCCACGTCGGTGGACCGACTCGTCCCCGCGCACAAGCTGCGCTGCGAGCCGCCGCAGGTGCACCCCGGAGGCGGCGGCATCAACGTGGCCCGGGTGCTGCACCGTCTCGGCGCCGAAGTGCTCGCGGTCTATCCCGCCGGCGGCCCCCAGGGCGAGCGCCTGCATGCGCTGCTTGCGCGTGAGGGCGTGCCCGATTGGCGCATCCCGATTGCTGGCGACTCCCGCGAGAGCTTCACCGTGCACGAGCGGCCGCATCGCGAGGCGGGCGCGCAGGCCTCAGGGGGTGGCCAGGAGTACCGCTTCGTCCTCCCGGGGCCGACCCTCAGCGAACCCGAGTGGGCGGCGACGCTCGAAGGCCTTCGGCAGGCGTCCGTCGGCGCCGGCTGGCTGATCGCCAGCGGCAGCCTCCCCCCGGGTGTGGCACCGGACGGCTATGCGCAGGTCGCCCGTATGGCGCGGGATCTGGGCGCGCGCATGGTGGTCGACAGCTGGGGCCCGGCGCTGGATGCGGCGCTCTCCGAAGGCGTGTGGCTGGTCAAGCCGAGCCTGAGGGAGTTGTCGGAGCTGGTGGGAACCGAGCTGGCCACGCCGCGCGATCGGCTGGCCGCGGCCCGTCGCCTGATCGGCGAGGGGCAGGCGCAGTGGGTGGCGGTGTCCCTGGGCGGAGAGGGCGCGATGCTGGTCAGCGCCGAGGACTGCCTGCTGGCGCAAGGGCTGCCGGTGAGCGTGGCCGGGAGCGTCGGGGCCGGGGACAGCTTCCTGGCGGGCCTGGTGTGGGCGCTGGCGCAGGACGCGTCGATGGAGCAGGCCCTGGCCAGCGCCATGGCCGCCGGCGCGGCGTCGGTAATGGCCTCGGGCACCGCGATGGGCGAGGTGACGACCATGACCGCTCTGGCCCGGCAGGTGAGGGTGGTGCGGTTCGGCGGCTGATCGATGAGGCGGCTAAGGCCGCTCAGGCCGCTCAGGCCAGGTGCAGCTTGGTCGAGCTCTTGACTTCTTCCATCACCGCATAGGTCCGCGTCTCGCGCACGCCGGGCAGCGTCCACAGCACGTCACCGGCGAAGCGGCGGTAGGCGTCCATGTCGGCCGCGCGGGTCTTGATCAGGTAGTCGAAGCCGCCGGCCACCATGTGGCACTCGAGGATCTCGGGCCGCACCTGCACCGCAGCCTGGAATTCCTTGAAGACGTTGGGCGTGGTCCGGTCCAGGTGCACCTCGACGAAGACCAGCAGGCCGGCGCCGAGCAGCGCCGGGTTGAGCCGGGCCTCGTAGCCGAGGATGAAGCCGTCACGCGTGAGCCGCTGCACCCGGGCCAGGCAGGCGGTGGGCGAGAGCGAGACCGCCTCGGCCAGCTTGAGGTTGGAGAGGCGGCCGTCGTCCTGCAGCTGTTGCAGGATGCGCCGGTCGGTGCGGTCGAGGTCTTCCAGGCTGGGCATTTCGGCAATCGTAGTGAAAAATCCGGTTGATATCGGTGAAAACGAATTTATATCCTGCATCGAATCCGGATCATGGGGCATTCACTCAATGAGTTGCCCGCCATGAGCGTCACTTCGACCCCTGTCCCCGAGACGGCCTTTACCTCCTTCTTCGAACCGTCGCCCTTCGCCGCCCAGCTCCTGCGCCAGGCCATCACCGCGGCCTGCCGCACCCCCGAGCCGGAAGCCATCGGCGCCATCGTCGAGGCCGGCTGGCTGCCAGAGGCGGTGGCCGCCCGCGCCGGCGCCCGGGCCCGGCAGATCGCCCAGTCGCTTCGTGAGCGCAAGGCCGGCGGCGGACGGGAGGGCCTGGTGCAGGGCCTGCTGCAGGAGTACGCGCTGTCCTCCCAGGAGGGCATCGCCCTCATGTGCCTGGCCGAGGCCCTGCTGCGCATTCCGGACGCGGCCACCCGTGATGCCCTGATCCGCGACAAGATCGGCCGGGGCGACTGGGAGGCGCACCTCGCGAGCAGCGGCTCGCTCTTCGTCAACGCCGCCACCTGGGGCCTGCTCCTCACCGGCCGGCTGGTGGCCACCCACAGCGAGACGGGCCTGTCGGTCTTGCTGGGTCGCCTGCTCGCCACAGGCGGCGCACCCCTGATCCGCAAGGGCGTCGACATGGCGATGCGCCTCATGGGCGAGCAGTTCGTCGCCGGCGAAACCCTGGCCGAGGCGCTGGCGCGCGCCGCGGCGCGAGAGGCGCAGGGCTTTTCCTACTCCTTCGACATGCTCGGCGAGGCGGCGCTCACCGCGCAGGACGCGGCCCGCTACCTGCGCGCCTACGAGGACGCCATCCACGCGATCGGCCGGGCCGCGGCCGGCCGTGGCGTCTACGCGGGACCCGGCATCTCGATCAAGCTCTCGGCCCTGCACCCGCGCTACAGCCGCTCCCAGCAAGACCGGGTGATGGGCGAGCTGTACCCGGTGTTGCTGCGCCTGTGTGCGCTGTCCGCGCGCTACGACATCGGCCTCAACATCGACGCCGAGGAGGCCGACCGGCTCGAGCTCTCGCTGGACCTGCTCGAACGCCTCTGCGCCGAGCCGCTGCTGCAAGGCTGGCAGGGTCTGGGCTTCGTGATCCAGGCCTATCAGAAGCGGTGCCCCTTCGTGGTCGATTTCCTCATCGACCTCGGCCGCCGCAGCCAGCGGCGGCTGATGGTGCGCCTGGTCAAGGGCGCCTACTGGGATTCCGAGATCAAGCGGGCGCAGGTCGAGGGGCAGGCCGGCTACCCGGTCTACACACGCAAGGCCTTTACCGACGCCGCCTACCTCGCCTGCGCCCGCCAGCTCCTGGCCGCGCCCGAGGCGGTGTACCCGCAGTTCGCCACGCACAACGCGCACACGCTGGCGGCGATCTACGAGATGGCCGATCCCGCCGCCTGGCAGCCGGGGCAGTACGAGTTCCAGTGCCTGCATGGCATGGGCGAGCCGCTGTACGAGCAGGTGGTGGGCCCGCTGTCGCGGCCCTGCCGCATCTACGCGCCGGTGGGCACGCACGAGACCCTGCTGGCCTACCTGGTGCGGCGCCTCCTTGAGAACGGCGCGAATACGTCCTTCGTGAACCAGGTGGCGGACCCGGCGGTGCCGCTGGAGCACCTGGTGCGCGACCCGTTTGCCCTCATCGACGCCTGGGCCCGGGAGGAGGGCAGCATCGGCCTGCCGCATCCGCAGATCCCGCTGCCGGCAGACCTGTACGGCGCGGCCCGCCGCAACTCGCGGGGGCTCGACCTCGCCGACGAGTCGGTGCTGGCGCAGCTGGCCCGTGACCTGGCCAGCTTCTCGCTCCCGGACGCCCCGGCCGATGCATCCCCCGAGGCGGTGGAGGCGGCGCTCGCAGCCGCAGCTGCGGGCGCCCCCGGGTGGGCCGCCGTCTCGCCCGCCGAGCGCGCCCGCCGGCTCGACGTGGCGGCGGACCGGCTGGAAGGCGACATGCCCCGCTTCATCGGCCTGCTGGTGGGCGAGGCCGGCAAGACCTGCGGCACTGCCGTTGCCGAGGTGCGCGAGGCGGTGGACTTTCTTCGCTACTACGCCGCGCAAGCCCGTGCGCAATTCGACAACCGTACCCACCTGCCGCTGGGCCCGGTGGTTTGCATCAGCCCCTGGAACTTCCCGCTCGCCATCTTCATCGGCCAGGTGGCCGCGGCGCTGGCGGCGGGCAATGCGGTGCTGGCCAAACCCGCCGAGCAGACCCCGCGGGTGGCGCTGGAGGCCGTGCGTGCGCTGTGGGGCGCGGGCATTGCGCGCGACGCGGTGCAGCTGGTCTGCGGCGCGGGCCCGGTGGTGGGCGCGCGCCTGGTGGGCGACGCGCGGGTGCAGGGCGTTCTCTTCACCGGCTCGACCGAGGTGGCGCGGGCGCTGCAGCGTGCGCTCGCCGGCCGGCTCACCGCCGGCGGCGGCGCGGTGCCCCTGATCGCCGAGACCGGTGGGCAGAACGCGATGGTGGTCGACTCCTCGGCCTTGCCCGAGCAGGTGGTGGCCGACGTCATCGCCTCCGCCTTCGACAGCGCCGGCCAGCGCTGCTCCGCGCTGCGGGTGCTGTGCGTCCAGGAGGAGGTGGCTGACCGGGTGCGCGAGATGCTTCTGGGCGCGATGGCCGAGCTTCGGGTGGGCGACCCTGCCCGCCTGTCCACCGATGTCGGCCCGGTGATCGACGCCGAGGCCCAGGCCGGCCTGCAGCGGCACATCGACGCGATGCGCGCCAGGGGACGCGCGGTGCACCAGGCGGCCGGACGCGGGCATGACCCCCAGGATGCAGGCACGTTCATCCCGCCCACCCTGATCGAAATCGGCAGCATCGCCGAACTCGAATGCGAGGTCTTCGGCCCGGTGCTGCACTTCGTCCGGTACCGGCGCGACCAGCTCGATGCGCTGCTGGCGCAGGTGCAGGCCACCGGCTACGGCCTCACCATGGGCCTGCACACCCGTATCGACGAGACCATCGCCCGGGTGGCGGCGAGCGCCCGGGTGGGCAACCTCTACGTGAACCGCAACATGGTGGGCGCGGTGGTCGGTGTCCAGCCCTTTGGCGGCGAGGGCCTGTCGGGCACGGGGCCCAAGGCCGGCGGGCCGTTGTACCTGCCGCGGCTGCTGGCGCGTTGCCCCGAGGGCGCGCTGGGGACGGCGGTCGACGGCTGTGGCGTCGGCTTGGAGCAGGCGGCAAGGCCGGCGCCTCAGGCCCTGCGCGCCCTGGCCGCGTGGGCGCGGGAGCAAGGCCCTCTGGGGTCGGGCCGGGTCGGCAGTGGGAACCCGACATCCGCTGTGAACGGAGGGGGCGGCGCAGACCTGCGCGATGGGGCCAACCTCTCCGGGCTGTCCGCCCTCTGCGATCACATGGCCACCCTCGCCCGAAGCGGTCTGGAATCGGTCCTCGCCGGCCCCACCGGCGAGCGCAACGTCTACCGCATCGTGCCGCGCGAGCGGGTGCTGTCCCTGGCCGCCTCGGAGGCCGACCGGCTGGTGCAGCTGGCGGCCCTGCTCGCCACCGGTTGCGACGTGCTGTGGCCCGCCGATGCGTCGGGCCTGCATGGCCGCCTGCCCGGCGCGGTGCGCGCGCGCATCTCGCTGGTGAACGACTGGTCGAGTCCGGAGGTGTCATTCGACGCGGTGCTGTTGCACGGGTCGGCCGAGGCCCTGACACAGGTGCAGGACACGCTGGCCGCCCGCGAGGGCCCGGTCGTCGGCGCCGAACGCCTCGCGCCCGGCAGCACCGAGGTGCCGATGGAGCGCCTGGTGGTGGAGCGCGCGCTGAGCGTCAACACCGCCGCCGCCGGCGGCAATGCCTCGCTCATGACGATCGGCGACGGCTGAGGCCCGGACAGGCGCGCGTGAGAGGACAGCGATGTCGGTTGTTCCAGGTCATGCGGGTCTTGGGGAAACACCCCAGGCCCTGGCACAGATGGGGTTCTAGAATCATCCGCATTCCACCGTCCGGATTCACCCGTCCATTTGCCGGCCCTCGCCGGCCAGGAGTGCCGAAGTGCCAAGCAACAAAGCCGCCGCCGACAAGCCGGCCCAGCGCGTGATCAAGAAGTATCCGAACCGCCGGCTCTACGACACCGACACCTCCACCTACATCACCCTGGCCGAGGTCAAGCAGCTGGTGATGGACGCCGAACCCTTCGTGGTGCGCG
>JACCEA011046409.1_pt1 | contig 46432 bp, 49 predicted proteins | sample 7449851 | NCBI WGS metagenome assembly JACCEA01 (sample SAMN15323453, study PRJNA562643) | freshwater metagenome | isolation source: river surface water | place: USA:Blue River Watershed | collected 2017-08-18 | reverse complement strand
GATTTTTTGAAATCAAAATTGAATCCATAGTATTCACCAACAAAATTAACTTGTTCATCAATCACAGGGTGGAACTGACCATTGCTTTCAGACCAGTTTCTTAAAGCAGAACAAATAACAATAAAGTCAACTTGAAAGCCCTCTGCATTAACGTTACAATCATCAAGTGCAGGTATGCCCATAGAAGAAGGAACTGTTTCAAGAGCGAATGAATTTCTCAATGTATCTATTGCTCTTTTTTGATCAACAGAATCATGCTCCATGTTGAAGTCGCCATACTTGTCATCTGTTAATGGAGCTTCGCCAAAAAGCACTTCCATTTGGGATTTTACATCTAATGCAGATTCAATAGGATTGCCATCATCGTCAACTAATTCTTGGCCATCTTGTTCATTTTCATAAACAGCACCTGATGATACGATAAGCTTTTGGAATGTTTCTTGATTTCCGCAAAGATTATTAGCTGCATACCATAGCGCCCTATCTACATAGCTTCCAGATGGAAATTCTTGAGAATCAAAATTTAAATTTTTACCTTGTCCAATTAAAATTTGAACTTGTTCCCATTGTTCAGGTGTTAATTCGTAATCAGTTTTTCTTTTAGCAAGATAATTTGGCAACCTTTTTGAGGCCTTGCCTCCAACTACATAACCACCTTTTTCAAGAAGAGATTTAATTAAATTCAAATTTTGTGGGTTAAGTCTAATTTGTTCTTCTCTGCTGGCTTGCAAATTTGGATCATATTGAGAATTGAATAAATCATTTGAGTCGATAGGAATTTCTAATTTACTTAAATTCAATTTGTCAAAGTAATCTTCTCTAATAATAGCACCACCTACAGCTGGATGAGAGGCTATTTGCTTCATGATGCTTATTTCTTCGTCTGATAATCCTGCCTTTTTCATGTTAGCTTCATTCTCAGAGAATAAAGCTGTAGGATTTTCATTCAAAAGTTGGCCTATCCTAGTATTGATAGTATTGAAATCATACATTAACTTTCTAATTGCATCAAAATTAACCTTATCTTTATCAGCAAAAGGCATAGTATTGATATCAGCATCTCTTCCATGAGATAAAATCCAGTTAATTTGAACTTCAATCAGTCCAATGCTCTTACATTCATCAATAAAGGGGGCGAGCATGTCAGCTGCTGCAAAAATGTAGTCTTGTTTTACTTGAGATGCAGTAAGTATAATTGCTGTATTATCAGCATTTTGTTCTTGATTTTGCTTGAAAAGCTTAGCAATGTTTGGAATTGTATTAGCATTCACTCTTTGTTTAAAAATAGCTATAAGATTTTCATCGTATTGTAAGTTGAATTTTGAAAACACTGCTTCTTTGAATCTTTGTAATTCTGCAGGTTTATCACCAAAGGCATCTTTGACCATTTGGATTACATCTACTGATGTTCCGTCTTTTTTTAAATTTTCAAGAGCTGCTTTTAATTGTTCTATTTTTTTAGTTGGCTCAATGTCTACTGATAATGATCTTACAGACTCAAAAGCAGGGCCAATAGATTCTGGATTATCAAAAATAGATAAATAATAATTTTTGAGTTCTTCAACAGTGTCTCTGTCTATTTGCTCAATTTTTCTTCCAAGAGTGGTTTCAACTAATTGCTGAAAAGGTATGACAGGTAATGGAGACAGTCTTTGTCTTTCACCTGGATCTTCAATTTGTTCAAGATTTTTCTTTGATCTTGGATACTCTATGTTGATTGCTTCTCTTAAATTATTAAATTTTGATAAATTAAAAACACGGGGCATTGCAAAACTCCTACAAAGAGTTTTACAGTTTTACCCCGTGCTCTCCTATTAATTAGAAGCCAAATGAGCTAATTGATTGTATTTATCTAGTACATTCGGCCACAAATTTTCAATCCAAAGTTTTTTATCATGCTCGTAAGCAAGCTTGATTAAAATACAATACTTTGCCATTTCAATCCAAGTGGTTTCGTATATTGACGAAGGGTAAATTTCATCAAATAAAGCTGCCCCCAATAATGAATAATTTGCCATGTCTACTAATGTATCTTCCACAGCTTCATCTTTAACTTGGTAGCTTTCTTTATTAATAAAAGAGCCAATTCTTCGTTTTTTATCACCAATTCTTAGAAGCACACCCTTCCAAGGACTAATGCCTAGTTCTGCAGATTCTCTGAGATTACCCATTGGTAAATCATTTTCTGAATAATCTGAGTCCTTAGCTACATAAACATCATGCATGCTTTGAAGCAGATTTAAAGCTTTTGTAGAAGCTTCTTGATCTGCAATACCAAATTCTTCTAATAAAGAATTTTTGGCAAAATGATCTTTTAAAACTTTGATGTAAACATCGTACTTAACGTTTCTTGACATTTTAATTTCCCTCTTAACATTATCTCTTTTATAGAGGCAAATTTAGTTTTTTAAGCGAATATTTTATTAATGCATTTTAATGCACAAGGAGCGGCACCATGAAGAATTTCTTAATGGCTCTGTTGCTTTTTGGAATTTTGGCAGTTTCAGGTTCAACATCGAATTTGGCAACTTCCAAACGTCTTGTGTTTTTGAATTTTCCAGAAAAAGTTATTAAGTCTGGAGAACTTGGAAAACAAACAATAAAAAATACTTCGAATACAAGAATATTTTTCCATTACCTTAATGCAACGGGGCGTGAACAGGTTTTTAGTTTAAAGTTCGAAGGTAGTTTTAAAGATTTCAAATCTGGAATGGCTATAGATAGAGAGCCTGGATTTGCTGGAGCAAAAGCAAATTCTTCTTTCTTCAAAGCTCAAAGAAAATCAATCGACAATCCAAAATTAAGTATTTCATTGCCACACAGAGCAACGATTTCGGGTATTGTTGACGCTACTTTTGACCAAGGTGATAAATGGCATTGTGAAATGGGTTCCGGTGAACCAGTTGAAGGTATCAAAATTGTATCTACTGACAATTTTCATAAATTATTCAAAATTGATTTGAATGATAAAAAGCCATACTATTACAGATTGGGCGATAATCGAAATGACATAATCCCAGGCGATTATGGATTCAATTATAACTTTTCAATAAAAAATAAAACTTCTAGCAAAAAATTATTGATTTGTTATTTAGATCCAAGAGGGGGCAAAATTACCGGTGTCTTCAATGCTGATGGCAAAGTAATTACAACCAAAGAAATAAACCCGAGGGATGTAACTAAATTTTATGACAGATTCTTAGAGCCTAATGAAAGCATTGATTTATCTTATGTGCCAACTGGAGGATATAGTTACCCAATTAATTTGAAATTTAAATTGATTGATGCATAATGATACTATAATAAATAAAAAGGAGATTTTTATGGATTATAATTTCAATAAAGGTAAAATTTCATTTTGGGAAATTATCAATAAAGAACTTGGTAACTTTTCAGAAACTGAGCAAGGCAGAATAAAGGAAATCGCTAAAAGCTTTGAAGATTCTGTAGCAATTATGCCAGATGAAAACAATAACGTTTTTGCTGCAAGGAGATTGGCAAATTCTATTTTAAATGCTGATCTTTCTGAACAAAAAGAGGGCTCTATTGATACTGTGACTTCTAATGTTTTAGTAAAGTATTTTGCTCAAGCACAACCTAGTTCAATTAACAAGAGTCATTTTGTTCCTGAAGGAACTAGTCTTTCTGGAAATTTTGGCAAGTCACAAGAGGCAGAATCTGACAATTTTGAAAAGGAATTGCGCGCAACTGCTGAAGCAGAAATAGATTTACTTGAAGATTTTGATTTGAAAGATTACCAAGTAGAGGGCTTCAGAAAGAAATTGATTGTACCATCTAATTTTAATCAAGACAAAGATAAATTACCAGATGTGCAAGGGTCAGAAAGAACTTATGGTAAAATTGTTTTCAGCGATGCTGGAGAAATCGAATCTGTTGAGTGTCCTAATTGCTCTTCATCTGATGTATTTGTAATTTCTTTTGATAAGTATGGCTGTTTCAAGTGTGAGGATAATTTTTATGTTCCAATGCAAATTGGAGATAATTTAAACTAAAAAACTCCCCGAAAGGGGAGTTTTTTATTCTTCAGTTTCTTCCATGTTTTCAATTAAAAGCTGAGCGATTGGATCTGTCGATGTAAACTTTATCAAATGATCTAATTTTCTATTCAAACTATCCAATTTATTATTTAAGCTTGTGAATTCATTTTTTAAATCTTTATTAGATTGACTCTGTGAAATAAAAAACTCACTCAAAATTTCAATACAATCTGACAATTCTGCGTTTCCGTTGGCTGCCTTGTCTTGCAGCTCTGTTAATCTTTGTTTTTTCATTTAATTTTCTTGAGAATTTAAAGTGAAACCAATATCGTTCATTGTGCCTTTAGTAGATTGCTGTGTATTAAGCATAACAGCTTGACTTGGTCCTACTTGTACATTCAACTTACCTGCTTCATTCGGACTATCTGTAACTTTGATTCCACTAGGCATGGATGGAGACTCTAAAACAGCCCCCTTTAATTGTTGATTTTCTAAATACAACTTAGTATATTGTTGTTTCAATAAAGCGTTTTCTTGCTGAAGAGCAGCGAGCATTCCAGTGATTTCTGAATTAACTCTTACATCGCCTTGAATTTGAGCTATTCTATTCGCAGTTTGGACTACTTTGTCTTCAAACTCAAAAGTTGATGCATCTTTTAATAATAAGCTTAGTTTTCTATAAATGTTCATAATCTTCTGACGCTTGCTCTGGGAAATTGAGACTTTTTTTCATCTAATGGTATGTTACTAATTAATGAAATTAATTTGTCAATCCTGTCTTTGGCATCTTCGTTTTCAAAAGAGACTGTTGCTCTAATAGCAAGAATTTCATCTATCAACATGTTTTTATCAATTCTTATTAAATTCATAAATGTTCCTATAATATAGATATGTTTAAGCGCCCACTTCTATCTAATTTAGTTTATACCAAAAGACAAATAGTAATTCATGCTTTTACTACTAAACATGTGCATCCAGGTAAATTTTTACCAACTGATTTGTCAAAAATTGATTACAATGGCCATCTTCCTTTAATGATTGATGGAAAGAAAATTGGTAGATTCCAAGTTGCAATTCATCATAGAGATCAAAATTCTATTTATCTTTACTTTGAAAATACTGCTCCAAACCTAAATTTAGATAATCACTGGGCTTCTTTTGAGGTAATTCCAAAAGTTGTTCAATGCCCGGTTTGCAAAGCGTTTTTTAATAGAAATGAATCGCCATGCGAATGTATTAAGGGGGCCCCTTTTTATTATTTACCAGAATTCACAACCAAGTCTGTGCAATTGCATGATTATAAAAAAGATAATGAAGATAGTTATGATTGTAGGAATGATTTGTATTCAGAATTCTTTAATAGGTCATTGCACAATTTAACATTCCTGGAGCCAATTTGATGCCTAATCGTTTTTTAACTGAAATCAAACTTGAAAATTTTCAAGACCACAAAGATTCAACAATTTCATTGACCAATGGAATTAATCTTATTGTAGGTTCTTCTGACGCTGGTAAATCTGCCATCTTGAGAGCTGTTAATTTTGTTTTCCATAACAATTTAAAGGGGGACAGCTTCATAAGACATGGTTCAAATGAATGTAAAGTAACGCTCAAGTTCTCTGATGGTGTAGAAGTTACAAGAATTAAGGGCAATGATACAAATTCTTATCAATTGAAAGATTCTGATGGCAATCAGCATTCCTTTCCCAAAGTTGGCACTTCAGTTCCTGAAGAAATTAAGAAACAACTTGGCCAACCTCCTTTGGATGACAAGAAAAGACCAATCTCTTATGCAGATCAAATGGCTAATTTATTTTTAGTTGATTTGTCTCCTTCTGATTTGCCAAGAACTTTATCTGAATTAACAGGAATTCAAAATTTACAAAATGCTGCTGAAGCTTTGTCAAAAAACGCCCGGTCTTTTGATCGTGTAATCAAAGAAAAAAATGATAAACTTCAAAAGCTCAATGCGGATCTTGAAAATTATGCTTATGTTGATAAAGACTTAGAATCAATAGAAACAATAGAAACAAAATTGCTTAAAATCAATTCTGAAATTGAAAGCACTAATAAAGCTAGACAATTCATTATTGACAATAACAAAATTGTAGTTGAAGCTAAAGATTTGAAGAAGAAAATTGACTTGAGTTCAAGCATCATCAATCTAATACCCAAATTTTCCAAGCTTGAAAAATTGAATGAGAAATTGAATTTATCCAAAAATTATTTGAAAACTTATAAAGTTTTTGCTAATGAATTTAATTCAACCAAAAGCGAAATCAATAAATTGAAAACTTTCAGAAGTGACAGCAATCTTGAAAAATACAATGATCTTCAAGGATTGATTTCTTCGAACGATGAAGCAAATAATTTTTTAAATTTAAATGATGTAAACATCAAAGAACAAAATTCTTTGATTGAATCTATAGATCAAGAAAATAATAAGATTATTAGTTATAAAAAAGAACTCAAATTACTCATCGAAAAGCTTAAAGTCGAAGGAAATTGGTGTGATTCATGCAACAGGCCTCTAATTTAAATAAAATCAAAATTCTAATCGTTGGCGATACCCATGGTGACGATTCAACACCAGAAAAAAGAAAAGACAACTATGCAGAAGCTTGTCTTGAAGAGCTTCAAGAAATTGTTGACATAGCCCATGATAAAGAATGTGATTTAGTTTTACATCTTGGCGATGTATTTCATAGAATAGAACCTGGTCCATTTATCAGAAATGGTTATCTAAAAATTTTACTCAAAAGTAAAATACCTTGGTATACATTGATTGGTAATCATGATGTTAGGCACAATCTAGATCAATACTATTCTATTTCTTCGATTAGAACTTTAATAGAAGCTGGCGCTTTGAGAATTGATGATTCTATTCATGATTATGGAGTTTATTTGATGCATCATACTGCTACTAAAGTAGAAGAGTGCATTGATGGTTTCCTTTTGGATAAAGAGTTTCCAATTGTAGCTGCTCACATTTCAATTACTTTGGCCCCCTATTTCGGTCCTTATGTCATTTTTGATGACCTACCATTGAATGATAAGACAAAAATAGTAGTTTGTGGCCACATTCATGATGCTATGGAAAAAGTAAGACCAGATGGTGTTTCTTTTATGAATCCAGGATCTGTTTGTAGGAAAAGTTTGAATGATGCAAACATAAATAAACAGCCACAGGTTTTGTATTTAGAATACGATTTGAATGGAACCATTTACGAGAAAGAATACATCAAACTTACTTCAAGCAAACCAGCTCATGAAATTTTTAAAATTGAAGAAGCAATAGCTATCAAAGACAATAAACATGATGCTAAAAAATACATCAAGCAGATTTCTATGATGAGTCTCACTGATTCTGAAGAAGACATTTATGAGTCATTGAAAAAATCTGCTAAAATGAAGAGCATTGATGAAAAAGTTGCGGAGCATGCAATCCAAACTTTGAAAGCTTTGACCGATAATTAAAATTATGAATACTGTAAAAACTATTGCTGACAGAATCAAGCAACTTGAAAAAGACATTTCTAGTGCTGAAGCTTCGATTGTCATTCACGAAAAAAGGCTTACTGAACTCAAGAAACAAATTTCAGAACTTGAGGTTACATGCAAAGCTGAAATTGAACTTACAATCAAGCAATTGCCTGAGTTTATCAAAACAAACGAATCAAAGATTGAAGTTCTTTTAACAGAATTAGAAAATGATCGTGATAAGATTAATGAAGGCAAAGAAGAATGACTGCCTTAAGTGATAGGCTTAATACTTTTACTGATGAAATCAAAAAGCAAAAAGAATCCCTCATTAAATTAAAAGGGGTCAAAGAGCAGATTGAAAAACAAATCCTTGATGAAGAAGAAAGCTTAACTTCTTTACAAGATGAGCAGAAGCTAAATAGTCAGGCTAGTTTATTTATGCTCAGTGAGATTGTTGAAAGACGACAAAGTCAGCTAGAAGCCATTCAATCTATTGCAACATCTGCTTTGCAGCAAATTTATGGAGAAGAGTATTCACTTAAGTTTGATACATTTGAAGAACAAAGAAAAGATGGAGCTAATAATTTCAGAATTGAAATTAAGATTGTAAGTCCCCATAATGGAGAAAACATGGAAACAGGTCTTCTCAATGAGCGTGGTGGTGGCTTGATCGAAGTAGTTTCATTTGCATTGAGAATTGCAGCTTTGAAATGGCTTAAATATGAGGGCCCCATTTTACTTGATGAGGCTTGGAAATCAATGTCAAATGACTACAAAGTTGATCAAGTGGTTCAATTTCTTAGAGAAGTTACCGATTCTACAGAGCGCCAAGTAATTTTAGTCACACACATGTTTGATAAATTTGGCCCTGAAGCCGATAATATAGTTCACATTACAAAGAAAGATGGTGTTGCCCAGGCGGGCATAATTACCTATCAGGAAGGCAAAGAACAAGAAGAATGGTAGCGAGTGTCAAGCATATGAAAAATAGAAATGATGCAGTTCATAAGATAGTTACAAATGTTATGTCAATAGAAGTTCCACCAGAAGGTCAGCTTGTTAATCCTTTCAAGCCAAAAAGAAGGCAAAGTTCTCAAGTTACACTTGATGAAATGATTACTAAAAAGGCTCCTGTAGAGTTGCCTGAAGATGTAAGTCAGTGGACTAATAAGAATTTTGTAACTTATTTCGCCCGTAAGTATCAATCATACATTGGGGGCAATTATAAGATTACATTTACATCTGATCTGCCAATTATTAAACAGATTGGTGATTTCTTTTTCTCCAATGGGCTAGACAGGAATCAATACACCAAGAAACTCTTTGATTGGGCATTTGATAATAGTGAACAAATCATCAGGAAGTATAACTATTTAACATTAGTAAATGTTTTTAATTCAGTTAATTTCTTTTACCAAGATGAAGTTTTACCACAAGTAGAAAGCGGTGATGTTGTTAGAGAAAGCACAGATACTAGCCTACTTGAAGAAATCAATTCATTACAAGATAAAGTAAAATCAACTGAGTTATTTGCTCGCTTTGGTATTCCTATTACTGTGACTTATTTAGTCAAAATAAAGGGTTATGATGTATCAAAAGTAATATCAAGTTTGAATGTGAGATTTGGTGAGAAGAAAAGTTCAGATGTTGAAATCTTAGAAAGAATGTTCAATTCATCTATTATCAACTCACCTTACCCTGAAGATTTTGTTGGATTAGATTGGCGTGAAACATTTCAAGCTTTGACATCATTTTATAAAACAGAAACTTGGTGGAGAGACAAGGATTATAAAGGCAATCCTTTGTCTAAATACTATACTTTATTGGGTGGAAAATAATCCACCCAATTTTTTTGGAGAGCATAATGGATAGTGAACACAAGAAGTCAATGAGAGAACTCGATTGGCAAATTAGATCCAATAGACCCCTTATTTTTATTTCTTCTCATGAAGAATCAAGAATTTGTGATGCAATTCGCTTTATTGCTAAACGTGGCACAGATGCTTGGGGAGTTTTTTATTGGGATTTAGCATCGGGCTTGACTACAACTCCAGATTTTCAACATCTAGTTCCTAAATCAAAAATCGTTAGTCACATGCAAGTGCTTGAATGGTTTAGAGAAATTAAAGATGAAACAAATGGCTATTATCTTTTAGTGCTCAAGGACTATTTGAAAATCATTCATGATGAAGCAACCCTAGATGATAAAAGAAGTGTGAGAATGTTGAGAAACATTTCACAAGAATTTGTCTCTCAACACAAAGCTATTATCATGCTTGGCACTTCATTGATGCTTCCAGAAGACTTAAATAAATCATGTGCCGTTATTGATTGGCCATTGCCTGAATTTGAACACATTGAAGAAAAAGTAAAAAATGTAATTTCTTCTGCAGCTAAAAATAATGAATTAATAAAAAAGGGGTTTAGAATCAATTATTCTGAATCTGAACTACAAGACATCATAAGAGCTTTTCAAGGTCTCACGTTGCAAGAAATTGAGCTATTATGCACATACATGATGGTCAGCAACATCAATGCTTTAGATCCAGTTAAGATTGCAAGTGTAAAAAGAGAAATTATCAGAAAAACTGGGTTGCTTGATTGGATTGAAGTAAGTGAAAACTTCAATGAAGTTGGTGGTTTAAAAGGTATTAAGCACTGGCTTCAACAAAGAAAATTTGCTTTTACAACTGAAGCTAAAGATTATGGTCTGCCTGGCAACCCAAAAGGTATCTTGTTTGTAGGTGTTCAAGGTGCTGGTAAATCTTTGATGGCACGATGTGTTTCTTCCTTTTGGCAACTTCCATTGATTAGATTAGACATGGGTAAAATCTTCAGTGGCGTTGTTGGATCATCTGAAGAAAACATTAGAACAGCTATTAAGATTGCTGAATCTGTAAGTCCCTCTATTTTATGGATGGATGAGTTAGATAAAGGCTTGTCTGGATCTGCATCATCAAATCAAACAGATGGTGGTACAGCTTCCAGAGTTTTAGGTTCATTCCTTACATGGATGCAAGAAAAAGAAACTCCTGTTCTTGTTGTTGCAACAGCAAATGATGTATCTCAACTTCCTCCTGAAATTTTAAGAAAAGGCAGATTTGATGAAATCTTTTTTGTTGATTTGCCAACAGAAGAAGAAAGATACGAAATCTTCAAAATTCATCTTGCCAAAAGAAAACGTGATCCTTTCAAATTCAACATTGATGATTTAGTGCAAAAGTCTGCCAGCTTTACAGGAGCAGAAATAGAAGCAGCTATTATTTCTGCTATGTATGAGGCTTTTGATGACAACAAAAGAGAATTTACAACCGAAGATATAATGAATGCCATAGAGGATACTGTACCTTTGGCTGTCACCATGAAAGAGCAAATTGATGGTCTAAGATCATGGGCTAATAGAAGAGCTAGACACGCTTCTAAGCTCAAAAAGCGCAAGATTAAAGATCAAGAAATTATTGACACTGTCAAAGCTTTAATGGAGAATGTATCTCAAGAAGAGGATGAAGAATTGTGAATTTTGAGTTGTCAATGGATGAAACCGATTTTTTAGAATCATTAAGGGCCGAAGGTCAAGCAACCAGCGGCTCTTGTTCTTCGTGTGGAGGCAAAGGTTCTTGGCTAAATACTGATGGCAAGGCTGTGTTGTGCCATTGCTTGAAGGAGCAAATGTGGCGAGATAAATACATTGCAGCTGGAGTGCCCCCTAAGTATTTTGGGAAGTCTCTATCTGAAAATTGGAATTTGAAACAAGATCCTTGGGGTAACAATTTAACACAAGCAGCCTTGGCAAAGAAAATTAAAATTAAATCTGTCATGGATAAGTACATCAATGCTCTACCTGCTTTATGTGCTGGTCGCCCAATTAAAATCATTCCTAACAAAGGCACAACTATTAACTTGCTTAGTGTACTTTTATTAGGGGGCCAATGGAGCGGTAAAAGTCTTATTTGCTCTGTGCTTGCACAAGAAGCAGTAAGGAAGAAATTATCTGTTGCTTACTATGACTATGCTGATTTGTATGCAGATCTTTCAGGATTTGATAATAGAGATAAACAATCTGATTATGCCGAAGAATTTTCAACTAAAGATTTGATAATCATAGATGGCATAACACATTATGAAATGAGAAATCCCACTCTGGCTATCCAATTAGATAGAATTGGCAGGTCAAGAATAAAATCTGGCAAACCAATTGTTCTTAGTGCTTACGATGGATACGACAAAATAGATGCTGGTCCTGGGTGGTCAAGTATGATTACTTCTTGTTTTAAAATAACATTGCCAACACCTATGCCTCCACAACCTTTTACGTCTTGAAAGTAAACAAATGAAATTATCTAGAGAAGAATTAGAAAAACAAGTAATCAAACACATGATTACTGATCAAGCTGCTGTCATTAGGGCAAAAGCTTTGAACATCATACCTGAACATTTTTCTTTTTCTGAAGAAGGTTCTAAAACTAGCTATACCTTTAACTTAGTCAAAACTATCTTTAATTATTTTGATGAGTCTGATGGCAGCTTAATGACTGAACTTGTTCTTGAAAATAGAATGATTTCTAAAGGGATTTCTGACTCTCATAAAGGTAAATTTCTTACCCTCTGGGCTGAAATTGTTGATTTAGATCATGATCCAAATGAGTTGCATGATTTATTGATGCAATTAAAACAAAGGAGGGCTGTTTCCATTTGGCAAGACATGCACACAACTGGCCACTCCTTGATGATTGAAAAGGGATTGCAAGATGGTGTAAACCATGTGCTTGATTGTATCAAAGACATTGAAACAGAATTATCAATTGAGCCAGGAGAAAAGAAAACTCTTGACATTTCTGAGTCCTCAGATTTCTTTCTTAGAGAATATGAAAAACAAAGAAACAAGCCCCCTGGAATTTTATCTGGGTATGATGAAATGGACCGCAGAACCTCTGGATTCAGAGGCAGCCAAGTTACAGTAGTACTTGGACCTTCTGGTGGTGGTAAATCACTTCAGTTGTTGAACTGGGCATTTAATGCACACAAGCAAGGCAAGAATGTGCTTTACTTCTCATTTGAGCTTTCTCTTTGGGACTGTTTGCTACGTCACATGAGTTTGGCTTTTTCTGTTCCATTTCAAGAGCTGAAAAGATGTGGGCTTGATGTAGACCAAGTTAGATCTCTATCTGAAAAGCTTCAGGGCATGCATGGTGGTCCTTATTTTGAATACGACTTCACTGATACAGATCCTACCCCTGAGTATGTTGACATGCGTATTAGAGAACTCACCTTGACCAAGGGCAAGCCTGACATTGTTATTGCTGACTATATTGGTGAGATGAGAACAAGAAACGCTCCTAAAACAGCCAAATCTTGGGAATTACACGAGTTAGCATTCGATGGCTTGGTTAAGATCGCCAGAAGGCATAATCTGCCCGTGTTGACCGCCCAGCAGCTTAATAGAGATACTATTAGAGATAGTCGCAAGTCTAAAGATTCTGGCAAGGCTCATACTTACGACCAGTCGGCTGCATCTGGTGGTCAGCACATTATGCACCAGTCTCACTATGTATTTGTTTTGGAGCCAGACAAAGACACAAACATTGCTGTGGTTCACATGGCCAAGGGAAGAGACGCTTGGGTGCCCCCTTATTGTGTTAGAGTTGCTCCTGAGTTTAATGCCATTCAAGAGCTATCTCTAGAAGAGCAAGCTGACATGCGAAGAATGAAGGGTTTGTCTCCTTCAGAGAAACAAAAAACCGATGAAGATAGACAAAACAGAACAACAACTTCAGAAGATAATGATGGTAATGTCAATGTTTCTATTAATGATGAAGAATTTTCATTCAACGTAGATGATTTGACAATAAATGATCTCGACCTTGGAAGTGATTGGTAATGTCTAGAACAAATTTACAAGATTTTAAGGGTGATTTACTTAGCGATCATCGTAAATTTACATTCAATGATTCTAGCATTAAAGCTATTCGAGAAATGATTCAAGAAATTGACATCATTGAAATTCTTGAACAAGAGTATGATTTATTCTTTCCTCAAGAAGCGAATGGATGGTATAACACAAATTGTCCACTTCCAGGCCATGATGATTCAAGTCCCTCATTTGGTGTTAATAGAGAAAAGGGATCATTCCACTGCTTTGGTTGTGGAGCATCTGGAGATCTAATCAGCTTTGTAAGAAAAATGGAAGGTCTTGGTTTTAAGCAAGCAGTTGAAAGAGTGATGCTTATTACCGGGATAAATCCTGATGTAGAACAAGGTGAAATTTACCGAGCCCTTAGAGACATAAATAATGTGGCAGATGATTATCTAAATTACCAAATTGAATACAATTTGCCAGGCGGTATTTCACCAGTTCAGTTCTTGAGATCTTTAGCTGAAAGACTTAAAAACTTTGAAAATAAAATCAATTATAAAGATGAAGAATTAGCTTGGGTTGAGACAGTGTATGAAAAAGCAGATTCATTTATAATGAAAGAGGATTACAAAAACTTGAATAAATTATGGAAGAATCTTGGAAACGACATGAAATTAAGAATAAAGGGGGCAAATGATGATTGAAGATCCGAATAAAGTTTTGATGCCAGTTGAGGGGATGGAATGGAATCCAGAAAGACCAATCGCTGAAGCAGTAAAGCTTGCAGAAGAAGCATTAAAAACTAGTGTAGATTCTATTGATTTTAATGTTACTCTAACAGGAACATTTGCAGCTAAATTTCATTTCATTAAAACTCTTTTATCTAGTTTCGGAATGCCTGAAAATGAAATTGATTTATACATTTTGCAATCTGGAATTGAAGCTCAATTCAAGAAGCTTGCTGAAAGCGTGAATAATGGCTAGAGCGATTCCTATTGGTAAGTTGCAGGTTGAAATCAATCCAGAGATGATTTCTACAGCATCTAAAATTAAAAAGTTAGATGTATGTGCAATTTGGATTGCTTTGAGAACTATTGATAAACATAAACAGGGGACAGGCAGATTTACATTAAACAGCTGTTTAGAAATAGTTAAAGACATAACTAAATGCAATAAGAATTACAGTTATGAAATTTTTAAAAAGGGTATAGATGTTTTTTGGCAAGAGCCTTATGGCACAAAAGGTAATAAAGTAGTTTATCTTCACGGGATTAACAAAGTAATCGAAAGTTTATCATTTGAAATCTCAAAAACAAAACCATTTATTATTAAAATGGAAGATTTGTTTAAGCATGATAGTTCTAGTGAATTGAAAACATTTTTATGTAGTTTTGTTATAGGTAGATTTGGCCAAAACAAACCAATCACAATTAAATCTCTAGAAAGTAATTTGGGCGTTTCAAGTTCAACAATCAAAAGAAGAATTAATGATTCTGAAAATTTGACTAAGAAAAAGAATTACTGTTTTCTCGATAAGCAATTTGATTCAATTCGAGAAGCTTATGAGTATTTTAAAAAAGCCCAAATCTTATATAAAGATTCATCTAAAGCACTTAGAGTTCTTAGGAAAGATGGTAAATTTATAGTAGCTCAGCAGATGGGTAATAGTTATTCTTGTGAAGATTATTCAAGAGGTAAAATTTCTAAAAGACCTAAATCTTTCAGGATAATTGATGCTGAAAATAAAGAAACTTTCAAGCGAAAGAAGTATTTTTATACTAAAACTAAAATAGCCCATGACAAAGATTTGATTTTATCAAAAGTTAAATCATCAAATGATAATTTCTTTGTCTGGAAGATGGTTAATCCAGATTCTGAAGTAGTAGATGAGTTAAATGAAACAATTCAAGGACATACTGCTGAAGTTTGGAAATCAGAAAAGAAGTGGTCAAAAAGGAAAAAGGAGTGCATTTAGCACTCCTTTTGTTTACTTAGCTCCGATCTTAAATACTTTGGTTCCACAATCACTGCAAGTACCAGTAGTTGCTGGCTTGCCATTTTTCATAGTGACCGCTTCTGGATTGTTGATAAGTTTCTTCGCTTTACACTTTACACAATAAGCTTCCATTTTTCTTTTTCCTCCTTATAAAAAATCAAGAATTAAAACGATTATACATAAGTATAACTACAATATCAAAACCTTGTATTACGCTGAAGAGGCGCGGGGGGACATTATGTGCAATAAAAACAAAGATTTCGTGCATTTGCATGCACACACTCATTTTTCAGTTCAAGATGCTTTGCCATCTCCAACTCAATACGCTAAGAAGCTATCTGAGATGGGATTTAGGGCAGGAGCAATTACTGACCATGGTAGAATTTCTGGAGCGATTGAATTTGTATCCGCATGCCGTAAGGAATCTACTGAGCAAAATAGAATTAAGCCTATTCTTGGCTGTGAGTTCTACACTTATCATGATCGTTTTGATAAGAACCCAGTTGTCATAGATGGTAAGAAGCGCAGACCAAAGCATAACCACTTGACCTTGTTAGCTCAAAATGAAACTGGTTATCGGAATCTTTTGAAAATGGCCTCTATTGGTGCCGAAGAAGGCTACTATTATGAGCCAACAATTGACCGTGATGTCCTCTCACGACACTCAGAAGGTGTCATAGCATTGTCAGGCTGCATGGGTAGCGAAGTGTCTCAGCTTCTTCTTCGTGGCGAAAAAGACAAAGCTCTCAAAGTTGCCGAATGGTTCAAGGGCCAATACCAAGACAACTATTACATTGAAATGCATTACCATGGTATTGAAGAGCAAAAGTCTGTTTTGATTCCTGGTCTTTTTGAAATCGCCCGTAAACTTGATCTTCCAATGGTTTGTGCAAATGATGTTCATTATCTTGAACAAGAAGACTGGAAAGTTCATAAATTGCACATTAGCATGAGAGACCAAGATAAAGACAATAGCGTTAGTGGCAAATTCCAAGCTTATCAAACTAAAAACTTTCACTTAAAAACTTATGATGAGATGGAAAAGATCTTTGGTTCAAAAATCCCCGAAGCTCTTACTAACACTGTTTTACTAAGTGAATCTGTTGAAGACTTCATGAAACTTGGAGTACCTCATCTTTTGCCTCGAGTCATAATTCCTGAAAATGATGAGCGATTTAATAGGTTTAGGTCTAAATACTATCCCTATCATAAACCAAACGAAGCTTACCTTGCTTATTTGTCATTTGATGGCCTTGCAAAACTTGGACATGCATCTAAGAAGAATTACATTGAAAGACTTCGCTATGAGATTGATACAATCTGCTGGATGGGTGTAACTGACTACTTCTTGATTGAGAGAGAAATGGCTAATTACATGAAAACAGAAAGTATCCTTTATGGCATTCGTGGATCAGGAGTTGGCTCTCTTGTGAATTACTGTTTGCAGGTTTGTACTGTTGACCCCCTTAGATGGAATCTTATGTTTGAAAGATTCTTGAACCCTGGTCGTGGCCAACAATACAAGGTTGAAGTTTCTGACTTACCTGTGGATCACTGGCGTGAACAAGGCACAAGCACCGATTTACACATTGCCAATAATGAACTCAGGAAAAAGATGGAAGTAGTTGCTAATGAGAATCCTGAATACGCCCCCCAAATTTTTAAGGAATTGTGGGTTTTAGAAAATCAGGGTCTTTCAAACTACATCATTGATGTTGCAAATAAGGGAATTAAAAGCAAAGATAACGACTGTCAGCTTTGGACTGCCTGGGCTTTAGGAATTACAGATAAAAAACCTGAATCCGATTTAGTTGTTTCAAGGATTGCTGAACTTCCTGACGTTGATACAGACGTTGACAAGCACAAGCGTGAAAAAGTAATTGACTGGATGCGTAATCGATTTGGGAATGACAAATGTTCTCAAATTGGAACTTGGGGTACTTACCAAGCCAAGGCAGCTGTCATGGGCTCTTTGAAGGTAAGTGCATCTTTCCAAGCCAAACATGGTGATCAAACGCACTACAGGGCTCAGGACATTTCAAAGTCTATTCCTTCTAGGCCAGGTATTACAATCGACGAAGCTCTCGAAGAATCTCCTGAGTTTGCTTCTTATGCTTCTAAGTGGCCTGAAGAAATCAGAATAGCCAAAAAGCTCGTGGGTGTAATTCAAAACTTTGGAGTTCATGCTGCTGGAGTCCTTCTGGCATCAGAGCCTATTTCTGAACATGCTCCATTGGAGAATTCTAAAGGTGTATTAGCATCTGGCTATGACATGGGTAATGTTGTTCATGTTGGTTTGACTAAGTATGATGTTCTTGGACTTGCAACATTTACAATGATTGCTTTGTGTTTTGACATGATAGAAAGCAGACATGGCGCCGAAAAGATTCCAAACTTTATTAAATTATTAGAGGGCAACGAAGACCCCAAGGTTTTGAGATTGTTTACAGAGGGCAAAACTGATTCTGTGTTTCAGTTTGCTTCAGCTGGAATGAAAAAAGCTTTGAGGGAAGTAAAGGCTGACTGTATTGAAGACCTCATCGCAATCAATGCTCTTTTCCGTCCAGGCCCCCTTCAATTTATTCCTAACTACGCCACTGGTAAGAAGAATCCGAATAGTGTAAAGTATTCTCATCCTATTATCAAAGACATCTTGGGTGTAACTTACGGTATCCCTGTTTATCAAGAGCAAGCTATGGAACTTGGCCGTAAGATGGCAAGTTTCAATCATAACGATGTTGATAAATTGAGAAAAGCCGTTAGTAAGAAGATGCCAAAAGAGTTTGCTGAGATTTGTGAAAAATTCAGGAAAGGCGCAACTAAGAATAACATACAGAGTGCTGCAATCGAAGAAGTTCTTGAAAGATTGCAAGGCTTTGCTGGCTATGCATTTAACCGAAGTCACGCATGTGCCTACTCTTTGCTTGCTTATTCTACAGCGTATCTAAGAACTTATTTCCCATCAGAATGGCTTGCTGCATGTATGCAGTGTGATCGTGACGATGAAGATAAGATGGCTGTTTATCGCCGAGAATGTGCAGCAGAGGGCATTCATGTCAAAACTCCAAATGTCAACGAAAGCGGACTTAGCGTAACTGTTAATAAAAGAGGGGACATTCTTCTCCCATTGAACTCAGTAAAGGGTGTCGGTGATAGCTCCAAGTCAATTGTCGATAATCAACCTTATGAAGATTTGGACGATCTTGCAACAAGGGCTAGACCAAATAGAGGCATGATTGAATCTTTAGCGCATGCAAATGCTTTGGACTGTTTTGCTGGTATCAAAAATAAGTCAGTTGAGCAAATAATGGAAATGTGGGATGCTTCTGTAGATAGAAGAAATCAACAAGAAAAAGATGCTAAAAAAGCTGCTAAATTGAGATACAAAGTCATTTCCCCTATGGAGCAAATGCTCTCTGGAGACGATGATAATTTGTTTGGGTTTGAAAATACCATTCCTAAAAGGAATAGAGACGTAAAGAAAGTAAGAATGAAATCTTTGGATTTATTTCCAGATGATTTGCTTTGAGGTTAAATAGATGGAAGAATTTCAAGAAATAAGCTTGGATGAAATTTTAGAAGAAGATAAATCTCAAGCAGAGAGCATTTCATCACAGGTTAAAAAACGTAAATCTAGTTTAAATAACGAAAACTTCGATTTAGATGTCAAGTTATTTGAAGATCAACTATTACTATGTGAAAAGCCCGATGAACATGAAATTTATCATGAAGTTGGTTCATGGAATTTCACCACACCAACAAAAGAATGTTTTGATAGAGCAGAGATTGTAAAAGTTTATGCTAGATTAAATGCATACAGGCATCGCTTATCTGAGCTTGTAAGTCAATGCTCAAGATATCATAAAATAGCGTCTGCTGCCTTCAAATCTTTGAAAGAAACAGCTCACTGCCTATACACGGGTACGGCATCAGAAAGAAATGCTAATGCTGGTTATCGAGTTAGGCCTTTCGAAATTGAAGCATTGTATGCTGAGGGCATACTTGTATACCTAACCGAAACATCGAGGGCATTAGATTCTATGTTTATCAATTTATCAGCTAATCTTAAGCACATTGATAATTTGATGAGAGTAAACCATAGCTATGAGGATGAAGGTATTTCTTTGAATTACAAATCAATGCAAGACGTTGATACTGAGATTGAAGAAGATACTAAAAAGGTTATGGGAATGAGAGTTAGAACATTGGGCGGAAATTAATTTCTGCCCAATACTTTTTTATACAGATTTGTAAGATAATAAAGAGTAAGAAAGAGTCAATCACAAAGTCCAAGCGACATAAATTTAAGACTCAAGGAGAATAAAAAATGGGTGCTCGTTATACTCGAGAAAAGCTTCAGAACATGAAGAATGAGCCATCAACAGGTGGCAATTACAAGGGGATCAAGTGGGTTGATCTCAAGGTTGATAAGAATACTCCATCAAAGCAGGTAATGCTTCGTCTCGTCGGTTTTCCATTTGCTTACAAGGAAGCTTCTGGATATCAACAAAAGCTTAATCCAGCAACTAAGAAGATGGAATGGGTTGAAACTGGTTTCCATGATGATAATCTTTATGAGAAGAAGAAGTTCAACCGTATTTGTACCGAAAATAATCCAAAGTACGGAGTTTGCCCATGGGAAAGCGCTGGATACCGCGTTACTCAGAAGTTTGCTCAAAACGTAATTATTCGCAAGCCTTACAAGGATGCAAGTGGCAAGACTTTCTTCGAGAATGAAGTTGCTGTTCTTCAAAAGGGTAAGATGCTTTTTATCGAAGGTATCCTTAAGAAGGAAGAAGAGAATGAGCTTGCAAATGAAAATTCTGGTATGGAAAATGACGATCCAGATGCAGCATGCACATTCCTTGGTGGTGAGAAGGCTCACAACATAATCATCAAGGTTGATTATAATCCTAAGCAACCTAACAACCCTGATTATACTATCTCTGTAGTACCTAAGTCTGATACTATTTCAGAAGCAGACATTCAGCTTTTGGCTGAAGCAGGAGTTCCTGAAGATTCAGAACTCGAAGAAATCTTTTCTGAAGATCCTGAGCTTAGGAATTATCCAGTATGGTTCAACTATGGGTATCAACTCAACAAGATCTTCAAGCCAACTCCAGTCAAGACAGCAAATGAAACTACTGCTGTAGAAGACCTTAGCGTCAGCGAAGATGATGAAGAACCAGCTCCTGCTCCTAAGGCTAAGGCTAAGTATAGTGCTAAGCCTGCACCAGCTCCAGTTGCAGAGGAAGATGATGAATTCAATGTCAATCTTGTAGATGAAGATGATTTGGATTTGATGCTTGACTAAGAATAGCCCCCCTTTATTGGGGGACTATTTTATATGGAGAATAAAATGACTGCACGAAAAAAAGATACAAAGAAAGAAACTGTTGAAGAAACAGTTAGTCCTGATGATAGAGCTCTAGCTCGACGTAAGCAAATTCAGGCAAGACTTAATGCATTCAAGCTTAATCCAGAGGGAGTTCACATTGGGCAAGATCTCGATGAAAGCAATAAGGTTTATGTTCCTTCAGGAATCGTCGAAATCGATGGATTAATGGGCCCCTATGGTGGAATAAAAGAAGGAACTGTTGCTGAGTTTGCAGGAGAGAACTCTTCTGGTAAGAGCTACACTGCACTTAAGATGGCTGCTCAAGCCCAAGCAATGGGTTTGAGAGTTGCAGTAATGAATGTGGAATATTCTTACTCTGATGAAAGAGCTCAGGCTATTGGAGTAGATACAAGAAATTCAGAATTATTTGAAACTTATGAAAATCTTGGCTCTGCTGAAAACTGGGGTAAATGGATTTGGGCATGTGCTGATTCAGGCGAGTATGGATTGATTATTGTTGACTCAATCACAGCTATGATTCCAATGGCAAATCATGACAAAGAGCTTTCAGATGCTGATAAGCTTGGAGCACATGCCAAATTCTGTTCTAGATTTGTTTCTAAGTTAACTGAAATTTGTGGCAAAACAGGAACAATTGTAGTTTTGATCAACCAATTGAGATACAGTTCTGAAAAACGTGGAATGTCACAAGAATTTGTCTTAAAGTCAACTGGCGGAGAAGCAATTGGTTACTTCAGCTCAATGAGACTTTGGTTTACAAAGATGAAGGGAGCTGCTGCTGAAATCATTGGAGACAATGGTGAAAGAATTGGCGGAAGAAGCAAATGTCTTATGAAAAAGACAAGACAATCCGAACCAGACACAATTGCAGAATTCCCAATTTACTTTGGTAAGTTTGAAGGCAATCCAGTTAAAGACTTCTTGCATAGAGCATTGAACCACCCCTCAATGAGGGAAAAAGGCTATGTATCTGTATTAAGAAAAGTCTACAAGTACATTGATGTCACCACTGGTGAACTTTTTGGTCAAACCAAGGATGAATACGAGTTTGTAAGAATGCTTATCAATTCACCAGCGCCTTCGGTCTTGACTCGAGGAGATACTTCTAAAACTGGATTTGAGTATGTATGTGGAAGGATTAAACTTTCTGACATACAAATCAAAGCTGTAGTTGAAGCAATCAAAGAAGGAAAGAAAAATGATTCTGATGATTATGTAGAAGAAACACCAGCCTTTATGGATGGTGAATTCTATGGAAGTTTTGAAGAAGAAACTGAAATTCCAAAGTTTGATGAAGAATAAAAATGGGGGCAATAAGCCCCCATTTTTAAATATAAAGCAATAATAGATTATGACTAATTATAAAATAGAAGTCGCCAGGCAACTAAATAACAACCTAATTACATTCAAAGAAGGTTTGAGTTATTTAGAATCAAGAGGAATAGACATAGAGGAAGTGAGGAATTCTAATCTGGGATTTTGTCCTCCTTATTTCTCTCATTTCCAAGGCAATAACATGGTACTGTCTCCTTTAATGAAAGGGCGAATAACAGTGCCAATCAAAGATGCTTATGGTAATATTATAGCTTTCGCTGGTAGAAAGTTTGAGCCTATGGAAAGTTCTATTGAAAATGCTTTTTGGCAAATGTACAATACAGCTCCTGCTGAAGCTCAATCAAAAATTGACCAATGGAAAAGAGGCAAATGGATTAATGAGAGCTTTCCTAAAAAGTTCCATTTATTCAATCTAGACATTGCCAAAGAGTCAATGAGAGAGCTAGATTATGTATTCATTGTTGAAGGTTATTTTGATAGTTTAACTTTGAATTCATTTGATTTACAAAATAATGTAGCATTATGTGGCACAAGACTTACAGATTGGCATGCAGCAAAGCTTTGTAGATATTGTTCAACAGTTATTGCATTATTGGACGGTGACGATGCTGGTAGAAAAGCTCTTGATCACATTAAAACAACTCTATCTGAGGTAAACATGAAATTAAAAATCATTTCATTGCCTGAGGGTTTTGATCCAGACACATTCATACTTAAGCATGGTTCTAAAATAATTAATAAAGCGGTGTCGCGAATGTTTGAAAAAGATTTAGATGAAATCAATATAAGATTGTAGAGGTTTATTTTGGAAAGTATTTGGAAATTGAAAAAAACCTCAATCATGGAAGCGCAAGAATTAGCAGCAGAATTAATGATTCCTCTATCAATTGCAACAGTATTGTTGCAGAGAAATTTAAATACTGTAGAAAAAGCTGAAGAATTCTTTGATTTGAGTCCAGAAAAGTTGCATGACCCATGGTTATTGCCTGACATACATAAAGTTGTAGACAGGCTTGAGGCTGCAATTAAGAACAAGGAATACATTTATGTCCATGGAGACTATGATGTTGACGGTGTTACATCAACTGCTGTAATCACTCATAGCTTTAAGCTATTTGGTGCAAATTTTGAATATCATGTTCCACACAGAATTCAAGATGGCTACGATGTAAGAGTTGCAACTGTTGACAAAGCCTTGGCTGTAAATGCTAAAATTCTGATGACCGTAGACTGTGGTATTGTAGCTTTTGAGGCTGCAACTTATGCAAAGTCAAAAGGCGTTGATTTAATAATCACTGACCACCACCATCCTTCAGATGATCATAGAATTCCAGAAGCAGTTGGTGTTATCAATCCAAACAGACATGATTCTCAGTATCCATTTAATGGCTTGGCTGGTGTTGGCATTGCTTTTAAAACAATGTTGGCTTTAGGAGACAGGCTGGGATTCGATAGAGAAGAACTCATTTATGAATTGATTGATTATGTGGCACTTGGCACTGTCGCAGACGTAGCCCCCATGATGGATGAAAACAGAATCCTAGTACACTTAGGTTGTCAAGAACTTACCAAAGCTAAGAAACCAGGCGTTGCTGAGCTTCTCAAGGTTGCTGGTGTGAAAACTGTCAACACAACATCTATCGGATTCTTTCTTGGCCCTAGAATTAACGCAATTGGACGCATGGGAGATAGTGCAGTAGCCCTAGACTTACTTTTAGAAAGAGTGCCTTCTAGAGCAGCATTTTATGCCGATGTATTGAACAAGGCTAATGATACTAGGCAGAAGAAGGAAAAGCAAACCGTTGAAGAAGCAATCGCTTTGGTCGGAGATCCTGAAGACCAACATGTTTTAGTGGTTGCAGCAAAGGGTTGGCATCCTGGTCTTATTGGTTTAGTTGCAGGAAAATTAGCTGAAATGTTTGCAAGGCCAACTTTAGCATGCACAATTAATGATGAGGGCAAGGCTAAGGGCTCCTGTAGATCTGTTAGAGATTTTAACATCCTAGATGCTTTGAAATCAGAACATGTATGGCCTTTGTTTTCCAGGAGATCTGACGGCTCTGTAGTATGTGGAGGCCATGCTTTCGCGGCTGGCTTTGAATTACCAGAGTACAATCTTGATAAAATTAAAGTAGCCCTGAATGATTATGCTAAAAAGATTCAAGAAGGCGAATTTCAAGATAAAAAAATCTACGACATTGACGCTGGTTTATTAGTTTCCCAACTTGATGAACAAGTTTACAAATCAATGATCAAACTGGCCCCCTTTGGTTCAGGTAACCCAGAGCCAATGTTTATTGTCCGAAATGCAGTTGTAGATAATGTTTCTTTAGTAGGAGCTGATGGCAAACATTTGAAACTAAAGCTCAAAACTGATAAAGAAAATAATAACAAGTATGTATCTGCTATGGCTTGGAGATTAGGACATAAAGCACCTACGGTTGGTGATAAAATTGATCTAATTGGCAAACTTTCAATGGAAGAGTTCAGAGGCAGAACAGATCTAACATTTATAGTGGAAGATTTTAAACCTTCGGATAAAAATAATTTAACAAGATAAAAAAGGGGGCAATTTTGCCCCCTTTTTAGTTGCAAAATAACCCTCTTTTTATTATAATTAAATAACAATGTAAATTGTTAATAACGATTGGAGCCATTAAAATGGTAGAAGACATAAATAAAAAGACTAAAAAGCTTAAAGATCAACAAGACCTGAATAAAAAAATTCAAATTCAACTTGAAAAAGCAATCGTAGGTTACCAACAAGCCTTAGAAAATAATAATGCAAGGCTTATCGAACTTTATTACGAAGAAATTTGTAATATTTATCCCCCTCTAGATTTTGTAAAAATCTGGTTTAAGAAGTACAAGCACTTTTACGATAGCAGAGAAGACTTCGTTCAAGATTACTTGTATGTATTTTGCAAAGCTCTAAGAAAGTGGCAACCTAGAGACAAGAGACCAGAATCCAGGTACAATGGTACTGGTGAATTCAAAAATTATTTCTGGTCAAACCTAAACAATTATTACACAAACATAGTTAAATTCCAAGCTGCTGGAATTAGAAACATCGCTGTAGTTTGCCCTATCTGCAACAAGCACACCCAAACTTTATCAACTCACCTTCTAAACGAGCATGCTCATTTGCTTTGGGAACATTTGACTATGCTAGGACATAATGTTGATGAATTAACACGTTGCCCATTGTGCAGATCTCATAAAATCCCTCAAATTGTTTCACCGGAACACATTGAAAAAGAGAATGGATTATTTCTAACACAAAATCATGCTGTAAAGAAACACATGCTGTCAAAGCATTCCCCTCTTTTGTTTGAAAAATTCAATGATTTGCATCCTGAGCATGACACTTTGAATGTCAAGCCTGTTTCAAATTACATGATGGATGATTCTGGCGAAAATGAAATCAATGTTTATGAATCTGTAAAAGGCGATGACAAGATTTCAAATTTATGGGCAACTAATTTAAGTGATGTTCAAAGACAGATTTTAGAAACTATCATTGTCCAAAAATCTAAGAAGATTATTTATTCGCCCGACGTGTATAATTGCTCTAATGAAGAATTCAACTTTCATTTAGATGATCTCAAAAGCAAACTTATTATTTGTGGAATCGAAGGTTGAAATGGCTACAATTAATACAATGACAAATACTGAAAGTTTAATAGAAAATTTATCGACAGCTAAAAACTTAATCAATACCAATGAAGATTTATATACTATAAGAGTTCGTGGTGGAGATTCAAATGATCCAAATAAAAAAGCAACTGATCCAGTTGGTTTATCAAGAAGTATCCTTCACGTATTAGATCAAAATCCAGAAGAATGGGTTAATGTCAAATGCGTGGGTGCGAAATCATTATTTATAGCTTCAGTTGCTTTCCAAATGGCTGCTAGTGAAATTGAAAAACACTCTAGAGCTTTGAGGTTAGTAAATACTCAGTGGACTTACTCAGCTGAAATAGGTGGGAAACCTGCAAAGGGAATTTGTGTGAGGATTTTTGCAATTCCTCAACTTCATGCGAGATAAGGAGGAAATGCCCCCTATTAATTAGGGGGCTATTTATTATGACTAGTTGGAAAGAATGGTATAGTAATTACACCCAAGCAAAATTGGATAATAATTTGAAAGCTTTTGCAGCTGGCTTAAAAGGAGAAAAGTATGAACCTAAACTTAAGCCAAGGTTCGACTACACTTCAAGTTGGTCTGAACTGCTTTCTATTGCTAAAAGCACAGATGATTTTCAAATTATAGAATTTAAATTTGACGACCGACAAATTGTTACAGACAATTCACTGCTTTCTGTCTGCATTCAAAAAGCAATTAAAAATAATGCAAATTATGGTAACAATTTAGTTCTTAGTTATTTGATTTTTAATTTTCTAAACTCCCTAAAGATAAACAATCCAATAGATTTGATAAAAGCTATTCGTGAAATTCCTGAAGAAATTTTTATCAATTGTAATAATTGCGGCACAACTAATGAGCCTGGTTGGATAAATTGTTCTAACTGTAAGATCAGCATAGATAATTCTTTTGATGACTAATTGATACCAAAATAAAGAGAGGCCAAAATGCAAAAAGAAAACTATGAAATTAGAAAAGTAAAAATTCTTGATGCCAGACATGTTGAAGACACTGGCACCGATGACACACCAGCGTATAATCAATACATTCAATTATTGCTCCAAGAAAGTATGACTGGAGCAACTTTTATTGGCCAGTATTCTGCAGAGGACTGGAAAGAATTAAACAATCTCGATTATGATCTTCATTCTAAAGAATTAATTGAAATCACAGAATGGTTAAGAAACTTTGAAGATGAAGTTGAAATGCTTGTTCCAAAGCATAGCAATAAAATTGACAAAGACATGCTTTTGAATACACAACCAGCATCTAATAATCAGCCATCTTACAGATCCAAAGCAGTACCAAGATTCAAATTTGACAAAGAAAAAATAAAGAAAGCTTAATTATGTTAGATACACATACACCAACATCAGCCTACAATTTAGGGTTGATGTTTAGCGATGCTAATGATTTTGAGGAGTTTGATTTTAGATCTCTTGGCGATGATTTAGTATGGCATTTTATTCGTGGTTATTTTGAAGTTAATTCTTTGAAAATTAATGACCCAAAAAATTCAGTATTTTATGAACCAAGAATTTCTTTCAGAGTAAAGAAAGCTGCATATCTTGAGAAAGTTTTATCTTTTATCAATCTTCCTAACATTTATTCATTCGAAGATGGAATGGGGATTTTTCATTTATCAGGAACCAATGCACTTGATTTGCTGGGCAATTTGTATGAGAATGCACTAGAAGGCGATTTTGATGTAAGAAATTTTAGCTTATATTATGCATGGTGTAGATTTTACGTTTCTGTATTTCCACATAATTCAAATGGTGATCATTTTCAATGGTGCAAAACTCGTGAAGATGCTGTTGCACCATCAAAAGCAAGAGTTAGTGACTCAGGCTTTGACTTAACAATCATTGATGTTGTTAAAAGCTTTCACAATAAAACAACTCTTTACACCACTGGAATTAAAGTGAAGCCCTCTTTTGGTTGGTATCTAGATGTAGTTCCACGAAGCAGCATCATCAAAACAGGGTACATGCTTGCAAACAATGTGGGAATTATAGACAGAGCATACACAGGCGAAATTATGATTGCTCTTATCAAAGTTGATGAATCAGCTCCAGATATTGAGCTTCCATGCAGAATCGCCCAAATGATTCCTCGAAGAATTGCACACGTAAATTTTGAACAGGTTGGCGACATCGAACAAACACTTCGTAATGAAGGTGGATTTGGAAGTACCGGAAAATAAAAATGAAAAATAATTTTTTTGAATTAATGCAAAAACAAGCTGACTTTTCAGTTCAAGCTGCTAAAGAACTTGTAGTTATGGTTGAAGATAAAGATTTTACCTTGCACCATGGAAGAATTTCAGTTATGGAATCTTCTGCTGATAAGATTGTCCATGAAATTTCAAGCCTTGTAGAGCAAACTTTTATTACCCCAATTGATAAAGAAGACATTAATGATCTAGCTAAAAATTTAGATGACATAATTGATTCAATCGAATCAGCTTCTGCAAGACTTGAGATTTATAATGTAACAGAAATTCATCCTAAGATGCTTGAAATTTGCAAGAAACTTATTGATATTTGTCTTGCTACACAATCTGCCATTGCTTGTCTCTCTAATAAGAATGAATTGAAAAAAGGGGGCCAGTTTGCAAACCATTTAGTTTCAATACATGAAATAGAAAATCTTTGCGATGGCACTTATCGACAAGCATTGAAAGACCTTTGGAAAAAGGAAAAGGATTTCAAAACTCTTATTGCTTGGAAAGACATTTTTAGCAGAGTGGAAAAAGCTTCTGACTCATGCGAACATGTTGCCAATGTTCTTGAGAGAATCAGGGTAAAGTATTATGCCTGAGCCATTTTTCTTAGTGGTATTAGTTGTTATTATGGCCCTCGTTTTTGATTACATCAACGGGTTCCATGATACAGCTAATGCTATCGCAACTGTAGTTTCTACAAGAGTGCTTTCTCCTCGATCTGCTATCATCCTTGCTGCAGTTTTAAATTTTGTTGGAGCTCTTGTTGCACAAAATGTTGCCAAAACTATTGCAAGTGGTTTAGTTGATAAATCTTTTGTAAATCAATCAGTAATTTTATCTGCTATTTTGGGGGCTATAATTTGGAATTTGATTACATGGAAGTATGGTATTCCAAGTAGCAGTAGCCACGCATTGATTGGTGGTTTGTGTGGAGCTGCAATTTCCCGAGGCGGAATTGGTGCTTTGAAGCTAGATGGTCTTAAAGAGAAGGTTTTAGTACCTTTGGTAATGTCTCCAATTATCGGAGTTGTTATAGGATTTGTTTTGATGTTTTTGATTTATTTAATTGCCAGAAAAATCAGATCTAATAATGCTTTGATGATTTTCAAGCCTTTGCAAATTTTATCATCATCTCTTATGGCATTTTCGCACGGCTCTAATGATGCACAAAAGTCTATGGGAATCATTACTCTTGCGCTAGTGGCTGGTGGTTTTATTCCTCATTCAGATAAAGTAATCATCCCTCTTTGGGTTATGCTTTCATGTGCTCTTGTTATGGCTCTTGGAACCGCAGCTGGAGGGTGGAGAATTATCAAAACCATGGGACATAAGATTCTCAGAATGGAACCACCTCAAGGCTTTGCAGCTGAAACTGGCGCAAGTATAGTAATTTTGCTTGCAAGTAAGTTAGGAATTCCAGTGAGTACTACACATGTTATTTCCAGCTCTATTTTCGGCGTGGGATTAGCCAAGAATAAAAATGCTGTAAGATGGATAGTTGCGAGAGACATGATTTTTGCGTGGGTGCTTACAATTCCTGCTTCTGCAATAATGGCAATGTGCTTGTCTTATTTTTTGATGGCGATTGGTAGGTAATAATGTTTTTAGATAAGTTAGAGTTGCAAGGCTTGACAAAGTCTGGTAAAATTTTAGCTAAGATTCTTCGATTAATCAAAGAATCTATAATTAGTGGAGAAAGAGACCTTTTTGAGCTAGATCTGTTAGCAGAAAAATTATTATTAGATAATAATTCAAAATCAGCCTTCAAAGACTTCCAACCTGACTTTGCTAGTTCACCATTCCCCCATTTTATTTGCACTTCTGTAAATGAAGAGTTAGTTCATGGTTTGCCCTCTAAAAATAAATATTTAAAAGAGGGCGACATAGTTTCTGTTGATTTAGGCTTAGTTCACGATGGATGGTTTGCCGATTCTGCCTTTACCATAGGGATAGGAAACATTCAAGAGAATCATAAATCTTTGATTGAAAATTGTGAATCTGCTTTTGAAGCTGGTTTAAAACAATGCTATGTAGGAAATAGATTGGGAGATGTGGGTTTCGCAATTCATGAAGATGCTACTAAGAATTTAAATTCTGTTGCTTTAGGCCTTATGGGCCATGGCATAGGAAGATCCTTACATGAGAAGCCCGATGTTTTAAACTTTGGAAAGCAAGGTACAGGTCTAGTATTATTTGAGGGCCTATCAATCTGCATCGAGCCAATTATAATAGATGGAGATTATTCTATCAAAGAACTAAAAGATGGCTGGACTCTCACAACAGAAGATGGTTCATTTGCTGCTCACTATGAACACACTGTTGCAATTACAAAAGAGGGCCCCCTTGTTTTAACAAGAGAATAACTATGGAAATTTTATTTGTAGAATCAGAAGAATTAAAATTGTATGCAGAAAGGTTGAAAGATTTTTACTATCTGCATTTAGGTCATGTAGATCTAAATACAATTTACTTTGGGGAAAAGCATGGTGATTTACCCAAAAAGGTCAACACAATTGAATTGTTTGGAGTAAATAATCCATCTGTAAGACAATTGCTAAAAGGTGACAAAAACTACGCGCTTACCATTTGGAAAGAAAGATGGGATGAATTACACCCTCATACACAGCTGTGGTTGTTGTTTGAATGTTTATATTCTATAGAGCCAGGATGTGAAGGCAAAATTAGAAAAGCTGACATTTCAGAACATGCCCCCATTATTGAATTTTTTGCATCATCTAGCACTGGGATACACTGGAGAAAATGTGATGGTGAATTACCAAATTTGTTAGGCACAGTTCCATTACCTATTCCATTACCACCTGATAATGAAGAAGAATCTACTGGTTCTACTCTGTAAAAATAATCTCTTCCAAACACGATAATAGGAAGAGATTATTTTTTGAGAAAGCTTTTATGAACAACAATTTATACAATTTGTATCGCCCCCTAAGATTCGAGCACATCACACAGCCTTTTGTCACTAAGGTTCTCAAGGCTCAAATTAACACCGATACTCACCCTTCAAGTTATTTGTTCTTTGGCCCTCCAGGAACTGGCAAAACAACTACCGCTAGAGTTATGGCTATGGCTTTGCTTTGTGAGAATCTTGAGGACAATGAGCCTTGTGGCACCTGTTCTAACTGCGAAATGATCAAAAATGACAGATGCAGAGATGTTGTTGAAATCAATTGTGCTGTCAATGGTAAAGTTGAAGAAGTTCGTGAATTGATCTCTGAGAGACTTAGAATTCCTCCTACCAATGGTAAGTGGCGAATCATAATCTTAGATGAGTGCCACATGCTTACTACTCAATCTCAAAATGCTTTACTGAAGCCTATCGAAGAGCCGCCTCCTTATGTTAAGTTTTTTCTATGCACAACTGATAAGGAAAAGGTTGTTCCAGCAATTCAATCAAGATGCGAACATCATGAAATGTCATTGGTAAATGACAAAGACATGATGATGATTATGACTAATGTTCTTAAAAAGGAAGCTGTCAAATTCGAAAGCGGTTCTTTGCAATTGATTTGCGAAGCATCAGAGGGAAGTGTCAGAAAAGCCCTTGTTTTATTGTCTCAAGTGATAAACATTGGCGTAAATGAAGAAAACATTTCTCAATTATTAAAGAGGGCTCCAAAGCAGCTTGCAATTGAAATTTTGTCACAGATTATGTTTCTAAATAGAGCAGAAGTATTTCAATTAATTGAATCTGCATCTATGGAAGGTCGTGATCTGGGAGCTTTGTTGAATGAATGTGCAAGATGTTTGATGAAGATTACAAAATACAAAGTTTTAAAGACTCCAAGGGAAGATCAAGATAGGAATTTAGAAGTTCTTATGTATGGTGGAAACAATCAAAAGAACGAATTTGTATCTGGTTATTCACCTTCTCAAATTGTTGATGTTGTAAACAATTTACTTGAAATTTCATCTAAGCTTAAACAGAATGTACCTGCAGACATTCTTGTTCAAGTAAACATGTTGAAAGTTATTGATAGATTTGCTAAGTTGAGAGAGACTTCAAAATAAAAATTCTCCCCATGCTAAAAAATTGTACAAAATGATTTATGCTATCATGGGGAGAAAAATGTGGCTCATATATCTGATCACCAACTATTGTTACTAGTACGTCGCGCAAAGAAGGGCGATCAAAGGGCATTTAGTCAAATTTTAAAAGAACTTGAACCTGACATTAAGAAAAAGACAAACAGGTTCTACATAAGAGGTTCGGAAAAAGAAGATGTTCTTCAAGAAGCAAGAATAGGTTTGTGGAAAGCTATCGAAGATTTTGACGAAAATGGGGGCATGGCTTTTAGATACTTTGCAGTTAATTTGTGTGTCCCCAGAAGATTAATTACTCAGATTTCATCAGCCAACAGAAATAAATTCAAGTTACAAAACGAGGCTCTTTCATTAGCTACGCCTGTCAGAACAGACTTAGAAGATTCAGAGCAGTCTTTAGCAGATTTCATTCAAGATGATAGCAGCGATCTTCTTGGCGACATTTTAATACATGAAGAATACGAAGAATTATCTGAAATTCTAAAAGTAAGACTGACCCCTTTAGAAAAATCTGTATTCGAGAAATACAGTGAGGAAGATTCTTACAAAGACATTGCTAGATCGCTAGATCAGACTCCAAAAGCAGTTGACAATGCCTTGATGAGAATTCGTAAAAAAGCAAGAGAAGTATTTACAGCTTATCAAGACGGTTATTTGTACGAAATAACTTGCACAATCATAATTGAAGATAAAGACCCAGAATCTTAAAATAGCACGATAATAGATTGATCTATTTACAAGGACGATTTATTATCATGAAATTCACACTTAATACTTCTATAGCCCTAGCTCTATTCAGCCAGGCTCTCAAAACGTGTAATGTAAAGTCAAAAGGCCAACCAGATTCTGAATTTCTTTTCGAAAAAACTGGCGACAAACTTACTATCACATCTCTAAATGAAACATCTGAGCAACAGATTGTAATTCCAACTAATTCTATTAGTGGCGATGACGAAAAGTTTAGTGTTGCTGGTCAAGGCGTTGTAGAATTTCTCAGACAAATTTCTGAAGCAGAAGTCACCTGCCAATACGTTGCTAAGTCTAATCTCTTTTACATGATTTCATTAGATCCAGCTCGTCAAACCAAGTTCGCTTTTCCTTGTGGCGACCCCAATGATTTTCTCCCTATTGTTTTTAGAGCCACAGGAGTCGAAACAACAATCCCTGGAAATGTATTAGCTACAGCTTTACATTCAACAGCATTCGCAGCATCAAGCGACGGAAGTCAGGCACCTCAAACAGCTGTACGAGTTAAGTTACAAAATTCTGTGCTCGGTGCTGATGCTTCTGATTATCATAGAATTTCTTCTTATGTTACAAGTGTGAGCGAGGATAATGAATCTGAGTTTTCTATTCTTCTTCGTAAAGACATTAGTGAAGTTTTATCTGTTTTGCTTTCTGATGTTGCAGAAGTTACGATTGTACTAGCATCTAATCATGTAAGATTCTTGTGGAGCAACACTGTTTTCACTTGTGTACTTGAAAGTGAAATGAAAAAGAAGTTTGCCCCCATTGAAAAGTTCTTTGATGGTGATTTAGAAGGTAATGCAATTTTATCCAGAGGAGAGTTCCAAAGGTCCTTGAAGTTGGCATCTTTAGTTGCAAAAGACTCAAGTGTTGGGATTTCTCTTGAAGATGGCAAGCTTATCATCACTACAAAAGAACAAGATAAGGGGGCAAGCAAAGACATGGTCGTTTGTCAATCCTCAGAAGGGTCAGCATCTACTTTCAGCGCATGGAAGTACTTAGTAAAAGCAGTAGACATTTGCACATCACCATGGATTGGTTTAGAGTTTAGATCCTTGCCTAACAACATGGGGTCTGCATTAATTATTTGTGATGAAGAGTATACACACTTAATTTTTCCAGTATTACCTAAAAATGACGAAGAGGAATCTGAGGAATAAAGATGTCTTGGGATAAAATTTGGCTTTTAGAAGGTTGTCCTTATTTTATTAATTGGTTTATCGAAGATCTTGTTGATGATTTAGGTAATCCAAATGTAGTTAGATTTGATAGTAATACGAGCGCAAGTGAATTTTCATCTGCGCTCACTGCTTTCCCATTTTATGATGTTCCTGATTTTATTGTTGTCAGAAATCCAGATGCGGAATTGTTATCCGCTTGCTTATCTAACATTGACACTATGAGATGCTCACAAGTTGTGTTTGTTTCTGAATACAATACATTCGATGGTCGTCAATCTTTAGTATCTAAAGCTGTCAAGAACAAAAGATTCAAATCATTTGACTACTTTGAGCAAAATGATGATCTCACTAAGTTTTTTAAAATCTGGAAAGATAGAATCAAATTTGCTTCAGATTGTTTGCCTTGGCTTAATAAAAATGCACCAACAAGACTTGCTAAAGCTAAGGTCAATGGTCAAAAGAAAGACATTATTATAGTTGATTTAATGAAGCTAGATAATGAGCTGAATAAAATTTATTCACTTTATCAAAATGACAATAAGACAATCACATCAGAAGATTTGTCAAACTTTTGTAGTTTCAATAAAGAATCAGAGATTTGGAGCTTTTTAGACGCTGTAATTGCTGGTGATTTTTATTCGATAACAAACTATTTTGATAAGTACAAATTAACCACTTCAAATGAGGGCCCCCTTTGGGTTGTTTCTTCTCAGCTCGAACTTTACATTCAGATTAAAAACAATTCTAGCTCTGATTTTACTTTATCAAATAAATTGAATTTTTATTTAGACGATAATTTCCAGCCTCCGACTGAAATTAAGCCCAAGGCTCAAATTAATCCTTATAGATTAAAAATTGCTATTGACACTTGCAATAAAGTCACTTTAGCATCTTTAATTAACAAGTATTTAGCTACTATTAGCGCGATTAGAGATTTGAGATCTGGCTTACCACCAGAAATTATTTCTGGACTTTTGTCATTGGCATACTCTGAGAAGAACAAGTATTTAGAGCCTATTTATGATGTATAATTGAGCTATGTCAGATAATCATTTTGAACTTATTAATGAACTTGTAGACAAAGCTCAAAAAGATAATAAAGCAGCAATGGAAGAATTAATTGAATTCTATAGTCCATTGATTAAGGCTGCTATAAGAAAGTGTATCTATTCTGATTCTAATTTAATCAGGTACAAAGACGACCTTAAGTCGATGGCTGATTTAGAATTTATCAAATTGGTACATTCTTATGATGTTTCGAGATCTTTCTTTTCTTATTATGTTTCAAATAGGCTTTACAATAGTTTATTCAAATCTGCTAAGACATTAGTTGATAAAAATGAGAATGATTTACCCATTGAAGTTCTATTTTCTGAAATGCCCCCTTTATGGGATCCTGAAAATACTGATCCCTTTGGGCAGGTTGAGTTAAGAATAATTACCTTAGAAGCTATCAAAAAACTTGATAAAAAACATCAAGAATGTATCAATCTTGTTTTCTATGAACAATTAAATCAAGAAGAAGCAAGTGAACAGCTTGGAATAACTCAATCTGCATTCAGTAAAAGGCTCAAGAAAAGCATGAGTGCTTTAAAAGAAATTTTAATAAATAATTTTGATTTCATGGAATAAAAATTTTAATTTTTGACATTATAATAGAATGTGCAACTTTGGTTGTTCAACATTCTCAATCCCCGTAATTGGAACTCAGGAGTATTAATCGTGTCTGATCAAGAAAAATCCTTTACAGACTTAGGCAGAAATGTCTTATCTAAATCCGAAAGCGGCAAGCGTATTATTATCAGCGAGCAAGTTGATAAATTACAAAGCAGAGGTTTTACAGCTGAAGAAGCTTTTGATATTTTGGCATCAAATGATTTCGAGAATTTATCTATTATCGACTCAGTAATCGGTGAAAAGTTTGGCAAAACTGCCACCAATCGTTCAAAAAATGTGAAAGAGGCTTATGTTTGCCCTTCTTCATATTCAGAGATCAAAGAAAATGTCAAGGACCAACTTACAAAGTTAGGTCCTATTAATTTTATTAATAAATTGTCAAGATCTGAAAAGCCACTTATGCCTGTCAATGACAAGTCTTATAATTCTTATTTAAGATTGGCAAGTGCTGCTCATAAGGATCAAAATAGTTTAAATCAGCTTCATTCTGAACTTAAGAAATGGTTCGAAGAAGCTATTTATGTGTCTGTCTGCGCGGCCAAGTTTAACAAAAATGAAATTAGGGTCGCATCTGTGAACGGTGGATTTGTAGCAACAAGTGGAACCAAGTCTTACGATGTAAATCTCGAAGCAGGATCTTGTACTTGTTCAAAATTCACAAGTAGTCACTATGGAGATTTTGGTTTGGCATGTGAACACATTATCGCAGCATCTAATAAAGTTTCTCCCCATCAGAGACTTTTAAAAGCTGTGAGAGAAGCATCTGATAATGAACAATTAGAAGAAGACAACCAAGTTTTTAATTTTGATTTAAGAACAGTTATGCGCTCATAATTTTATACTAATAAGCTTGTTTAAAGACCGTGTCCTAAGGATACGGTCTTTTTCTGTACAATTAAAGGTAACTTTTAGGAGAATTTTGTTTTTAACATGAGTGATTCCGTTGAAAAATCTTCAGAACTTATCGAAGTAGGCAAAATAAATTTGTCTGATCATTCTGAGCTTGCTTTGATTCCTGCAGAAGGCCCCATTTTGATTCCATTTAGGGATTTAAGAGAAGACTCAATACCTTTGATTGAATTGCCGCCAGATCCTTGTCCAGATTTATTTTATCCAAATACTTATGTTGAACCAAAATGTGTAATTTGTAATTCTCCATGGAGACTTCGTGTTGAGCATGAGTACATTTCTCAGGGACAAAAAGCTAATAGAGTAAAAACTTTCTTTGAAAAATACTTTGGTGCAAAAATTACATGGGAATCTGTATCTACACACATGCATTTCCATTGTGATTTAAGTAAAATTCAACAGGATGGACAGCTTTATTATCAGCATAGAGAGGATGATTTATCTCTTTACAAATACAGAGAAGATGATCTTGCTTTAATTGCTCTTACTGATCAACTTTATGAAGTTAAAGGTATGACTTGTAAGTCTTCTGATTTAAAATTAAAGAGGGCTAGTGCTATTGCCAATTTAACAAAGCAAATTCAACAAATCAAAAAAGACAGAGATAATAACGGAGCTTTACAGAACATTAACTTCTTCAAAGTATTGATGGACATACACGACAAGCTCAAGCATGAAGAAGATAAAGCAATAGTTAGATCTAAAGTAAAAGAATTGCGTGAACAATTAATGAGTGAGACTAAATAATGTCAAAACAAAGTGATCTAAAAGATGCTAATGCTATCAAGCAAAAAATGCTTCAAGAGCTATACCGCTTTGAGCAAGAAGTTGGCGATAGTACAGATTTAGATTTGACTGAAAAAAGAGATTTAATAACTGCTCCACCTGTACCTGAAAAGAGCTATTTAAATCCAGATGGTATTGTTGACATTGTAACTTTTTGTGAGCACCCTTATTTCTTGGGGCTTAAGCTTACTCCTTGGCAGAAATTAATTTGTAAAGCATTTTACTCTGGTTCTGCTGGTAATACCCATTTAAAAATTGAAGACGATAAGCCCGAGTCTGGATGTGAAGGCTGTGTATGGAAATCTCATTATGAAACTGAAGTTAATTTCATAAAACAGATGCAGCAGCCCAATCGAAAATTGAGGCCCGAAGAACCTGCCATTAAACCAGAAAATTCTCCTTGTCTTCAATGTTCTAGGTATAGCTCAGAAGACAGGAAATTTTATTATGAATTTCAAATGTCTCAAGCTTTGAATACCAAAGCTAAAGAACAAGTTGGAGTTTACCAAGAGAGACCTGTTTATGATTTGCACACTAATGAATGGGAAATGCTTCACACAGAAGAAGTTAGTGAGCGAGTTAGGCAACAAATTATAGAAAAATGGGGCGGTAAATTTCAAGAATTAATTCTTGTTCTCGGACGAAGAAGCGGCAAGAGCTTCATGGTTTCTGTTATCGCTTTGTATGAAGTTTATAGATTTTTGATGATGGAGCATCCTCAGGCAAGATTTCCTTTAACTGAGTTTGATACAATTTCAATTGTTAACATTGCAAACTCTCAAAAACAGGCCAAAGGCGCCATCTTTGATAAAATGCGCTCTTATTGTTTTAAGAGTCCTTATTTTTCAGCTCATGTAGGGAAAGACATTCAAGGAGAAATCCACTTTCTTACACCACATGATAAGAAAGAAAATGAAAGAAGAATCGCCCAGGGTAATAGCTCTTTATTAACAGGAACCATTCAAGCTATTTCAGGTCACTCAAACTCAAGTACTCTTGTTGGTCTTACAGTTGCTGTTGTTATCATTGACGAAATGGCTGAAATGGCAGGTAATAACCCCGAGGGCAATGCAGATGAAATTTTATATGATAAGCTAAAGCCTGCTCTGGCTACTTTTGGAGCTGAAGGTAAAATGATTTGTATTTCAAACCCTTTAGCCCCCCAAGGTAAATTTTATAATTTATTCGAAGCTGCCTTTGACGATTCTCTTACATTGATGTTTCAATTGCCAACCTGGCTTTCAAACCCAACTATTTCAAAAAGCTGGCTTGAATCAGAAAAAGCCAAAAGCAGAAAAACATTCAATATCTTTTATGGTGCACAATTTTCAGCTGGAGCTGGCGATACATTTTTAAATGAAGATGATGTATTTAGGGCTTTCAGAAATTTATCAGATAATAGAAGACTGGAGTATGGAGAGCCTTTGCAAAAATACTACATGCATTTGGACCCCGCTCATTCTTCAGATAATTACACAATTGCAATAGTTCACACAACCCCAATGATTGGCGAACTTGGCCCAGATGGCAAAGAGCTTCAAAAAGTAATTGTTGATCACATCCATTACTTCGAACCAAAAGGCCCAAACCAACCAATCAATCAAGACGCTGTTGATGAATACATTTTGACTCTTGCACAAAGATTTCACATTATTCAATGTACTTATGATCAACACTGGTCAAGTCATGCATCTATAGCAAGAATGAAACAATCTGGAATTCCTTGTTCTATGACACCTTACACTGGCCAATTTCAAAGAGAAATTTATCAAAATCTTTATGAGCTTTTTGTAGGAGGCCGAATCGATTTCTATGGCATAAATAGCGTGAATTGTGAAATGCCCGATGGATCATTCATAGCTTTGAAAGAAGTTTCTATGGCAAGAGATCAATTTTTAGATTTACAAAGAAAATACAAGGGTAATGGATGGAAAATAGAAGCACCTAGAGGACAGAAGGATGACATTCCTGATTGTGTAGCTGGTGCTGCTTTTCAAGCATTAAAAGATAGAGTATTTTCTACATTACCAAAGCCAAGAAGTATGGCATTTAATCCTTGGAGACAGAGGATTTAAGCCCCCTTTAGTTTAATTTCAAAATTATACTTAAGTTTAAGGTATTAACTATGGATCATTATTGCAACAAATGTGCTTCTGCAACCAAATTGATTAAAAAGAGTGAAATCAACTTTGGATGCCCACGATGCCATTCTCAATTTGAGATTGACAATGGTAAAATTGTAACTGCACAATTTGGAGGCAACATAGCTAAGCCTACAATGAGTGGTCCAGGATCTTCCCCTCTCTTCAAAGGTCTTTCTAATAAAAATAGAGGAACTAATACAAGATTTGAAACTAGCATAGATACAATTCTATCTAGAACTCATCGTCCTGCGCCAATAGATCCTGAAAGAAATGTTGAAAAAAGACTTGAACAATTCCATGTTCATTTTGAAGATGATTCAATTCCTTACGAATTAGACATCAAAGAGAGAGCTAGATTAAAAGTAAGACAAGACATTAGAAGAAGAGAAAAGTTTTACGAAGATGCTGCTAACAGAGTTGAAGAAAATTCAGTTCAGTACATAAAAGAAAATTTTCATCCATCTCCAGAACATGTTCAATCTTTAGAAGAATCTTTATCATCTCGTAGAAAATATGAAAAAGTAAAAGAAAAATCTATTAATGATGATGAATCTCCAGATCAAATTGCACCAACAAGAAGACATTCTGTAGCGAAAAATACCTATTTGACAACAGTTTTTGATTCAAATGTTTCAGATACTGATGCTGATTATAAAACACAATCACTCAATCCAAAGTTTTTAACTGTCGGCCCTTTTGAAGGTGTTTATGGTGGAACTTTAATGTCAAACCATCAACTTGATTCTTATTTGGATTCAGAAAATTTTGATTTAGGGCTCTTCATGAATAAAACAACTAATTCATTTGATTTTCCAGAATTAGATGAAACATATTCTACAGATTTTATGTCGAGCGATTTACCTAGTTTGCGTGTACGAGATTTTGATCCTTCAGATGACACCATCGAAGAAGCTCTAGAAAAGTTGATGGATAATCCTGACATCGATACTTTGCCGCAAATTAAAGCTCCTCAAGAAATTAATAGAGATAAGCAAACTGGCAGAGGTAAAGAGCCTAGAAATCCATTGGAATCATACCCAATTATTCCTGTTGGTACAACTCCATTGCCAAAGTAATCATGTATGATTATGCTATAATTGGTTCAGGTTTGTTTGGAAGTGTATTTGCTCATCAAGCAAAACTTAAAAATAAAAAAGTTCTACTTATTGAAAAAAGAAATCACATTGGTGGAAACATTTACACTTCCAATAAATTTGGTATTAATGTTCATGAATACGGACCGCACATTTGGCACACCACAAGTAAAAAAATTCATGAATACATGTGTCAATTTTGTGAATTTAATAATTATTCACATAGAGTCAAAATTAATTTTGAAGACCAAATCTATTCATTCCCAATAAACTTATTAACTTTGAATCAGCTGTGGGGTGTTAAAACTCCTCAAGAAGCAAGAAAAGTTTTAGAAAGCAAAAAACTCTCAATAAATAATCCCAGCAATTTAGAAGAATGGGCGCTAAATGAAGTAGGTGAAGAAATTTATCAAAAGTTTTTTAAAGGATACACTCTAAAACAGTGGGGCAGAGAGCCTAGATATTTACCTGTTGGAATTATAAAAAGAATTCCAATTAGATTAAATTATAATGACAGATTTTATCCTGATTCACATACTTATGAAGGAATTCCAATTGGTGGGTACACTCCTATTATTGAAAAAATGATTGATGGAGTTGAATTGAAATTAGGTGAAGATTTTTTCGATAACAAAAAGACATTAGAAAAAATTGCCAATAAAATAATTTACACTGGCCCCCTTGATAAGTTTTTTAATTATTCAGAGGGCAATCTCCATTACAGATCAATAAAATTCGAATCTGAAACATTGAGTGGTGATTTTCAAGGCTGTGCCCAAATGAATTACACTTCTGAAAAAATACCATTTACAAGAATAATTGAACACAAGCATTTTGAGTTTGCAGAAAATGATAAAACAATTATAACCAGAGAGTATCCCCAAGAATACAATGGTGACAATGAGCCTTTTTATCCTATAAATGATAATGAAAATAAATCTATTGCAGATAAATATAGATTTCTATCTAATTCATTGGATAATTATCATTTTGGCGGTAGATTAGCAACTTACAATTATTATGACATGCATCAAGTTGTAGCCTCAGCTTTAGCTTTGTCGGGAAAAATTTTATAGGATAATAAGTAATTTTTTTATAATCAGATAAGTATGAAAGCTGAGCATCTATTAAAGTTAGCCCAAATTAGTTCTCAATTAGAGCGCGAAGGTTTAAATAAAGAATCTGATCGTGTTCGAACTGCATTAATTAAATTGGGGGCTAACTGGCAATCACCTTACATGGACATTCCTTTACTAGAGCGAAAATGGCCCTTTGATTTAGTTGATGAAGACTTCCAAGAAGCCGATGATCTCAGACAAAAATTTCCTCGTTATGACGAAAAAGAAGATCTTGATCTTGCTGGTGAAGACGAAGTTGAATTTGATAGTTTAGAAGTAAGACTTCATCCCGGTGAATCTGATCCAGGTGCTGGTATAAAATTTATTTGGTATGATGGATCTTCCAGCTTACAACAAGGTACAAACTGGGGCAAAGATATCAAGAAGCATGATGAAAATAACGCTTCTGGTATGAGATATAAAAACCTAGTTCCAACATTTTATTAATTTAAGGATTTTATGAGATGACATTTTTTAAGAAAAAGCAAGAGCTTGATAATTTTGCTCAATTAGTTTTGGATTACATTGTAGCAAAAGCACAAAGTAATAATTCTAGATACGCAAGTGTTTCTGACGCTATGGCTCTTGCATCAGTCGAAATGTTAATTCAAAAAGAATTAGAAAATGGCAATTTCAGTAACCGCTTAGCACAATCCCTAAGAGACACTAGAAACATGCCAACAACCGATGATTTTGAGCAAGTTCGTAAAAAATACAGAATGAAAATGCGCAAAGCTTTAGATGATGCTAAAGCAACAGGTGGAGATCCTAAAGAAGTTATGCGACAGCTCAGATCAGAATTTGCAAGTTCGCAAGATAGATCTGACAAAAAAGTAAGAGATTACATGATGGCTGAAGCTTATGGTCGTAGCTATCAATTGAAAATGGCTGAACCTGAAGCTGCTATTGCAGATTATTTTCATTTAGGTGATAAAGAAACAAATGAACAAGGCTTTCTTGATTATTTGTTGAAAACTGAAATAGATCCTGAAACTGGAAAAAGCAAATTTTCATTAAATTTAAATCAAGATCCCTCAAATCTTGTTAGCGCCGCTTTGTCTGGTATTAAAGGTGGTGTCGGCAGAAGTAGAAAAACTAAAGACATTCAACAGAAGCAAAAAGAAACTTCCACAGAACAATCTTTAGGGGGCGGTAAAGCCGACTCTGCTGATGTTACAGTTGGTGAAGGCTTAAGGGCAACCAATACTTTGTCACCAGAGCAACTTTTAATTGAACAAGAAGAAAGAGCTGAAGAAACAGACCCCCTTAAAAATTTAACATTGTTAGCTATGCAATTCAAAGCAAATAACATTTTCCCTGAAATTCAAAGCGTCAAACCGATGCTTGATAAGAAAAAAGCTTTATTTGAAAAAAGATTTTTAAATGATGAAGAAATGGCTCAATACGATAGTCTTTCTAAAGCAATTTATCAAAAAGTAAATTCAATTAAAGAAGGATTAATCGGATCAAGATCCTTCCAGGCAATTCCAGAGGGTCCAACAAGACAATCCAAGGCAGCCCAGATTAGCGAATTAGCATTTGATGTTGCTGACATGTATATTATCCCTGGATATCAAGCATTTGAAGTCCCAGAAGATGAAGCAGCCCAAGCTGCTCCAGCGACACCAGCTGCTTTAGGCTTTGGATCTTTTAAATCTAATGCAGATGCTCACTTTGAAACAATGCTCCCTTACATTTACTCTGCAATGGATTTGCATCCAGCTGGCTCTGAGATGTCACAGGCAAAAGCAAATTCTCCACGTTTGACAAGAAAGATGACTAAATCAATTCCTTATGGTGAAGGCATTGAAACTCAAGCACAACAAGATGCTGTCATTTCTGGCGATCAAGAAGCTATGAATGCTGCTGGAGTGCCAGCTATCGCTCAATTCAATAGAGATTTACTTCAGCTTGTGCATGATTGGCAAGTTCAATCATTATGGGAAGGCGGCAAAGGTCAACAACTCGTCGATTCACCATATAAAAAGAGCGCTAATGATAATTTCTTTTCTGGAATTGCAAAACTTGCTGAAAAGTATAGAGACTATCCTGAAGTTCAACAAAGAATTGCCGAAGAATACACTGCAGCTAGAACAAGAATGGTTGATGGCAAGAATGTAACAGAAGGCAGCACAACATGGCAAAGAACTCAGGAAGATTTTGATGCTATAAGAATTAATGCTGAATTTATGAAATTACTTGACACTGTTGGAAGACAAGTAAGCGGCCAACCATTTACATCATTTGGCCAATTATCTGATGTTGATCCAAGTATTATTGATAGTGCATTAGATCAAATTGTTGCTGAAGAAACTCACTTTGGCGGTGGTTTTGCTTGGCTTCCATCTAAGATTGGAGCTCAATGGAAAGGCAGAATGCATCAATTCGATCCAAGTAGCTTGAAAGCTTATTTAAAGAAGAGTTTAGATTCCATCGTTTCTGGATCAGCTGGTGGACCAAAGAGCCCCAAAAATGTTGCTTGGTGGCAACATGGTCAACCTACAGACACAGAGGGTGTAACCCCAGTAGTAAGAAGAAAGGCTCCTGGTGCTGATTCTACCCAATTAGGACAAGATGAAGAAAATTCTGGTTTAGTACAGACCATGAGTTACTATCATGATGAAGACGAAGATGAAAAACCTCATAAGATAAAGAGATTTAAAATAGTAGTTAACTAAATTACAAAGCCCCCTTTAATTAATAAGGGGGCTTATTTTTTTGAAAAAATAAAATGAATTTTTTTCAAAAAATAGGTATTTTGTATAAATTAGCATAAGTAGTAAATAGGCTACATAAGCCAAAGATTAGGAGAATAAATTATGCCAAATCCTATAGTTCCTATTCATAAGCAAGAAGACTATGAAGATATGTTTGGTGGTGCAGTTGAGGTAAGTGGTTTGTCTGACATTCAGCAAACTCTTCTTGGTCCTCGTGTTGCAGCAAAAAGAACATATTCATCGCAAACTTTAAGCTTGCTTGAAAGAATTTATAAGTCAAAAGATGAGCTTTTGTCTGCTGCTAATTCTCATTTAGAAAGAACTGCTGAAACTACAGACATTTATAATGTTCCTGGTGGTGTTTCAGATTATGATTTACTTGGTCTCAAAACAGAAGGTTTAATAGTTGGCAGTGGCAGAGCTGTAAAGATTACAGAAGCTGGCAGAGTTGCTCTAAGAGATCATTGGCTTAAATCACAAAATGATCAAAAAATAAATAGAGAATCCCCAAGATTTGATTACAAATCAGCTTTAAATAAGTTTCAAAGCATAAAATCAAGCACTGAAGGTAAAGTCGCAACAGCTTCAGCAAAAGGGAGATTCAAGCAAGGGTAATTTATGAATTTACACAGCGAGGCTGAAGTGTTGGCTGATTTAATTATAAAATTATCAGCTGATACTGAACAAAATAAAAAATTATTCAAATTGCCCCCTGTATTTTCTGCTAAGAATCATAAAAAATATGGAAACGGTAAGAATAATTTGATTGCAATTATCAAATGTTCTGCAGATTACGAAGATTTAAATAAAAACTATAAATTGCATCAAATGATTGAAAAGTATAATTCTTATGGGGGCAAACCTGAACTTACTTCTCAAGATTTAAGAAAAGTTCATAATTGGTTGTATCTTATAAATTTTGTTTTGAGAGCAGCAATTATGGAGAAACTATCTGATCAATCTGATGCAAAGATAATTGAAGAAATTATAAAAGGTTTGTTTACTTCAACAAGAAGAGCTTTTGTAGCTCATCCGAATGGTAAGAAATATGAATTCAAGCCATTGAAGTACGCAGATGTAAAAACAATTTCGAAATGGTTGTCGATAGAGTTAAATAATAAGAGGGCTGGTGTTTCACCATTTGGTTACATTCCTTCTCAAAGAGAATGGGAACTTTATGGATTAAGGGGGCAAACCAGAACAGCTTATAATTCTTTAATGAAAGACATCCATAACTTGGTTAAAAGAGCTAGAACTTTTGATGAAAGCGGAGAGCACAAGCAAGCAGACATGATTTATGACAAGCTTGTTTCAATGCAGAAATCTTTAGAGCAAATTAACATAATAATAGCGGAATAAAAATGGATAAAGAATTTGAAATTAGGTTTATAGCTGACAATGATTCCAAAAGAACTAAGGGATTAATGTTTGCTGAGCCTTTGGATGATAAAGAGGTAGTATTCTTTATTTTTCCACACACAGATTATTTATCTTTTTGGAATAAGAATGTAAGTTTCGATTTGAGTCTTGCATTCTTGAATGATTTGGGTCGTGTGGTTGATTTTTGCGAATTAGAAGCAGAATCAGAAAAACCAATGGCTTCTTCTCGACCCGCTCGATTTGTCATCGAGGCGAAAAAGGGAGCTTTTGATAAAATGGGTGTTAAGGTTGGCGACATGTTTGACTATAGTGGAAACAAGCTTACCCTAATACCTATGAAATCTGGGTCGAAAGACTAATTGGTTAAATTAGAGGAATTAAACTTAAATTTTTATAAGTTTTAAATCAAGTGAACCCTGAAAAGGAAGGTAAAAATAATGGCTGATCGTATTTTTCCATCTGCTGAGCAAGATTCGCTCGGTAGCACAAAACAAATTAATACCATCGACTGGGAAAAGTTTGCAGCATCTATCAATAAAAGAGTTGCTCAAGAAGACGAAGAGAAGATGTTTGCAAATCTTGGAGAAGATCATCAAGAATTAGCAGCAGCTCTTGGCTGTTCTAAAGATTGTTCAATGGATGAATTCAAAGAAAAGTGCCAACAAGAAGTTGACAAGAATGGTCCAAATAAAGAAGAATGCCTTGAAGTAGAAGGCGTT
>JACCEA011069208.1_pt1 | contig 46482 bp, 42 predicted proteins | sample 7449851 | NCBI WGS metagenome assembly JACCEA01 (sample SAMN15323453, study PRJNA562643) | freshwater metagenome | isolation source: river surface water | place: USA:Blue River Watershed | collected 2017-08-18 | reverse complement strand
TTTAATAATGTTATTTTTTATTAAGATTTAAATTAAGATAATAAAATTGCATTAACATTATTTATTAACTAGGTTAAGTAGTCATTATAAAAATTTAAAATTTAATATAAAAAAATAAAAAATAAATTTTATTAACCAAGATAATAAAAAATATAAAAAATAACCAAGATTGTTAAAAAGATATGATAAATTAAAATATAATGATTAATATATTTGTTAAAAGTTCATAGAAATTATATAGATTTAAAAATATAATAATTAATATATTATAATAATGGTATTATATAAATGTATTTATTGTCAAAAAACATTTTCACATAAGGGAAATTATATATCACATAATAACTATATTGATAAATGCAAAGAAAAATTTGAACAAAATATATTAAAATTTAAAAAATATACAGAAAATAAATTAATGGATGATTATAAAAATTTAATTTATGAAGAAGTAAAATATAAATGTGAAAAGTGTGAAAAATCTTATAATTCATATAATGGGCTTAAAAAACATAAAAAAAAGAAAGCATGTGAGAAACAACAAATAAGTAAAACAAATTCAATATCTAATAATACAACAAATATGTCTAATAGTACAACAAATATAACAAATAATATAAATAATGTAAATAATGGTATTATTAATAATGGAACAATTAATATCACTAATATTAATTTAAATCCATATGATAAAATTAAATATGATGAAATAGAATTAGATTTATTACAAGAGCTTTTTGAAGTTCCAGGAATGGCATTGGCAAAATTAACTCACTGTATATTTTTTGATCCAAATAATAAAGAAAATCATGTAATATTTTGTTCAAACTTAAAAGACAAGCAAATATTAGTTTATACAAAAAATGAACTATCTCCAGATGGATGGGAATTTTTAGATAAGAAGAAGTTTTTTGAGCAAATGATACAAAATCAGTTATTTACATTAGAAAATTTAAGAGATTTTAATATAAGAGAGGATAATCCTTTAGAAATAAAGTCATTTAGTGGATTTAATAATATGGTTAAACAAATTGATTCTGGAGAGAAAAAAAAAGAATATATTAATAATTTAAATAACATTTGTTATCTTAATAAAGGAATAGTTCAAAAAACTAAACAACAAATTGAAGAACAGAAAAAAACAAAAGAAAAAATTAAAGAAATGAAAAGATTAAAAGATATTGATAATAGAATTTAAAATTTATTTTTTATCAAAAACACAAAATGCAGTTAGGTCTGGATTGCGTTGTATTTGAAAAATAAAAATATCAAAATTTATTTTTTTACTCCATGAAATAATGAATGAGTGATCATATGATGATGGAACTTTTAGTACTATAGTAGGAGTAAAGCTCTGAAGTTTTGTATTTCCCGGATCTCGAGCTTTCTTCTTTTTTAGATCTTCAGAAGCTCTTTTAAGCTTCATAATAATTTCGTCTTTTGAAGGAAAATAACATTTAGAAACTTCATCGGAGGGAGACGAGTTTGTTCCCTTCCGGGTACTCTTTGGCTGCCCATCAAGAAAATTTGTAGAATTTTCTGATAGGGTACCTTCGGTTTGCTTTGGCAGGCAAACTTCCCTTGGTAGGTTTGTTTGCTTTGGCAGGCAAACTTCCGAAATAGTAGGAGTGTACAAGCCAGGAGGAACATAAGCTTTAGAAGTATGATTAAGACCCAGTGAAAAACTAAGTCCAGGAGGAGGACCAAGACCAGGAGGAGGACCAAGTCCAGGAGGAGGACCAAGACCAGGAGGAGGACCAAGACCAGGAGGAGGACCAAGACCAGGAGGAGGACAAAGTTCAGAAGAATAACTAAAGTTACTTTGTTCATTTTCATCTTTGAACAGAAAATCAAATGTAGATTTGGCAACTTGAGCCATATGATTAATATCTTCATCTCCAAACAAAAAATTAACTGTGTCTAAAGCAGTTAGATAAGTCTTATAATCAATCATATCTATTGGAGATGAATTATAAAGACCAGGTGGGGCAAAAAATTTATTATTATCAGTAGTTACGATAAATAAGTAAATATTATACAAATATACAAATTTTTATTTTTAAATTTGTAATATTATGTACAATTATATAATTAACAAGTATTATAACACGTTTATTTTTTCAATTTTTTCTAATGTTTTACGTTTTATTCAAGTTAATTAATTCCAGGAACTAAATTAATGGATTTAGTACCATCAGATGAACAGAGTCATATTGTGACAACTTTATTGTCAGGATCAAATGTTTTAGTAAATGCAGTTGCGGGATCAGGTAAAACCACAACAATATGTTGGATAGCTCGTGCATGTCCAGAAGCAAATATTTTACTTCTCACATATAATCGTAAACTAAAATATGAGACTAAACAAAGGCTAAAAGCCTGGAAAATTAAATCTGTACAAACCCATACATATCATTCATTTTGTTTTAATTTTTATGATGTGCTTGGAGGGACAGATCAAATTATTTTGGATGTGTTAGATAAGGAACAAGACGAAATCCCTACATTTGAATATGATTTAATAATAATAGATGAGGTTCAAGATATTACTCCATTATACTATTCACTTGTAGCCCATATAGTTAAATCGAATAAATTTGTTCCAAAAATTTGTGTTTTAGGAGATCCTTTTCAAACAATATATGGATTTAATGGAGCAGATTCACGTTTTCTTACATTAGCACCAAAGTTATTTAGTTTTAGTCTTAAATCTAATTGGGTTGAATGTGGATTAACAACATCATATAGATTAGGATCAAAAGTTTGTGATTTTATTAATAATGTGGTATTAAAAAAACCTGGGTATATTAAATCAAGGACTGAAAATACACTTAATGCAGATGTAAAACCCAGATATTTATTTTGTGATGCATTTGGTTCTGCACCAATTAAAGAACTAACTCATCATTATTTAGTCAAGTTTGGTTATACATACAATGATATATTTATTTTAGCCCCATCAATAAATTCTGATTTATCTCCAGTAAAAGCACTTGCAAATAATTTGTCAGCAAATTTTAATATACCAATATTTATTCCAACATCAGATACAGATAAATTAGATGCTGAACTTATAACAAATAAACTTGTATTTGCAACATTTCATCAGGCCAAAGGATTAGAAAGAAAGTGTGTTATTGTATTTGGATTTGATAGTTCATATTTTTATTATTATAAACATGATGTAGATAAAACTGTTTGTCCCAATGAGATATATGTGGGATTAACTAGATGTACAGAACGAATGACTTTAATTCATCATTATAAAAAATCATGGTTAGAATTTATAGATCCAACTCAAATAGATACATATGCTTATACAGAACGAATTGAATCAACAGGTTTGTTAGAGAATTCTATTCCAGGGTCAAGAATAACACACTCGATTGCAAATAAAATAATGCGCACCCATTCTAAACCAGAATCACTAAATAAAAAACCCAGACTTAGTGTAACAAAGTTACTATCACATTTACCAGCTCACATAGTTGCTCAAGCATTAGCTCATGTTCAAGTAATTAAGTTAAATCAAACACCCAAACGTTACAACTCCAAACTTATCAATCCATTTGATGATCCAGATGAAGCTCTTGAATCAGATCCATCAAATGACTTTTATATAAATATTAGATCAAAAGCAGCAAGTTCAGTAGGTATAGATTGTATAGAGGATGTGAGTGAGATAATAGGAACAGGAATTCCAGTATATTATTCATGGGTTAAGACAGGGAGAGTTGATTTTATTCCATGGTTAGACCAACTTATTTGGTTAACTCAATCTAATCCAACATACAAATCAGTAAATTTAAGATATAAAGAGCTAAAAAAAATTCTTAAAGACAAGTCAGCTGATCAATCCCATATATTTGAATTAGTAGCAATATATTTAGCAATAACAAATAATTTGATACATAAGATAGCCCAAATATCAAATTATAAATTTGTAACAAAAGAAAACTTAAAACTTTGTGTTAAGAGACTAGATTCTAATTTATCCCCAAGCTTAAAAACAAGATTTGAGGAGTATTATGATGCAACTGTGTCAGTAGACATATTGGGTTATGAAGTTCCAGTTGAACGAGTAATTAATGGGTTTGTAGATTGTGTAGATACAAGTACAAATACAATATGGGAGTTTAAATGTTTGGGAGGAACAATCCAACCAATACATTTGCTCCAGCTCGCAATTTATGGATGGATGGGATACAAGGCAGATTCAAAGTTATATAATTTACAAATATTAAATATTATATCAGGGGAAAAGTACCAAATAAAAGCAACACCAGATCAACTGGATCAAGTAATAAAAACTATTCTTAAATATAAATTTACAGCCCAACCAAAGTTATCAGATGATGAATTTGTTAAAAAAATAGTCTTTGGTTAAAAAATTGATAAATTAAATTTTATTTTCAAATATATTATAAATGTATAGAAATATTTCTATAATTCCAATAGAATATACAATTCCACAAATTTATGCAATTCAAAGACTAAATATAATTAAACAAAATCAATTTAATTATTCTGGTTTAAATTTTGAATATCCAATTGATAAAATTGTTGAATTTTTTAAAAGTTCAACAACTAATACACATGAAGATTGTGTTATGTATACAAAACTGATTTATCAGATGGTTCGATTAGTAGAAGATGCAAAGTCAACAGATTCAAGTATATTAATTATAAGATTATCTTTACCATCAGATGATTATGTAATTCCAAGATTTCATTATGATGGAAAATTTTTTTCAATGAAAGGAAATGCAAAACAAGAAAAATTTTTGTTAACAATTAAAGGTCCAGGAACACTACTTTGTGAGCCATCTTTAGAAAATAAGAAAAAGTTTGATGAAATATTTTATTCTAATATGTCAATGTTATCAGAACTTGATGTAAGAAAAAAACTTTATTCTGTAATTAAAGATGAAAATATTATACAACTAACGAATAATCAGGGTGCATTTATGAAAATATTTGAATTTGTTAATGGAGTTGGTAATATATTTGATACAACAATTCATTCAGAACCAAATGAAACCCATCCTAGACTATTTATATCAATTGTACCAGGATCAGCTGACCAAATAGATGAAATAGTTAAAGCAAAATGGAATTCAAAATAAATTTAATTAGATTCAGAATCAGAATCAAACATAGCTGCTAAATCTTTAGATGATATTTTTTTAGTTTTTTTAAAAGTTGTTTTATCATCTCCATCAACCTCATTTCCATCCCCTTTTCTTAAATAACCCAAATCAGGTCTACTCTCAAAAGTAATCACATGATTAGTTTGAGAATCACAATTATAATATTCAAGCCAAGAACCTTCAGGTTTAAGATATTTAGATTTGTATTGTGACATTCTAGACCGATGCATACCATTATACACAGCAAGTTGATCATAAACTTCCATCATCAAAGGAATATGTTCGTATTCATGTTTATGTTTACGAAGAATACGTCCACAACTTTGTAGAACTTTTTTCATTGGGGTAACAAGAAAAATACAATCTAATGTTTTAATATCAATCCCTTCACACATAATTTTGTATGTGGCAAGAATAATTGGTTTAGCTTCAAGTTCTGTTTTTTGTTCTGGTTTTAACTTTTTCAAAATAGGTCCTATGTATAATCCAACTTTGTCAGGAAACAAAGGATTAAGTAACTCGTAAAGTTTTTCAAGATGATCAACAAAATGAGATATTACAACCATTTGTCTAGATGGAGCAGCTTCAAAAGTTTTTTTAATTACTTCAACAATCATTGCATTCCGTTCAGGAATGCCAGTTAGATTTACAGACATAGCAGTAAGATTTGGTTTTTTAGTAAATCTATTTATTAAAGGTTTGAATTTCACACAGTCATTAATATCAAATTTATATACTTGAATTCCAATATCATAATCAAGTGATCCTTCCATTTGATAACCAACTTGTCCTAAAGACCATTTAAAAACTTTATCTAATTTATCATCTCTTTCAACAGTAGCACTAAGACCAAGTGAGTAAGGTGGTTGAAACTGTCTCATTACGGAACTGAATACTTTAGCACCCAAATGGTGACATTCATCATAAATGACAAAGTTAAAATTAGATAAAATTTCTCCATAATCTTTTTTTCCAGTCATAACAGTTTGAATCATAGCAATAACAATATTACAGCCAGAAATTTTTACTTTATCTCCTCTTATCATTCCAATCCGTGCACCATCAACATATTGTTCAATACGTTCTATCCATTGGTCAAATAATGAAGAATTATGACAAAATATTACAGTGTTAAATCCTAAAAAACATGCCATAAATAGTCCTAGAACAGTTTTACCACCACCAGTTCTAATGGAAATAATAGAAGATGCATAAGGTTTAAGTTTAGCATTTGGTGAATCGTAAAATATATTTAACATAGATTCAATAACATCAATTTGAGGACTAGCTAAAGTATTTCTTAACATACCTTTAAATTTGAATCCTGCAAGTTGTCTAGATTTAATTTTAAAGTTAATAACAGGTTGGATACCGATATTATCTTCAGCCCAGTACTTTGGTAAATAATAATTATCATCATCTTCAGTATAAACTTTAAAATACTCAGATTCTTTGAATTCATTATTTAATTCAGGTTTAACAATAAGTTCGTCTTTAATTAAAGTTTCGAGTTCTTTGCTAACACATCGTTTTCTTAGAACAAATCCGCGTCTATCAATAATAGCAGGAATAGGTTTAGGTTTAGGTTTGAGGTTTGCATTATCAGCCATTGAAAAAATATATAGTGATAAATATCAAGTTAATTTTTATATCAATTTTTTATCATTTTATATCTAAAGATAATATATATGGATCAACTTAAAAAACATATGGATCAGTTATTTGCAAATAAAACATTTACAACTATTTTTGTTGTAATAACCACAGTATTTGCATCACATATCGCACCAATTCTTCCAAAAAATATTTTAAAATTATTTAATGCGGATATAGTTAAAATTTTATTTATGGGTTTTATTGCATATTCTGCAACTAAAAATATGGCTATTGCATTAACTACAGGAATTTTACTTGTTATTTTAATGCAAAGTTTAAGATCAATCGAAGACAGAGAAAGAATAATAAATAAAATAACAGAGTCAACACAACCAACATCAGATGTAAAGATAGGTATGATAAATGGTATGTTAGGATCTCCACAAGTATCAGGAGAACAAAAGACAGGATTATTAAATTCAATAATGGAATCAGCAGCATCAGACAAGCATAAATTTAATTCAGGAATGATAGTAATAAAGTCAGAACCAAAAAGAACAGGGGAAGTAATAGATAAGTTATATTTAAATGTTAAAGACAATAAAAATAAAATTAATATGACCCATAGACTAATTGGTGAAAATAACTTAAAATCAGCCCATGTGCTAAAGATAGTAAAATATATTTTAAAATCACCTATTGATGAAGAAGCAAAAGCAGTAACAATAGTAAAAGTTTTAAAGGCTGAAATAACACCATTAACAAAGAAAATGGGGGTTAAAAAAGTAAAAAAATCAAATTTATCAAATGAAACAAAAAATATAATTTTAGGACATTTAGAACAAAAACCTAAAATTGAAAAATTTGAACAGGATAATAGAATTGAACAATTGAATCAAGTTATTAATTGGATAGAAAACAATGAACAATAAATAAAAAAATATCTATTTAGATTATAATGAAGAATATATTATTCATTATAATAATAGGACTAATTATTGCGTTGATATATAGTGATCAAGTGGAAGGTTTTAAATCTACAACTAAATCAATTAATAAAGAAAGTAAATATTGGTTTTTTCCAGGAACAACACTAGAAGATATTAAACCACCTGATATTCAATATGATTATAACTGGGTTACTCACACACCAATAACAATTGATGCAAAAGAAGAAATTGAAAATAACCCAGATAGTATGTATATGTCTCAGTTTGGTTATTTAGATGAAATAAATAAATCTAATCAATCAATTAGCTACAAACCTATGAATGCATCAAAACTATATGAAAAAAAAATTTCATCAATTTAATATCTAGTTTATATTTAATGCCAAAATATAAACTTAAAAAAATACTTATAGGAGGTGTTAACTTAGATGATAAATGTACAAATCTTGGCTTCCCACCATTACCATCTATTGTTAACACAGATAGATCTCATACAAAAAGAATTATAGCAATTGGCGATATACATGGAGATTTAGATTTAGCAATTAATTGTTTGGAAGTTGGAGGTATAATTACACGAGTTGATGATTTTGAAGAAGCAACCTGTGTATTGTTAAAGTATAAGGAAGAAAATGATCCAAGAATATATAAATGGATAGCAGAACATACAATAGTTGTACAAGTTGGTGATCAAGTTGATAGATGTAGACCAGTTGATAATGTTTGTACAGAACCAAATGAAACACCTAATGATGAAGCATCAGATTTAACTATTATGTTTTTTTTTCATGATTTGCATTTAATTGCAATTAAAAATGTTGGATGTGCAGTATATTCACTTTTGGGGAATCATGAATTAATGAATGTATTGGGTCAGTTAAGATATGTATCATATAAAGGTTTAAAAGAGTTTGATTTAAATTCAGATCCAAATAATGTATCAATGGAAGGAAGAAAAAAGGCATTTGAATTAAATTCAGAAATGTTATTATTTAAATCAAAAGCAAATATAGCAAATTTTTTAGCATGTGCGCGTGTATCAGCAATAATAATAGATGGTTATTTATTTGTTCATGCGGGTGTATTAGAAAAGTTAATTGATTATACTAAAAACAATTTTGATATTGATAAAATAAATTCAATTGATAAAATAAATCAAAGTATTCACAAATGGTTACTTAATTTAAAAATAGAAGATAAAAAATATATAAGTAAAATACTTGGTGATAAAGTTTTATCTCCATTTTGGCCAAGAATATTCGGAAATTTACCATCTAATTTAAGTGCTGAAACCGCTGTTTGTCAATCACACGTTAAACCTGTACTTGATAAATTAAATATTAAAGGAATTGTCGTTGGTCATACACCACAACTTAATAATGGTATTAGTTCAACTTGTTCATCTAGTGTATGGAGAATTGATGTTGCAGGTTCACAAGCCTTTAATAAATTAATGAAAGGTAAGGAGTCAATAAGGGTTCCTCAAGTATTAGAAATAATATTAGGATCAGATCAAGCAAAAGATGAATTTAAAGTATTAAAAAGTAAATAAAAATCAAATAATTAGATTTAATTTTTATTTTATTTAAACAGTGAATTTAGAAGGATTGGAGTTGTAAAGTTCAATAGCCTTTTTAGCAGTTTCAGCAGCAGAAAGTTTACCTTTTCCATGTACTTCATCAACAGCCTTCTTAAGTTTACCAGCAATAATCATTGCGGGCTTTCCACCCTTGCCAATTTTAGTAGCAACGTGGGTGATAATCTTGCGGAATTCAACAAGAGCAGGGTTAAGTCCTCTCTTTACAGATTTCTTAGAACCTTTAGATCCCTTAGAAGCCTTAGAAGCTTTAGAAGCCTTCTTAGCACCTCTTTTCTTTTTTCCACCAGCTAATTCTTCATGATTTTCACCAGTACCACCTGCTCCAGGTGCATGTTCTCCACCCTTCATGGATTTTTTAGAACCCTTGGATTTCTTAGAAGCTTTGGACTTCTTAGATCCCTTGGAGGCCTTTTTAGCTTTCTTTCCACCCTTCATGGATTTCTTTGAGGCCTTGGATTTTTTAGATCCCTTGGAGGCCTTAGATCCCTTGGAGGCTTTAGCAGCTTTTTTAGCACCTCTCTTCTTCTTTCCACCAACAAGTTCATCATCAGATCCACCCTTCATAGATTTTTTAGAACCCTTGGATTTCTTGGATCCCTTGGAAGCCTTAGATTTCTTAGAAGCTTTAGAGGCTTTCTTGGCTTTCTTTCCACCTTTCATGGATTTTTTAGATCCCTTAGATTTCTTTGAACCCTTGGAGGCTTTCATAGAAGCTTTAGAGCCCTTAGAAGCTTTCTTAGCTTTCTTTCCACCTTTCATGGATTTTTTAGAGGCCTTGGATTTTTTAGAAGCCTTGGACTTCTTGGAGGCTTTAGATTTCTTAGATGTCTTGGATGCCTTGGAAGCTTTCTTGGCTTTCTTTCCACCCTTCATGGATTTTTTAGACCCCTTGGATGCCTTCTTAGAACCCTTAGATTTCTTAGAGGTCTTAGAAGCCTTGGAGGCCTTTTTAGCAGCCTTCTTTCCACCCTTCATGGATTTCTTGGAACCCTTAGAGGCTTTCTTAGATCCCTTGGAAGCTTTCTTAGATCCCTTGGAGGGTTTAGAGGCTTTAGCAGCTTTCTTGGCACCTCTCTTCTTCTTTCCACCAGCTAAATCAGGTTCTTCAAAGGTTTCTTCTTCAGCACCACCTTTTTGGGCTTTGGATCCCTTGGATTTTTTAGATCCCTTTGAGGCTTTCTTAGCTTTCTTTCCGCCCTTCATGGATTTTTTAGAGGGCTTTGATTTTTTAGAAGCCTTGGACTTCTTAGAAGCTTTAGATTTATTAGATGCCTTGGAAGCTTTCTTTGCTTTCTTTCCACCCTTCATGGATTTCTTTGAGGCCTTGGATTTTTTAGATCCCTTGGAGGCCTTAGATTTTTTAGAGGCTTTTTTGGATCCCTTAGAAGCTTTCTTGGCAGCTTTCTTGCCACCTTTCATGGAAGCCTTAGAGGCTTTCTTGGATCCCTTAGAAGCTTTCTTAGATCCCTTAGAAGCTTTAGATCCCTTTGAGGCTTTTTTAGCGGTTTTCTTTGCACCTCTTTTTTTGGCACCACCTTCCATAGAACTAGAGCCGAATTTGGTATTCAAGATATTTCTAAGCTTGGATTCCATTTCGGTAGTTTGAGAAAATGCTTCAGAGTTTTCAAAATTAATATCAATAGATGATTCAGAACTTCTTGACATTTATATATATAATATCTAAAGATAAAATTTTTATTTTGAATTAAAATAAAAAATTGAATTTTAAATTATTTATTATATAAATATTTGGCTGTAATATAGAATATAAACGAATGGGAGTTCCTGGATTTTTTGCATCACTTTATTCCAAGTATAAAAATAGCAATTTTGTCTTCTCAAAGTTAGATTTAGTGGGTGAAAAAAATTCACAGATTGGATATGATATTTCATCAATTGATGAACTTTACTTAGATACAAATTGTTTGATTCATCCTGTATGCTTTCGTGTAGCTGCTGAAAATCAATCGTTAATAACAACAAATTTAGCAAGACTAGAAGATAAGATGATCAAAGAGGTTATTTTATATATTGAGAATATTATCCAATATGTCAATCCTTCAAAACTTGTTTACATTGCTATTGATGGAGTAGCACCAATGGCAAAAATTAAACATCAACGTTTAAGAAGATTTAAATCTATACTTGACAATGAGATAAGAAAAAATATATATTCTAAACATGGTGTAGAGCCACCAGTACCTTGGAATAATTCAGCAATTACCCCAGGAACAGAATTTATGGAAAGACTAACAAAGGCAATTATAAATTGGTTACAAATTAAAAAAAAATCTAATGAATCAAATCCTAACAAAGTTCAATATATATTTTCTTCAGCAAATACACCAGGAGAGGGAGAACATAAACTTCTCCAACATATTAAATTAAATATTGGGTTAGATGTTTCTAGAGTTATTTATGGGTTAGATGCTGATCTACTTTATTTGAGTTTATCATCTCAAGCATCAAGAATATATTTGTTAAGAGAAATAACAGAATTTCAAAATATAAAATCAAGTGATGCATTTTGTTTTGTATCAATAGATTTAATGAGGGTGTGTGTATATGAGACAATGATTGAAAATTTATGTTATGATGGTTTAGAAGAGGTAGTAACTTTTCCAAATTTAGATCAATATAAAAAACAGTTAATACAAGATTATATATTTTTGGGATTTATGTTAGGAAATGATTTCCTTCCAGGTCTTCCTTCAGTAAATTTAACAATAACAGGTAAAGGTCTTAATGGATTAAATATAATACTAGATGCTTATAAAGAAGCATTTGGTACTATTAATAAATCAAGAACAACAGATTATATATTTTTACTTGAATCAAGTCCTAAAATAAAAATTAATTATGAATTTTTACTTGAGCTATTTAGTTTACTTAATGGTCAAGAGGAGATGTATTGGAGAGATAGAGCTAAGTATAAGAGATGGGTAGCACCTTGTGAACATACTGAGCCGTATAAAATAGAAATACATAGAATGGAGAATTTAATGTTTAAAATTCCTGATATATTTGAACTAGGAAAAGAAGGTGTTGAATTTACCGAATCAAAACGTAGATACTATGCACATTATTATTCAAGTAACTATGATGAAATAAAAAATACAATTGGAGAGTATTTTAAGGGTTTGTATTGGAATGCATATTATTATTTTGATAAATGTGCAGATTATACGTTTTATTTTGATAAACATAGACTACCATTTGTTTCAGATATTTTTGAATGGTTGTTATCAAATAGATCAACTTTTGAAACATATGAGTTTACATATCCAAAAATAAATGATCATTCAAAACTAATTCATCCAATTCAACAGTTATTTATGGTTTTACCGGTTCAAAGTGCATGGTTACTTCCCCCAGCATTCAAACCAATAATGACATCAAAATCAATGGAAAAATATTTTCCTAGAAAAATAGAACAAGATATTCAATTAATTACAAAGTACTGGCAAGCATTACCAGAAATAGAAATAATTGAGCCATATTTTGCATGGGGAAAAATCAAAGAAATTAAATTAACAGAAAAAGAAGATTCTAGAAATAAATTTAAAAAACAATATGAAGTTATGATTTAATTTTTTTTTATACTATAATTATATATTTGAATGCCAAAATATAGAATATATAGCTATATTAATTCTTTTATGGAAAATTTTTTCGAAGATGACGATGACGATGAAGATCCAGATGATTATGATACTAAATATCAAAATGCAAACTCCACAAATAATTTAACAGAAAGAAATGCTCAATTATCAAAAACATTTGATGATGAATATCCTGGTGTAATTATTCCTGAAAAATCAACTGATAAAGTATATGGACTAACTGGTCCAATGGGTCCAACTGGCCCTATGGGTCCAACTGGTCCAATGGGTCCAACTGGTCTTTCAGGTCAAGATGGACGTAATGGATTAGATGGAAGAGTTGGACCTCCAGGTCCACCTGGACAAGATGGAAGACAAGGTTTAGCTGGATTAATTGGTCCCATAGGTCCAATGGGACCACCTGGTTTAGATGGAAAACAGGGACCACAAGGTTTAGCTGGATTAATGGGTCCAATGGGTCCTCAAGGACAAATGGGTCCAATGGGACCTCAAGGACAAATGGGTTTAGCAGGTCCACCTGGTGCAATGGGACCACAAGGTCCAATGGGTTTTGGTGCAACTGGTCCAGTTGGTCCAATAGGTCCACAAGGTTTACAGGGTTATCGAGGATTACAAGGACCTCCAGGTATTCCAGGTCCTCAAGGTCCACAAGGTATTAAAGGTGATACAGTTTTAAATGGTTTAACTGGACCAATGGGACCAATAGGTCCTCCTGGTTTACAGGGGCCTCCTGGTTTACAAGGTCTTCCTGGTTTACAGGGTTTACAGGGTTTACAAGGTATACAAGGTTTAATTGGTCCTCCTGGTGTAACTGGATTAATGGGACCAACTGGTCCTAAAGGTGACACAATATTTGGTGGTCCTACTGGTCCTACTGGACCTAAAGGGGCTACTGGAATGACTGGATTAACTGGACCAACTGGACCTAAAGGCGCTACTGGGCTAACAGGACCTACTGGATATGGTGCTACTGGACCAACTGGACCTAAAGGCGCAACTGGATTAACTGGACCAACTGGACCTAAAGGTGATACAACATTTGGTGGTCCTACTGGACCAACTGGTCCTAAAGGTGATCCTGGTGGTCCAACTGGTCCTAAAGGTGCTACTGGAATGACTGGACCAACTGGTCCTAGAGGAGATACTGGTCTAAGGGGAGATACTGGTCCTAGAGGAGATACTGGTTTAATGGGATTAACTGGTCCTAAAGGTGCAACAGGCCTTACTGGTCCCACTGGATATGGTTTAACAGGACTAACTGGTCCAACTGGCCCTAAAGGAGCAACTGGTTTAACTGGTCCAATTGGCCCTACTGGATATGGTTTGACAGGTCCAACTGGTCCTAAAGGAGCAACTGGTTTAACTGGACCTAAAGGAGATACTGGTTTGACTGGTCCAAAAGGTGCTACTGGAATGAGTGGTTTAACTGGACCTACTGGCCCAAAAGGTGCAACTGGTTTAACAGGACCTACTGGATATGGTTTGACTGGCCCTACTGGCCCAAAAGGTGCAACTGGTTTAACAGGACCTACTGGATATGGTGCTACTGGACCAACTGGACCTAAAGGAGCAACAGGTCTTACAGGTCCTAAAGGAGATACTGGTTTAACTGGTCCTAAAGGTGCAACAGGTTTAATAGGTCTAACAGGTTTAACTGGTCCAACTGGTCCAACTGGTCCTAAAGGAGCAACAGGTCTTACAGGACCAACTGGTCCAAAAGGCGATACAGGTATAACGGGACCTAAAGGTGCAACAGGTTTAACAGGTCCAACTGGTCCAAAAGGAGATAAAGGTTTAACTGGTGATAGAGGAGCAACAGGTTTAATTGGTCCAATAGGTCTTACAGGGTTAACTGGAGCAAAAGGTGCAACAGGACTAACCGGTTTAACTGGACCAACAGGGCCTAAAGGTGCAACAGGACTTACAGGTGCAACAGGACCAAAAGGAGATAAAGGTGATAAGGGTGACAAAGGTGTAACTGGAGACAGAGGAGCAACTGGTGCTCAAGGTGTTCAAGGTGTAAAAGGAGATAAAGGTGATAAGGGTGATAAAGGTGTAACTGGAGACAGAGGAGCAACTGGTACTCAAGGATCTCAAGGTGTAAAAGGAGATAAGGGAGATAAAGGAGATAAGGGTGACAAAGGAACAACAGGAGATAAAGGAGCAACTGGTGCTCAAGGTGTTCAAGGATCTCAAGGTGTAAAAGGAGATAAAGGAGACAAAGGAGACAAAGGAGATAAAGGAACAACTGGAGATAAGGGAGCAACTGGTCCACAAGGATCTCAAGGTGTAAAAGGAGATGTTGGAGCAAAAGGTGACAAAGGTGCAACTGGAGACAAGGGAGCTACTGGTTCACAAGGACCAAAGGGAGATGTTGGAGCAAAGGGTGATAAAGGAGATAAAGGTACAACAGGAGATAAAGGTGCAACTGGTCCACAAGGCTCTCAAGGTGTTAAAGGTGACAAAGGAGATAAAGGTGTAACTGGAGATAAAGGCGCAACAGGTGCTCAAGGTCCTCAAGGTACACAAGGTGTAAAAGGAGATAAAGGTGACAAAGGAGATAAGGGTATAACTGGAGATAAAGGAGCTACTGGTCCACAAGGAGCACAAGGTGTTAAAGGTGATGTAGGTGCAAAGGGTGATAAAGGTGCAACTGGAGACAAGGGAGCTACTGGAGCACAAGGTGTAAAAGGAGATATTGGAGCAAAGGGTGATAAAGGAGCAACAGGAGATAAAGGTGCAACAGGTGATAAAGGAGCTACTGGAGCTCAAGGTGCCCAAGGAATACAGGGAATAAAAGGTGATACAGGAGCAAAGGGAGCAACAGGAGATAAGGGGGCAACTGGAGCTCAAGGTGCCCAAGGAATACAGGGAATAAAAGGTGATACAGGTGCAAAGGGAGCAACCGGAGACAGAGGATTGACTGGTGATAGAGGAGTAACAGGAACAACAGGAGCAGTTGGTGCAACAGGAGCAAAAGGAGATACTGGAGCAAAGGGTGATAAAGGTGTAACTGGAGACAGAGGTGTAACTGGAGACAGAGGAGCAACTGGAGACAGAGGTGTAACTGGTCCTCAAGGAGCACAAGGAATACAGGGTATTAAAGGAGATACAGGAGCAAAGGGTGATAAAGGATTAACTGGAGACAGAGGAGCAACTGGAGACAGAGGAGCAACTGGAGACAGAGGAGCAACTGGAGACAGAGGAGCAACTGGTCCTCAAGGTGCACAAGGAATACAGGGTATTAAAGGAGATACAGGAGCAAAGGGAGATGTAGGAGCAAAAGGTGATAAAGGTGCAACAGGAGACAGAGGTGCAACAGGAGACAGAGGTGTAACAGGATTAACAGGAGCAGTTGGTGCAACAGGAGCAAAAGGTGATACAGGTGCAAAGGGAGCAACAGGAGACAGAGGATTAACTGGTGATAGAGGTGTAACTGGTTTAACAGGAGCAGTTGGTGCAAAGGGTGATACAGGTGCAAAGGGTGATACAGGTGCGAAGGGTGATAAAGGGGATAAAGGAACAGTAGGAAATTTAATAAACACAATGTTTGCAAATTTTTCATTAACAGGAGGTGGAGATGTAAAATGGGACAGTGGAAGTCAACAGTTATCATGGTCAAGTAAAATATCAATTATTCCAGTCCAAAAAGCTCCATTTAGTTCAACAGGTTATTTTGATATTCAAATGCCAACTTCTGGAACAATACCCTATTATTCAGGATCAAGTGGTACAACTACAGTTACAGCAAGTTCAAGTGGAATTAAATTAAATTTAGGCGATGCATTATACTACAAGTTACCAGTTGGTCAAAGTAATTCAACTGTAAATGGAAATTTTTTTATTGCAAACTACACAAATAATTCATGGGTACAAGATGATAGTTCAGTATTATTAGCATTAAGAAACACAGATAATACTGTAAAATATTTACCAGCAGGAATTCAATATTCACCAGGAATAACATCAACTTATAGTACTTCATTAAATCAATGGATTGGTAAAACAATTTATTCAAGTGCAGATAAAAATAAATTTTGGAGTATAGAAGTTGGTTCAGATGGTAATATGTATGTTACACCATGTAATTCTACTGGAGTACCAATATCTGGAAACAAAAAATTTGTATTTGCATCATCAAGCTCAGCAACAGGAGTTACAACAGCAACAAATTAAAAATAAATTTTTGTTATAATAGGTAAAAATATTATAACAATATTAATTAATGGAATCAAAAAAGTTTGTTAATTTATCTGCAGAATATAAAGACTTTTTATTAGAATGTTCTAAAATTAATGAATTAGGGCAAATAGATGGTAAAACTCAACTAAATGTTCTAACAAATTTACATAATCAAGTTTCTAAGTGTTTGGAAACAAAACAACTTCAAATATCAGATATAAATCATTTAATGGCAAATTGCATAAAGTCAAATGAACAAATTTCTCATTTAAAAAAACTAACCCATTATAGAAATTATTATATTATAACAAACTGTTTAAGATCATCCCAATGGAAAGAATTTATTGCAAAAATAAAAACAAAAATAGTAAATGTCAAGCTACAAGAAATAGAAAGTGCAATGACACAATTATTAGAAAAGTATATAGGTACATGGGATACAGTAGAAAAGATTATAGTAATAGATAAAAAAGGTTTGGTAAAATCAATAGAATTGGTTGATCCGGATGATTTTGAATTTATATTTAATTTACTTAAAAAATAAATATGTTATTTAATTTAAAAAAATATTATAAAGATATATTAAAGAATGAGTGACAATGACTTGAATAAATCAAAATTATCCCTTACTAAACATAAGAACAATTTTAATAAAACTGCTGAACGAATAGAGTTTATTAGATTGCTACTTGAAGGCACTGATCTTGAACCTATGTTTGATTATGAACAAACAGAAACTGGTGAATCAGATTTAACAAATAAAAAAGATATTAGAGATGTATTTAAAAAAAAATTAATTGGATTTAAAGACATTATTCAAAAAATTGGAGGAAAACTGCTCTATATTAAGTCCGGTACAACTGGTCATACATTTAAGGGTATTTCAATTCCAGATCCATCACAGCCAGATATGGTTGTAAACTATGCAGTAAAAATAGTTGCATATCCTAAAAAGGAAAATTATGGATCAATTAATGATCCAACAAGACCAGAAAATGCGGAGTTAATGATGTTAAAAGTTTTATCATATTTTGTAGTAAATAATCAAACTCCACATATAGTTCTACCAATAGCAACATTTAATACAAAAATACATCCTTTTATTAGTTTGACAAAATCAGGAGTGATAGGATCAAAAAAATACGAACAATTTGTTAAAAGATATGAAGAAGGAGATTTTTATGATGATGTATCAATTTTAATATCAGAATGGGCAGATGGATCAGATTTATTAGAGTATTTAAGAGAAAATTTTACCAAGTTATCTGTTAAAGAGTGGAGAGTAATGTTTTTTCAGATTATGTCAGTAATGGCAATTATTCATGCAAAATATCCAACATTTAGACATAATGATTTGAAAGCAAATAATATTTTAATTCAAAAAATAGCACAAAAAACAAATTATAATACATACAAATATACTATAAATGGAAATGAATATTTTGTTCCAAATACTGGAGTTAGATGTAAACTTTGGGATTTTGATTTTGCTTGTATCCCTGGACTAGTTGAAAATGCTAAAGTTGACGCAGAATGGACTAAAAAAATTAATATTAAACCTCAAGGTCATTTATATTATGATATTCACTACTTTTTTAATACTTTGGTCTCAAAAGGTTTTATTTCAGATTTTTTCAACTGTGATCAAGATGGTAATCCCTACGTACCAAATGAAGTAACAGAATTTGTTAAAAGAATGATTCCTCAACAACTAAGAAAGGGTAAATATGTATCAGAAAGAGGTAGATTATTAATAGATTGGGAAGATTTGGATAAAATTAAAGATTTAAAATATAAAACAGCCAATGATATAATAATGTACGATCCCTTTTTTAAGAAAATGCGCGCTCCAAAGAATTCAGTTTGAGTTTGGATTTTTAAAGTTTAGAAGCAAGTGCATGTGATATAATTGCTAAAAATATAACAAATGTGTGTAAAGTTATAACTGAATTTATTTTTTTGCCAGTAAAAATAAATGGTCTAACATGATCTCCATCAAAAAAAATTATAGGTTTGGTCATATAAATAGCAATAAATCCAATACAAAATATAACAAATGAATTTACTAACTTGGACATTTATAAATAATAATAACTTAGATATTATTATTTAGTCGAAAATAATTTAAAAATCTGTCTCTACAATTGGAAGAACATAAAATATTGTCATAACAACAATATATAGTTCCATAAGCTAACAATTTTTTTTTACAATAAGCACAATACCAATTTGGTTCATATTGTGAAAAATTATCATTGTTTAATACATTTAAATATGCAGATGATTTAACTTTATTTTTAAACATTTCTTTATTAATTAATAAATTTGGAGATGTATTAGGTCTAATATTTAATTTTACTGGTTCAGTTACAGTTGTTTTATTTTCAGTAATATTTAGTATTTGTTCTTGTTTAAATGGATAAATATATTTTTTTTCACAACTAATAGTAATAATTGTTTGCACAATTTTTTGAATAGTATTATATAAGTATGTAAATATCATTATTACCATTAATTTTATTAATAAACTAGAAAATATATTTTTCAATTATTTTGTCAATTATTTCTTAGACTTAGAATATCCTGCCAAATAACCAAGACTACTTAAACCAAGAACTCCAAATGTTTCTAGATATGATTGATTTTTAGGATTTGAAGCACTCTTTTCAAATAGCATTACAACATTAAGAAGTAAAGTAAAACTATTTGGTGTAATTTCAACACCAGGATCTGCTGCTTTTGGATATTTATATATAGTTTCAATTGTAAAATTAAGTCTTAATTGATTTTCATATTGTTCTTTAACGATAGGATTTGCTTTAACAAACACAAAAGAGTTACCAACGGAAGATACAGAATTCATAGTTGAAACAAGATATTTACCATATTCAAGTACATCAGACTCTTTTACTAACAAGCTTTTAACTAGTTTAAGAGTTGGATTAAAATTTATTATTTGACTATTTTGATTTGCCTTAAATTTTGTCGCAGCTAAAATTTCATTTAATAAGTCAATACTTGTATTTGAAATTAAATTACTATAATTTGAATATAATGGATCAAAATTAGTTCCAATAGGATATATTTTTGTAAACTCTGTTTGGAATTTTACTGTTCCAATTGTTGCTCTTGCATCTTGTTCTGGATTTATTTTTTTAACAACAGATACTTTTGTATCTTTTGCTAATGGTTCTGTCTTTGATGGAACAGATGCAACTGGTATGTCTAAATTATAAAATGATGGTGATGATACAGGTATTGTACTAGGTGCTAATGTTGGTTTAGAATTAAATAGTGAAAAGTAGTTTGCTGTATAATCAGTCATATTAACACCTGCAACAATAAATGGACTTGGTCCAGGTGCAGGAGCAAATGCAGGAGCAAGTATATAATCAGGTGCAGGAGCAAATGCAGGAGCAAGTATATAATCAGGTGCAGGAGCAGGTACATAATCAGGTGAAGGAGCATAAGTAGAAGTAAGTACAAGATCAGGAGCAGGAGCAGAAGTATCAAAATGATCTATTGATTTAAAAAAAACCCTGCTTATAATATATCCAATAATCAATATAAAAATAAAGTTAAAAATATTTTCCATATAAATTGAATCGAGATAATTTTTTATTTAGAGAAATAAAAATAATAAAAATATATGGAACAAGTTTTACGTGCATTAACAAACACAATAATTGATGATACTGTTAAAACATTTTATTCAAATATAAAAAGTATTATTCCAAATATATTTTTACTTAAATCTCAAACAACAAATTATTTTGATTTTATTAATTCAATAAGTGATTTAGCTCATATAGAATTACTTAAAGAGTTTAATCTGTCTGATATAAATGTAAGATTAAATGAACTTATATATTATAGTTCTACACAAACAGAAAAATATAATCAAAATTTGTTAATGTTATGGCTTTGTATATCAAGCACATCTGATATTGTTATTAAAAATCAAATTACAAATAATAAACTACTAATATTATCAATTGGAAATATAAATAAAACTACAACAACATATTTTTATGATGTTGCTATAATAAAATATAATGGTCAAATTTCTGTAATTCAAATGAATAAACAAACCGGAGCACTTGTATCAAATGGTACAGAAATTGAAATTATAGATGTTATAAAAAATATTTTAACAAATTAATATCTAATTTTATATTAATAATATGGAAAGCAACTATTTGTCTGATATACAAAAATCTCCTTTTTTATTTTTACAAGATCATCCATGGGATTATTACAAACCAATCTCAAATACATTAAATAATTCAACTTCTGGACAAATATGTGATGAAGAAACATTTTTTAGAACTTTTATGTCTGAAAGAAATCGTGATTATATTAATTTAATGATTAAAAAAACTGTTTATAATAATAGTTGTGATAACTATATTGTTAGAGATCAAAAAAGAGAACATTTAGAACAGATAATGAAAGGATTATATAATGATCATGCTCAACATCTCCCATTTAAACAAAAAGAACAATTTGCAACTTTAAATAAATTAGTTATTGATTATTGTGTTAAAACTATATTAACTGAAATTAACTTTAGATCTAAATATATGCAAGATAAATTTTCACCATTAGAACCTTTACCAGCTCCAATTAATACTTCAACAACAGGTTCAAAATCATTTTTACCAACTATGTCAACTATTTATGATCCAACTTTAAATTTTAATACATCATTACCAGGTTCTAGTCCAGCACCAAGTCCATCATCTTCACAAGATGTATTTAATACAAAAATAATAGCTAGTTCACCAAGTCCAGATCCAACAACTTTAAACTATCAACCCTATTATTTTACAGATGATAGAACAAATATGTTTGCTAAACAAAAAGCAGTAACAACAAATCGAAATACTATAACAAGATTTTATACTCCAGATTATCCAGATTTATCCTATCCTGCTCATGCCCATAAAGAATGGAAAGGAACTGTTTCAACTCCAGCACCTGCTCCTGTTAACTATTATATACCACAATCAGAACAAACTAGATCTAGACTTGGTTATTAACAAATAAAATAATGAAAAATTATATAGATCATAATTTGCAATTTATTAAATTTTCTATCTTAACATTTTTCAATAAAAACTATTAGTTACTAAATAAAATAATGAAAAATTATATAGATCATAATTTGCAATTTATTAAATTTTCTATCTTGACATTTTTCAATAAAAAACTATTAGTTACTAAATAAAATAATGTTAATTAACATAATTTTATTTATTTATTTACTGCTTAAGCATTGAAGTCCTTAGAATAGATGAAAATGGTAGCCTTGGTAGAAAGGAGATCAATGGGATCATCAGATTCAGGATTGTTGAAGTGGAGTCTTTGCATGAGTTGTTCAGATTTACCAGATTCAGAGTTGGCAAGTTTAGGACTGTAGACCCAGTAGTCACCAGTAACGGCATTGTTGGATTTTCTGATAATAGCACCAGTACTGATAACAATTTGATCAACACCACGACCTTCTTCAGATTCATTGAAAGTTTCAAGGAAGACAGCAGATCTAAGGTAGTAGGGTTCTTGTCTGATGGTAAGACTTTCATCAACACTGATAGGAACATCATTAACTCTTTCAGTTCTAAGAATGTGGGAAGGGATTTGGTCGAATTGAGGGATAGGAGAGATTAAGTTCTTGTAGTTCTTTTCAGGACTAATGGTTCTTCTAGGAACGTGGAAAATAATTACACCCTTGGTGTAAATAACTTCTTGAGTCTTGGGGACGAACATGCCATTTTCAAGATAAACTTGAGATTGGGTGATAGCACTGTCTAAACTAATAGCCATTTGGTTTCTTCCAGTGTTAGGAGGAAGTCTGAGAGTAAGTAAGGGACTAGTTACAACTCTGTTGGTGATAACAGGGAAGTTAACAGGGTTAGCAGTTCCATAAGTACCAAAGATAGGGTTAGTGGCAACTACAAGAGGTCTGAAGGAGAAAGCAGAAAGTAATCTCTTAAGAACAATACCTTCATCACCAATGTAAAGGAGATCAGGGGCATCATAAGATGAAATCTTGCAATCATCAATAGCAGCGAAGAAATCATTTCCAACACAATCAAAGAATTTACCAGTTCTAAGGGAAAGAACGTTGTTCCAAAGATTGTTTTGGAGGTTGCATCTGAGTCTTAAATCCTTAAGGGGAGTATCAGCAGAGCAGACAACATCGGCAGCATCATTGATCATGTGGTGGAGGAGATTGATGTCAGCCATATTGTTAAGGGGTTGTCTTTCATACTTGGCCTTGATGATGTAGGCAATGTTAGTGTAAAGGAAATGTTCTTCGAAGAGTTGGATCTTGGGAATGAACATAGCAGCAACAATAGGATGGATGGAGCAGGAAGGGTTGTGCTTTTGGGGATCAAAAATTCCATTGAGAACTTCAGAAGCACAATCTTCATATTGCATAGATTGAAGGATAACAGAACTGTGGGTAGTTCTGGTCATTCCGTACATCTTTTGGATGTCTTGGAGAACAGGATAATCAGAATCCTTAAGGATGATACCTTCGTTGGAGTTAATATCACCGAAAAGTTGGGCCATGTTAGTGTTAGGAACAAGGGCAACAAGTTCGTTTTGTTCTTCAATGGGAGCTCTGGAGTTCAAAAGTTTTTGGTATTGCTTTCTGAATTCATCAAATTCAGTGTCATCAAGATTATACTTTTCCTTGTATCTCTTGGATTCCTTAAGAACAATATGGAGGGGAAGACCTTTAGCACCAAATTTCTTTTCAACGAGTTTGGCGAATTTGCGGGCTCTTGTCTTGATTTCGTTAAGTCTTTCATAAAAGGTTTCTTCGATCTTTTCAACAAGAACATCGTCCTTATACTTTCTGCGAAGTTCAGCCATAATGGATGAAGGGATTTTACCTCTGATTCCATCTTTTAATAATCTTTTAACGTTGTCATCAACAGCATTATTATGGGTGTTATCTTCTTCGGGTCTGCGATTACTAGACATTTATTATATATAATTATGTAAGACAAATTTTTTTTAATTTTAATTATAATTATTTGATTTTGATTTAAACTAAATATTTTTTATGGCTATATTATTTTATAATGAAAATTCTCGTACTGTTCCAGGTTGGAAATGCTAGTATTGCATGTTCTATTCTTAACTATATTAAAAAATATTTGAAAAACTATAATCTTTTTTTCCTAATTTCTGTATTAGATACTATCCCCTCAGACCAAACTAATCAATTAAAAGATTTATTGGAAAAATATGATATCAATTATAAACTTTTAACACATCCTAACAAAGGAATGGACATTGGACCTTATTTACTTCAACTCAACCACATTTTTTCTGATTGTTCTGATAATTCTTGGGATGAAATTTTTAAAATTCATACTAAAACTGATTCTGTATGGAGAAACGAAATGTTAGATGAACTTTTTTCACCCTCTGAATCTCCCAAATGGTTACTACCTATTGATAATCTTAATGTTCAACATATTAACCTAATTTGTGAAGATTTTGCAATTCCAAATACATTTTACGATGTACTCAAACCAATTGATTATACTACAATAACTAAATTTGATATATCAACCAATTTTTATTGCGAGTATTACGGAATTAAATTATTAGACTGTTCTGATTTAAATAAAATACTCGGATATGATTATAATTTAACACATTTATATTCACATCTTATATTAAATAAAGGAATACCAAATTCTACTTATATTTTAGAACAAAGACGTTTGCCTAATATCAAATTTTATGCAGGTTCAATATTTAGAATTAAATATACACAAGCATATAATTTATTTGCAAGTGTTGATTTACTCAAGTTGTATGATAGATTAGAGTCAGGATATTTAACAAATGAAGTATCAACATATACTCATGCAATGGAAAGAATAATATCAGGATTTGTTTATAAATAAAAAATAAATTACAAATATTATATTAATTATATGGATAAACAGATTATAATTAATAATTGGAATTTATATTATAAATCATATTTAGAACTTAATCAAGATCTTGTTTTTGCTGGTATAAATTCAAAAAAAGCAGCATTAAATCATTTTATTAAATATGGATATCAGGAAGGAAGAAAAATAGTTGGAATAAGTACAATACAAGTACCAAAAACAAATACAAATACAAATATTAATTTATACACAAATATAATACAAGATGCAAATACAAAGCAAAAAGTAAATACAATTACAGAAATAAATTTATTTCCAGAAACAAATCAAAATACAAACCTAAATTTATATACAAACCCAAATTTAAATCTAAATACAAACCCAAATTTAAATCTAAATACAAATCCAAATTTAAATCTAAATACAAATCAAAATATAATTTATTTAGAAGAAAGAATGATAATAGAAAAATTAGATTTAAATGTTTAGTATATTTATATATAAATATGAGTAAAGAATTTCGTACAATAGGTACTAATACAGATCCTTTATCTGTACAACTATATTTTGATGAAAATAATTCTATTAAATGGAAAATAATATTTAAAGATGGTGTTATTGATCAAGTAGCACAAAACCAAACACATATAGCAATACCTGTACTAACATCTACTCCTACTATACCTGAAAAAGAATTTTTATCTACAGAAAATGCACTTTCAAATATTTTTGAACATATTTATATTGTTGGATCTAAAAATAAATATCAACTAAAATATAATGATATTCAGCTTCAAATTGATGAAACAGAAACAATAGAATTTGAGGTTGAATATAGTTCATTTGATCATTTAAAATATAATAGGTTAATAAATGAAAATTTAGAAAAAAATATTGCATGGAAACACTATTTAAAAAGTATAAGAAAGAATACAAATGTTAATTTAAATTTAAGTTCATTAGAAATATCCTATATTAATGCATTTATAGATATAATAGAAACAGCAATTGCATCAAATGAAAAAGAGTGTACAATAATAATAGGAAGTTTTTCAATTAATCAAACAAATATTTTATGGTATAAAAAAAATAAAGATAAATTTGAAATATCAAATAGTAAAGTAGTATTACTTTGGTCAGAAACAGTGACAGAACAAATAGATGGGAAAAAAATAGGTAAAATTTCAAATTTTAAAAATCCAAAAGCATTTGTTATTAAAGCACAATTATATAATGATTTTTTAAAGAAATTAAAAGAAAAGAAAATCACATGGGAAAGCTGTTTATATCAACTTATTGAAGAAAATCAATTTGACTGTTATCAAATTGCCCCACAGATATTTTATTAAAAACAAAATATTTTACTAACCCATCAAAATATTAATCACATTTTCTAAATTACCATTTGCATTTGCCAATAGAACAGCAACTTCATTTTCATCAGTAAAACCCATCTCTTTAAGAACTTGAATTTGTGATGCATATTTTGTAGTTAAAAGTTCTTGTTTGATAGGTTCAACCTTTCCAGAAATAATATCAATGAATTTTTCAGGAGAATCTAAGTGAGAACAAATGAACTCAAAAACAGATCTATTAAGTAATAACTGAGTAAATTTTTGATTTGAAACAAGTGAGGTTACTTCATGTTCTTCAACAAATTTAGATTTTTCAACAACAAAAGCATCATCGGGAATTTTCTTAACAACACAATGAAATGTTTGTTCTGACTTTGTCGGGTCAAAATTAATAATATCATCAGATCCAAGAATTTTACCCATATAAATTAGCTTGACATATTGATCAATTTTGGGATTATACTTTTCAGGATATAGCTGTTTGCCAATATCACTAATTAATATTTTTGAAGTTATTTGTTCTTCATTATACTCAAAATTCTTGGAAGATCCATTATTAAACTTAATTATAATAGTGAACATTTTTTTAATTAAGCTTAATTAAGTTAAGTCAATAGTTAAAAAAATCAATTTTTTTACTAAAAATTGATTTTTTTATATTTATAGCTTTGTGACAATATAATAATAATAATGAATACACATACTTTATGGTTAGAAAAATACACCCCTAATAAAGTTACAGATATAATTGGACATAGTGAAAATATTAAAAAAATTACTTATTGGCTAAAAAACTTTTATAATAAAACACCAGTTCCATCTGGAGGTATTTTTGGAAGTTCTGTTATTGTTTCTGGTATACATGGAATTGGAAAAAGTATTGCAATAAAATTAATTTTAGATGAGATGAATTTTAATCCAATAAGTATATCATCTTCAAATATTAAAGATAATAAATCAATAAGTAAGTATTTGTTAAGTTCCAATGGTTCTGGAAATAGTATTGAAACAATAATATCAAATAAAAAGCTAGCATTAATAATTCATGATACAGAAAATATAACTTTATCAACAGAAAAAAATATGTTAATTGAACTCTATAAAGAGAATGAAAAAAGAAAACTTTTTCCAATAATATTTTTATGTTCTGAACAACATTCAAAATTAATTTCAGATATAAAAAAAACATGTTGTGAAATTAATTTTATACCTCCAACTGTTGATGAAATTACTATTTTAATTAATAAAATTTGTAAAGAGGAATCAATTAATATTACTGATCAAAATGTAATATTAAATATAATTAAGTTTACACAATTTGATATTCGCAAATTAATATTTTTACTTCAAGATATTAAATTTACTTTTGATAAAGAGCAAATTGATATCGCCAAGTGTAAAACATTTTTTATGTCCTCACAGAAAAAAGATAAAGATATTGGACTTTTTGAGGGAACAAAACAACTTCTTGATAATTATAAAAATATAGACAAGTGTTTAGGATTGTATGAAACGGAAAAGGTTTTACTTCCATTAATGATATTTGAGAATTATCCGAGAAATATATTGTCAAGATCATATGATCGTGGGGATAAATTTTTTGATTGTGCATCAAAGATTTGTAATTCAATATCAATGGGTGATGTAATTGAAACAAATATATATACAGATCAAAATTGGTATTTACAAAGTTTACATGGATTTTATACTTGTTGTGAAACAACTTATGAACTTTCAAAATACCCATTTAAAAACAATAATAAATCATATGATATAACATTTTCAACAGATTTAAATAAGACCTCAATTAAAAATATTAATAAGAAAAATATATCAATAATACAGGGAAAGACGGGTAAGGGAATAAATGATATATTAGTATTAAATAAAATGATATATGATTTACTTAAGAAAGAAGAATATTATAAAATAAGGAAAATTTCAAAACAATATAGATTGTCCGCAAAATATTTAGAAACTATTTTAAAAATTGACAAAACTATTGAAAAATTTAATATGATACAGAAAATTAAAAAATTAATATCATCAGAATAATTATCTAAATTTACTTTATATGTCATACTACGAAAATAACTTTATTGAACAAAATAATGCCACTTATAATAATTTAGAAGAAGGATATGATAATGATAACTTTTATTATTTAACTGATGCCGAACAACAAGTTTCTGGTCTTGATGAAAATATGTATATTGAAGATAATTATGTTGAACATATGGAATCTCCTAGACAAGAACAAGTTATAACTCAAGTTCCTGCCCTTCCTGTACCTACTGTTGTACCTACTCAAGTTAAAGATAAAAAAGAAAAAAAAGTAAAGAAGGATAAAAATCTTAACTGGTTATATATACTTGTTGTAATTCTTGTTATTGCACTTATTGCTTATTATTTAATTGACAAGAAAATTATTTCCATCCCATCTTTAACTTCTTCATCAACTGCCTCACCATCTATCTCTTCTTTTAATACTAATACTCTAGGATCAACTTTTATGTCATTACATTAAATAGATTAAATAAAAAATATATTTGTATTTTTTATCTAGTTAAATATAAAGATGGGTGATACATTTGTTGTACCAACACATACATATGATTTTAAAAGTTATCATGGTCATAAACACACACAACACTTTAAAGCTTTAGACTATGTAAAACATAATAAACGTTATTTTAAACTTGACTATAATCAATTACAAGTTTTAGATAGTTTAATGGGTGCTGGTGGTTATGAAAAAAGATATATTGATAGATCAAAAAATTTAAGATTTAGTGAACATTTTGGTTTATTAGATTTTAGTAAAACAAGGCTACAGAAAATAATAGTATCTGCAAAAGCTGGACGTGAAGATGAAGATGATATGGAAATATTACTACCAATGGATTTACCAGATATTAAAGAATATGAATATATGTTTCATACACATCCACCAACACCATTTCCTGGTTCACGAGTTCAAGATGGTATTTTATATGAATTTCCTTCTATATCTGATATATATCATTTTGCAGATCATTATAATTCGGGAGAAACTCAAGGTTCATTAGTAATTGCACCAGAAGGTATATATATAATAAAGGCTAAAGATGGACTTAAAAAAATAGAATATCCTAAATCAGAAACAGTTTTTAATGAACTTACAACTGGATCTTTTCAAATTCAACAATTAGCAATTGATAAATATAATTTATTAGGAGCTTTAGAAGTAGATTCACATTTATTTTATTCTGAAATATCTCATGACAACGAATTTTTAAAAATGTTTAATAGACTAATTGAGTATTATTGGGGTCCACAAATTAAAATATATTTAAAACCTCGTGTATTTGATGAAAAGGCAAACAAATGGGTTATAAAAAGTTTATTACTTCCAGTTGTTTCATATGAACTTAAATAAATTTCTCGAATTAATATATAGTTAAATGGTAAAATCTGCTGATAATACTTTTATGTGGAGAGTTATTATTCTACTTGTTATAACCCTTTTTGCAATCAATTTCTTAAAAGCAAATCATAAATTTAAATCCATTAAAGAAAAATTTACTGGATGGGATTGGATTTCTAATGGCTTTGCTACTATTACTGAATCTGGATCTGCTGGTACCCTCATGTGTGCAAAAAGTTGTTGTAGTTCTGGTTGGCCTGCAACAGTAGATTTAAATGAATCTGCTTTTGGTGTTAAACCTGGTGATATGGGTGTTAAGTACAGAGCAACAAATTTAAGATGTAATAATGGTTTTACAACTGGGTGTGTGTGTGATGCTATTTAAAAATCATTTAATTTAGTTTATTTAATGATTTTTTTATCTAGTCAAATATTATTAACAATGAATTATTTAGTTGAAACAAAAAAAGAATATACAACCCAGTTAGTAAATATCATTTCTCCTTTTATTTTTGATGGAATTCAATCATTATATGAAGAAGCTTGTAAAGTATCAAAAGATAATGAAGAATTAAAAATATTTCAAAACTTTCTTAAAAAAATTCCATCATGGAATCCATTAATTTTAGAATCTGAAACTGCAAGAATTTTAAAAGAATCTAACTGTGAAGATTTATTACCCCAACTATTATCTGCCGTTATTAAATCAAATATTATGGTGCTAACAAATACACCTCCTGAACGTAAACAATTGATTAAATTACCAAAAGATATTGACTTTCAACGCTTTATTCATTTTGCTTATATTGAAACTGCTAAATCTATTTATGAAAATCCATATCTATTTTACCATAAATTTTCAGTTTTTGATGTTAAAAAGAATCAAAGAGATGCACGTGATACTATAAAAAATTCTATTCATGAAGCTATTAGAAAACTTTTGCCTCTTCAATACATCTTAAAGGAATATTTAGTTGAAGAACTAACTGCTAAACCACAAGAACAAGATTTTGATAAAACTATTAGTGAAGCAAATAAATCTGTTTTAAAACAAATGATTAAAAAACAAGATTTAGAAGAACCAAGTTCTGGATTAGTTAATCAACTTGACAAAATTAAACAAATGTTAAAAAATGATCCCCTTGATGATATTGATAGTATAACCGAGTCTGTTAAAGTTCCAACTAAAAAATCATCATCATCTGAAAAAAAACCTAATCCAGTATCTGAAAAAAAAATAAACCCAACTCAAGTATCTGCACACAATCAAGTACCTCCTTATGTACTAAAAAAACTTCCTGAATCTGTTCCTGCACCTTCACTAAACCAAGTAGAACCAGAAGTATCTGAAAGTGTTGCATATTATAAAAATAATGGAACAAAGTTAATTGATTCATTTTCAAATAATAGATCAAATATTAGATCTGTATTTTATTCAAATGAACCAGAAGCAGTTAAACCAGCAGTTAATACAGCAGATGTAGAAAATTATTTAAAAGAACAAGGTCAAACAACTTTAAAAATGTCCGATGACCCAAATATAAATTCAATAAAAAATGTAAATCCAGATAAATTTAAAAATAAGTATTATCAAGTATGAAAAAAAAATATATAGACTATTTATAATAGAATGTTTATGAACTCTTATTTGATAGCTATTTTATCTGGTGTTTTTATTTATTTAATTATGATTTTAGATGCTAAATATATTGAACAAACTAAAGAAACAAAAACAGTATCTTTTAAAATTCCCTTATTAGTTACCTTCTTGGTTTGGATTGTTTGTACTTTCCACGAAACACAAGTTGTTGAAAAAGTACCCACTTTAAATGCACTAAGACAAGATATTTATGTTGATAGATTTTAATTTAATTTAATTAACTTAACTAAATTAAATTATTTTTTCCTAACCAGCCCGATTAAAACCAGTTCCAACTATAATTCTTGAAATAATTGCAGATGTTAATTCATGAAGATTATAATTATTTGTTGTGTCCAAAATATCTATTTTTCTAAAACAAGTATGTGCAAATAAAATATCTTGTTGTCCAGATGTTAAATAAAATGTATAACGTGTTTTTGGAACTAACACATCTAATGATGACATATAAATTAAAAGTAATTTAATAAATTCATCATGTGATCCAATTTTTTCAATTAAATTTTTTGTTTCAGAATTTTCAGAATTTAAACAAGCCTGATAATTTAAACATATTGCAAGTAAATTATTTTTAAGAGATTGAGGAAATGGTTCATTACCATTTTCAGTTTGCAATCCTATAAAGTCAAGACTTGAAATAAATTCATCAACATTAACTATTTCATTATAATAAAACATTGAATAAAGCTTAAGTAAAGATATTTGATTTGTTTTATTATATACATAACTAATTAATCTTTCAACTTGTGAATCCATTGAATATTCTGTCCAATCAATTTCTTCAGCTAAAATAAAAGAAAAATTTTGTTCTTTAGAAAAACATTTAATATAATCAATGTCTAATTTTAATCCAGGATTAAATTTTGAATGAACAAATTTAACAAAACAATAAACTGTTCCTTTAAAACAGGCTTCATTTTCCAACAATTCTTTTATTTCATCATCACTAAGTCTATTTTGTAATTCAGTACTAGATGTTGTTTGTCGAGAACAATACTTAACATAACCAATAATAATATCTAAAAAATTTTTTGGAATTATATCTAAATTTATTTTATTAATTGTGTTATCACTAGACTTTATTTTTAATTGATCTATTATAAAAAACTTAATAATATGTCCTAATTCTAGTTTTGATAAAATATTAACATTTTTTCTATTAAGTAATTTTAATATATTTAAAATTGTACCAAATGGTGAAATAAATAAAGCAAGATTATTTAAATTTAAATTAGGATTTAATTTTAGAATTGGATAGCCAGTTGATATATTAGTTTCACTAATAAATATTGAAGCAACATTTTCACTAAGTAGTCTTAAATATTCATTATATGGTCCATCATAATCTAAACCAGAACCAATTTCTACTATAAAATCTCCTGTTAGAAAATCTTCTGGTCTTGCAACATTAGAATCATAGTATATTTTATCAAGTTGTTGTATTAATTTAGTATTATCTTTATCAGGTTTTATTTTTGAGAATATTTTTGTTCTTAGTTTAATAACCTTTTTAATTTGTTGTTTAATATATCCATAATATGTTTGTTCACAAGTTACATCTAGTAAATTAGCTTTGTATGAAAAATCTAAACTTCTATTAATTAAAGGAGAACTTAAATTTTCAGTGTTTGAATTGGAATTTGAAGGTTCAAGTAATGGAAATGGTAATTGTATAGTTCTTTCATTAACTGGAGAATTTTCTTGAAAATAATTAAAAATTGTTGGACTATTTTGATTATTTTGAGATGGAGTTTGTGGGGGTGTACTATATGGATTAGATCCTCCTTGTAAATTAATATATTGTGTCATAATAAGTATACTATATTTTTAGATAAAAATTGAAAATATAATTTATTTCAAATAAATACTTATTTTAAATAAATCTAATGACATCTATTGTTAAAGCCGAAGAACAAGTTTTAGAGTTCTGGAAACAGGATAACTCATTTGTTAAATCTAATTTAGACAAATCTAAAAAGTTTATATTTTTTGAAGGTCCTCCTTTTGCTACTGGTCTCCCACATTATGGACATGTGCTTGCTGGACTAATTAAAGACTCTATGTGTAGATGGGCTTGTCAAAATGGTAACTCTGTTGAAAGAAGAGCAACTTGGGATTCTCATGGTTTACCAATTGAATATGAAATTGAAAAATCTTTTGGAATTAAAACTAAACAAGATATACTAAGAATGGGCATTCCTGAATATAATTCAGCATGTAAATCTATCGTTTTAAGATACTCAGACCAATGGAAAGATATTATTGGAAGACTTGGACGTTGGATTGATTGGGATTCAAATATTAAAACTATGGATTTAGAATATATGGAAAAAGTTTGGTCTGTTTTTGGATCAATATATTCTCAAGGTCTAATTTATGAAGATTTTAAAGTTATGCCCTATTCAAATGCTTGTACTACCCCACTTTCTAATTTTGAAGCAAGTTCTAATTATCAAACAGTTAATGATCAAACTGTTATTGTTAAATTTAAGTGTGCAAGTAATAGTAATGTAAATTTTTTAGTTTGGACAACAACCCCATGGACTTTACCTGCAAATCAAGCACTTTGTGTTAATCCAAATTTAGAGTATCTACAGGTTGAACATAATCAAGAACAATATTATTTAAGTGCCAAGTTAGCTGATTCTGTATTTAAAACCAAACCATATACTGTTATTAGAAAATTAATGGGTTCAGAATTAATTGGACTTGAGTATTTAAGTCTATTTGATCCAACACAAACACATACTATTTATGGAGATTCTTATGTTAATGAAGAATCAGGTACAGGTATTGTACATTTAGCACCAGGGTTTGGTGAAGATGACTATAGAGTTTGTAAAGCTCATGAATTTAAAACTGGCGATATTTGTATTCCAATTGATGAATCAGGAGTTTTTCTTAACACTGTTGCACCCCGAGAAATCCGCGGGCTTCCAATTAAAGATTCTATCAAACCTATTTGTTTGATGTTAAAAGATTTAAATTTACTATTTGATTCATTTCAATATACTCATTCTTATCCTTTTTGTTGGAGATCTGATACTCCACTAATTTATAAAGCTGTAAGTTCTTGGTTTCTTAAAGTTTCTGATATTAAAGACAAATTAATTGAAGCTTCTGAAAAAACTAATTGGGTACCTCAAAATATTCGAGATAATAGATTTCATAATTGGTTAGCTGATGCAAGAGATTGGTGTTTGTCAAGAAATAGATTTTGGGGTACTCCTATTCCTATTTGGAAATCTCAGTGTGGCAAAGTAATTGTTGTGAATTCTATTAATCAACTAGAACAACTTGCTGAATTAGAACCTGGTAGCATTACTGACTTACATAGAGAATATATTGATCATATTGTTATTAATCAAGATGGAATTGAATATAGAAGAATTGAAGCAGTATTAGATTGTTGGTTTGAATCTGGTTCTATTCCATTTGTATTAAACCCTAATACACCCAATCCTTGTGCAGATTTTATTGCAGAGGGATTAGATCAAACAAGAGGATGGTTTTATACTCTACTTGTTATTTCAACTTGTTTAACTGGACAAGCGCCTTTTAAGAATGTGATTGTTAATGGAATTGTTAATGCTTCAGATGGCAAAAAAATGGCTAAAAGACTTAAAAACTATCCTGATCCATTAGAAGTTGTTAATAAATATGGTTCAGATGCATTAAGATTTTATCTAATTACATCAGTTGCATCAAAAGCAGAAAGTATTAAATTTAAAGAAGAAGAAGTTAGGGGTGTGATGCAAAACATTATACTCCCATTAACTAATTCTTTCGCCTTTTACTTTGAATATGAAACTAAATTTAAGCTTAATTCACAAACAACTGACAAATTAATTGAATCATCTAATCCTTTTGATCATTGGGTTTTAGATTTAGCTTCTAAATTTGTAAATAAACTACAAGAATTTTATTCATCTTATACACTTCAACCAATTAATAATTTACTACTTGAATATATTGACAAGTTAAACAATGGTTATTTAAGATTAAATAGAGAACATTTAAAAACATCTTTAGCAAGTCTATCAGTTTTTAGATATGTATTAGAATTAAGTATTTTACATTTAGCACCAGTTTTGCCATTTTTAACCGAGTACTATAATTTAAAACTTGATTCAACTACATCAATCCATTGTAAAGAATTTAATACAATTGGTTTAGTTAATCAAATTCCTTGGATTAATTCAAACTATGTGTCCCAAAGTGCATATTTGCTAGAACTAATTAATATGATTAGAGGACTGAGAGGAAACTTGCCAAGAAAAAGACCTATTAAAAAAGCCATAATCAAAGTTCTACCTCAAATGTTTCAATTAATATCAGCTAAATTTATGCAAAGTTTTATTTCAGGTGAAACAAATATTATGGAGTTGGTTATTACCCAATATATTCCAACTGAAAAAATTTATTCAATTAAACCAAACTTTAAAGCATTAGGTCCTAACACTAGAAAAGTTGTACCTATTCTCAAAATGATAACTCAAGGTCAGGCAGCTCAACTTGTTGATACAGGTAAAGTTTCAATTAATGGAATAGAAATTACTTTGAATGATGTGATTGTCGATGTATCTATCCCATCAGAACCTGAACTAGTTTCTGGAACAAATGATGAGTTACAACTTTCTATTAGTTTAGATTTGACACAAGATGAACAAACAACCCAAGTATTTGTAGCCAAATGTATTGCACGTGAAATTCAACAATTAAGAAAAGAATCAAGACTTCATACATGGGAGACTATTAGACTATTATATACATCAGACATAGAGTTAGTACAAACCCAACTAAACATAATTGAAAAATCAACAGGGTATCAACCAGAAAAAATTACATCATGGGATTTATATGATCAAGTACAAAGAAAGAAAATAAATATTCTAGATGAAGAACTTGAAATAGGAATTATTAGACTATAAAAAAATTCCAACCACTTTAAATATTAAAGCTTAGAAAAAATATCTAGTTAAATAATATATAATGAGTGATTCACAAATTTATACTATTGGACAACCACTAGCACTAAAAAAATTTGATTTATCTTTACTAGAATTAAATCCTAAAATAACTATGATTGCAAAACGTGAAACAGGTAGAAGATGGATTGGATTTGATTTACTTAAAGAATTTAATTTATCTTCATTAATATCAAATTCAAAAATTTTAATAATTAGTAATGATTTATTAAAAATAAAATTAATTGGTAAAAGTATTTTAGACAATGATCATATTCCATCAAAAATTGTAATGTTAAATACAAATCATACTGATAATAATCAACAAAAAATTTTAGAGGATGAATATGATTATATTTTTTTATTAAAAGAAAATTCAGATATTATTAAAAAAAATATATATGAACATGAACAATATGATAATATATTTGGATTGTTTGATTATTTCAATTCATTTTTTGTAAAACATGAATGTATGGTAATAAATAATAGTGTTAAATCAAATTATATTTGTGAAAAAATATTTTATTTTTAAACCACTTAAAATAATAAAGCCTAGAAAAAAAATATCTACTCTAATATTATATATAATGAGTGCGACAGGAGACTATAATATTGGTGGACAAACTTTACAACTTGAAAAATTTGATTTAAAAAAATTAGTTGTAAATGATAATGGTGACTTCGTTAATCCTAGAATTGCTATGATTGCTAAATCTGGATCTGGTAAATCATGGGTTATTAGAGAAATATTATATTATTTATCAAAAACTCATATTCCATGTGGAACTGTAATTGCCCCAACAGATAAAATGACTAAATTTTTTGATGACATTGTACCAACTTCTTATATACATCATGAATATAAAGAAGATATAATTCCAAAAGTTCTTCACAGACAAAAACTTATTATTGACAAAAACAAAGAAAGAGAAAAGGAGGGGAAAAAACCAGTAGATCCAAGAGCATTTTTAGTTATGGATGATTGTATGTCATCTAAACATTTATGGTTAAAAGATCCTAATATTCTTTCCATATTTAATGAAGGTAGACATTTTCAACTCACATACATTTTAGCAATGCAATATTGCATCGGCTTAGGTCCAGAATTAAGAGGCCAATTTGACTTTGTTTTCCTTCTTGGCGAAGACACATATTCTTCAAGACGTAAAATTCATGAACATTATGCAGGAATTTTTCCAAAATTCGATTTATTTGATCAAGTTTTTTCTCAAGTTACTGACAATTATGGTTGTATGGTTTTAGATAACAGAATTAGATCAGCTGATATACATAAGAAAGTATTTTGGTTTAAATCTAGAAAAACACCTGAATTCAAAGTAGGGATACCTCGAGCACTTAAGTTTCATGATATAAATTTTGATCCTGATCATGATAAAAAAACACCATTAGTTGATATTGGATCTATGATAGGTTCTAAAAGAAGACAGGTTGTTAAAGTCAAAATGACATAACAAGCTGCTTAAAAAAATTAAGACAGGTTGTTAAGGTTAAAATGACATAATAGTTTAAATATATTTATTATAATTAGGATTATTAATAAATTCAGTCCATTTGTTATATATTTGTTCATTTTTCATTATGTATAGCTTATTTTTATAATTACGTTTTTGATGATTAAGCCATTGCGCTAAATTTGCAATTTCTTTATTTTCATCTTTTTGTGACAATTTACAATTATTTTCATCAATATAATCAATAACTTCATTAAGTCTTTCACACCATTCATCTTCATTTGATAGAAAATATTTTTTATATTTAGGATTATTAATAAATTCATTCCATTTATTATATATATTATCATTTTGCATTATTTTCTTCTTATTTTTATGGTTTGTTATTTGTGTGTAAATCCATCTAGTTAATTCTGCTTCATCTTCAGAAGGTCTTTTATTATTTTTATCAATATAATTCATAACTTGTTTAATTGTTTCATGCCATAAATCTTCATTTGTTTGGAAATACTTTTTATATTTTAAATTATTAACAAATTCAGTCCATGCATTATATATTTCTTCAGTTTTCATTAATTCTTTTTTATTTTTATAATTGTCTAATTGATGACTAATCCAATTTGCCATTTGTTTATTTTTAATATTACCATCATATTTAGTTGGTCTTGCATTATTACTATTCATAAAATCAATAACTTCATCAAGTTTTTCAAACCATAAATTATTATTTGACATAAAATATTTTCTATATTTAGGATCATTAATAAAATTGCTCCACATATTATATATATTTTCATGTTTCATTAATTTTAGTTTATTTTTATAATTTGCAATTTGAGTACTAATCCAAATTCCTAATTTTTTTGTAATTGTATTACATACAGATGGTCTTTTATTATTTTTATCTATATATTGAATAACTTCTTCTAATCTTATCATCCATATTTCTTCAAAATTCTGTAAAACACCAAGGCTATTATATATCATATTAAACTTAAATTCAATATCATTAACAACCTCTTAATCTTGTTCTACTTCTTTTTCTTCATTTTGTTCTTCATCATCAACTACATTTTCAATGCAAATATATCCACCAACTTTTTTATTTAAAAATGATTGTTTAATTCTGCTGTCATTTTTAGCAATTGTTCTTAAAAATGCATTAATGCTTTTACTATCATCTATTTTTGAAAATGGCAAAATAATATTTGCAATTGTTTTAGTTGGATGTAAACGTAAAGCACGACCTATAATTTGAATCAATGTTGTTTTACTTGTTGGTAAATGTAAAAAACAAACACCTTTAGTAATTGGTGCATCAAATCCTTCAACTAATATTCTTACATTGACAATAAAAGGAACTAGGCCATTTTTATATTTTTCAATTATACTATTTCTTAATCTCTTTGGTGTATTACAATCTATATATTCACAACTATTTGGTTGTAACTCATTTAATAATTTGTTAATTTCAATTCCTTCTTTTTGTGAATTACAATAAATAATTATACTTCTATAGTTTTTTAACAAGTGCTCACATATATTTTTATTTGTTGGATCATCTGAAAATATTGGTATATGTATTTGATAATCAGATAAATAACCCATATCTATCATTGTTCTAATATCTTTACTAAAGTATTCAAAGTTTTCAGTTTTATCAATAGTTGCTGATAAATATACATTATTATTATACTTTGACAAATCTTTTATTATTTGTGTGTATCTTTTAACATCAACTAGTTCATCATTTAAATCATCTTCTAAATCATTATCTCCTAATACTTCATCATTTAAATTATCATTTAACTCATCAAATAGCATCTCTTTTGTGTAATTACTATATTTTTTAATTTGATATTCTAATGTATTTTCTTCTTCATCACAATCTTCAGATTCAGAATATATTAAAGGTTTGTTTATATGATGGGCTTCATCAACAAATATTTTATTAAAACCTGTACAATATTTTTCAATTAAATGCACAGAATTAAAAACACAAATAGTAATTAATTTATTTAGATTAAATGTATTACATCCATCACCGCTTGCGCTAGGTTGCATATCTAGCGTAGCTAGATAAGACTTACCAATTAATTGAATTTTATTTTTCATATGAGGTTTATGTTTAATAATTTCATCTTTTAACTGCTCCATTAGAATAATTCTTGGAACTAAAACTAAATACTTTTCATTGTCTTGCATTGAATAAATAATAATTGAATTCTTTCCTGACCCAGTTGGTAGATTAATAATAGTATTATTTGATTGGACAATAAGATTAATTGCATCAATTTGGTAATCTCTTAAAATCCAATTATTGTTTGCAACTGGAATTTTTGGTGGATTTACTAATAGTTTCTCACAAAAAGCAATTAAATTCTTTTTAGTGTATGGTTTATCTAAAAATAAATCTTTTCTTTCTAATAAGTTTTTAGATAGTTTACAATCACTATTTCTTGTAATAATTAAATTATCCCATCTAATAATTTTTTTGTTTAATTCATAAGAAAAATAACTTGACTACCAATAAAAGTTGCACAATCCTGCCAAGTTAAACTATTTTTTCTTAGTTTGCATTGAACAATGGTGTCAACTAAATCACAACAATCAATTCCACTGTCATTTTGAGACATATTATTTTGTTCTTTAAAATTTGGATCAATGTCATCATATGAATAAAAAGGTTTACCAAGCTCTTCTGATAATTTAATACATGAATAGAATTCAAATATTTTCCAAAGATCATTATTATTAAAAACTTGTTTATTTGATCTTTTTAAATCTGAATATCTTTCAAATATATTTACATAATAAATATTATTGTGTTGCATTAACAATAATATTTATAGTGCTATCTAGCAAATAAAAAATTAATTATTTTAATACCAAGGCATAAAACTTTCCTGTTGATTTTGTATTAATTTACTTGCTTCTATTTTTCTAAATTTATTTGAATCTGCACGCGAAGAACCTGCCCATGGTTCTGCTGACTGAAACATAGTTCTAAATATTTTATCAACATTAGCAGAATCTTTTAAGTCCATATCAAGTGATCTTGGTACATATTTATACTCTATTTCTTTTTTTGGACACTCATATGTCATCTTTGTTACTTGACTTGTTACAATTATTATCCCAATTATAAATAACACTAAAATAAAGTTTTTAAATGTTAACATTATTTTAGTCTTAGAAAAAAATTTAATGTGATGACTTTTCAATTGAATACTTTTTCATCAAATCTTCATATAACTTCTTTGCCTTTACAAGCTCATCATCTATCTTATTAATTGTTTGCTCTTTATTTGCTACAACTTCTTGTTCTTTATTAAGTTGGGCTTGTTCTTGTTTAACTTTTTCTGATAGCTCATTCAACTTAACTTGATCTTCATTTAATTCAGTTTGAGTTAAAGTGTTTGCATTAATATTTGCCTCAATAATATTCTTAGTCTCAACATCATTCTTTAATCCATCAGGATCTAATGCTCTTGCTGCTGCCTCTTCCTTAGCCTTCTTTTCCTCTTCCTTCTTCTTCTTCATTGCTTCAGCATGAGCCTTAATCTTTCTCTCTTCATTGTACTCTGCTGCCTTAGATTGAGATTCTTTATATGCCTTCATCATCTCATTAAGTTTAGGTTCAGCATATACTGCTTCTTCTGCATTTTCAGCAGAATCATCCCATGGACACCACTTTCCAACATCTGCAACAAAAATATGATGGTATTTGTCAAATTTCTTAATCTCTTCACATCTTTTTTGTGCTTTCTCAAATGATCCATATACACCTCTAATTTTAAATGCTCTAACTCTATGACCAATGTCAATTACTTCACCTTCATCAGGAGTTTTAATAGAATTAGGTGTAAATACTGAAACACATGCATAAAGTTGATTAGGAATAATAGGATCTTCATCTAAATAATCTTCTTGAGAACAAGGAATGCCCTTGTTTTGATTAATAGGTACATTATTTTGATTTTCTGCCATTGTATATTAAAATATACAGGGGTATTTTTTAAGTAATTTTAAACTCATTTTAATTAAATAAAATTGAAAAATTAATTTATTAGTATATTAAGCAATTAATTGTATAATAATTTAATACAAATGGTCGATTTTGTTTCTAGAGCAAATTTTCATTCTAAACTAGATTTAACTAATATTTCTGATTTTAATTTAGGTCCCATATATTGGAATAATACTAAACTAATTTTAAATGTTGAACCATCTAATATTCCTAATGCTGGAAATGGAATTTTTACTTATCAACCAATTAAAAAAGAAACTTTAATTGGATACTATGATGGAGTACTTAAAAAAGATGATGGAAGTTGTGTTGGAGATTATTCTTTTTCATTAAATAAATCATGGTATGTTGATGCAAGAAGTTTTCCTCGTGCATATATTGCTATGATTAATGATGCACATGGATCTAAATTTAAAAATAATTGTGAATTTAGAATAGAAGTTGAAGATCCAAATACTGGCGAAAGAAGAAAACCCTGTGATAGAAAAATTACACTTTGGGCTTTACGTGATATTAAAGCAGGAGAAGAACTTTTTGCTGATTATGGAACTGAATATTGGAAATGTGATCGTTCTACTCCACATTAACTTTTTATATCTGTAATTTCACATTAAATAAAATAAATAAATTTATAATCCAGTAGATCCAAACCCACCTTCGCCTCGCACAGAATTCCCAAGTGTATTTACAATTTGTATTTCAATTGGTTTTAAATCTGGTGCACAAAGCTGAAAATATCTATCTCCTAAATTTACTACAAATGGTTGATTAGAATAATTTCTAACAATTGCACAAATCTCACCTCTATATCCATTATCAATAATACCAACACAGTTAGCTAAACCAAGAGGTGTTTTTGATATTGATGATCTTGGATATAAATAATAACCAGAAGTTGTATCTGTTGGTTGAGCTGATAAACCTAAATGAATCATTCCAGTTGACCAAGGTTGAATTGTTAACTCTTCACAAGCAAATAAATCATATCCAGAATCTCCACGTTCAAATCTAGACTCATTAGATTCACTATATTTTTGTTCAGCAAATTCATTTAATAATTTAATATTTAACTTCATGGTTTATTTATTTGTTTAAGTTTAACAAATCAATAAATATAAAAAGCAATTTTTTTATAAATTAGATATAATTGCTTCTTTGAGATCACAAGGAAGCCAACGTATTAAATTAAAGTCTATTAATATTTTATTAATTTTGTTATTTTCAATAGTATGATAGATTAGTATTTGATTTGTTAATTCAAGATAAACAAGTGTATGTGAAATTTCAATTCCCAAAGTATTAAAATAAAATGGTTCTGAAATTCTTATTAAATGAAAACTTTCATCAAATTCTAAAAATCTATGATAGCATTTATCCGGATTAGTTCCAGTACTTTCATGTATTAAAACAAGTTGATTTAAACCAATTTTAACTGGTCCAGCAGATCCTCTAAATGATTTTAAATTAATATTATATGTTGCTTTTATTAGTTCTTGACAATGTCCAGTATAAATATCTACTTCAAGTAACACAAATGGATCATAAGAATATATAAAACATAGTTTATTTTTATATTCAACTGGTAACCAATTTTTTTGAATCAAATTATTTGAATATCTTAAAGGAACCAAATGTGTTATTTTAAAATTTGAATTTATATGTGCTAAAACTATTGAAGGAATTGAATTTAAACCATATTCTAAACTAACAAAAGATGCATAAAGTTTTGATTTATAAATAATAAATCTACCATCTTCCATTCCTTTAATTTTTGAGTTATGTGGTTGTTCAACACACAAATAGGTTGAGTCTGTTAGTTCAATTAGTTTTTTATTTGTAATGGAATTTTTTTCAATATCAACTACACACCAATAATTTTGTGTTTGAATATAATTATTATTGGTGTAATTTACTATTTGAAGTATACCTTCACATATTCCTGGTTTAACTAATTTAACACAGCAATTTGATAAATTAAATTCTTTTGGTAACAAACCAGGATTTAGTAAATCAGTATTAGAATCAGATACAAGTTTATTTAAATAATAGGTTTGTATTTGTTTAATTTCTTGATTTTCATCATCTGATATAAATTTAATATATTCACATGCATATAATCCAGGTAGCATTTTTCCACTATAAAAAGCTGTTTTTCCAAGCAGTTCAAATAAATATTTATTATATATTAAATCATTTATAAATAGATACTGATCAGATGGATATGGAATTTTTAAACCTTGGGCTACATATTCATATGCTTTAATATAATATTTCTTTTCTATACAATACTTGGCTAACCAATAAATTGGTTCTGCTCTAGCCTGTCCAGATACTTCAAATGATTTATTAAAATACTCAACACATTCTGGATTTGGATAAGTTATTTGTCCCAACATTAAATATGAATAAAACACTTCTTCAAACCATCCACCCATTTGTACTCGTAATTTATAATACTTAATTGCATTTGTTTTATCTTCTATATCTTTATAACTTTGAGCCAAATAAAAATAATATCTTGAATTTTCAGGTTCATCTAATATTCCTTGAGTTAGTAATTTAATATCTCTATCATATTTATCAGTTGAACATGCTCCTTCTAATGTTTTACACCCACCATCACCAATATCATTTATTTTTATTGTTTCTAATTTTCCAGATGTTGAATTTGGAGGATTTATATCTAAGTATTCATGTGTTACTGATTTATATTCTAATTCTAGTGATGATTTAACTAATCTTGTATTATAATAAGATATATATGGATTATATTGTTTAATCAAATAGTAATCTAATTGTAACTCTGACTTATTAAAGTTATTAATCTCAATAATCATATCTGCATCAACAAATAACAAATATGTGTTTTTTAAATTAGCTCCAATAGATTTTAAATATTTTTTAGCATTACGAACAGAGTTGGTTCTATTGACCGCAAAATTAACCCATTTATCTTGATAAACTTTTCCAGATATTTTTGGTTTATTTTCTGTAATAAAATCATTAATAATTTGAATAGTAGAATCTGTTGATCCTGTATCAGTAATAACAAGCCAATCAATAATTCCAATTAAATTGCTAAGACATCTTTTAATAATTGCAGTTTCATTTCTTACAATCATATTTAGACATATTTTTGCCATAAGAGTAGTATAATTATAATTAATATAATTTTCTAACTAAATATTATATTAAATGAAAAAATGTATTGAAGTATTTACTGAAAAAATCTTTAATCCATTTCTAACTGATATAGATACATATGTAAGATTATCAAATTTACACCTACACCAAAATATTTCTTTAGATTATGTTAATGCTCAATTAGCAAAACATCAAATTGATCCAACTAAAGTTAATCTTGGAATTCTATCAAAAATTACATTTAGTGAATTTTCAAATTTTAGAACATTAACTAATGATGATATATTTATAATATTAATTAATTTTTTTTTATTAGCAATAGTTTTTTTAAAATATGTTGGAGTATATGAAAAGGTTATGGGAAAAATTTCTAAAAATACAAAAACAGATATTAAAGATTTAAGAAAGATGTTTAGATACTTTACTGGATTTTTATATATTGCATATTCAATTTATATGGTTAAATTAATATTTTCTAACAAGCAATATATTTTAACTAGCAGAATTGTTTATTTATTCACATATGCACTTGCCGGTATTACTATCTCTATTTCTTTCTTTCAAAATTATTTAGATTAATTTAATTCTTCTAATTTTTCTAGTAATAAATCAAATTTTTGTTTAGTTGTGAATTTCTTTGACTCGGTAGTTCCCCACATACGTTTTCCTTCTGCAACTAAACTAGGATGTCTTTCAATTATAAATTTATCTCCACGAGTTTCTGTCCCAGGCTTATAATAACAATATTTAGGTATCATCTGAGGAGTTACTCCACAACCTTCTGGTAAATGTGATTTAAGACCGCGAATTGTTTTCTCAGTAATTTCTTGAGCAAGTTGTTCTTGTACTTGATCAATTGGTATAGGATTGGGTTGAATTAAAAGTTCAACTTTATTTGCATCTTTAACGTTTTGAGGATAAGTTGTTAAATCAATTATTTCATTAAATGATTTAATTAGTTCATTACGTTCTGCTGTATTATCTAGTTCTCCAATAAATTCTGAAATTTGTGGATAGGTTGCCTTAAGTTCTTGTAGCTTGTTAATTGCATGCTGGAGTTTAACTCTCAAATCCAATGTTTTAGATTTGGTTCCAAACCACCTAAATCTTGGAGCAACTAAATCTTCATCATCTTTATTCTGGGGACAAAGTATTTGAACAATTTCAGGAGTTTTAATTTCAATATAAAACTGATCCCCATGAACTCCAGATGCTTTTTTATAATAAATGTTTTTAGGTATATCATTTGGTTCTATTCCACAACCATCAGGCAGTTCAGTTACTCGTTCTCTTTTAGATTGATTAATATTTTGATGAGATTGTGTTAGTTCACGTAAATTAACTTTACGATTATCCCGTCCATTTCTACTAATATGGTCAATAGTATGGTGTTGACCTTTTCCATTAAAAGTTAACTTG
>JACCEA010245536.1_pt1 | contig 46527 bp, 51 predicted proteins | sample 7449851 | NCBI WGS metagenome assembly JACCEA01 (sample SAMN15323453, study PRJNA562643) | freshwater metagenome | isolation source: river surface water | place: USA:Blue River Watershed | collected 2017-08-18 | reverse complement strand
TGCTGGCCAGGCGCGACGCGCTTGGCGGCGGTATCGCGGGCAAGCAGGCAATCCGTCGGAATGGCTTGCCTTTGCCTGCAAGACTGCTCCATTACAAGAATTTTGAATCCATGAAGATCGCCACCTGAGTTTTATGATTATGTTTCAGCGCGTACCAGCACGACCCTAAGTCGTTGTATTTCAACAGAAGTCATTGCGAATCTGTTTCGTGATATGACACGATGACCCCGTCTAGCACCACGATTTTGGGTAGCTAGGTGGGTAGCTAGATCGGCTTGCTACCCATCTCGATGGGAGCTCATTCGATGGCGAAGTCTTCGCGTCGACTCGATGACATTCAGATCAAGCATTGGATCGCCAAAGGCGAAGCTATCGCCAGATCAGATGGCGATGGTTTGACTTTCACACTCTCTCCGAGCGGCACTGCAACCTGGGTGTTGCGCTACCGACTGGGGAGCAAGCGTCGCAAGGAAGTCACCATCGGCAACTACCCGGACATCAGCCTCGCTGAGGCTCGTAAGAAGGCCCAGCGTGTGCGCGTCGCCGTTGACGAAGGCGCTGATCCCGCCCTCGACAAACAGTCTGCCAAGATGCGCGTCATGCGCGCATGGCTCATCAGAGATCTCATCGCGGACTATCAGCAATGCGTTCTGCTTACTTCAAACTACGCTGCAGGCACCATCTACTATCGCCAGGCTGACTACAAAAAAATCATTCTGCCCAAGCTAGGCAATCGCCCAGTCTGCGAAGTGACTGCCACCGACATCGTTCACATCCTGAAAAACTGCGGGCGCTCCTGGGTCGTATGTAAACGCATCCTGACCAGCTTGTCGCAATTGATGGATCACGCTGTCGGTCAGTCCATCATCGTAGCCAACCCGTGTCTTGGCATCCGGCTTCGGTCGGTCAAAGGGCCCCGCCCGCCCATCAAAAAACGCGTCATGCTGTCCAGGGAAGAGCTCGTCACGCTTCTCAAGGCAAGCGACGAAATCGGGTACGAGAACTCGCTTGCCTTGCGCATCCTGCTGGCGACCTGCGTGCGGAGCGTCGAGCTCGTGAAGGCAAAGTGGGAGCATATCGACTTCGATCGAGCTACCTGGTGGGTACCCGATGAATCAGTCAAGACACGCGCAGGGTTCCTGGTCCCTCTCACGCCGACCGTCATCCATTGGTTTCGCCAGCTACAGGCACTGGCTGATGAATCTACGTATGTACTGCCTGCCCGCCGCCCCGATCTCAAGAAAGGCGAAGAAAAGCACATCGGACGGACGACGCTCTGGGCTGCCCTCACCCGCGCATTCGAACGCGGCCAGCTAGACGTTACCCGATTCACCCCGCACGACACCCGCAGCACTGCCAAGGGACACATGCGCAACCTTGGCGTGTCACGCGAAATCTCGGAGATTGCTCTCAACCACAAGCTCAAGGGCATGGAAGGCATCTACGACGTACGGCAGGAGATTCCTGAGCGTCGCAGCGCACTTGAATTGTGGGCAAGGTTCCTTGTGGACTGCGAGCGTGGCGAAGAGAAACCAGCGCTTAGTAATGTCATTCCATTCCGTCATAAAGCCGCCTGACACAAGCAGCGCTGTTCTGGAATCTTCACACATCACGTCTGCCTGCAAGGGACTCTGAAAGTCAGCTGGCAAGCATCACTGGGAATACGTTGGTCTCGACTGATTTGTGCGGCCATCCTACTGTTTCACCAGCCAAGGATTCAGGACTGCAAGTCCGGCCACGTCAAAATCCGGGACATTCCTGGTAACGACCTTCATTCGATGAACGGCGGCTGTCGCAGCAATCATCGCATCACGCTCTGCTCGTTTGTCCGGTACGTCTAACTCAGCACACTTTCGGGCAATGGCGATATCGATCGGCAGCACGCGCCCCTCGAAAGACCGCAACACCTGATTATCCAGCCACTGGCGCAGCAGGGCACCTTGCGCCGGATCGCGCCGCTCCATCGCCAGCACGCCCATCTCCAACTCGAGCACAGTGATTACCGACAGGTAGAGCGTGTCTGGCGGCATCGCGGTAGCCCACGCCACCACATTCGCGTCGGCCTTCCCCGCCGGCGCTTTCCTCAGCTCGGAGATGACGTTGGTATCGAGAAGGAACATCAGCCCAGATCCGCCGGGCGGCTCACGCTACCGAGTTTCGGCGGCTCGAAGTCAACGTCACCCGGCATCCCCAGCATGTCGACGATATTGCGCGGCCCGGCGGCCATGCGCTGATACAGCTCGAACGACATCAGCACATGGGCGGGCTTGCCCCGATCGGTGATAAACACCGGCCCCTCATTGGCAGCACGCTTGGCACCGCTCGTGTCCTGATTGAATTCCCTGCTGGAAACCATCTTGGCTGTCATGATGCACCTCCGCGCCAAAGCTCAATGTAGAAACATTACTACATTATAGGGCCGGAATCAACCATGCCACCGGGATAGCTGAAAAGCCCTGCCGAGCCTGCACGAGCCTTCCATAACTTACACGACGGCTCTTCATCCTGATTGCCAGCTCGCCTACTTCGCCACGCCGAGCAGCAACCTGAGCTCTGCCTCGTCCAACGTCTCCTTGTCCATCAACGTCGTGGCGGCCTTGGTCAGCTGGGTAAGCGAGCGCGCCACGATAGCCAGCGCCATGCGATAGGCCTCGTCGATGATCTGCTTCACGGCGCGATCGATTTCCCTCGCAGTCTCTTCGGAATACTTGACCGAAGATGGCTGAATCGACTGCACCTCCAAAAACATCGGGTGCTCATCATCAAAGGCCAGGTTTTGTAGCGCAGGGTCCATGCCATAGCGAATGACCATGCTGCGCGCAATGCTCGTCGCCTTGATCAGATCATCAGCGGCACCGGTCGACAAATGTCCGAACACCACCTGCTCCGCAGCGCGCCCTGCCAGCATGACGGCAATCCTGTTTTTCAATTCCTGCTGGGTCAGGATGAAGCGGTCTTCCGTCGGACGCTGCATCGTGAAACCCAATGCATGCACACCCCTCGGAATGATCGACACCTTGTGGACCGGATCCGCTTCGGGGAATGACATCGCAACCAGCGCATGCCCGATCTCGTGATACGCCACATACTCGCGCTCTTTCCCCGTCAGCAATCGCCGTTTCTTTTCAAGCCCGGCAATGATTCGTTCGATGGCCTGGGTGAAATCACTCATCGTCACTTGCGCAGCGCCGCGGCGAGTCGCCAGCAAAGCCGCTTCATTGGCCAGGTTCGCCAGGTCAGCGCCGGAGAAACCCGGTGTCAGGGCAGCCAGTTGCTCCCGATCGACATCCGTATGGAGCGCAAGCCTTTTCAGGTGAACATCAAGAATCTGGCGACGCCCGACCTTGTCCGGACGATCCACCAGCACTTGGCGGTCAAAGCGTCCCGCGCGCAGCAACGCCGGATCCAGGATTTCGGGGCGATTGGTTGCAGCCAGCAGCACCAGTCCGGACGAGGTGTCAAAGCCATCCAGCTCCGCAAGGAGCTGGTTCAGCGTCTGCTCTTTTTCATCATGCCCGGCAATGCCATAGGCGCCACGGGCACGGCCCAGTGCATCCAGTTCATCGATAAAAATGATGGCGGGTGCTTTCTTTCTGGCCTGCTCGAACAGATCCCTCACCCGCGCAGCACCGACACCGACGAACATCTCAACGAATTCCGACCCACTAATGGAGAAGAAAGGCACCCCCGCCTCCCCGGCCACGGCGCGTGCCAGCAAAGTCTTCCCCGTTCCGGGCGGGCCGACAAGCAGCACCCCTTTGGGGATGCGGGCGCCGAGCCGGCCATAGCGCCTCGGATCCTTCAGGAAATTGATAATTTCCTGCAGCTCCTCCTTGGCCTCATCCACGCCAGCCACATCGTCGAACGTGGTCTTGACGCCGGTCTCCACGTAGACCTTCGCCTTGCTTTTACCAATCGACAGGAAGCCACCGCCAAGTCCGTCTTTCCCAGCCATCTTCGTCACGGCGAATCGCCAGAAAGCGAAGAAAATCAGCATCGGGACAATCCAGCTCAGCAAATCCTTGAAAAAACTGCTGTGCGTCACCCCGGTAAAAACCACATCGTATTTCGATAAATCGTCTGCCAGCTCCGTCTCAACGCGCGTGGTAACGAAGCGTTCTCGACCATCCTTCAATGGCTTTTTGAGCGACCCCTCGATATAGTCGGGATGAACCGAAATCTCCTTGACGTTGCCTGCCTTGAGTTCGTGCACAAACGCACTGTAGGGCAAAGGCTCGACCTTTTGCGTTTCGCGCCAGAGATCCTGCAACCAGACAACGGCAAGCAAGGCGAACGCGGCGTACCAGATATTGATCGTTGTTTTTCTATCCAATTGTCGGCTCCTCGCCTTGAGATATCGGATACGGCTCGTCCAAAACCGAAAGGGTGACGATGCTCGGCGCTTTCTTCGTTCACTGCTGCCGGTCGCCCACGCTGCCCTTGCAGAAATCAGCGCTTCCTGATCGTCGGCCGCTCACCCAGGATGACCGGGATCTTTTTCAATTCACCGCCTCGGCGTACCGAAAATTCCGCACGCGTGCCCGGCTTGAGCGCCGTAGTCTGGTCAATCAAATCATTCGAATCGACGACCTTCTTGCCGTTGATGGCGACCACGATGTCGCCCGGACGCAGTCCCGCCTCATCAGCCGGACCGCCCGTCTGAATTTGCATCAATGCCGCACCCGCGTCTGCGCCGGAAGACTCATCCGGCGCAACATCACGCGTGCCGACGCCCAGCCAACCGCGACGCACTTTGCCCGTCACGATAATTTGCTCCATCACCTGCTTGGCCAAACTGACCGGGATGGCAAAACCGATGCCTTGCGACCCGCCGCTCTTGGAGAAAATCGCCGTATTGATCCCTACCAGATGGCCCGACGTATCCACCAGCGCACCGCCCGAATTGCCCGGGTTGATCGCAGCGTCGGTCTGAATGAAATTTTCAAAAGTATTGATACCCAGGCGATTGCGACCGGTCGCGCTGACGATACCTTGGGTAACCGTCTGCCCCACGCCAAACGGATCCCCGACGGCCAGCACAATGTCCCCCACCTGCACCGACGATGGCTGGGCAAGCGTGATGGGCTGCAAGCCTTTGGCACTGATGCGCAGAACCGCCAAATCCGATTCCGGGTCCGCGCCAATGACTCGCGCATCAGACACCTTCCCATCCGGGAGCATCACCGCGATCTGGTCCGCGCCTTCGATCACGTGGTTATTCGTCAGCAGGTACCCATCCGCCGTGACAATCACGCCGGACCCCAGGCTGGACTGTTCATTGTCACTGCCGAGTTTGCGCGTATAGACATTGACGACCGAGGCCGCTGCTTTCTTTGCAGCCGTCCTGAATCCGATTTCCAGTTTGGCCGGAACACTTGACGGCGGCGCGGAGGATGTCGTCGGCGACTCCTGGATCGCGACCACCGTCGAAGCGGGCACCGCAGTGTCGACCGGCGCAAAAGCCCGCCATGCAATCAGGACACCCGCAGTCACCGTGACTGCCTGCGTCAACAGGATCCACAGCCGCCATGCCAGTGCGGGTTTTTGCGTCATGCTGATCGCCCCTCTTGGTTTTTATTTTTTCAAAAGCTCAATCAAGGCCTTGGCCATCGGCTCGGCCATCGGGATGCGGTTCGAAGGGTGCGGCACCGTGTCACAACTGACGATGCGACGCGCGCCCGCCGTCCGCAGTCGATCATAGGCATCCTCGGCAAACAGCGCGTGAACCGCGATGCACGTCGGTGCGGCCATCCCTTGACGCTGGATCGCACCGCACACTTCGATCATGGTTCTGGCGCTGGAAACAATATCATCAATGATCACGGGATTTCGCGTCTTCCATTGCTGGAAATCCTGCGGGGCGATCTCGACCTGTCGATCGCCGTGTCGGGTCTTTTGCAGGACCACGAAAGGAACCCCGGCGCGCCCGGCCACATCGGCGACCCATTGCTCGCTTTCGCTGTCAGGACCGACCACCAGTGCGTTGTCGACGTTCTGTCGGATCCATGCCGCAATCGCAGGCGCCGAATGCACGACACTCGCGGGCACGGTATAGACATCGCCGAGGGAATGATAGCGATGCAGGTGAGGATCCACAGTCACGATCCCATCGATACAGCTCGACAGCAGGCGCGCAAACGTCCTTGACGTGATGGCTTCCCCGGAGTGAAAGCGCTTGTCCTGCCGCATGTAAGGCAGGTAGGGCACGGCCAGCAGCACGCGCCTGCCACCCAGCTCGCGCGCGGCGTCGGCAGCGAACAACAGCGGCAGGATCTTTGCGTCGGGCCGAACCAGGCTGCAGGCGAGGATAATGTCCCTGCCCGCGACATCCGCATCAATGCGCACCATCGACTCACCATCCGGGAATCGATGCAAGGCCAGCGTTTCCACGTCGGCCGCAGCGGCGGCCGACAGCGGCCCGGCATGCGCTTCATCGTCCGCAAACGCGAGGACCAGCGGAGCAGACACGGCGGCGCTCACTCGCTCGATCAGCCGCAGCAGCATCCGCCGCGTGCCTTGCCCGCACCGCTGCCGCAGCCACCGGCGCGCACCGGCGCCGACGACCTCTCGGGCATCGCGGCCGCCTTGTCCAGGACCCGGGCATCATAGCCTGCACCTGCGATGGCGGCCTCGATGGCCGGCAGGCTCAATCCCGAACCTTCGATATGGGCCATACCGTCGGCAAGATTGACGCCGACCGACGAGACGCCCGGCAGCGCCGTCAGGGCCTTGGTCACCGTGCTGACACAGGAGCCGCACGACATGCCGTCCACCTTCAGATCCAAGCTTTCCATGATTTCCCCTTTCCCGTACCACGCGTTTCGAACGATATGTTCGCTCTTAGAACATCACGCCGATTTGTCAAAATTCAAGTCCACTGCCCAAAATCGCCACCCCGGCCTACATGACTTCAACGACAGCGGGGCGACTCTGAACGTAGTCAAGCGCATAGGCCAATTCACCCGACGCCATGCCATGCAGGACATACAGAGGCTGTCCACGTTCGACCCGATCGCCGAGCCTGACCAGCATGTCGATTCCCGCTGCGGCAGCCTTTGGCGCGCCGGCCAGTTTTGCGGCGCGCGCCAGTACACGGTTATCTATCCTGGAGACCACGCCAGTGTCGGTGGCGACCACCTCGGCCTGATGCAGCGCGCGCGGAGGTTCCCGCAGTCCTCCCTGGGCGTCACAGATCTGGACGAACTTGTCCCAGGCCTGGCCGCTGTCGAGCACCTCGGTTGCGCGCGCCAGGCCCTTGCCGGGCGCGCAGGCACCGCCGAGTTCGAGGATCTGCGCCGCCAGCGACAAGGCCCGGTCGCGAAGATCCGTCGGCGCGTGGGACTGCCGCTGCAACACCTGGAGCACATCCCGCGCTTCGAGAGCCGGGCCGATTCCCCGGCCAACGGGTTGCGAACCATCCGAGACCGACAAAGCGACCTGCACCCCCAGCTGCCGGCCCACCTCGACCAATCGACGCCCCAGTTTTTCGGCGGCCGCGCCGGAACGTACCTTCGCCGTCGGACCCACAGGAATGTCGATAAGCACATGCGTCGAACCGGCAGAAATTTTCTTGGACAACACCGAAGCCACCAGTTGTCCCTCGCTGTCGAGATCGAGCGGACGTTCCACGCGAATCAGGATATCGTCGGCCGGGCTGAGCGCTGCGGCGCCCCCCCAGGCAATGCATGCGCCCGTACGCGACACCACCCGCTGCATGGCTGCGATATCGAGATCCACCGGGGCCAGCACTTCCATGGTGTCGGCCGTTCCGGCCGGAGACGTAATCGCGCGCGATGAAGTCTTCGGCATGCACAGGCCACACGCAGCGACGATAGGCACCACAATCAATGTCGTCCGGTTGCCCGGCAGTCCGCCGACACAATGCTTGTCCACCACGGGGGTCACGCCCCAGGTCAGTCGTTCGCCGACGCTCACCATGGCCTCGGTCAGCCAGGTTGTCTCGTCCAGATCCAGCCTCTCGCCGGCACATGCCGTAATGAACGACGCCAGGTGCAGGTCGGAGTAGAGCCCGTTGGCGATATCCCCAATGATGGCTTCGCAGGCATCGGCCGTGAGCTTGTGACCATAGACCTTGGCGCGCACATGGCTGAGGGAATCCAGCGGCGGGGCATGCGATATGGTCAGCAGCACGCCATGGCTGGCACCGAGGGCCTTCCAGGCAGACTCCGAGAGTCCTGCCTCGCCATGATCGAGCATCCCATTGACCACCACATTGAGCGTGGCCACGATCGACCGCCTGCCAAAGCTCACCCGTACCCGACTCTGGGCCTCAAAACCCTCGGACCGGCAGACCGGGCAATCCTTGTGCATGTAAATCACCGGCTCCTGATAAGAGTCGATATGAATCCGATGCGCCCGCAGTGTGTAAGCCTTCATGATCGTCATCGCAGCCTCAGTCCAGGGTGACTGCCTCCAGATAGTCCGGAACACGACAGGTCCAGCCCAATTGTTTTTCAATCTGCAGACGCAATCCGTCAGCCGCTGCCGGCTCCCCGTGCGTGATGAACGTCATGCGTGGCACCTGGTCGGGTGAGAAGGCCTTCAACCAATCAATGATCTCGCTGGCGTCAGCATGTGCAGAGAGCCCGTCAATACGGGCGACTTCAGCCCGGACCGGCACATCCTCGCCATGGATGCGGACAAAAGGATCGCCCGCGAGAATCTTGGCACCCCGGGTGCCGCCGGCCTGGTATCCGGCAAACAAGATCGTATTGCGTCGATCCGGGGCAAATGCCTTGAGGTGATGCACGACCCGCCCTCCGGTTGCCATCCCGCTGGCAGAAATGATGACCATCGGCCCCTTTCTCGCGCTGAGCATCCTGGACTCATCCGGCGAATTGACATAGGTCGCCGCATGGCACATGGCATCGCATTCTTCTGCCGACAAACGGTGCTCTGCTCGGTGGCGATGATAAATTTTCGTCACATCGCCCGCCATCGGACTGTCAAGGAACACCGGGACTGGATGAATCGCACCCCGCGCCTTGAGCAAGTGGATCGCATACATCAGATGCTGGGCGCGGCCAACCGCAAAGGCGGGAACCACCACCACCCCGCCGCGTGCTGCGGTACGGTTGATGACCTCGGCGAGCTTGTCGAGAGGGTCGGACTTTTCATGCTGGCGATCTCCGTAAGTCGATTCCGTAATCAGGTAATCGGCACCGGCCATCGGTTCGGGTGGCTGCAACACGAGATCATTCGGCCTGCCAATATCGCCGGTAAAGAGCAAAGAGCGCTCCGCCCACGCGAGCCGGACAAACGACGAGCCGAGCATGTGGCCCGAAGGGATCAGCGCGAACGATAGTCCCGGCAGCAATTCCCGGGACTGGTGGAACGGCACGGCATGGAAGCGTCCCAGGCAGCGCGCAGCATCTTCTTCCGTATATAAAGGCAGTGCAGGATGGTGCCTGGAGAATCCGTGCCGATTGGCGAATTTCGCCTCTTCTTCTTGCAGGTGGCCGCTATCCGGCAGCAGCAAGCCGCAGAGCTCGCGGGTTGCCGACGAACTGTAGATCGGACCGCGAAACCCATCCTTGACCAGCAATGGAAGGTAGCCGCTATGATCGATGTGCGCATGCGTCAGCACCACCGCCTCCAGATCAGCCGGATCGACCGGCAAGGGCATCCAGTTGCGCTGGCGTAGCTGCTTGAATCCCTGGAACAACCCGCAATCGACGAGCACACGGCGACCTTCCCAGGTCAGCAGATATTTGGATCCCGTGACCGTACCCGTCGCCCCCAGGAACTGGAGCGTCAGCGACGTCATTTGGCATCCCGGGGGTGGTAATGACGACGCTTGTCGGCGTAAGGATTGCGGGATTTTTTCGCACCCTCTGGGGCGGGCGCGGCGGCATTGTCCGCCGCTTGTTTCTTGCCCTTGGCCGTCGACGTGGTCCCCATGCCCTTCTCTTCCGGATGCGAGTGCGGCTTGACCGGCGTGGCGGCATTCGTGCTGCTGTCACTCTCGGCCGCCGCGCCCGCCAACGCGGGCACACCCACGACGGCGGCACCGACGAGGCTCATCACCAGGGTCCATGCAATGCGTGATTTCATGACAGAACTCCTCTCAGCTGGACGGGTTTGACATCAGGAACTTGCAAGTTGCAAGGATCATTCTGCGCCCGGCAAGCTGCCACCGGCATGACAAAATCATGACATTGCTGTCAGCGTTGCGCCGGCTCCACGGCCTGCCATGCGCTTCGATCCCGCGCCGCTGCGGGAAGGCGGCCTCAGAACAAAAGCCTCAGGCCCGCACGCACAGCCGTGCCGCTCTCCGTCTCGGTCTGGTTCACATGCGTCTGGTGACTGACCTCAAGGTAAGGTGCGAACGAGCGCTTGATCTCATAGCGGAAATTCACACCAAGCTCCGAGGATGTCCGGCCTGACTTGATGCCTTCCCCCGGCAAGGACTGGAAAGACCAATCGGCCGCCACAAAGGGACGAACCACAAAGCGATTCGTCATCAGCAAGTCATACTCGAAACGGGTACGGGCGAACCAGCGACCGTCGGTGCGGACGAAAGCCGCCGTATCCACATCAAATGCATACGGGGCCAGCCCGCGGAGGGCAATCACGCCATAGTCTTTACCGTCCGGCTTGAACTCATGCCGCACACCCGCCTGCACATCCCAGAACGAGGCGAGGTAACGGCTGTAGAGGGCCTGCACGTCCGCTTCGGTCGTGGCATTGCCGGTACGCGCTCCCTGCGTGCGCCACGCAAAACGGTTGTAATCGTGCCCGATCCAGCCGTCGGCGCGCCAGGTCTGCGAGTTTTGCGCATCGAAACGCCCCGCGTCGACCTCGATACGGGTCGTACTGAAGATCATGTTGTCATCGTGCGCATGAGCTGCCAACGGGAGTCCTGCGGCGACGGCAAGGGCCAGGGTTGCCCCCTTGCGGAGTAGCTGAATGGTTTTCATTTTTCTCTCGTTCACTGGACAACAATCGCCTGGATCATGCCGGCCGCTGCGTGGTAGAACAGATGACAATGGAAGACCCACGGCCCCGGCTCGTCGAAGGTCGTATGCACGACAACGGTCTCGCCGGGCTGGACGATGACGGTGTGTTTCAGCGGGCTGGTCGCTCCCTGCCCGTTCTGCAGCTCGAAGAATGCACCGTGCATATGCATCGGGTGCGCCATCATCGTGTCGTTGGTCAGCTTCACCGCCAGGCGCTCGCCAACCTTGGCCTCGAACAGCTTGGCCTCCGACAGCTTCTTGCCATTGATGGTCCAGATATAGCGGTTCATCTCGCCCGTCAGCCGCATCGTGATCGTGCGCGTTGGCGTCGCGTGATGGCGGTTCGGGGACAGCGCCTCGAGGTCCTTGTAGGCGAGCTTGTCACGCACGCGATCTTCATCGAGATCCTCGTCGGCCGCAGCGCCAACGTCATGCCCGGCGTGCGGGTCGGCCGCAGCACCATGACCTGCGTGGGGGTCGGCGGCGGCCTTGTGTCCCGCATGCGGGTCAGCGGCAGCCCCATGGCCGGCGTGGGGATCGTCAGCCGCATCCGCCGGCCCGCTCCCATGCGCATGCGCACTGCCGAGATCAGCAATTTTCAGCACCGGGCGCTCCCCCAGCGGCGGGATCACGCCCTCCATGCCGGCCTCGGGTGCCAGCGTGCCGCGCGCAAAACCAATCCGGCCTGCGGTCGCCGCAAACAGCGTATAAGCCTTGCGCTCGGTCGGTTGCACAACCACGTCATAGGTCTCGCCATTGCCCATGCGGAGTTCGCGCACTTTCACCGGACGTACATTCTGGCCATCCGCCGCAACGACCGTCATCTCGAGGCCGGGGATCGACACATCGAAGAAGTTCATCGATGCGCCGTTGATCAGCCGCAGACGGATGCGCTCACCCGGTTTGAACAAGGCCGTCCAGTTGTCATCGATACGCTGGCCGTGGGCCAGGAATTGCCACTCCGGGCCGCCATCCGTGATATCCGTGGGGTCCATCCGCATCTTGGCCCAGGCCATGCGCTCTTCCCAGATCGCCGAGCGCTCCTGCGGGGACTTGGCGGCACGCAGGCTGGCGAACAAATCAGGCACCGTCAAGCGACGGAAGTTGTAATAACCATCGACCTTCTTGAGATTGGCCAGCACCTGCTCCGGCCGGGTGTCATTCCAGTCCGACAGCAACACCACATAGTCGCGGTCATGACCGACCGGGTCCTTGCCTTCCGGCTCGATGATCAACGGTGCGTAGAAGCCTGCCGGTTCCTGCAAGATGGCATGGCTGTGGTACCAGTAGGTGCCGCTCTGGCGCAGCTTGAATTCGTACTCGAAGCGCTCGTTGGCGCGTATGCCGGGGAAAGTCACGCCCGGCACCCCATCCATCTTGTTCGGCACCAGGAGGCCATGCCAATGGACGGCCGTTATCTCGTCCAGCTTGTTGCTGACGGCGATCTTGACCGTTTCTCCCTCGCGCAACTTCAGCAGCGGTCCCGGAATCGATCCATTGATCGTCACGGCCTGCGCCGGCGTACCCGTGAAGTTGACCGGTGTGCGGGCAATTGCCAGCTCATACCGGTTGCGTGCCGCAATCGTATCAAGCGGCGTGGCCAGCACATGACGCTTGACTGCTGCGCTGGCGCTAAGCGGCCAGGCCAGCATCGCCGCGCCGGCGGCGGCACCCTGCAAGAAGCGCCGGCGGCTCAGGGCACCGGCAGCGAAGGAGGTGGGGGAAGGATGCTTCATATTCTTTCTCGACAGAGTGATGCCGGCACGAGGGGGAGACACTCGGCCGGCACCGCGGGCAGCACTGCCCGCGCCGCCCGGGATGGGCTTGGCCTTACTGAACCTTCTCGATGGTGCGCAACACGTAGCCGCCGTCCGCCTTGTCCGGGATGAAGCGCACCTTGTCGCCGGGCTGGAATCCCTCCAGCTGGTTCGGGGACTTCAGGCGGAAATTCATCGTCATGGCGGCCATGCTGTACTTCTTGATCTCTTCATGCTTGATCGAGACCTTGTTGTTCTCCAGGTCGATCTTGCGAATCTCGCCCGAGACCTTCGTGTTCTCGAACTCATTGGCAGCGCCATGGCCTTGATGGTCCTGGTGCTCATGGTGTTCGTGATGCTCGTCGTGCTTGTGCTCTTGTGCGAAGGCCGGCAGGCCTGCGAGCGCGGTGGCGGCCAACAGGCTGGCTGCGAGAGTGCCCAGTTTTTTCATCGTCATCTCCAGTCGTTATTCATCTTCAAGGCGATCCGGGCGGCCTGCGGGATGCTGGCCGTCCGAGTCGAGGCAAGTATCGTGGCCATCCCCCGACAGCTTCCTGACCGGCACATTACAAAAATGTCAGCTTTCTTCCGGCCTCGGGCAGAATGGGCACACTGGCAACCATTCCAGCGTGGAGCATCCCGTGAAGATCCTGATTGTCGAAGACGAAGCCAAGACCGGCGACTACCTGCGCCAGGGACTGCGGGAGGCCGGGTTTGCGGTCGAGCTGGCGTCCAATGGCATCGATGGGCTGCATCTGGCCCTCGAAGGCGACCACGATCTGGCGATCTTTGACGTCATGCTGCCCGGGATGGATGGCTGGCAGCTACTGGACACCGTCCGGCGGGCCGGCAAGACCTTCCCCGTGCTGTTCCTGACCGCCCGCGATCAGGTGCACGACCGCATCAAGGGGCTGGAACTGGGTGCCGATGATTACCTGGTCAAACCCTTCTCCTTCGCCGAACTGCTGGCCCGGGTCCGGACCGTGTTGCGGCGCGGACGTCCGGCCCAGGAAGCCAGCACCCTGCAGTTCGCCGACCTCGAGCTGGACCTCATCAAGCGCCGGGTCACGCGCGCCGGCCAGCGCATCGACCTGACCGCCAAGGAATTTGGCCTGCTGGAGCTGCTGCTCAGGCGCCAGGGCGAGGTCTTGCCACGGACCCTGATTGCCTCCCAGGTCTGGGACGTGAACTTCGACAGCGACACCAACGTCATCGAAGTGGCGGTGCGCCGGCTGCGCGCCAAAGTCGACGATGGCCATGACCGCAAGCTGATCCATACCGTGCGCGGCATGGGCTACGTCATCGAATGACGAGGGCACGATGAACCTGACCCGGCTCTCCCTGACCACCCGACTGACGGCCTTCTATGCGCTGGTGTCCACCGTCGTGTTGCTGGGCATGGGCTTGCTGGTCACGGTCCTGGTCGAAGACCATTTCGTGGAAATCGACCAGCGCTTCCTGGCAGACAAGGTCGAGCTGGTGGCCGACCTGAGCAGTCACGCAGTGTCCGACGAAGACCTGCGCGTGCGCCTGACTGAAGCGCTGGACCACCATGCCGACCTGCGCATGCTGGTGCGCGACAAGCAGGGCACGCTGCTCTTTGCGATGCCCGACCAGCGTTCCACCGAAGGGCTGGACAACGCACGGGCGATGAAGGCCGGCTTCGTCACCCAAGGCGATCGCGCCTTCCGGACACGATCGATCGAAGTGACGCGCAATTATCTGCCTCACAGTCCCCTGCAAATTACGGCTGCCGTCGATGCCGCGCGCCATGCCGGATTCATGAGTGGCTTTCGCCGCACATTGTCGTGGTATGGGGCGCTGGTCGCCGTGCTCAGCGGGCTCTTGGGTTGGTGGGCCGCACGTCGTGGCCTGGCACCGCTGGCCATGATGCGAGACCGGGCACTGTCAGTAACAGCGAACAAGCTTGACCACCGGATGCCGGTCGATGCCGTACCCGTCGAAATGGCTGCACTGGCGCAATCGCTGAACCAGATGCTCGAACGGCTTGAGCAGGACTTTCATCGGCTGTCGGAATTTTCAACCGACATTGCGCATGAGCTGCGCACCCCGATCAGCAACCTCCTGACCCAGACCCAGGTGGCCCTCGCCCAAGAGCGCAATGCTGCCGAGTACCGCGACATCCTGGCCTCGAATGCCGAAGAATTTCAGCGACTGGCGCGCACGGTCTCGGACATGCTCTTCCTCGCCAAAGCGGAAAACACCCGCTCGCTGCCCAACCCAGAACTCATCCAGCTCGCCGATGAAGTGGGCTCGCTGCTGGAATTCTACGAAGCGCTGGCCGACGAAAAGCACATCACCTTCCGGCTCGAGGGAGATGCGTCCCTGACCGCCGACCGCCTGATGCTGCGCCGCGCTGTCAGCAACCTGCTGTCGAATGCGCTTCGGCATGCCGATGCCCGTAGCATCGTCACTGTCCGTATCGGATCCTCGCCCGACAAGGTGAGCATCGCCGTATCGAACCAGGGACCAACCATCGATCCGGCCGTGGTGCCCCGATTGTTCGATCGTTTTTTCCGCGGGGACCGCTCGCGTCAGCAAGTCGATGCGGAGGGAGCCGGCCTCGGCCTGCCCATCGTCGCGGCCATCCTTCGTGCGCACGGCGGCACGGCTAGCGTGCGCTCGGCCGACCACGTGACCGAGGTGAGCTTGTCCTTCCCCACGCAAACCTGACCGGAAGGAGACCAGCCATGCGCCGATGCCTGCTTGCCTTCCACCCCGGTGTAATCGCCGGCTCACCACATGACGTACCGCACCCGTCTGATCGTGGCCGATTTGTCGGCGCATCGGTCGGGGGCTTCTTCACTGTCGTTCATCCACCGAAGGAGGCTTTATGTTCTACAGAAAAGTGATCCCGGCACTGCTGGTGTCCATCGCCGCCACCCTGTCGTTGCCGGCTGCTGCCCAGCAGAGCACGCCCGAAGACCACAGCGCCCACCACCCGGAAGGCGGCAAGACCAAGCCAGCGCCCTCCCCGGCCAAGCGCGGCAACAAAGGCATGGGCGGCGGCATGGGGGGCATGGAGGGTTGCCCCATGCATGACGACATGATGGGCTCGAAAAGCCCCGACGAACGGCACGCCATGATGGAGCAGCGCATCAAGTCGATGACGCCGGAGATGCGCAAGAAGCGCTTGGCCATGATGGAAAAGCACATGCAGATGATGCAGGACCAGATGCAAATGATGCGCGACCACCTGGACGACCCGGTCACGCCGGGTAGCGGCAATGCCGGTCACGATCATCAGAAGTAAGCCTGGTATTCCAAACTCATCATTTCAAGGAATCCTGATCATGAAACCGCTGCACACAGGTATTGCACTGGGCACCACCGTCGGCGTTTTTTATGGCCTCTGCACCGCGGTGTGGTTGCTGGCGCCGGCGCCCTTCCTCGCGTTCATGAACAATTTGTTCCACGGCATGGACTTCACCCCCCTGATGCAACCGCGAGCGTTTGCGTGGTCAGGATTCCTTTCATCGCTCGTCGTACTGAGTAGCTGGACATTCTTCGCCGGTGTGTTTTTTGCGTGGCTTTCCAACCGGCTTTCCGATCCATCAGATCCGCGTTGAGGAGAAATCATGCAGCACGATCATGCAGGGCACGACCATCAACCCAGAGATACCTGGGGACTGCGCTACACGCTGGGTGTGGCGGCCGCATTGGGCATCCTCGCCTTTTTCCTGTTGACCGAGCATCGCGCCCACCTGTTCGGTTTACTGCCGTATCTGTTTCTGTTTGCCTGTCCGTTCATGCACCTGTTCATGCACGGCGGCCACGGTGGACATGGCGGTCACGGAGGCCATGGCGCCCGTGACGATGATGATGACGGCAACAGCCGTTCCCGTCATCGCCCTGCCGCCTCCGGGCCCGTTGACAACCCAAGGACAGGAGATTGGTCATGACGCACGGAGAATCGGCATACGGACTGTGGTCGCTGGTGATATTGAACTCACTGGTCTTCATCATCTTTGCATTCAGCTTCACCAAGCCGCAAACCTCTCGCGACTGGCGTTCGTTCGGCGCTTTTTCAGCCTTCATCGTGGCGCTGTTCGTGGAGATGTACGGCTTCCCGCTGACGATCTACCTGTTGTTGCCCTGGCTTTCCACGCATTTCCCGGGCATTGATTTTCTGTCGCACGATGCCGGCCACCTGCTGGAGATGATGTTTGGCTGGAAGCTGAATCCGCACTTCGGTCCCTTCCACATCGTCAGCAACATCCTGATCTTTGCCGGCTTCCTGATGCTGTCCTCGGCATGGAACGTGTTGTATCACGCGCAGCGAGCGCACCGCCTTGCCAGGACTGGCTTGTACGCCAGGATCCGGCATCCGCAATACGTGGCTTTCGTGATGATCATGTTCGGCTTCCTGTTGCAATGGCCGACCCTGATCACGCTGGCGATGTTCCCGGTGCTGGTCGTCGTGTATGCCCGCCTTGCCAGGGCTGAAGAAGCCGACATGCTGCGTGAGTTCGGCAATGACTACGTGACCTACCGACAGCAGGTACCGGCGTTCATCCCGCACTTCTCCAGACCGGATCCCCACGCGGCGCATACGCCGAAATGACCTTCCGAACCCATTGCTGCCATGGCTGAACATCACCACCACCATCACCAGGCCCACGGCGCGGGAGCCCATGCCGTCGCCGGCACCCTCGACAAGCCATACACCGATCCGGTATGCGGCATGAAAGTGGGCGCCAATCCGGAAAAGACGACCGTCTACGCGGGGCAGGACTACCACTTCTGCAGCCACAAGTGCCTCGACAAGTTCAAGGCGGATCCTGTGTCCTACCTGCGACCGAAGGCGGCGGCAGAAGTCGCAGAAGTGGCACCGGCGGGCACCATCTACACCTGTCCGATGCATCCGGAGATCCGGCAAGACCACCCCGGCAACTGCCCGATCTGCGGCATGACGCTCGAGCCTTTGCTGCCGGAACTGGAAGAGGACGACAATCCTGAGTTGCGTGACTTCAGGCACCGCTTCTGGTGGACCTTGCCGCTGACGGTCGTGGTGACGGTACTGGCCATGTTCGGCCACAAATTCCACTGGTTCGAAGCGCAAACGCAGACCTGGATCGAATTGATCCTCTCGCTGCCGATTGTCCTGTGGGCGGGCTGGCCGTTCTTCTCGCGTGGCTGGTCGTCGATCGTCAATCGCAGTCCCAACATGTGGACCCTGATCGGCCTGGGCACCGGGGCTGCCTTCACCTACAGTGTGGTCGCCACCGTCGCACCCGAGGTGTTTCCGGCATCCTTTGTCTCCATGGGACGCGTGGCGGTCTACTTTGAAGCGGCGGCCGTCATCATCTCGCTCACCCTGCTGGGCCAGGTGCTCGAGCTGAAGGCCCGGTCGCAGACCTCGGCCGCCATCAAATCCCTGCTCGGGCTCGCGCCCAAGACAGCCCGGCGCATTCGTGTCGATGGCACGGATGAAGACGTCCCGCTGACCCATGTCCATGTCGGGGACTTGCTGCGCATACGGCCTGGCGAGAAAGTCCCCGTCGATGGCGAAGTCACGGAGGGCAGCAGCGCCGTCGACGAATCCATGCTCACCGGTGAACCCTTACCCGTGACCAAGCGTGCGGGCGACAAGCTGATCGGCGCCACCCTCAACACCAACGGTGCGCTGGTGATGCGATCCGAGAAGGTGGGCTCATCCACCATGCTCGCGCAGATCGTCCAGATGGTCGCCCAGGCCCAGCGCTCCAAGGCACCGATGCAAAGAATGGCCGATTACGTGGCCGGCTACTTCGTCATGACGGTGGTCGGGATCGCGCTGGTGACGTTCTTCGTCTGGGGCTTCTTCGGCCCGCAGCCAAGCTGGGTTTACGCCCTCATCAACGCCGTGGCCGTCCTGATCATCGCCTGCCCCTGCGCGCTGGGGTTGGCCACACCGATGTCGATCATGGTCGCCACCGGGCGTGGCGCGACCCACGGCGTGCTCTTCCGTGATGCGGCCGCGATCGAAAAGCTGCGCCAGATCGACACCCTGATCATCGACAAAACCGGCACCCTGACCGAAGGTCGTCCTGCTTTTGACAGCGCAATCCCGGCCGACGGCTACAGCGCCGACGACGTGCTGAGGCTGGCCGCCAGCCTTGACCAGGGCAGCGAGCATCCGCTGGCCGATGCCATCGTGCGTGCCGCCCGCGAGCGCGGCCTGGCCCTCGACAAGCCGGAAGACTTCGAATCCAGCTCCGGCATCGGGGTGCGCGGCCGGGTCGGCGGCCGCCAGCTTGCGCTGGGCAATACCGCACTGATGGCGCAAATGGGCATCGCCGTCACGCCGCTGTTGGCGCAGGCCGAAGCGCTGCGCGCCCGCGGAGCCAGCGTGATGCACCTGGCCGTGGACGGGCAGCTGGCCGGGCTGCTGGCCGTTTCCGACCCGATCAAGGCCAGCACACCCGAGGCGCTCACCACCCTCAAGGCCGCAGGCCTGCGCATCGTGATGGCGACCGGCGACGGCCTCACCACCGCCACAGCGGTCGGCGAGCGCCTCGGCATCACCGAGGTCCATGGCGAAGTCAAGCCTGCCGACAAGCTGGTGCTGGTCGAACAGCTTCAAAGGCAGGGCCGCGTGGTGGCCATGGCCGGCGACGGGATCAACGACGCCCCGGCACTGGCCAAGGCCGACGTGGGCATTGCGATGGGCACCGGAACGGATGTCGCCATGAACAGTGCACAGGTCACCCTGGTCAAGGGCGACCTGCGGGGCATCGCCTTTGCGCGCACACTTTCCGACGAGACGGTGCGGAACATGAAGCAGAACCTGTTGTTCGCATTCCTGTACAACGCACTGGGGATCCCGATCGCGGCCGGCGTACTGTACCCGGTGACAGGCTGGCTGCTGTCGCCGTTGATCGCCGCACTTGCGATGAGCCTGAGTTCTGCTTCCGTGATCGGCAATGCGCTTCGTCTGGGACGCGAGCGGCAATGACCGGCCTGTGATAGGCTCAGACCGTCACCGGTTTGACTATCATGAGAATCCTCGTCGCCCACTTCGGCCGTTTCGTCGCCGCCTTCGTCATGCTCGCCATGCTGACCTCCAGCGTTGCGATGGCGGCGTACGTGTGCCCGACGGCAGCCGACCGTCCAAGCATGGGCGAGATGGAAGATTGCGCGGGCATGCCCGGCATGGACGAGCGGCAGCCCGTCCATTGCGCTGAATATCATTCAGGCGACAAGCAGGCGCTCGAACACAGCGCAACCACGCCTGCACTGGCGCTGCCGGCCGTGGTCTCCGTGCATCTGGTGCCTCCCGCTCGTCTGCCGGCCTGGCAGACGCTTGCCAGGCCTCCCTCAGCGAATGGCTTCCAGAGCCACGCCCCGCCCTTCTTGCGAACGCTGCGACTTCGCATTTGACTCCCGCCGTCGTTGACCTCGGACCGGCCTGCCGCCTCGGCAGTTGCCGGTAGCTCTGTTCAACCCCGGAGATTGTCATGCGCAATTCCCTCAAGGGCCACCGTCGGTGCTGGCCCCTCTTGCTCACCTTGCTGGCCCTGTTGCCCGGCATGCGCGCCACGGCTGAAACGCCAGCGCTCACGCTCGACACAGCCGTCAGGCAGGCTTTGCAACGCTCGACGGGCCACAGGGCGGCCGAAAGTGTGGCGCAGGCCAGCCGCGAATCCGCGGTGCAAGCGACGCAACTGCCCGACCCAATGCTCAAGCTCGGCATCGACAACCTGCCCGTCGAAGGCGCCGATCGCTGGAGCCTGACCCGCGACTTCATGACCATGCGCCGCATTGGCATCGAGCAGCAATGGGTGTCCGCCACAAAACGTGCGGCGCGCGCCGATCGTGCCGACCAGATGACCGCCCTGCAGGAAGCCGAAGCACTGATGCACGCCGCCGAGATTCGCGAGCAAACCGCACGGTCGTGGATCCAGATGCGACACGCGCAACGCTTGCTTGCCTACGCGATGCAACTGGCACAGCACACGGCCGATGACCTGGCGGCGGTCCAGGCATCGCATCGTGGCGGCAAGGCCAGCGCCACCGATGTCACGCAGGCGCAATGGGCGCTGACCCGGGCGCAGGATGGCGTGGCGCGCGCGCGGCAAGACCGTTCGCTCGCGCGTATCGCATTGCAGCGCTGGGTGCAGTCGGACGTGGAGGCCGTCGATGACCACCTGCCAGCCCTGGCGATGCCGATGCACCTGGACGCAGCGGGCCTCGAACAACATCATCCCACCCTCATCAAGGCGCGCCGTGCGCAGACGCTGGCCGAGGCCGAAGTGACGGTCGCGGCCACCGAGCGGCGCCCCGACTGGAGCGTCGAACTCGCCTTCAGCCAGCGCGGCAATCCCTATGCAAACATGGTGTCATTCGGCGTGACCATCCCGCTGACGGTCAACCCCGCGCAGCGACAGGATCGGGCCATCGCCGAAAAGGCCGCCCAGGCCACGGCAGCACAGCTGCAAGCCGAAGAGGCGCGCCGCACGCTGTTGGCCGACATCGACAGCTTGCAGGCAACGCTGGCCAGCCAGACCGAACGCGCCGCCTGGCTGGCGCAGAACGCATTGCCGGCGGCGCAGCAGGCCATCGACCTCAGCATCGCCGCCTACCGTGCCGGTACCGGCAACCTGTCGGCCATCTTCTCTGCCCGGCGCATGCTGGTCGAGCAACAGATACAAATTGCCGAGCTCGAGCGCGACGCTGCGCTCGCCTGGGCGCAGCTGGCCTTCCCGCTCAACCTGGCTGACGCCCCCCTGAAAGATCACCAACCATGACTTCCTCCACGCTCATCAAGGCGACGACACTGCTCGCTCTCGGCGCATTGATCGCTGCGGCCGGCTACTACGCTGGCAGCCGCCATGTGCCCGCTGCGACGCCGGCCGCCGCCACCCGGCCCGAGGCCGGCGACAAGATCGATCCCAAAACCGGCCGCAAGGTGCTGTACTGGCAGGACCCGATGGTGCCCGGGCAAAAATTCGACAAACCCGGCAAAAGCCCGTTCATGGACATGGCGCTGGTACCGGTCTACGCCGACGAGGCCGCGGCCGACGGCGGCGTCACCATCACACCGACGATGCAGCAAAACCTCGGCATCCGGTATGCGACCGTGCGCCGGGCGTCGATCGACAACACGGTGGCCGTGGTCGGCAGCACACAGCTCGACGAAAGCCTGGCCGAAGTCGTCCAGAGCCGCGTCACCGGGTATATCGAGCGACTGCATGCGCGCACGCCAATGCAGCGCTTGCAGCGCGGGGCACCGGTGGCGACGCTGTTCGTGCCGGAATGGCTGGCCCCGCAGGAGGAATACCTGACCCTCCGACGCGCCGGCCACACCGAACTGGCGGACGCAGCACGCCAGCGCATGCGCGCGCTGTCGATACCCGAGGGGCTGATTGCCCAGCTCGACAAGAGCGGACAAGTACAGCGCCAGCTGACACTGACCGCACCGTCCAGCGGCGTGGTCACCGAGTTGTCGGTACGCGAAGGCGCGATGGTGTCGCCGGGCATGACGATTGCCAAGATTGCCGGGCTGGGCAAGCTCTGGCTGATGGCCGAAGTGCCCGAGACACTGGTGCCACTGGTGCAGCCGGGCATGAAGGCAAGCGCCCAGTTTGCCGGCCGACCTGAGCGTCGCTATGCCGGCGTGGTGCGGGACATCCTGCCGCAGGTGAGCACAGCAACGCGAACCGTACAGGCCCGCCTCGAGATTGACAACCGCGACGGCAGCCTGACGCCGGGACTGCTGATGCAGGTGCAGCTGGCCGCTCCGGCCCCCACGTCGCGCTTGTTGGTGCCGACCGAGTCCGTGATCCAGAGCGGCCATCGTTCGGTGGTGCTTGTCGTTGGCGAGAACAACCGAGTTCAGCCTGTTCAGGTGATGACAGGCCGCGAGCATGGTGACGACATTGAAGTGCTGGAAGGGCTATCCGAAGGGGACAAGATCATCGCGTCGGGACAGTTCCTGATCGATTCCGAGGCCAACCTGAAATCGGCGCTGTCCAGACTGCCCGGCGCGCCGACGGGCAGCGCGCTGCCGCCCCCCTCCACGACTGGCCCCGCACCTGCCCCCACCAACGATCACGCCGCACATGGCAATCCTGCTGCTCAGGAGGCACGGCCAAGCCGTAGCGCCACGCCGCAAGCAGCGGACGCCCAACGCCACCGGGCGACCGGCAAGATCGAACAGGTCACTCCGGAGGCGCTGACCTTGTCGCACGGACCGGTACCCGAACTGAAATGGGGCGCGATGACCATGGACTTTAGCAAACCCCGCCCCGACGCGTTCAGGCAATTCAAGCGCGGCGACCAGGTCCGCTTTACCTTCCGTGAGACCGATGACGGCTACCTGCTCGAGAGCGTCGAGCCCGCCAGCGGGAGCCAGCGATGATTGCCGCGGTCATCCGTGCGTCGATCGCGAACCGGCTACTGGTGCTGGTGGCATCAATCGGGATCGCACTCTGGGGCTGGTGGTCCCTGTCGCACACGCCCATGGATGCCTTGCCTGACTTGTCGGACACGCAGGTCATCATCCGCGCGCAATATCCGGGCAAGGCGCCGCAGCTGGTTGAAGACCAGGTCACTTATCCGCTGACGACGGCGCTGCTGTCCGTTCCGGGTGCGCGGACCGTGCGCGGCTATTCCTTCTTTGGTGACGCGTTCGTTTACGTGCTGTTTGATGACGCGACCGACCTCTACTGGGCCCGTTCGCGGGTACTGGAATACCTGAGCCAGGTACAGAGCCGGCTGCCCCAGGGCGTGCGGGCCGAGCTGGGCCCCGACGGCACTGGCGTGGGCTGGATTTTCGAGTACGCGCTCGTCGATCGCAGCGGCCAGCACGACCTCGGCCAGTTGCGCGCGCTGAATGACTGGTTCCTGCGCTTTGAGCTCAAGTCCGCACCCAATGTGGCCGAAGTCGCCAGCCTTGGCGGGATGGTCAGGCAGTACCAGGTGGTGGTGGACCCGGATCGCCTGCGCGCCTACGGCCTTACCCACGACAAGGTGCGCGAAGCGCTCGCCAAGTCCAATGAAGCCACCGGCGGTGCGGTGGTGGAAATGGCCGAGACCGAGTACATGGTGCGCTCACAAGCCTACCTGCGCACGCTGGACGATTTTCGCAACACGGTATTGAACGCCAACGAGGCTGGCACCCCGGTGCTGCTGCGCGATGTGGCGTCGGTACGCATCGGTCCGGAAATGCGGCGCGGGATTGCGGAGCTCAATGGCGAAGGCGAAGTCGCCGGCGGCGTTGTCGTCATGCGCAGCGGGAAAAACGCCCTCGACACCATCGCCGGCATTCAGACCAGGCTCGCGAGCCTGCGGGCGTCGCTGCCGAAGGGCGTCGAAGTCGTGCCCGTCTATGACCGATCGCACCTCATCCGCTCGGCCGTGGCCAACCTGCGCGACAAACTGATCGAAGAATTCATCGTCGTCGCACTCGTCTGCGTGCTCTTCCTGTTCCACCTGCGCAGCGCGCTCGTGGCCATCGTCTCACTGCCGCTGGGCGTGCTGGCCGCCTTCATCGTGATGCTTTACCAGGGCGTGAATGCAAACATCATGTCGCTGGGCGGGATTGCGATTGCGATCGGCGCGATGGTCGATGCCGCCATCGTGATGGTCGAGAATGCGCACAAGCACATCGAGCGGCATGAGCATCAGCACCCGGGCCAATCGCTGACCGTCACGGCGCGCTGGCAACTGATGACGGAGGCGGCCATCGAAGTCGGGCCTGCGCTGTTTTTCTCGCTGCTGATCGTCACGCTGTCCTTCCTGCCGGTGTTCGCGTTACAGGCGCAGGAAGGCAAGCTGTTTTCACCGCTGGCCTTCACGAAGACCTATACGCTGGGCGCGGCTGCCGGGCTGGCCGTCACGCTGGTGCCGGTATTGATGGGCTACCTGATCCGCGGGCGCATTCCGCATGAAGACACCAACCCCTTGAACCGCGTGCTGGTTCGCCTGTACCGGCCACTGCTGGAGGCCAGTGTCCGGCATCCTTGGACCACGATTGGCGTTGCCATCGTTGCGCTGTTGCTGACCGCCTGGCCGGTATCGCGCCTGGGTGGCGAGTTCCTGCCGCCGCTCAATGAAGGCGACCTGCTGTACATGCCGACCGCCTTGCCGGGCCTGTCGGCCGCCAAGGCCAGCGAGCTGCTGCAGCAGACCGACCGACTCATCAAGACCGTGCCGGAGGTGCAAACCGTCTTTGGCAAGGCCGGCCGTGCAGAAAGCGCGACCGATCCGGCGCCGCTGGAAATGTTCGAGACCACGATACAGTTCAAGCCGCGCGACCAATGGCGCAGTGGCATGACACCCGAAAAGCTGGTCGAAGAACTCGACCGGGTCGTGAAAATACCTGGCCTGACCAACGTGTGGGTGCCGCCGATCCGCAACCGCATCGACATGCTGTCGACCGGCATCAAGACGCCAGTCGGCGTGAAGGTATCGGGCGCCGACCTGCAGCAAATCGAGTCCATCACCACACAAATCGAAAACGCGGTACGTACGGTGCCCGGAGTGACCTCAGCGCTGGCCGAGCGCGTCAGTGGCGGGCGCTACATCGATGTTGCGATCGACCGTGCGCGAGCTGCCCGCTATGGGTTGTCGGTCGCCGACCTGCAGTCGGTGGTGGCATCGGCCATCGGGGGCGAGAACATTGGCGAGGTCATCGAAGGCCGCCAGCGCTTTCCAATCAACCTGCGCTATCCGCGCGACTACCGCGATTCGGTGCAAGCCTTGCGCGAACTGCCGGTGGTCACCGGCCGTGGCGCACAGGTGAGATTGCAGGACGTGGCCGAGCTCAGCGTCGTGTCCGGTCCGCCGATGATACGCAGCGAAAACGCGCGCCTGGCGGGCTGGGTGTACATCGACGTCCGGGGAACGGATTTGCGAACAGCGGTGCTGGCCATGCAAAAGGCCGTGTCGGCTTCCGTGAAACTGCCGCCCGGGGTTGCGATCAGCTGGTCTGGCCAGTTCGAGTACCTCGAGCGCGCCACCGCCCGCCTGAAAATGGTGGTGCCAATGACGCTGCTGGTGATCTTCGGCCTGTTGTATCTCGCCTTCCGCTCGGCCACCGATGCCCTGCTGCTGATGGCAACGGTCCCGTTTGCGCTGGTTGGCGGCCTGTGGTTCATCTGGATGCTGGGTCACGCCGTCTCGGTGGCCACTGTGGTCGGCTTCATCGCGCTGGCCGGGCTGGCGGCCGAGTTTGGCGTCGTGATGCTGGTTTACCTGCGCAATGCCTGGCACCGGCATCTGGACGCAGGCGAGGCGCCGACCGAAGCCGCCTTGCTGGCAGCCATTCGTGAAGGCGCCGTCGCGCGGGTGCGACCGAAAGCGATGACGGTCGCCACCATCCTGGCAGGCCTGTTGCCCATCATGTGGGGCGGCGGTGCCGGCTCCGAAGTCATGCAGCGGATAGCTGCCCCGATGGTGGGCGGCATGGTCACCGCGCCGTTGCTATCACTGTTCGTGATTCCTGCCGCGTGGCGCTTGCTTCAACAGCGTTCGCTGAAGCGTTCGACCACTGCAATTTGATCCCCCCTGAAAGAAAGGAAGCTTGACATGAAGACCTCCCATTTCCCAACCCTGGTGCTTGCGGCAATGACCGCCCTCACGCTCCATGCCCGGGCAGACAACCATCACGCCAACAGCCAGAGCCATGACACCATGGACCACGCGATGCACCAGACGAAGGACGGCAGTGCGATGGAACCCACCGTCACCCAGGGCGAGGTGCGCGCCATCAGCAAGGAAAAGCAGCGCATCACCTTGAAGCATGAAGCCATCAAGAACCTCAATATGGCAGGGATGACGATGGCCTTTGCGGTCAAGGATCCTGCGATGCTCGATCAGGTGAAGGTCGGCGACAAGGTGGCGTTCAAGGTCATCAAGGACAAGAGCAACCTGGTGATTGTCGAGATTCGAGCGAAGCAGTAACTCGCTTTGACGATTTCAGGTCATTAAAACTTGCACAGTCTGTTGCGGGCACGGTTGTCTCACGTGCCCGCTACGAGCGCCATCGTCATGCTTCAGAGCGTTTCAGCACGCGCCGGAGTCGTTGCATACCGATGAAGAGCATCTGAATGCGTTCCTGAGCGTTGAAAGGTACGCCATATCGACAAGCCTCTGACATGCCGAGCCCGCCCTTTCTTATCCACAGTTTCTGTGGATAATTGCTTTCGATGTCGGCCAAAGAGGGCATAAACCCTGGGCTCTATCGGCGCGATAAAAATGTATGCATGGGGATAAGCGAGCCGGTGATACGAGCACCCCAAAAACAGAAAAGACTGCCGAAGCAGTCTTTTTTCATGTCTCGGACAACTCAGGCCGCGACGGCCAGGTCCTTGTCTGCCTTCGCGTTCTTGGCCGGTTTCGCGGGGATCGGCGCCGGCGCGAAATGATCGACGAAGGCGATGCGCTGCTGATCGTTACCCTCGACCTGATAACCGCAACTTGAATTTTGTAATGTCGAAAGAGAAGCAGCGAACTTCCCTTCGACAATCTCTACTGACACCCACTGATCCCGTGGGCAGACCACCGTCGTCGCCCGCCTTCTGGATGTCGGAGAGACCCATGAAATACCTGTTGGCGCTGTTACTTTCACTTCCGCTGCTACTGCAAGCCACGGACGGCAAGGCTCAAGGGCAGGAAAGATTCCCCAAGCTCGAATGGATTCAGGGACCGCGCGTCGTCGCCATTGGCGACAAAGCGACCTTCGACATTCCGGATCAGTATGTGTTTCTTGACGAGGCCAACACCCGCCTCTTTCTCAAGGCCATGGGTAATCCACCCACGCCCGGCAGATACGTCTTCGCCCCCAAGAATTTTTCCTGGTTTGCGACCCTCTTTTTCTATGACGGCGGCTATGTCATCGACGATGACATCCCCGATCCGGAATCCCTGCTCAAAGACATGAAATCCATCGAAGCTGTCGCCAATGAGGCGCGACATCGCCTCGGCGGCGAGCCTCTGTACATCGACCGCTGGTTCGTGCCTGCAAACTATGATGCCAAGGCCCGAATCCTCGAGTGGGGCCTCTGGCTGCGCAATCAGGACAACGAAGTCATCGTCAACTACAACCTGCGTCTGCTGGGCCGACGTGGCTTCATGAACGTGACCCTGATAGGGCCACCGATGAACATCGAATCCGGCGTGCGTGAGTTCAGGCAGAGCCTCACACACCTGCGCTTCAAACGCGGCGAAACCTATGCAGACTTCAAGCAGGGAGACAAAGTTGCCGGCTACGGACTGGCCGGACTGGTGATGGGCGGCGCTGCGGCGGGTAAAAAATAAAAAGGACCCACGGCATCTTCATGACCTCGATCGTGACACCGCCCGGCATGACCGAATAGGGCAAGGCGCCCCAGAAAACCCTTTCAGCCCAATACGGATCCGGCACGGGGATCGCCAGCTTGAGCACCCACGCCTGGTCTGCCTCCCGGACGATCTGGCCGGCGTACTTGTCGAGTTGGGTATTGTGCTGCCGCAGCCGCTTTTCTGGCTGGAGGACGGTAACGCCGATCTTGTAGAGATCGGGATCGGAGGGATGAACCAGGACGTATAAATAAGCTTGTTTCATGGGTCCCTGCTTTTTTGCCAGAATCGCCTTGTTACGAACCGACATTACTGTTCGGAAGGACGCCGTCTCTGGCTGCGCAGGGTATTGAAGTCGTCAACCAGCGCTTCCGCCTCCTCGCCGGCCGACTGTAACAGCGCATCGAGCTTGTCGACAGCTACCATCAGGGCCGCCCGATCGTCTTCGGTGACTTTGTTGCGGCTGGGAATGTAGTAGCCGCTCGTCTCGCCATGGCGTGTGATCACCAGCGGTTCGCCTACCTCAAGCAGGTAGTGCGGCAGTTGGCTGCGGAATTCGCGGATGCCCACTTTGATGGGTTCCATAATTTGCCTCCGATTATCGCCCCCACGGCAAGCCTTCATAAAAGCTGGTGACGATCGCATAGGATGTTTCGAAGTCAGGCAGATCCGGGCCAATGAGCGCTTCCAATGATTCAAAGTAGCCCTCCTTCGACATGCGCTCAACAGCAGGATCGCGCATCCCACCCCGATGAATGCGTACTTCCCGCTCGTCGCCGGCCTCGAACAATTTCTGCAGGATACTTGCCTTGTCATCCGCTGTGAAAGTTGCACCACTTATCAAAAGACACAAATCGTAAATATCCTGAAAACGCTTGCGCTTGCGTAGCGGTTGCTGCAGCACCGAGCGTAGCTTCTCGGCGATCAAATCGTGGAAGGCATACATGACCAATTCTCCGCCCTCGATACTCTGGTGCTCCAGCTCGGTCGCCCACTCATTGAAGCTGTAATCGATACGAACCGTATTGGCCGCTTGCTTTGCGCTTAGCCGGGCGATCTGTCGGGTGTCCGATTTGAGGGCGTAACCCACTTTGATCTGGAGCGTTGGAAAGCTTGCATCCGGTCGATTGGCGGGATCGATTTCCTGCGACTGAACCCGTAGTGACAAGCCGTATTCGTTATCCGCAGACACCTCAACCAATGCCTGGTCGAGCGCCGCGACAAAGCTTGGGACTTCGACATCTTGCAGCTTGCGACGGGTCGAGAAATCAATGTCTTTCGTGAACCGGGGGCTCTGGTAGCGAATCGCCAGCAACACGCCGCCTTTCATCACCATCAACGGTGCCAGTTCCCGAGAATTGGCCACCGCACGCAGAATCAGATGCATCGCCTGGCGCAAGCGCTGGCGGCCAGGGTCCGGCTCTGCCACAACCCAGCCGGGGAGATCAATGGCAATCATTGCGCAGGTAACACGGTGTTGATCGACAAGCACCAGCGTTCAGAAAACTCCGGGCTGTAATCGGCGGATGCATCCAATTTGCGCGATCCGCCGCGTGCTGCATGCGCCACCCATGCATCGATACGGACGTCACGCAGGCCACACAGCGTCTCCAGGATATACCCGGCTCTTACCTTGTCGATCGCCGTTCCATGCTGATCGATTTCATCGGCAATCAGCCTGAAATACGTCGGCGCATGTTCTTTATAGACTTGAAGTACATGGCTCAAGCCACCGCACAACTGAGGCTCGCGCAACATATCCAGAAACGTGCGCCCCAGCGTCGCCACGCGCAAATGCTGATCCTTGAAAGATCGGTACGCCCCCGCGTGCAGACTCGCGAAACGATGTACCGTGCGACCCAACAACTTATCGAATGCAATGCGACCCAAGCTTGGCAGCTCCGCCGCGACATAGGCGTCATACGACTCTCCAAGCTCTTTCTGCATGCGTTCCGCCGCTGACACTTTCCATGGCCCGGGCGCCGGCGTGGACAGATACAGAATTTCCGGCAGCCGATCTGTCAGGCCGTGAAATTCCATTGCGCTCAGATGCGAGACGTAACAGAAAGGATCCAGCTCGCAGGCCAGCACACGTGGGTCAGAAACGTTCGCCCCCAGCAGCACATAGGCAGATTTTTTGGAGAGGCCAGGGACAGGCTTCAATACCCCAGTGTCGACCAGTCGGGATTCATAGCGCTCAAACGCAGCCCGATCCAGAACCGATCGGTGCGGACGGAGCGCTTGCCCGTTAAAAGTGTTGGCGCGATACAACTCCCAGATCAGCGCCGAGAGTTGGAACCGGGAAATGACCGGCCCGCCATGCTCACCGAGGAGGCGGACAATCGCTGCTTGCACTGAAATGGCGGGTTTTATCATCTGGTACCTTCGTCCTAAGGACGAAGGTACCAGATATATACACCTATTGTCAAGCTTACACAATACCTAGCCCAGGGGAACTGCATCGATCATGCCGGTCATGAACGCTCGCCAACACGCTGCTGTCGTCGCCCGAGCCGAAGATGCCCTGAAGCGCATCTTGCAGATCGGCGGCCGGTTGATTTTTACCGCCGGCTTATTCCGCATTTTTTGACAAGATTTCTTGCAAGGCACTCAGACGCTGTTGATCGCTGCGACAACGCGCATAGTTTTCGCTCAATGTCGCGGCAAGATCATGAGCGGCGACGGCGGCTGCATCAGCGCCGCTGGGACCTCCAGCTTCGGGCAACGGACTACCGGTGGCGGCGGCATCGTGGAGCACGCGGAAAGGGCCAGGCAGCACAGGCAAATCAGACGGTACATAGGTCGGCACCTCCTTGATGATGTCGCGATAGACCACCCGCTCGTGGGCGGTTTGTTTGTCGTAGTGGGCCATGGTTTGCGCTACCGCTTTCTGTTGTGCTGCAGCTTGCGCGCGCGCCGCATCCTCGGCCTGACGCACCTCGCGGTCCCAGCGCGCCTGCACCTCGGCCCTGCCCGCCTCGCGCCCTTTCGCATACAGCGCCCATTCGCCCCACGCAAAGCCGACTGCAACCAGCATCCCTAACGCGAAGCGCCACCCAAGCGCGCTCATGCGATCCCCACGGTGTAGCCGCCACCGGCGCGATATGTCAGTAGCTGTCGTCGGGGCTTGCCGTCACACAGGCCGATGTGCACCCAACGCTCGCACTCGACAATCAACTGATCGATGCCCAGTTCATCGATGAGCGGTCCAATGCGCCGTGCGAGCTCTCGCGGTGCGACGCCGGGCTGCGTGACATCGGCCGCCAAGCCGCGAAGGTGCGCGCTGGTGGCCGCGCCGCCGACCAGGCGATTCAAGGCTGCGCAGCGGTAGCCGCTGCTAACGATCAAAGGATCACCGCCGAGCGCTGCACGCACGCGCTCAAGCGAGTTCGCTAGCCGCTGAAGGTTTGGTAGCAGTTCTTGGGGTGGCGCGTTGTCGATACCCTGGCGACGAGCAGTATCGGACGCGCACAATTCATCGAGCGTGAAGTGTTCGCTGAGCTTCATGGCTTGCCGGCCTCCGGGTGCCGACGTAGCCACGCCCGTCCGCGCGCATAGCCCCATAGCGCCAGGCACGCCAGCGCCACATTGGCCAGCGTCTGCGATTCGGTGCCCACAAAGCCGAGGAAGCTCGGCTTCAGGATGTTCAGCGCCGAGAACATCCCCAATGCCGATAAAGATGCCGTACCGACCACGCCACAAGGCACACGTGGGTTCAGCACGGCCCACAGGCAGACTGCCAGCACCGTGAAGTTCGCCCACAGGTTGATCACCCAGATCATTTCTCCTCCCCTCCCAGAAAACGCTCGCTCAATTTGGACAGCAGCCCTGCATCGAGCTCGCGGAACACTTCGCGCACGATGGCCAGCGCGAAAAGCCCAACCAGAAATTGCAGCGCGCTGTGCACTGCCGCGCCCTGCAAGTCGAACCAGGCGACCAGCCCGGGCGCTAGGTAAGACGCGCAGGTCGTTCCGATGCCGACGCTGATGAGCCGATGCAGTAGCGGCATGCCCGCCCCAACGAAATTCATCGACACGGCCGCCCCCATCAGCCCGGGCAACAGCGGATGCAGCCACTGCCAGAGCTGGCTCATGTCACCCAATCAGGTAGAGGTTGAGGCCGTCGCATTCAACGAGCTTGCGCTGCCCATCGGCCAGCGTGACGCTGGCGCCTGAGGAAGCGGACGCTGTTTTGAGCTGGATACCAAAGCCGCCACTGGTACTGGCGGCGACAATCCAGTGGCGGGCGACGGCCGGCACACTGACATTGCGTCGCGCGGTGAGTGAGCCGCTGAATTCCAGGCTGTGGCACAGCGCCTGCGGCAGCGTAAGTACGAGGTCGGCATCATTCAGGGGCATCACCGCCCTGCCGTAGCACAGGCGCTGCAGCAGCAGCGGGCTGCGGTGATCTTCGTAGTTGATGACTGATGAGGGTCCGGTCTGTACCCGATACAGCGGCACCCGGTCAGCGGAGAAGCCGCTGGTGTTCGATGTGACTGCGCCATTGATGCCGACCTCGAGGTAATGGTTCTGGTTCGCTGCCAGTGTCAACGTGCCGTTCGCGATCACGACTGGCGCGCCATTCACGTAGATGCGCCCACCCAGATAGCCCCACACCAGCCCGAGGCTCGCCACTGCATTGCGCCCGTAGAGCATCGCAGGCGTCGACGCATCGAACAGCGCGTTGGCCAGCACTTCCTTCTGTGCCTGGCTTTGCAGGATTTGCGGGATCGAGGTGCTTGAATCTGCCATCGGGAATCCTCAAATGAAGGTCGTAGTAAAGCTCCGTACCAGCGCGTCGCTGCGGCCGATCGTGGCCGACAGCTGGTACAAACGCACCATCAGCCCGGTTTGCAGCGTGCCGAAGTCGGCCACCTGCTGTGCTGCGCTGTAGGTGATCGCGGGCGTGGCGCTGGCGATTAGTCGTTTCACGTTGATGCCTTGCAGGATCTCGAGCTCATACGCTTCGCTGGCTTCGCCCAGTCCCGCATCGACGCCATCGCGCCAGAGCCCATCGACGCGTGTGCGCCTCACCCAGCGCAGCAGCCAGTCGCCATTGGGCTGACGGGCGCCGACCATATGCACCGGCAGGTAGGGTTTCAAACCTTTGCCGGCATTCGTGAAGCGGTATACGCCGGCCTTTGCCTGTGTACTGCCGAAGCTGGCCGCCTTGTAGTAGCGCGGCGCATTGAGTGCGGCCATGCCTTCGTTGACGCGCAGCGTGCCTGCTGCGCCGAGCAGCACGAAGATTTCATTGGCGGTGTGGGTAGCGGCGAGGTGCCCCGTTCCTTGCCGGCCGCGCAGCATGCCGGATAGCCGGTAGCGGTTCGGCCCCACCAGCGTCGCACTGCGAAACTGCACGATCTCGCTGCCGATCAGCGCCGCATTGGCACCATTGAGCAGCGCATCGAAAGTCATGCTGGCCAAGGTGCCCGCGATCACCGATACCTCGACGGTCGACGCCTCATCCGGAAAATTCTGCCCTGCCCAGGGCCCGAGCGCCGTCAGTGTCACGCCCATCACTGCGCCGTGCTCGACGCTGGCCACGGCATCGAATCCCAGCCCATCATCAGAGCGAAACAGCGTCGCACCACGCCAGCTGTCCTTGTAGCCACCCATCGCGATATAGAGCCCGGCATCGTCGTCGTCATCGCGCAGGATGGGGATATCGAGAAACTGCAGCCGGGTCGGCCCCGGCGAATTCACCCACTGCTGCAACACCATCTGCGATCCGCCCGCTGCCGCAGACGCATACACGGTGGCATCGTCGGCCACAGCCTCGAAGCGTAGCAAGCCGCCCTCGTCGGTCTTCTTGGTGAGCCGCAGCCGGCGCGAGCCGTCGGGCGTTTGCACCAGCACCACATCGGTGGGTTCCAGCGCCGCATACTTGCGGGACGTGCTGAAGCTGCAGGTCGTGCGACTCACCTGCGCGTCGTACAGCAGCACTTCGCTGACCTGCGCCGCTTTGTCGGGGGACATCGCAATGCCCAGTTCATCGGTCAGCTTTTGTTGGGACGGCGCCAGCAGGCGCTGGCTAGTCTCCGTGCCCACCTGGTAATCCGCATCGACGTTCAGGTAGGTCACGCTGACGCTGGCCGGGAGCTCCGAGGCCTGCGCGCGGGTGGTCAGCAACGGGGGAGCTGCTTCATCGCTGGCATGGCGCGCGGCCAAGTCCTCGAGCGGTATCGTTGCAACCGGCATGCCGCCCCGCCGCACGAACTTGATCTGGCCCTCGGAGTCTGCGGCATCGAAGAAGTAGGCATGCTGCAAGGGCGTGATCGCTGCCCGGGCATTGCCCTGACGTGCGATTGCATAGCCGCTGACCTCGTCTTCGAGGCCGCCCACATCAATCTCCCCGGCGGCCAGCCCGGATCGCGTACACTGGTCGCGCACGATCTGCGACAGCGCGACCTTGCTCGGCGTCACCGCAGCATTGCGCGTAAAAATCATCACACTGATGTAGGACACCAGGACGCACACACCTTCATCGGCATAGATTGCCGGGTCATCGCTCCAGGCGGCGGAGTTGAACCCCTGCACCCGCGCCAGAACCCCGTTGCCGTCAATCGCGTACAGGAAGGACCGGGGCTTGTCGTAGGTGTGGCACCACAGGTGGGTGTAATCGGATTCCAGTGCCGCTGCATGATTGCGCGGCACCACATCAATGAAGGGGCCCGGGCTCCAGTTGAACCAGGGCTGGTGCAATGCATCAGCCTGCACCGGCCCCGACCGATACAGGCGGCCGTCGGTAAAGAACTGATACCAGCGCATGCCCCGTGCAGCGCCATCGGCCACCATGAAGGTGGTCAGCATCACGATCTTTCTGTCGGCCGACATCACCGCGCCGGCGAGGGTTTCATCTGCGGGAAGTATGTCCGGCCACCAGGGCACGCCGTTCTTGTAGAGCACCAGCGCCGGAAAGGCCGAATCTCCCCACGGCGGCAGCCGGATCGCGTCCTTGCGGATTTCGATGAAGTCGTCGCCCGGCGCGCAAACCAGATACTTGAAATGGTTCATCAGCACCCGCTGCTCTTCCCAGCGGCGCGCCTCGAAGCCGAGGAAGCGGCCATCGAGCCCGAATACCCGCACCGGTGCATCGGAAGCATCGATGCGGGTGGTACGGATCACGCCCTCCTCGACCGACAGCATCAGGCTCGACGACAGGAAATTGGCATCCGTCGACCAGTCCGGGTTGGTGCGAGACACCAAGCGTCGAAACCCGATCTCGGTGCCGGCCTGTACCACCTCAAACTCGAGGTTAGGAATGCGGTTGCCGAATTTTCCCAGCTGAAGATCGCGGAATACCACATACGCTTGCCCGCGATAGGCCGGCACATTGCCTGCGCCCTTGTCAGCCTCGATGGTGGGGTCCGGCAGCTGGGTCTCGCTGCCGGTGTACACGGTCAGGTGGTTCGCCTGGTTGTTGAGCAGGGTCTCGGCATCGGCACCGGGGTCGGCGTTGTAGATCAGCTCGCCATTGGCCCAGACCTTACGGATGCCGAAGATCGGCCCTTCGCAGAGGCTGATCGCCATGCTCACCGAATACGTGAAACTGCTGCTCTCGACCGCAGGCCCGCCTTTGCCGCCCTGGTGCTCGACATGCCGGGTCTCGCGGATGTCGGTGGCCCAGATCAGGTTGCCCGCAATGCGCATGCTGCCGTAGACGATGGGAATCATCTTGCCCCAGCTACTGCTCTGTACCTTCAGGTCATTGAGCCGCGGGCCTTCGTGGTGCAGGGTCGGCGCAAACAAGGATGCGCCGATGGCTGAACCGATGATCCAGCCCAGTGCCGGATAGCCAACGGCACCACCCAGGCTGGCACCGGCAACGCCTAGGATGAACGATGCCATCAGCGTGATCCCCGACGGGCAGCCGGCAGCCGATATGCGGCGACGATCTTGCGTCGCCAGTCATCGTCAAGCCGGACTTCAACCACTTTGCGTGCCGGCGCCCATGCATGGATGATCGATAAGCAGCCCGCCGGATGGTCGCCGACGATGGCCAGGTGTTGCGGGTGCGGCGAGTGCGGCATGAAGCGCATCAGCAGCACGTCGCCGGGCGCGATGGCTTGTGTCGCTATGGACGTCATCTGCGCGTCACAAGCGGCTTGCAGCTGCTCGCCATCAGGCTGCGGCGGGTAATCGCACCAGTCATAGTCGGACAGCCCGAGCTCACGTGCGACACCTATCACCAGCCCCGCGCAATCGACGCCGACACCCATGAGTCGACCTTGATGGTGAAAACGTGTGCCGAGCCAGCTGCGGGCGGCGGCGACGATGACCGCACCGTTGACGCCGTCATCTCCGCCAGAAGCCGCACTCATGGGCGTCGACGCTGCAGCTTCCATACAACGTGCGCGCCCCGTCATCGTCATTTGTTACTTGCCTCTATGGGTGATCCGTAACAATTGCGCCCGACCCAGCCTGTAGTTGGCGCGAAGATCTGTCCACACCGAAGGCGACGCACCGCCTGCGTCCAATAGCTCGTGATCTAAACGGTTCACCTGTTTTCCAACCCAATGTCACCCCTACTCGCCATGTTAGATCTCAAAAGAATTCTGTTGATTGCCGCCTCGCTGCTGTGGTTGACCACCTGCGACGCCGCCACCTTTCTGAACCTGAAGAAGCAGGAATCGCTGGCATCTATCATCGAGCGCAATCCCGGCTTGAAATTCGTCGAAGATGAATCACCGGGTGTCGATCGCAATCGCAAGGTCTATCGCGTCTTTCAGGCGCCGGTTGCGGGACGCATCACGCTGTACTTTGAGGACTCACGAAAGGCCTTGCGCCAAAAAATCAGCGACCATGAAACCAACCTCATCAGAGCAACCCCCAATCAGCGCCCGCCCATAGCGGATAGACTGTCGACGCTCAAGGCTCAGTTGGAACGCCCGCTGAACCAGCAACTCTTGCTCAGTGAAATTACCTGGACACCATTCAAGTGGATACCGAAGGAAACCGTGGTCAAGGAGCACGGCCAACCTGTTAAAGAGACGCTCATACACGATGCCCTGTATCGGGACTTCGATTTCCACTATTACTGGAATGATGGGCTGGAAGCCTTGGGTAGCTCGGACGGCAAGGACATTTCCGTATTCATTTTTCATCCGACGGACACAGACTGACGACTTCGTCATGCCTTCCTGCGCGCTGCCTGAGACATTCCGTCGCCTACAGCGCAGCGATATTCATGTGCCGCCAGCCTTCATCATCTTGTCGATGCCCGGCAGATGTGGCTCGCCCCGGAAGTTGATGACGTTGTCGAACTTCGCCTTGCAATCTTCTTCGAAGCGTCGCCGGCATCCGGGTGTGACTGCATAGCTGTCGCCGGCAGCAATCGCATAGGGCATGGCCAGTTGCAGCACGAAGCGATCTGCTGCATAAGTCTTCACTTCCATTGCGAGGCCGGTATTGTCCCCGCTGAGCCAGTTCAGCTGTCCGGCATCGAAGGTGCCTTCAGGCTCGGCGCGCGCGGTATCGATAAAGCTACGGACATCCACCACCGTGGCCACGGTGCCGGTCACACGCAAGGGCGCCAAATCGACCTTGCAGCGCGCGTCGCCCAGCGTGGCGCGGCAAGTCGGTGAGTACAGCTCCCCGAGGGTCTGCTGCAGCTGCTGTGCAAGCCCCCGCAGTTCGGCGGTGAAGCGGTGCCCGCTGCTGCGCACTTCCCCGAGCCGGCCGGCGTGCTGGCGGATGACGCCCTGCGACAAGTCCGCCACATTGACCTGGAAGATGTCGACCCGCGCGTGATCCCACAGCCCCGCCTGAAGGTCGGCTTCGGTAATGACGTCGCTGTCGAGCACGCCTGCCACGTCAAGGTTGTCGACCGCCAGCGTGCTGTTGCTGACGATGGCCGCCGGCGTATGCCCGCTGGCGGCCAGATAGCGGACGCCGTCAAAATCGAGGTCATGGCAATGATCGGTGAAGCCATGAACCGTGCCATTCTCCAGCACCACCTTCCAGCAGGTGCGCATCGCGGTGACCTCGCCTTGCAGGTGTGCCAGCAGCGCGGGCGTGAGCTGCTTCATGTGCGGATCTCCACGATGGGGATCTGCCCCCAGCTGTAGATGCCCTTGTCCATCACCTCGATCTGCATGGTGTCGGAATCGAAGCGGCACGGCACATCGAACTCGCCTTGCCAGCTGAGCTGCTCTGATGGCTGAACGGTCTTGCTGGCCACACCATTGCCGACATAGTCGGTGAATACGCTGGTATCGATGCCGATGCCAAAGCTCGTCGCACCAAGTACGCTGATGGTGACCATCTTCTGGTCCAGCTCACCCATGCCGCCGGGTGTATGCAGGTCAATCAAGTCACCACTGGTAAAACCGTGGGCCGTGAGCGTGGTGACCACACCCGGATTGCTGCGGGTAATGGATGCAATCGTGCGGCTGGTATCGGGCACGAAGCGCACGATGCCGGTGCTGGTATCGACGCTGGCATTGCCGGGCGCTGAACCGATGACCACCGGCTGGCGATTGCGCAGCAGGTTCACGCTGACCGGCTTGCGGATGTCGCGCGCGTCGGTCAATGCGCCTGCCGTATAGATCTTCTGCAACTGGAAGGCGCTGCCGGGCAAGCGCGCGACACGGCCGTTGGCATGGGTGACCTGGTAGTCAGTCCAGTCGCGGAAGCGAAAGCCATGTGCCTTGCCTTTCACCGCGCGAAAGAAGGCGATCAATGCATCGGTCTCGGCGCGCGTGCGACCGCGATGGCCGACGTCGTAACGCGCCCGTGCCTGCTGCCAGTTGATGTTGCGCGACTCGAAGCCGGAATTGACGACGATGACCTCGGTCTGGAATTCGGGGCCACACAATGCACCATAGGACAGGTTCTCCGGAAAGCGCGGCGTCTCGAGGAAGGCCATTAGCGGGTCCTCATCAGGTGTTTCGCCTCAGCGCACGGTTCACGTGCAGCCCGGTCTCGGCGGCGAGCTGGCTGGCGCTCTGGCGGCTCATGTCGCGCGGGATGTGCTGGGTGATGTTGATGACATTCGAGCTGCCGGCGTCGAGCTGCGAGCGCGGCACGATGCGCCCGTCGGTATCGGGCACGAACACTTCCTTGCCGAATTCACCGACCCAGTAGGGCCGGTTCGCTGCGACCGGGCCGCCGCTGGCCAGCCCCGGAAAATTGTTCAGGTCCGCGAGGCTCATCGCAGGACCGGGCGGGAACAGGTCGGCGGTTGCCGCCTTGCCCGCGAGGAGGCCGTCGGCCTTGCCAGCGACAGCACCGGCACCGACACCACCGCCGGTACCACCGCCGAAACCGAACAGCCCGAGGAGCCCCTGGCCAATCGCACCCAGCATGCCTCCGATACCGGCCCCACCTGCTCCGCTCCCACCTGCTCCGCTCCCACCTGCCCCGTTACCACCCGCCCCGGTGCCTGTAGAGCCGGCACCACCAATGGCACCCAGCAGGGAACCACCGGCAGCACCGCCGGCCACGCCGAACAGCTTCTGGTACAGCTGCAGCGCCACCGCTTCGGACGCCATGCGGGTGATCTGCAGCACCACCGAATCGGCAAAGGATTTGAAGGCTTCTTTCGCGGACTTGGCGCCGGTCGCAAATTCGGTCAGCGCGTCGGCCATGCTGCCGCTGAAGATGGTCTGGAATTTACGGGCCAGCAGATCGGATTCGGCACGCAGTCGCTCCAGCGCCGTGCGCGCTGCTTCGGCCTGCACCAGCAGTGCCGGGTTCTGGCTGGCCAGCGCCACTTGCTCGAGCCTGGCGACGATCTGCTCGAGCTCGCGCACCGCCTGCTGGCGCGCCACCGAGATCTGCGCCATGGTTTGCAGCTCGCTGGCGGCACCGGTGTACTGCGCCAGTGCCGCCCGCTCTTCAGCCAGCCGCAGCCGCTCCTGCACTTGCGCGCCCTGCTCGGCAAACTGGTTGAACTCGGCCTGAGCGACCTGCGCGCGCTGCAGCTGGTCGACCAGGTCCAATGCCGGCCGATTGCCTTCGTTGGTGAACCGCAGCCGGACATCGCGGTACTGGCCAGTCAGCCGCAGCTGCGCTGCTTCGCCGGCACGGCCTTGCAGCTCCAGCAGCTGCGCATTAAGGTTGTTGATCTCGATGGCTAGATCCGCATAGGCCTTCTTCTTTTTTCCTACGTCCATTACAGTGGCTTCGCTGGCTTGCCGCTGCAGTTCGATTTCCTTGTCTTTGAGCTCGCGGATTTTTTCCTGCGCCTGCTGGCGGTTGGCGTCGGTTGTCGCTTCCTTCAGGAAGGCCTGTTGGACCGCAATCTCTCGGCGGATCAGCGACTCGCTCGCCTTCAGGCTCTGCTCTTGCGCGGCCTGGCGCGCGGCATAGTAGTCATGGATCGAGATCAGGTTGTCGGCGTTGTATGCATCGAGCATGCGGTTGCGCCCGGCCAGCAGGGTGGCTTCGGCCTCGATGCGTCGCTGCAGATCGCGCGAGGCATTCTCGGCCAGCCGCCGTGCAGCGTCTTCCGCTTCCCGCCCGGTCTCGACGCTCTGGTATTTCAGTTGGCCTTTGGCGTTTTTACCGTCCTGAGGCTCGGCGCCCTCACCCGTGACCTCGCTGCCTTGCCCACCTTGCGCAAACCGCAACGTACGCTGCCGTTCCATCTCATCGCGAATCCGGGTACCCAGCAACGGGGTATTGGCCCAATCGCTCAGCTGCTGGCGATATAACTTGAACACCCGGCCGGCTTCATCGAGGCTGTCAGCATTGGCCATTGCCGCGGCTGCGCCCAGTGTGTGTCCAAGCAGCTGGAACTGTCGCACCACGCCCTGCGCGACATCGATCAGGTGCGTGAGCCCGAGTGTCAGTGTTTCTGCCCATGTCGCCAGCGTGCTGTTCTGACCCAGTTTGGCTTCTTCGCTGATGACTTTTGCCAGCGCGCCAGTGAAATCCGACAAAGCCGGCAACATAGTCGTCACCAGGCTTTCGCGCAGTTCGGCGGCGCGTACATGCATGATGCCCAGGCTGTCTTCGAAGGCCTTGCCGCGCTGCGCCGCCTCCACCGAGACGCCTTCAAATTCATCAAGGTGCTCGGCCACCGAGTTCAGGAAAGGCAGCAGGTCCGCAGCATTGCGCTTGAAAAGGTCGGTGACCACCGCTGCCTTGCCCGCGCCATCCTGGTAGCCGTGCAGGGTCTGCGCGACGCGGATGAAGATGGCGGACGGGTCTTGCTGCGCGAGGTCGGTCGTTTCTATGCCCAGTTGTTCGAGGGCGTTTCGGGTCTTCGATGCTTCTTCATCGGTGGCACTCATGCCACGCGCGAGGTTGTTCAATGCCAGGTTGATCGCGGAGCTGTCGCCGCCAAAGGCCTCGGCCACTTTTTGCAGCTGCGACAAGCTGGTGATTGAAGAGCCGGTCTTTTGCGACATGTCGACCAGCGTGGCCAGTGCGACGGTGGTCTTCTCCACTTGCTCGGCCAGCAGGTCGAGCGTCACCGCACCGGCGGCCGTGGCGATGAAGCCGGTCAGCACCGCATTGGCAGAGCGCATCGAGCGCGTGACTTCGCTGGAAAACCGGCCGACGTCACGGATTGCAATGCCGATGTCCTTGCTGAACTCGACCGTGTTGGCCGACAGTTTCAGGACCAGTTCACGCAGCGCGGCCATGGCGGATGAAGGTGACGAGGTTCAGGCGCTCGCGGGCGGCGGCCACGAAATTGTTCGCTGCGCTGGCAGGTGCACGCTCGAGGTAGGGCATGAAATCGGCCGGCGTGAATGGCGCGGTCTTTGCAGAGCGGTTCGCATTGGCCACGATGCTGGCGACGATGGCGGCCTGCAAATCGCCACGCTCGTCATCGATGGGGCTGAGGCGGTGGTAGGCCATCCACTCGGCCAGCTCGGCGCTGCTCAGGCTCTGGCCCAGTTCGGCCACGGTGCGGCCCAGCCGAAGCGCCAGCGCAAACAGGAAGCGCCGCTCCGGCCGGGCCCTCAGTTTTTTTCATGCGCGTCCACGCTGGATTCGCCGATGCCGGATAACTGCAGGATCTGATGGGCGAGACGGTCGAGCACTTGCGGGTTCTTTTGCTGCAGCTGCCCGATGTCGTCATCGTTGAACAGGCTCTGGCCATGCACATCGATGATGCAGTGCGCGCACAAGTAGGCCTTGATCTGGCTGTCGCTGCGCGGGCTGCCGTCGTCCCGCGGCGCGACGGCGGCGAGCATGGCGTCGCGCTCGGCGGCGGTCATGCCGCGCACGCGCACGCTGCCGCCCCATTCGGGCACGTCGATGTCGGTCGTGCGCAAATCGATCGCGCGCAGGATCGCGTCGCGTGTCAGGCGCGCGCCCTGCTGTAGCGCGTGCTGCAGGCTGTGCTTGAATTCGTCGGTCAGGGCATCCATAGCGGGACTCCGGTGATTTTGAGGGTGGCGGAACCGGTGACGGCGGTCTGGTAATCCGTCTGGAACGGTACGGTCTTGACGAAGGCGCGGCAGGCGAAGGCTGAGCCGTCGTGGAAGTCGATGCGCAATCCGCGCACCTGGGCATCGGCCTTCGCTTGCCGCAGCTCGACGGTGGCGGTATCGAAGGGCACGTAGTTCATCTCGAAGGAAAACTCGCCGGCGTCCTGCAAGCCGAGCAGGTATTCCTTGGAGGTGGACAGCATTGTCGTCACATCGATCTCGGCCGATGCGGTGTCGGCAAAGTGCAGGCTGCGTGCCTCGGGCACCGGCAGGTAGGCCGCAGGCGTGACCATGCCGCCGCTGCTGTAGGGCGCAAGGGTGCTGGTGTTGACGGGGAGTCCATCGAGCGTCATCAGGCTGAAGCTGTTGGCGGTGACGTTGACGGCGTAGTAGCTGCCATTGATGTCCGCCATGCTGCCGGCGCTGCCGGCCACACCGCTGACCGTCACCAGCATGCCGTCGAGCAGGCCGTGGCCAGCGGCGGTCACCACGCCGGGCGCGGCCTTCGTGATGCCGCTGATGGCCTTGCCGACGGGAGGCGTGGCGGGACTTAGCTGCTGGATGTAGAGCCGGGACCCGAGCCCGGCAAAGGCATTGCTGCTCATGTGTTCTCCTGGTTGAAATTCGGTTCAGGGATGCTTCAGATGTGCCAGACGGCGAGCTCGATCAGCACGCGGTGCAGCATGCATTCGGGTTCGTACAGGTCTTGCTCCAGATGGATCAGGTGCGGCTGTGGCCATGCGGCCAGCAACAGCCGTAGTCGCTGCGCGGTCTCCAGCGCGCTGGCATAGCTGGTGGCATACAGGTCCAGCTGGAATTGCGTGCGTACCTGACCGCCGGTGCCGCCATCGAGCAACGGCAGGCCCGTCACGGAAACACGCCGATAGACCAGATAAGGACAGGCAGGCAGCTCGGGCGCGAAGTTTGGATAGATGCGTCCCTGCACCAGTGGCGACAGCAATGTGACCAGCTCGGCCTGCAGCGAGGTGCTCATCGCTAGACAGCCAGCGCCAATAACAGGCGTTGTTCGAGCTTGTCCGTCATCGCACTGACGGCTTCGTGTTCGCAGCCGTCGAAGGCCGGGCGCAGGAAGGGCCGCGCGGCCATCTTGCGGGTGCCGAATTCGATGAAGCGCCAGTAGTACGTCTTGCGATTGCGTACACCGACGAGGACGGCTTTTTCTGCATCGTCGCCGGTGCGCTCGTTAGCGACGTACACGTTGGCGCGCAGCGCACCGGTATTGACCGGGGCCTTGTCGCGCACCGCATCGCGCACCACGCGCGCGCCGGCACGGACGGATGCGGCCAATGCATTGCCAGCGACATGGGCCGGCAGGCTGTGCAGCTGGCGATCGAGTTGTATCAGCCCGTCGACACGAAAACTCATCGTTTCACGCACGCTGGACTCCGCTGGCGCACCACAGGTGGATTTCATTGCCGACGCGCGGCAGCACTGCTTCGATGTGATAGACCGTGCTTCCGTGCCGAATGCGCATTGCCGGACGGATGACGGCCACCAGCCATGTCTGGTAACGCAGCACGATCTTGAAGCTGGCCGGGTGCTGCAGGCTTTGCGCTGCGACGAATTCGCGGCCGCTGACGGGCAGGATCTCGGCCCACAGCTCGGCGGCGTCCAGCCAGCGATGCACGGGCTCGCCAAGCGCATCCTGTTCCCGTACCGGCGCTTGCAGCACGATGCGTTCGCGTAATCGGTAGGACAGCATCAGGCAATCTCCGGCAGGCAGTAAGGGTCCAACAGGCGGTCGATGTAGGAAGGCGTGACGCTGTTGCGCTCGGGCCGGCTGGCCGCGTCGAATTGCTCGGCCAGCTTGGCCAGCAGGTAAAGCCGGATGGCCGGCGGCGTGGCCGACGCGTCCGCGCCGTGGCCGCAGAGGCAATCGATCTGCAATACGCCGGGGCCGGGGCGTGGAACCGACCAGGGCAGCGCCGGATGCCTGACCCAGTACAGGCGAGCTGGTTCGCGGCCGGTGTCGACGGTGTAGCGCTCGGGCGGCAGCACACGCCAGCTGCCATCGGTATCGCGCACGCGCACGGCCTGCACGACGACCAGCGGCGGGCGCGGCAGCGCGATTGCATCGGCGAAGTCATCGAGCGTCAGGCGCCAACTCTGGTGCAGGATGGCGCGGCCCATCAGGTGTTCGGCATGGTCGGTGACGCCGAGGATCCACGCCTGCACGAGTGCATCGAGTTCATTGCCATCGATGCGCAGATTGAGTTTGGCGTCGGCAAGCGTGATCGCCAGCGCCGCAGGCGCGCTCAGCCGCTGGACAGGCATGGAGGTTCAAGCAGGTAGGCAATGGCGGCTGGCTCGGCATCGAGGCAGTGCTCCGCCACGCCCTGAGCGACAGCCTCGGCATCGAGTTCGACCAGGGTATTGCAGCGGCCGTAGCGGCAGTCCAGCAGTACGCGGGCCCTTTGCCTGGCGTTGACGCTAGTATTAGCGTTCATGTTCGGGCCTGGGGCCTCGCTGCTGCTGGAGCTGCTTGGCGGGCTGTCGGGTTGGCTGTCGGGTTGGCTGTCGGGTTGGCTGTCGGATTGGCTGTCGGATTGGCTATCGGGCTGGCTGTCGGGCTGGCTGTCGGGCTGGCTGCCCGGCTGTTGACTGTCATCGCTGACAGGCTCGCTGATGGCCGTATCAGGCGCGTCAATCGGTGCCGCACCACGACGCTTCGATGGGATCGGTGTCATGTCGGCGCTCAGCTGGCCGCATTCTGGTAGTACTTCACCGCGCCGCCCACATCAATGAGGTTGCCGCCGGAGCGCATGAAGGCCGCAAAACCCACTTGTCCACGCAGGGTGTAGGCCGAGTCGGTCATCCGGAACAAGGTCAGATCCATGATGTCGCGGATGATGTATTTCCTGAAGGCGCCAAACAACACCGACTTGGCATTCGGTGCCATTTCTTCCATGTGCTGGTTGATGACGATGGGGCGACCGAGCAAGGTATCGGGCGCGCCGGCCGGCACGCCAGTTTCATAGCCCGGATTGAAGATGGGCCGGCCCTGCCCGTCCTTGATCTTGCGAATCACTTTCAGGGTAGCGTCGGCCATCATGAAGCCGGTGCCCGGCATGGAGCGATAGGCGCGGTCGACCGAATGTTCGAGGTCGATCAGGTCGTCATACGTGATGCTGGCGGTCTGGCCGGTCGCACCAATCTTGCCGGCCGTGGCACTGGTGACAATGCCGCGCGGCTGGTTGGTGCCCGTGCCCAGCGTGTAGTGGCGGTTGGTGATTCGGCCCAGGCGCATGGCCATGATCTCGTTGAGGTAGGCCTCGATGTCGATGAAGGAATCCTGGATCAGTTCAAAGGGCACGGGCAGCGATTTGGACGAGTACCTGAACACGTCCAGGAACAGCGCGCCGAAAGTTTCACTGGTGTCGTTGGTCAGCACGTTCTGGCCGACGATCTCGCCTTCTTCCGCCGTGGGGTCGGTGGTGGGAAAGGTCATTTGTGCGCCGCTGGTCATGCGAATGATGGTGGCCGCTTCACGCATGCCGCCGTAGGCCTTCATCGCGGTCTCGAGATTACGCATGTATTCGGGCGCGACGGTAAAGCCGCCATCGGTCTGCACGACCGAGCTGAAGGAATTGCGGATTTCCGGCGTCTGCCGCGCCAGCATGCGGTTGCGGTCGCTGTCGGCCATGGCACTGATGCCGCCTTTGAGGAAGGCCCGCAGCGCCTTGGATTCATCGCTGTGATGCACCGGGTCGCGGGTGATGGCATTGAGCAGTGTCGCGCTCTGGCTGGGGTCCGTGTCGGCAGCCAGCTGGATCAGGCGGTTCTCCCGGTGAATGTCGGCATCGATGGCTTCGATTTCGGCCAGCAAGGCATCGAGCTTGTCGCTGTCGCTCGTCTGCATGCGCTGGTCTGCCGGGTATTTGGCGTTGAGGGCGTTCGCTTCTTTGGATTTGCTGTTGCGTTGCTCGCGTAGTTGACTGAGTTTGTTCATGCATTGCTCCTGAAGTGGTGACTTGAATCGCTATCGAATTTCTAGACGCCTCGCTGCCTCTCGAAAAACTGCTGTTCAAATTGTACCGGCGACTTCTTCCCGTTATAGCCGTGGCGGCGGATCGGGTTGTAAAACATCTCGATGTAATTA
>JACCEA011101051.1_pt1 | contig 46955 bp, 45 predicted proteins | sample 7449851 | NCBI WGS metagenome assembly JACCEA01 (sample SAMN15323453, study PRJNA562643) | freshwater metagenome | isolation source: river surface water | place: USA:Blue River Watershed | collected 2017-08-18 | reverse complement strand
TTTAAATATTAATATTTAATGAAAGTACAGAATCAATTTTGAAAGAACGCCAACCATTATTATCTAAATCCCAAACAGATAACACATTAGGATTTTCGGTTTTAATTACTTTACCCTCAACAATTTCAGTAATAGGTAACACATGAGATTGTAAAGTGCATTTCATAACTCGTTCTGTACCATCAGTTTTAGTGAAAGTTACAGTACCAACATTATTTTGCAATAATTGTTTAATATCTTCTTTAGTGTAAATACTCATAATAAAATCCTTACAGGTTAATTGGAAACTTTATCTTAACCTAAAGTCATCAAAAAGTCAAGCACTAAAATAAAACCAACAGCAACAAAACAAAAGCAAATGCTGCTAGATAAGAAGAATAAGGAATTGATTCCTGGGCTGCAGGAAATTGTGGTATTGGGTTAACTTGTGATCCTTTACCTGTAGCAACAGAAATAAAATCCTCAAATTGAGATTCCTGTTTATATTTCAATTCAGTCAGGTAATGTCTGCGTAAAGTAGAATCTTCTGGTATCATATTAATCTCTTATTTTATTTTTGGAGCAATTTGAGGTTTTTTATTTAAATCGCTAACAACTTTATCCAACAATTCTTGATTAGCTGGAATTACTGGGCTTTTTGCAGGTTCAGGTTTAGAAATATTGTTGTATATATCTCTAGTATTTTTTATAATCGACATTTTTGTATTTTTTGTTTGAAGAAAAATTATCGTCATAATCCAATTCAGAAAATGAGACTCGTTTGGTTTTCAAATTTTTAGTTGATTTTCGTTTTTTTGTTTGAAACTCACCGAAATCATCAAAAATATTAATATTTTGTTTCATATAAAATTTAAAAGTGTTAAAATAATTCTGGAAAAACTTCTTTGACTAAAGATTCTGTTAATCCTGGGATTTGAAGGTCTTTTTTCATCATGTTGACGAAAACAACTGCTTCTTCAGGTTCAAATGATTCTAAAAGTTGTAATAGAAGAACATTACGTTTTTGTTCTGTTAATGTATCCGCTGTTGGATCACCTTTTAAGAAAAGATAAACTCTACGGAGTTCTGACTCAAGACCAGCTAATCGAATTCCAGGAAAAGTATCGGGTTTGATATATTCTGTTGGAAATTCTTTAATGTAGAATTGATAATTTGGATTAAATGTATATTGTAATACTTGTTTAAAGTAATAGATATTATTTTGTTCAAGAATTTGTTTTCGTTGTTGATCGGTTTCAGCACCTTCAAATTCTTTTAAAATTTCATAAACGTTCTTGATCATATTATTTTTTATTTAAGATTTCTGTTGATATTAAATCAATCACTAATTCAATTGATTCTCCTATTAATGTTGCGTTGGGCATCACTTTTAGCTGCCCTCTTCTCCATCTATTATAATCCCTTAAAGTTTCTAAGGCAACAATAATTTTTTGTCTATCCATAATTAACATCCTTTTAATTTTATTTATTGTATTATGAAATTCAATTTACGTCAATAGATTTCCGCGAAGCGGGTTCCCGAAGGGAACTAATTTAATGCTTCGCTTCGCTCGCATCGCTTCCTTCGGAAGCGCATTTTTATATTTATCTTTTTTAAGGTTGAATAAGGCTATCCGGAGCCCAAATTCATTTTTTTAGAATAAGACAGGTATTTTATCATTATCAACCCAAGATTGGTTCTGCTGCTTTCCACACCTGTAGCGATTTTAAAGATCCTGCGCCTAATTGGATCATCTCTTGTTTGGAGTGATTGATAATTTCATCTAGTTTCCTAGAAGTAACGAGGTGGTGTCTTTACCTCTTTTTTCTTAGACAGAGCTATTCTACACACTTTTATGGTGAATAGGTTATCAATACGATATCAGTCGGCGTATCAACCTTTATACAGACACATTTTCTTTACTATATACTAAAAACAATTTTTAGTCAAGCACTAAATTGTACTTGACTATTTATATTCTATATAGTAAAATAAAATATTACGAGGTATTATGATAACAGTAAAATCGAAAAATCACAACGGAGCAGAAGTTTTAATTAATGAAAACAATATCTTATATGCTGTTGCTTCCTATAATAATGAAACAATTGTTTATCTAAGTAAAGAATCATTTTTAGTTTTAGCTGAATCATTTGAAAGTTTTAAACAAAAATTTGAACCGCAAGTACAGCCAACAGTTTCTCACTATATTGCAGCAACTTCTAAACCAGATACAAGCGATTATCCAGAAGATCTACCTAGATTACCAAATGGGAATATTGATAAACGAACAACAGCTTATAAAGAGTATGTTGCGAATTTATAAAATTGATAAATAATTCTATTACAATTTAAAATACATTTATGCCAATTTATTCACTAAGAAATAAAGAAACTGGTGAGATTTTCGAAAAAATAATGAAAATTGCTGAATATCAAGAATATTTAAAAGAAAACTCTAATATTGAACGATATTTTGATTCGGTTCCAATTTTCGGGGATCCAGTAAGGTTAGGAGTAATGAAACCTCCTGCTGATTTTCAAAAACATATTATAGGAAGGATTAAAGATTCTGTTCCAGGAAATACTCTTGGTGACAGAAAATTTCAAATACCAAGAGAATTTTGAGTTGTACACTTTAGAATAAAATCACTAGACCCGCTAACCAAAAAATTGGTAATGCGGGTTTTTCATTTTTAATAGAGCTATAAAGGGAATTTATGTTAAGACCTAAAAAATCAAAAAAATCAACAAATAAAGTTACCTGTTTAAATTTTGAGTTAAGAAAAATAACTCCAAAAACAGATAATCAAGAGAAAGTATTTGATTGCTATAATGAAGGTAAAAATTTAGTTTTATATGGTAGTGCAGGTTCAGGTAAAAGTTTTTTAAGTTTATATCTTGGTCTAAAAGAAATGTTAGATGAAGGTACTTTTAACAAAATTATTATCCTACGCTCAGCAGTTGCTTCTAGAGATTTAGGGTTTTTACCTGGATCAGAAAAAGAAAAAATTTCTGTATATGAAGCTCCCTATAGATCTATAATAAATGATTTATTTGGTAGAGATGATGCTTATGAAATCTTAAAACAAAAAGATATTATTGAATTTGAATCAACATCATTCCTACGTGGTTTAACATATTCTAATTGTTTAATCTTTGTTGATGAAATGGAAAATATGGCTTTTCATGAATTAAATACAATTTTTACTCGTATTGGTGAAGGTACTAAAATAATCTTTGCAGGAGATATCAAACAGTGCGATTTAAATGAACGTAAAGAAACAAGTGGTATGAAAGATTTCTTGAACATCATGAAAAAGCTTGACGAATTTGGTTTAGTAGAGTTTACTATGGATGACTGTGTTCGTTCAGGACTAGTCAAGAACTACCTAATCGCCAAGGAATCTCTAGGATTGTAAAATGAATTTTTGTCATGTACCAGTTGAAATAACATCTTATCCACGTGTAAACATAGATGGACGACGCCATTATCAAATAGGTCATCGGTGTTATCCATCTATTACCACTGTACTTGGTTCTACATCAGATAAATCTTATCTAAAAGAATGGCGTGACAGAATAGGTCATGATGCTGCAGATAAAATTACCAACAATTCTGCTAAACGTGGAACCAACTTACATCAAATGTGTGAAGACTATCTCAACAATAAACAGTTGTCATGTCGAATGCCAGATGCTCTCGAGATGTTTTATTCTCTAAAACCTATTTTACATAGAATTAATAATATCCATGCTCAAGAAGCTTGTCTATACAGCGATAAATTAAAAATTGCTGGTAGTGTTGATTGTATTGCTGAATTTGATGGTATTTTATCTGTAATAGATTTTAAAAATGCTAGAAGATTAAAAACTGAAGAAAATATACATGATTATTTTCTCCAAGAAACTTTTTATGCACTAGCTTATATGGAAATGACAGGAACTGTGATTAAACAAATTGTAACAATTATAGCGGTTGAAAACGACAAATCGCAAGTTTTTGTTAAACAAATTAGGCCATATATCAAAGACTTGGTAAATCGTAGAAAACAGTTTTAAAAAAATGCTTGACTTTTTAAGAGTTTTAGGTTAGACTATATACTGCATGGTATAAATACTTTTTATACCATGATTTTTGTGAGTTAATTTAAACCAATTAGTAGCTTTTCAGGAAAAGAAAAAGTCCTAATCATAATTAGAAATATTCTGCAACAGTTTATTTGAATATTTCTCAAGGAGAAACAAAGATGTATTCAATTACGAAAAAGGCGATCATTCTTGCTATTATAATTTTAATAATACCTACAGCGAGTTTCGCAAAACAAGTAAATACAGAATCAGAAAAAATATGCTTGGCTAAAGTCATTTATCATGAAGCAAAAGGTGAACCAATTGCTGGTAAAAAGGGTGTGGCCAAAGTAGTCTTAAATCGAACTAATCATAAAAAATTTCCAAAAACAATTTGTGGTGTCGTCAATCAAATAAATTATGATGACGGTAAAAAATTGTGTCAATTTTCTTGGGTTTGCTCGCGCAAAACTAAAATAAAATATGGCAGCGATTCCTGGGAAAATAGTTTAGATTTATCTGATGATATTTTAAATAAACGAGTTTCTTTACCTAATTTTGGTCCAGATGTATTATTTTTTAAAAGTATTCATTCTAGATATAAATGGAGTAGAGAATATAAATTAGCTGCAAAGCTAGGTCAATCTAATTTTTATTCAAAAAAGAGTGCTTAATGGAAAATTTTGATAAAATGCATGAATTCTCTAATATAATTTTTACTAAAGTGAATGTACATAAACTTGAATATGTTGATGCGATAGTTAGTTATTGTGAAGAAAAAGAACTGGAAGTTGATTCAATTATATCTTTAATTTCCCCTGCCTTAAAAAGTAAGATGGAAGAAGAAGCTATCGCATTACGTTTAATAAAAAGTTCATCTGTTCGCTTGACTTTTTAACAGTTTTAAGTTACAATATGATTTTTAGGTTTGGTGATAAAAATGTCTGCGTATCTATGTTGCTGTCTTTACAGAGCATTAAAATTACACTTTACAACAGATTATGACTTTAATAAGTATCATGGTAGAGTAAAATATTCTGTTGATCAATTCCATAAAAATAAACATAGATATGTTTATGAGAAATTGAGTAAAAAATTTTCTGATGAAGATTTAAAAAGATTCTTTATTGCTAATTTTTTACAAAATGAAACCGTATGGGTTCAAGATTTGTTGTCTCATGAAGCACACGAAAATTTCGTAAATTTTAATAAAAAACAACAATCTTTATCCTATATTTTTGAAAATGATTTAATAAATATATTTGGTGAAGAAAATCACAAAAAATTATTTAAAAGTGATTCAAATGATTTTCCTTTGCTCTTAACTAAAATGTTAAGAGATGAAGTTTCTCCGGAAACTGTTATTATTATGAATGAGTTTATGGAATTTGTTCCTAAATGGGACAAAAATATCAAGGATGATTATATTTGGCCTCGTGTTAAAACAAAAATGTTGAAATACAAGCCATTCTTAGAGTATGACAAAAGCAAATTCAAAAAAACTTTAATTGAAACTGTAAAGGAATTTGCATAAAATACGTTGTATATATGTTGTCTATACGTTGTTTAAATCAAATGTTAATAAAGGTGTTTATATGGATTTTAGTAAATTAAAAAAACAATCAGGTTCAAATTTAGATAAATTAGCCAAAGCTGTTGAATCTATGTCTTCTAATAATCAAAATGATGATTCTAATGAATATTGGAAATGTGAACTTGATAAATCAGGTAACGGTTACGCTGTAATTCGTTTTCTTCCTACTCCTCCACAAGATGTTGAATCGGATGGTTTACCATGGGTTAAATATTACGATCATGGTTTCCAAGGTCCAGGTGGTTGGTATATCGAAAAATCATTAACTTCAATTGGCCTAGATGACCCTCTAGGTAAATACAATTCAGAATTATGGGAAACTGGTATTGAATCTAATAAAGAACAAGCCAGAAAACAAAAACGTAGATTACATTATGTTTCTAATATTTATGTAATCAAAGATACTAAACACCCAGAAAATGAAGGTAAAACATTTAAATATGTGTTTGGTAAAAAAATCTTTGAGAAAATTACTCAAGCGATGAACCCACAATTTGAAGATGATAAACCTATTGATCCATTTGATTTATGGGAAGGTGCGAATTTTAAATTAAAAATTCGTAAAGTAGATGGTTACCAAAATTATGATTTAGCTGAATTTGATAGCCCATCAGCGTTATTTGATGACGATGATAAACTAGAAAAAGTTTGGAAGAGTGAATTTTCTTTAAAAGAAATTCTTGAACCTAAAAATTTCAAAGACTATGCAACATTAGAAGCTCGTCTAAAAAGAGTTCTAGGGCAATCAAATCAAAACGCTAAGTATAAAACTGCTGAAGATTATACAGCAAAATCTCTTGATGAAGTTGAAGATGAACAATTTATCCAAAGCACAGTTGCTGAAAAGAAAACAACTGCTTCTTTTGCTGCTTCTACTGCAGTAATTGACGATGAAGAAGATGATGATATGTCTTACTTCAGTAAATTGGTTGGTGATGATTAATCAATAGTAGAAAGGGGCTGAAAAGCCCCTTTTTTTATGCAGTTCTTACATTTTGGAAGGTCAGTGTTAACAACACTGGATCATCATTTCTAACTGCCATCATACTACCACCAGTTCCTGCTTGAGGTCTAGGGGCAGACGCTACTTGTTGAGGTGCCTTTTGTGGCACTTGCGATCCCATAACACTTTGAGATAATTTAGACATACCGCTCATCATACCTTGCATCATAGCAACATTTTCTGATTGTGGTTTTTCTGGAATTACTGTTGATGCTTCCATAGCTGCGAGTTTTAATTCTTGCTGCGGTCCATTTTTGTCCATTATAGGAGTTGCTGTAGCATTTTCGGTTTTAGATGCTGCTACTTGCAATAAATCAGCTTTTTCTTTACTTGCTCTACTTAACGTCCCCTCCTTTACTTTACCGCTAGAACTTTTAAATAATTTATCATTATTTGCAATTTTATAGTCTTGTATTGCTGATACAATATCTGCATCTGACATTTTTGATGCATCTTTTCCTTCAAGAGCTTTTTCTATCAATCCAGTACTTCCTCCAAATTGAACTGAAGTACTCCAAACTGCTTCTTGTACAGCTCTGCCTGATTTAGATAAATCTATACCAGATTTTTGCAATTTTTCCATTTGCGGATCAAAATGGGACTGTTTTATAAATTCGTGTTGTGCGTCACCAAATTTTTCGTCTTTTGACGCAATTTCTTTCCATTTTTCATTAAATTCTTTTGAACCAGCAGTTAATCCTTGGAATTCTTTTGCGTATCCAGATGAATTTAAAAATTTATTTAATGTACTTTTTTCTCCACCAGAAGAAGCTAATTGATATGTTCCGTATGACGCACCACCGAAATCCCCTTTTCCAGTTGAAACAGTTCCTGCTCCACTTTTACCAGATTCATATTTTTGAGATACTGCTCCTACTGCTTTGTCTATAATAGATGGTGTATATTTTCCTTTTTTATACCCACCCATCATCATATCTTGCTCTTCGCCTTTAGACGTTCCTGGGAATAATGCTTTATGTGCTTTTTCTCCCTCATCTAACGAGCCTAATGATTTTCCTCCACCGAATCCCAATAATTCTGTACCTTTATCCCAAACTGATCCTACTGCTGACGCAGTTTTTTTGTACGCATCAGTCCCTTGTATCCAGTTAACTTTTTCTGCTGCTGCTTTATAAGTATCAGTCCCCTTTGCCCAAGTAAGACCTTGGTCTGCGAGAGATTCACCTTCACCAGTACCTAAAATAGCTGCTGCAGCTAATCCCCCAATACCTCCTGCTGCATTAAAAGTTTTACTTGCTATAGAGGGAATAAACCCACCAGAACCACCATGACCACCATGACCACCTTTGCGCCCAGCTCTTGCATTTTTATTTTCTGCTGCAATATCAGCATCAATGTCTTTTCTTGCGGTTTCGCGAGCCATTGAAGCTATACCAACAGACATTCTATCAGCAGTTGAGTTTAATTTCGTTAATGCTTCATAAATTTTATTTAAAATTTCAATAGCATTTGAACTGGTTAGGCCACCACCTCCTGCAGTATTTCCAGCAAGTTCCCCTGAATCTCCACCTGAAGAATGTTCGATTATTTCTTCAGGAACAGAAGATTCATCTGATACTATTTCTCCCTGATGTTCTCCTGTTTGGTGTTGGGTTGTATCTTGATGTTCTTTATCTTTTTTGCCGAATAACGATCCCACTAAATTGGAACCTAATCTTCCTATAGCTCCTGTAGCATTACCCAGAAATTCTCCACCTTTTTTAACTAAATTAGAACCAACTTCTACTGCCTTTTTACCACCTTCTTTTAATTTGCTGGTAACATTACCAGCAAATTCTTTTGATGATTCCAATACACTAGAAGCTTTTTCTTTAATTGCTCCAATACCCTTTTCAATTTTGGGTTTAAATATTTCTTTGGCATCAGAAACTTTACCTGCAACATTTTCAGCTAATTCGCTGCCTTTTGCTTTAATGGTTTCCATACCAGATTTAAAAGTGTTAGTTGCTTTATCTGCTAATCCTTCAGTTTTTGATAATATTTTTTCTTGAATACCACCTTTAGCAGCTTTTAAGGTATCAAACATTCCTGTAGCGATACCGCCAGCTTTATCTGCTACCTTACCTGCAACCTTACCTATGGTTTCTGCTTTTGGTAAAATTTTTGATGCAGTTGATATTGCAGTTTTTCCTGCAGCAGTGGCAACTCTAGCACCAGCGGCAATTTCGCCTGTTCCTATCATTAACGAACCTGCTGTTCCTCCAGCGAATCCTGTGCTGTATGCAACAGGATTTCGTTGTAGAGCCGCTTCGTTTGCATTTTCTTCAGATTTTAATTCATCAGCATATTTCGTTCCTTTGACTACGCTTTTGACACCAGCAGAGATATTTTCCCCGAACCCCATAGTTGCACCTTGCCAAGCACCTCGAGCGGTATCTCCAGCAGTTTGCACCCAGTTATTTTCTTTATCTGAATTATTTGCCATTTTTAATGTTGATTCCTAATAGCTTCTTGCTGTTTACGTTTTTCTTCTTTTTCTCTAATATGTTGAACCAATAAACCTATATAAATTTCCCTTTCCCAAGGGATCATCGCTTCCAGTTCAGTTAAACTATAACCATGTTGTTGCATCATAGCAAAATTAGTTTTATAATAAACTGAAAGTTTATCATTACCAAGAATTAAGTAAAAAAATCGAAAATATCCTCAACTAAAATGTTGTGATTCATACCACATTTATTACAAGTTATATTTAATTTTTTTATAATTTTTGGTTCGTTTAAGAAGAATTGTTCTATTTTTTCATACTTTTCTGTTGGTAAATTACCAATCCACTCAACAATCTTTTGTAGAGGAATATCTTTAGCATTATATGAAGAATTTTCATCATAGATAAAATCTACATTATTTGCAATAATCTCAAACAATTCTTTTGGTGTTGGTAATGTATCCCCTAAACCGTCAAGTTCAAATCTTTGGTGTTTTAATTTAATGCCAACATTTTCAGTAATTTCAATTATTGGAGAAACACCATTATCTAAAATTTCTAAATCGGTTAATAAATTTAATGTATGATCCATAGTGTTGCCACATATAGTATCTTGAATTTTATTTTCGCATCTATATTTTAAATTTACAAGTTCAGATTCAGATCTGGCTCTAAGTTGATAAAATAAATATTCAACATCAGTAATTGGTAATTCTTCTTGTATATTAATATCTGTTATAATACAATTATTAATAATTTGTAATATTGCATTAATTACTGAATTTTTTTCTCCAGATTCTTTAGCCATTGTTAAAATTTTCTGTTCTTTAACTAAATATGGTCTAAATTGTATATTTTTTTTAGAAATTGGTAATTCAACAGAAAATGTTGGCACATCAATTGTCGGTAGCATACTTATAATCCTATTCTTGTTAATCCTGATGATAATGTAAAATTAGACAACCCCAAACCTGGTAGGGTTGATCCTATTGCTAAAGGGTTTCCACTTTCTATGGCACCATTTATGGTATTTATAGTGGAGGCAGTCTTAATAGCTGTCCCTAATAATTCACCTAATGGACCTCTTGTATAGGCGCCATTACTTTCCACATGTTTAAAATCATATGTGTATTCTGTATAAGCGAATGCAACATTTAATGATTGGGCTTCGTTTTGAGCTGCCCATGAAAGAGGAATTTGATTTATTGAAATTGGAAATGCATCAATTAATGTTACTTCAACTAACGGCATTCCTGTTATCGCATAATGTGTTATTTTTATTCTTGATGCGTATTCACTTTTATATCTAACATTATAAGTTGTTTCTATGCCAGAATTTTTTATAGTTTCTTCTCTTCCTGTGATATATGCTATCCAATTTTGAAAAAATTTTCTGGTTTTTTCATATTGTGAACCTCTGGTATAAAATGATAAATCTATATCCTTATATCCAGTCATAACTGAATGTTGTTCAGTTACCCCGTATATTTTTTGGTGTACTGTAGCTGTTGATTCACCTGGAAGTTCTGCTGAATGACAAACATATCTTAAGGTATCGTTATCAGCAAATTTATTAAAGTAGAACTCAACATCAAAGTATGCTGTTCTACCTATATCGTATGCTAATAACTCGCTCTTTGCTTCGCGATATTTTGAGTCATCAGTTTTCGGACCATTTCCACTCATTAACTCTTTTACTGTATCTAAAAATGACATTATAGTATCCTTTTAAAGTGTCATATCTTGTGTTGCCATAGATTCTTTCCAAACATATTGTTTTGTTTTTTTCTTAAATGTTTCAATAGGCAAAGCAGAAATATAACCCCACTCCTCAACAGGTATTGCTTTTATTTTTGATCGTACTCTACTTTTTAAATATTTTTTAAAACAAGGTTTAAACAATTGAAATTCTTGAACATCTTTTATACTATCATAACTGATATATAATTTTTGTAATTCATTTTTTTTATATACCCCCTTTTGAGGGACAATGTTACTTAAAAATATCATTCTTTGTTCAACTGGAAGGTAGTGTAAATTTATGCCATAAAACCCATCATTTTTAATATCAGTCAATAAGATTAACGGGAATGTATCATAATATGGTAATGAAGTTCTCCCAATCGGATCATAATTAAACAAGTACATTCTCCCAGTTTCAAAAATTTTAACATCTGGTAATGTTTCTAAAATTTGTTTTTGACCTAATTTACTTACAGTTGCATTTAATTTTGATTGATCTGTCCTCAATTCTATTATTTTCTGTTTGAACCATTTTACTGCTTCAGTGGCAGATTTTGGAGTAAATTTATAATCAAATTTTGGATCTAACCCAACATTTTTTGCCATTTATAATCCTAAGTCTTTTTCTGTTAAAACTTTAAATTCCCATTTACGGTCTAAACAATATTCTCTGGCAGCTTTCCATTTTGCTTGATTTATTGCATATGTACAAACTTCAGTTATATACTGTTTTGTTATTTTCTTTTTTACTGCTGGTTCAATTGATTGGTTATATGGTTTAATTTCAATTAAATAAGTTTTAGTTCTACCATCAACCCCTAATATCCTTACCCAAATATCTGGAAAATATCTATGAAATTTATTATCAACAGGGGATTTATATGGAATAACACACTCTTCTGATGCCCATTCTAATATATTAGGGTTATCATCCATCCATTTAAATACTCTCAATTCCCAGGAACTGCGATAAACAATATTTGCAGCATTACCCCTATATTTACTCGGGTTTTTTATATTATAAATTCCTTGTTTATAATTTCTTGCCATAATTTAATTTTTTACAAATTATTGATATAAATAGTATTTAGTTAAAATTAAAAAATAGTTGATAAAATTTATGCCAAGCCCATTACAAGATTTATATAAATCGGTAAACGATTTACCTATATTGACATATCCTGATGATCTAGGTTCTTCTAGAAAGGGTCATTACATTTCATTTACCGTTATGGTTCCGCAAAAATCAAATTATATCGCAAATCCATCTTCCCCAGTTTCAATTACACCACCTTCTAGTATTTCCGGTTCAATTGCTTCTACAATGAATTCAATAGGAAATGCAGCAACTCAAGCTGCTTCAGCGGCTAGTTCAATCTCTAGTGTTGCAAGTGTTGCTAATCAAGCAGTAAGCGCAGTAAATTCAGTTGTTGGTACTGCGTCTAGTGTTGTAGGATCAGTTGCTGGAATTGCGGGTGTCGCAGCAACAGCTGGTGGATCAGTTATTGGTGGTGTCACAGCAGCTACTGTTGGGATCTCTGCTGCAACAAATATTGCTTCTGGTATAGGTGATACATTAGATAGCGTTGGCCAATTTATTTCAGACCCAACAAAAGCAATTTCTGGTGTTTATGATTCTGTAAAAAATTATCTAAATGGTGTAGATAATGCGCTATCATCAGCCGAGGCTGCTATTGAAGGGTTTATGGGCAATAGCGCAGAAACTTTGTATTCTCCCGCTACATCAAAAATACAAGGATTTATAAATCTTTACATGCCAGACACAGTTAATATGAATCAACAAGCTAATTATGCTGATATAGACGTAACTGAGGCGACAGGTAAACTTGGTATGGGTCAAGAAGTTATATCTCAAGGTAAAAATTACAGTTCTTTATTAGATTCAGCCAAAGAAGCAATTGGGTCAAGTTCAGGGTTAAGCCAAACTATCAGAAATGTTGGTGCAGCGGCTCCACCTGTTGCAACAGAAATTTTGGGTAATGTTTCATCAGATCTTGGTGTGACAGGCGGAGGTTTTACTCAATATATGTTGGGACAAAAAAATACAGCAATAAACCCACAGATGGAAGTATTATTTACTTCTATAAATTTTAGAACATTTCAATTTGATTTTACATTTACACCAAAAAGCCCAGAAGAAGCAGCTACTGTGAGAGAGATTATTAAAATGTTTAGATATCATTCTGCTCCTGAAATTGACAATTCCGGTACAGGGAGATATTTTATTGTCCCATCTGTATTCAATATTGAATACAGATATTTAGAGCAAAGAAATGAAAATTTACATAAATTCGCACCCTGTGCATTAACTTCTGTAATGGTTGATTATGCACCGGAAGTTGGTTGGGTTGCGCATAATGATGGCATGCCAGTTAAAACACGTGTGACGTTGCAATTCAAAGAAATGGAAATTTTAACAAAAGAACGAATTTCAGAAGGTTATTAATTATGGCAAATTTTTTCTCAAAATACCCAAAATTATTAATAAACAATCGTTTAGTTACTGATCTAATAGCTAGAACAGCCATTAGAGATAAATATTCAGATAGATTATCTATATTTTACCCATACCAATTACAAGAAGGGGATACTCCCGAATTAATTGCATTTAAATATTATGGTGACGCAGAAAAACATTGGATAGTGTTATTAGCAAATGATATTATCAATCCATTTTTTGATTTTCCTTTATCTTATATTGAATTCAATAAAATGCTTGATCAAAAATATGCAGAACAAGGAGCAGCATTAAATATTACTGGTTCTGAATATGCTAGTGCGACAATCAATATAAATCCTCTTGGTTATAGAGCTCATATAACAACAACAGATAATATAAGTGGCATTTCAACAACAGAAACAATTTATATCGATCAAAAAGCATATAATGGCGGTGTTAATGGTTACGATGATGATACATTTAATTTTGCAGACTCAACAGCACAAGCAGATAATATTACTGTAACGATAACTAAAGAACAAATATCAATTTACGATTATGAATCGGAATTAAATGAAGCTAAACGAGAAATTAAATTGATTAGAAAAGAATATGCCAATCAACTTGAAACAGAATTAAAAGTTTTGATGAGGGAACAATATGTCTGATGGCGTTTTACATGCTCAAGATGTCGGGTTACGCTCTTGTAAAATAGTTGGAGCAGGTGGGCAACCGATTGAATTTAAAAATATTATTGTTGAATTTAATTATTTTGAAGATATATTTAATAATGGAATTAGCGGTGCATTAATTGTTAATGATTCTATGAATTATATTCAAATATTGCAATTACAAGGTCAAGAAATTTTAATATTATCATTAGATAAACCTGGTCTTGATAATCCTATTGAAAAAAACTTTAGGATTTATAAAATCAGCAATAGAACTCAAACAAAAAATACAAACGAAAATTATATTATTCATTTTTGTTCTGAAGAATTTATGTTAAATGAACAATATAAATTATCAAAATCTTATACAAATATTAAAATTTCTGATATAGTAAAAGATATTGCGTTTAATTCGCTAAAAATTGAACAAAAAGATTTTACAAATATCGACGAAACTTCTGGATTAAGATCTCTTGTTGTTCCTAATTTTAAACCAATACAAGCTATTAATTGGTTGTGTACTTTTGCACTAGCTAATGATAATAAAAATGTTGGATCGCCTTATTTGTTTTATGAAAATAGAGATGGGTTTAATTTTAAATCAATTTTAAATTTATTTAAACAACCAATATTTAGAAAATATCAATACGACGAAAAAAATTTAAAATCTAAGCAAAATGAAATGGTGTCTGATATTAATAAAGAATTTGTTAATGTGATTTCGTTTGAATTGGTTAATTCGTTTGATTCTATATCGGCAGTTAGAACTGGTGCATTGTCAAATAAAACTCATACTGTAGACCCACTTAGATTAAAATTTGGCGAATCTAATTTTGATTACAAAGAATATAAAAAAAATTCTGCATCATTAGATGCATCTGGAGTTCCATATTCAGCAACGAATAGATTCGGAGATAAAATAGATGAAACTCCAGGAGTAATTAAATTTTGCGTGACTTCTACTGGTCAAAGTGAAAATTTATATTTTAAAAATAAAGAAATAACTGTTAATGAGAATAGAGTAGAAGAAACCGTTTCACACAGAACAGCGCAATTAGCATTATTATTTACAAATAGATTAAAAATTTTAGTTCCTGGTGATGTTGAATTAAGTGTCGGAAAAGTAATACAGTTTGATTTGCCTGAGATTGTTTCAAATTCTACAACAGGTCAAAAACAAACTGATAAATTTTATTCTGGTAAATATCTTGTTACAGCAGTAAGACATTTAATAAATCAAGAAAATCATTTTTTTACATGTTTAGAAATTTGTAAAGAATCGTTTCCTAATGATTTTGGCTCATATGATAATAATAATCCTGCGTGGAAAGGTGTAAGATGACAACTGAATTTAATAATTCAAGAAGATCTAATTTTTTGGGTCATGATGGATTTGTTTGGTGGCTAGGTACTATTGAAAGTAGAATGGATCCATTGAATGTTGGTCGATGTCAAGTCAGAATAAAAGGTTTACACGATAACACTAAAACAAAAGTTTCAACTGAATCCTTACCATGGGCTCAACCGTTATATCCAACTAATAATTCATATTCAACTCCATCAACATTAAGAGAAGGTGATATGGTTATGGGATTTTTTATGGATGGAGATGGCGCACAATTTCCTATTATAATGGGGGCTTTTCATGGTATACCGGAAGATACACCAGACAGAGAAACTGGGTTTAATGATCCGCGAACAGATGCAGAATTACAATCAGCACCAAGAAAAGTTAAATCTCTAACATATAAATCTGATGGAACTGGAGTTGTAATTGAAGAAACACCGCAAGCTAATAATTTCCCGTTTAGATTAAACGAACCAACAACAAGCCGTCTATCAAGAAATGAAGGTATATCTGAAACAATAGTTAAAACTAAATTGGATTCTGTTGTTACTGTTCCTGACGGTACAAATAATAATTGGACTGAACCAAAAACACCATATAATTCAAAATATCCATATAATCAGGTAATTAGTACTGAATCTGGTCATTATTTTGAATTGGATGATACTCCTGGATCAGAAAGAACTCATTTGTACCATAGATCTGGAACATTTTCTGAAATACACCCAACAGGTACTCAAGTAGATAAAGTTGTTAAAGATAAATATACTATTGTAATGAAAGATGATAATGTTTATATTATGGGTAAATGTAATATAACAGTTCAAGGAGACGCAAAAGTTTATGTTAAACAAAATTGTACATTAACTGTTGATGGAGATTATATTGCTAATATTAAAGGGGATTATAAACTTACTGTAGGTAAAAGTATGTCAACAACAGTAACAAATACTCTCAATCAGATAAGTTCTGGTGCTACTACAATTAAAGGTTCAACTATAAATTTAAACTAATATGAGCACAATAAAAAATTACAGCGGTTATTCGGATTTAGATTTAACATTTAATCCGCATCCAGCAAAACAAGATTTAATGATAACAACAGGAGAATTTGCTGTTGTCAGAGCTCTAAAAAATCTTTTATTAACAAATCATAATGAAAAACCATTTAATCCTGATTATGGATCAAATATTAGAAGATTATTGTTTGAACCGTTGTCTCCTATGACAGCATCTGCTTTAACCAAAGAAGTAGAATTTGTCATAAAAAATTATGAACCGCGTGTTTCTTTGGAAAAAGTTAATGTAATAGGATTGCCGGATTACAATTCATATCAAGTTACTATTTTATTTTATATAGAAAATTTAGTACAACCATTTACAGCAGATTTTATTTTATCTAGATTAAGATAAATAAATAATAAAAAAGAATTAGGGGAAAACATGGCCACAGCCAACTCATCACTAAATATAGCAGAATTAGATTTTGATCAGATTAAATCTAATTTTAAACAGTATTTAAAAGGTCAAGACAAATTCAACGACTACAATTTTGAAGGGTCTGTTATTTCTCAAATATTAGATTTATTAGCTTATAATACTCATTATAATGCCTATTATTTAAATATGATTGCTAATGAAATGTTTCTTGATACTTCTGTAAAACGAGGTTCTGTAATTTCTCATGCAAAATTATTAAATTATACCCCTTCTTCTTCCAGAGCAGCTACTGCTGTTATTAATGTAAAATTTAATGGGACCACTTCTCCGAATTTTACAATCCCAAAATATACTAAATTTTACTCTCATGCTATTGACAACGTTAATTATCCATTTGTTACATTAGAAGAAGTAACTGTTACAACTGTTAATAATTCTGCTCAATTTAATGGCGTAAAAATATATCAAGGCCAACCTGTAAGATACACCTATCAGGTAAATACCATACAAAACCCTTCATTAACATTTACATTACCTGATTCTGACGTTGATACAACAACTTTATCTGTTTTAGTGTATGATAGTAGTCAATCAACAACATTTAATAAATTTGAATTATCTACATCTCATTTATTGTTAGATAACACCACACAAGTTTATTTTTTACAAGAATCATTAGATGGAAAATATCAAATTTATTTCGGTGATGGTATTCTTGGAAAAACATTAACTACAGGTAATGTTATCACAGTTGAATATCTAACTACAAAAGGTAGCGCACCTAATGGTGCTTATAAATTTACGTTGATGGATAAAATCGGTACATATACTGGAATTATAATTGATGGAACAGGGATTGACACACAAGTTGCAACAGGTGGTAATGAGAAAGAATCAATTGCGTCTATCAAATACGCTGCCCCAAAAGCATATGCTGCACAAAATAGAGCTGTAACTAAATCAGATTATTTAGAATTACTAAAACGAGATAATCCAATTGTACCTATCCAAGCTGTAAATGTTTGGGGTGGGGAAGAGATGAATCCACCTCAATATGGTAAAATGTTTATTTGTATAAAACCTGTTGGTGGCTATAGTATAACCGCATCTCAAAAATATAGATTGATTAATGAGTACATTAAACCATTTGGTGTAATTACCGTTTTTCCTGAAATCGTTGATATAGATTATACTTTTATTAAAATATCATCTAATATTTTATATTATAAAAATAAATCAATTTTCGATCCTGTTGCTCTAAAAAATTTATTAAAACTTTCTATTTTAAATTTTTGTGAACAAACTTTAAATACATTTGATTCTTCTTTTATTCTACCTGATTTAATTACAACTATTAAAAATGTAGACAAATCAATTATAACATCAGAATCAACAGTTTCATTACAAAAAAGAGTTTTACCTATATTCAATACATTTAATTCTTTCACATTAGAATTTGGCACCCCTATCAAAAAAGGTTCATTATCTAGTGAATATTTTGATTATGTTAGTGTAGGTGGAAATACTATAATTAAAAACGTACAAATAGAAGAATCTCCAACAGTATACAATATAATTGAATCCTTATCGATTATTAATGGAGGAGCTGGTTATAGTTCAGTCCCAACCATAACAATTTATGGAGATGGAACTGGTGCAACTGCAATTGCTGAATTGACCAATGGTTCTATATCAAATATTTCAATTATAAATCAAGGAAAAAATTATACACAAGCTGTTGTTGTTGTTTCCGGTGGTGGCGGTTCTGGAGCAGAAATTGTTCCTGTTTTTAGCGGCAACGTTGTTTCTTTAAGAAGTTTTTATTACAATAACAATATCAAAGTTATATTACAACAAAATATTGGAGAAATTAACTATTCAGTTGGAGTAGTAAAACTTAATAACTTTAATCCATATCAGATAAATAATCTATTAGGATATATGGCAATCACTGTAGTTCCAGAATCTACAATATTTTATTCAACTAAAGATAAAATAATAACGCTGGATATTATGGATGATTCTGCAATTACATTAAATGTACAATCAAAAGCATAAATGTCAAATCGTTACTCAACAATATTAGAGTCAAAAATACCATCTTTTATTAAAGATGACCCATCATACTCAAGATTTATAGATTTTTTCACGGCATATTATGAGTGGTTTGATGAAACTTATGATATCATGGGATTCGGGGATAAAATAGATATTGATTATGGTTTTGCCGACTTTGTTGATTATTTTAAAGAAGATTTTTTACCCTATTTTCCTGATGATATTGCAACAGATAAAATAAAATTAATAAAAATTGCTAAAGAATTATATAAAGCAAAAGGTATCCCTGATTCATTTAAATTTTTATTTAGAGCACTGTATGCAGTTGATATTGACATCTTTACTACCAGAGAATATGTTTTACGTGCAAGTGATGGAAAATGGATTGTACCAAAATCGATAAAAATTAAATCTTTAGATGAAAATTTTTTAAATATCAATAATTTTAAAGTTTTAGGGGAACTCTCAAAAACAATTGGAGTTGTCGAAACTAGCAAAATTAACGGTAAATTTATTCAAATTTATCTGAGTAATATTGAAAGGATATATTACTCAGGCGAAACAATAAGAATTTTAGATAATAAAAATAAAGATGTGTATTTCTTAAATGGGAAATATGTAGATTATGATATTAATGATGGTCCACCATCTGGAGCAACATTATTATCATCAAAGATCGTTGGTTCTCTCTCAAATATTACTATTAATAGTACAAAAAGAGGTCAACGTTACAAAGTCGGTTATCCTGTAGTTATTACTGGTGGATTAAATCTTTCTATTGAAAACCCAATAGGAGCTGTTGCAACAATATCTGAAGTTACATCAGGTCAAATACAAAGAATTTCTGTCACTAATGGCGGATATGGGTACCAAAAAGGTGCAAATTCAAAAGTAGATGTAATTTACGACAATAAAATTGATACTGTTGCTAATTGTTCAATTTCATTATTAGATGAATCCAGACCAAATACTATTTCATTTATTGCAACTGATTATATTGGTAACAATTTATCTACAATTATTGGAAATAATAATTTAAATTTTATCAATTCAGCGAATGCAAACACAACATTATCTAATGCATTAACCTATACAACGTTAATAACGTATCCTATTGTTGATATTTTAGTAAATAATGGCGGTGGTGGATATGAAACTCCACCAACATTAGATATAGAATCATTATTTCGCGTTAATGACACAAGACAAAATTTAGCTGATTTAGGGATTTTAGCTCCGATTAAAATAGTTAATTCCGGCGAACAGTATTTAATAAATGATACATTGACTATTTCCGGAGGTGATGGAGATTTTGCATTTGCACAAATTACATCAGTTAATGGTAATGGTGGAATTACTGGGGTTGAGTATTATATTGATCCCAATAAACCTTATGCATTTGGTGGTATGGGTTATAAAACAACGAATTTGCCAACTGTTAATATAACATCATCAACAGGAGCTAATGCATCATTAATAATTCCTGGCATAATGGGTTCTGGAGTTGAATATGATCTAGAAACTGATAGAATTGGTGCTATAACAAAAATTACATTATCAGACAATGGAGAAGATTATATATCAACCCCTAATGTTTCGTTAAGGATTCAAGATATTGTTGTAAGTAATACGATTGGATTAGATTTTACTAATACTATTGTTTATCAAGGAAATTACACAACCCCGACTTTTATGGGATATGTTGATTCAATTATAAACGTTGATGTTAAAAATCCTGATGTACCTACTGATGATTTTTATGCTGTGCGTGTCTATAATTACAAAGGCGTGATTTCAAGTGCTGTACCATTAAAATTGTACAGCACAGCGCTTGAACAAGATGTTACAGTTTTAAATTTTGAATCATCATATAAAAATTCATTATTTGAGAATGGTATAAAAATTTACGGTGATGGTTCCGCAAAAGCTACTGCAAAATTCTTTGATGGTATAATCTTTGACGAAGGTAGATATATTAATTCAGATGGTCAATTGTCTGCTCATTCTGTATTACAAAATGATGTCTATAATTCAACTACATATATTATTTCTGCTGAAAAAGATTATGATTCTTATAAAGATGCAGTAACAAATTTACTACACCCAAGCGGAACACGGATTGTTACACGAAATATATTAAAATCAAATTCAAATTTTGTTGTTAATACAAGTTCTTCTATACAGTATTCAAATAATGCATCAGGTATTGAAGTATCTTTGCGCACATCTAATACAAACTATTCAAATTCATTTGATATTTTTTATGAATCTGGATGGGGTGATGATGATTGGGGTAATGATTCATGGGGTACTTCTGGGTCAACAAATTTTGATGTTAATACCATAATAAATATTATTTCTACAAATAATATGAATGTTTATTCAAAAGTTGTATCTATTGATACAGCAAATGATATATTTACAATAGAAGATAATATACAATATAATTTCCCTGCTATTTACAGCGGATACACTTCTTCAAACACAATTAATGTTATTAAAGAAAATTATCCTGAAGATAAATATTCTGTGAATACTTTTATCTCAATCGACGATACTGTTGTAATTGGGAATAACTCAAATAAAATTATTAAAATTTCTAATAATATAATTTATTTTTCAAATTCATTATATTCTACTGGAAATAGTTCTAATTTAGTTTCTATGACAGTAATAAAAGATTTAATAACAAGTAATGTTTTACTTTATACAATAGCGGTGTAAAAATGATTAAAGGTCTAATACCCTTTTCTGGATTCTCTCAGGAAGTGTTAAAAACGTATTATGCTCCAAATTTAATTTTTAAAAATAGTGGAGACGAATATTTAAATTTATATTGTTTTATAGCAAAAATTGAACCTTGGGATGACGAGAATACACCACCAACTCCTCCTGACAATGATTTTTATATGAAAAATGTATATAAAAATATTATTGCAATGAAAAAAATAAACAGCAATGATATTGCTGCAGTTATACAAAGAGTTGACTGGAAAAATGGAACAACTTATTCGCAATATTCATCTACATCAAATTTAAATACTATAACAGAAGGTGGGTTACTATTAAACAATTTTTATGTTAGAAATTCATATGATCAAATTTTTAAATGTTTAAGTAATAATACATCATCAACTAATCCTAATGGGGTCGCATCAACTGTTGAGCCGTTAATTGATTTTTCTGTAAATTCAATACAAAACATTATTGAAACTGGTGACGGATATAAATGGAAATACATTTTCACAATTGATTCCGGTGCAAAATTAAAATTTTTTGATGCAAATTGGATACCCTTACCTATAAGCACACATAGAAGTAGAATTGGTAATAATAGATACGGTGCTGGAGAAATCTCAGTTATAAATGTTTACAACGGTGGTCTTAATTATTCTACTGATGCTGGTGGTGGCACAACAACAACAATAACAATTGATGGTGATGGGGAAAATGCGTCAGCAAAAGCAATTATTTCTGGTGGTAAAGTAACAAAAGTTATAATGGCTAATACTGGATCAAATTATACATTTGCCACTGCATCTATAGAACCAACTACAGGCAATTCTGGTAATGGTGCAGTGTTAATTGCTGAACCATCTCCTATTGGCGGTCATGGATTTGATTTATTAGAGGAATTTGGTTGTACAACTGTAATGATTACTGCTGAGTTTAATGGAACAGAAACTGGGACATTACCAGATAATATCGACTATCGCCAAATTGGTATAGTAGCAAATCCGGAAATTAAAGTTGGTACATCAACTCAATTTGCTAATTCAACAATATATAAAGCAACACATGATATTACAGTTTCTCCTGGAGTAGGAAGTTATTCTCAAGATGAATTTGTGTATCAAGGGATATCTCTAGAACAAGCAACATTTTCAGGAAGAGTGTTAAATTTTGATTCAACAAATAATATTTTATATCTTATAAATACTCAAGGTACTATAACTTTAAATGATATTTTAAATAGTTCTGAGTCAAATACATTAAGAAAAGCATTACAAGAAGTAATAGAACAAATTGTACCATACTCAGGTAATATAATTTATATCGAAAATAGAACTAAAGTTCAACGAACATCAACTGGATTAGAACAGTTTAGATTAACACTTAATTACTAAGGTTTAAGGGAATATGAGTTTAAATTTTAATACACAACCATACTATGACGATTTTGACGAGAATAAAAATTTTCATAAAATCTTATTTAAACCTGGAGTAGCAGTTCAGGCTAGAGAATTAACGCAAGCACAATCTATCTTACAGGATCAAATTGGTAAATTTGGTAAATTTGTTTTATCGGATGGTTCAAATGTTACTGGTGGACAATATTCTATTGATACAAATGCTAAATCTTTAAAATTACAAAATTTAGGATCTTTAGAAACCGACATTGAAAATTTTACAGGATTATATATTGTTGGTTCCACATCAAAATGTGTTGGTTTAGTTTCTGATGCTGATATTGTTAATTTTTATTTGACGATTAAACCAATAACAAATATTGGTGTAAATTTTGTATCAGGAGAAACTTTACAATTATTTGTATCTAAAGGTTCTGCTCTAGCATACACTGGAAATTCATCTATCGTAAGTGATTATTCTGCAACATTATCAACAGACACAGTTCTAACTATTTCTAATGTTTATGGACAAAAAAATTCGTATACATTCCAATTAAATAGTTCATCAATTGAATTGGGTGATGTTATAACATTTGACTCATTCGGTTTACTTAAATATATTGTTGTTGATATTGGAGCTGATGGTACATTTACAGTCGATCAAAAATTAAGAACTGATTACGTTAATTCCTCAGCAACCATTACAAAATATGCTTCTAGGACTGTTATGGAAGTCGGTATTGCTGATGGGGTTTATTTTACAAATAACCATTTTGTAAAGGCATTGGCTCAAACGATTATACCAGATTTAAGAACACAATATCCTTCTTGTGTTATTGGTTTTGAAGTTATAGAAACTATTGTTGATTTTGTTGATGATACATCATTATTAGATCCAGCACAAGGTTCATATAATTATACAGCTCCAGGAGCAGACAGATATAAAATATATCTTCAATTAGTTTCAAAAAATTTAACCACACATGGAGGGTTAAATTCAAGCGATTGGGGTATTGCGGATTTAACAACAACCAAATTTATTGAATTGTTGAGAATCAGAAATGGTATAGTTATTAGAGATAATACTGATCCGAAATTAGGCGAATTAGAAAATACTCTTGCTAGACAAATGTACGACCACGCAGGGAATTTTATTGTAAAACCTTATAAAGTTTCTTTCCAAGAATCTAATTTTTCAGATGCAGCAAATACAGTAGTGGCTGAAATTTCTCCAGGCAAGGCTTATGTATTTGGATACGAATTTGATGCAACATTTCCAACATATCTTACAATTCAAAAAGCCAGAGATACCGATTCAATTTCCAACTACACAACAACTGCATATTATGGTAATTATATTACGGTAAATAGCGTTAATGGAACAGTTCCTAACCCAAAAAGCGGATCAAAAATAGAATTACATTCTACTGTTAAAGGTGGTACTGTTGATGCTAACACTAGAATAGGTTATGCTTATGTTAGGAATATTGAGTATGTAACCACTGGTGAATATAATTTACACTTATATAATATTTCAGCACCGCAAGCTGAGATTGCAAACACAAAATCAATATTTTTACTTTCAGGTTCAAGTTATTCAACTGCAGCATTTTCAGCCAATGTTGTTCAGGAAAATTCAACAACAACTTTCGTTGACCCTGGATTTAATAAATTATTGTTTGAGTTGCCATATAAAAATGTTGCTTCACTATCAGGAACTTCTATTACACTAGATGTTTTTGATACAATCACTGTAACAAATAATACCGCATCAATCAGTACTGGATCATCAAATATAATTTTCCCTAGTGGATTAAGTGCCAATTTATCATCAGATTTAAAAAATAGCCATTTTTTAATTTCTACTAAAACAACAAATGGTGATTATGTAGCAGGTAATTATGTAAATTTATCCCAAGTAGGTATAGAAACAAAAATTCAAAGCGGGCAAACAGCTAATTTCACATTCTATAAAAAATATACTGGACAAATTGATATTAAATATGGATTGACATATAATAATGCTCAACCAAAAACAAAAACACTGCATACAAATTATGTTTCACAAGTTAAAACTGATGTATATCCAAAATCATTAGGTATTGCTGATATAACAGAATTTAAAGGTGTATTTAAATCAACAGACAATGACGCAATATTTATCGGGGCTTATAACTCAGGAACGTCGTACAACAAATCAGATGTTGTACAATATGGTAACTCATTGTATGTTTCTACTAAAAGTTCAAATTTAGGCGTTTCTCCTGACGGAACTACTCCTAATTGGAATAAATTAAGAGATGTAACTAATAATTACATCTTAGATAATGGTCAAACTGAAAACATGTACGATCACGGTACAGTTACAGCAAAAACATCTACTGACTCAGGTACAGTTTTTGTTTTATTTGATTATTACACACATTCAAGTGATGGTCAATATATTTCATACCAATCTTACCCAGTAGATTATTCTCAAATACCAACTGTATCTATTAAAGGTAATGATTACAATTTAACAAATTATGTAGATTTTAGACCAAGAAGAACAAATCTTATTGCAACTAATATAACATACGACACATACCAAATCCCATCTACTGATTTTACAGGATTTGAATTTGATATGTCATATTATCTTGGAAGAATTGATAAATTAGTTTTAACTAAAGATAAAAGATTTAGTTGGATAAAAGGTAAACCATCATATTCTAACTATGTTCCACCTGTTGATTTGTCTGATGCTATGACATTAGCAACAATACAATTTAATCCATTTACTGTTAATGAATCTGATATTATTATTAAATATCAGAAACATCGCAGATATACAATGGATGATATTGGTAAATTGGATACAAGAATATCTAATGTTGAATATTACACATCATTGAATCTTGTAGAAAAAGATGTTATGTCTAGAAACATTGTTGATAATGTTGTAGGATCTAGAATGAAAAATGGATTTGTGGTTGATCCATTTATTGGTTACAATGTAATGTCATTAGCTGATAACTATAAAAATATTTCGTTAGATTTAGATAAACAATTAGCGAGACCATCATTCACTACAAAATACAGTAATATCACAACAAAAAATATAGGAACTTTATATGAGCAAAACGGTTTAGTTTCATTCCCAATAGTAGAAGAAGTTCAAATAGTATTCCAATATTTACCAACTGGAACCACAAAAATTAATTTATTCGATTCAATTTCTTATGCAGGTGATTTATTCTTATCACCGCAATCTGATGTTTGGGTTGACACTGAAAATAAACCTATAATTAATGTGTTAAATGATAATGCTGCAGCAATTAGGGATGCTTCTTCAGTCCCAGGTTTATTATTTAATGAATGGAACACATTTTACGCAACTCATCCATATAAAGAATTGAGCGGAAGCGTTGATGTAATTTATAATAATGTTGATTATAAAGTTTCTACAGTAGCAGTTGTACAAAGCGACATTACAGAAGAAATAGAAAATAGTGTTATACCATATGCAAGATCAATACCGATTAAATTTAAAGCAACACAGTTAGCTCCTCTTACTAAAATGTACGTTTACGTTAATGGTAGACTTGTTAATGCATACGTTCAACCAACAACTAATCCACGAGGAGTTATTACTGGAGCACATATATTAAATCCAGGAACTGGTTACACTACAAATCCAACTTTAGCACTTTCAGCTACTCAAACTATTCCAGCAAATGTTAGTTTTGATTTGTTTGGTACAACTATTAATGGAGTTGAAATCACAAATAAAGGTTTAGGTTATTCCACAGAAACTGCTTTAGCACCAACGATTACTGGCGGTGGCGGAACCAGTGCAACTATTAATCTGTCAACTGTTCTTCCTGTTGCAGGGGATTTATACACAGATGAAAGAGGCACATGCGAAGGTATTTTAAATCTTCCAAACGATTCATTATTAAAATTCCCAACAGGAGAATTGTTAATTACTGTATGTGATACACCAAATTATGATTATGATACTTATGCAATTTCTAAAGCTCAAGCAACATTCTTTTCTTCAGGTAGACACAAAACTTACCAAGAAACAATAACTTCAATTAGAGAACCGTATATCACAAAAGTTGGTAATATTACTCAACCAGAACCAGAAAAACAAAATAGAATTGTTGTACAAAGTCAGGTAAACTATTTAACAAATCATTATGCAAAAACATATGATCAAGTGAAAATAGGGTCATTAACTTTGCCAGTTTACTTGAGTTCTCAACCAACTTCCGATGTTGTAGTAACATTTATGGATGCCTCAGAAGATAAATCAGCAAATTCTTCTGTGTCATTTAGTACAGTATCGTTAACATTCACCACAACAAATTATGCTACCCCTCAAAATGTAACATTTAATTACGATTTAGGAATTAGAAAATATGTTAATGGTAAATATGTTGATAATAATTTACCAACATATATTGAATATTATGGCGAATCTGCTGATGTAAATTATAATTATTCAGCAACAGTTAAACCAATAAGATATTGGCAAAAAAATGTTATCATTCCTGGAGTCGCAACAACTAAATTATTTCCATATTCGGTTAGGGATCCTAACGAAGTTTTAGCTGAATCAACACCATATTTGGAAGTTTCTCCAATACAAACTTCAGTTGCGGAAGGTAAATCTTTCTTTACAGTTACTTATGGCGGAGGAAGCAAAATTGGTTGGTGGAGTTTAAATTCAGGTTCAACTTACCCATTAACATTTACAGCTGTATCTTCAAACACTTCGGTATTTGAAGTTAAATCATCAAGTTATGAACACTATGATGTTATTGATGACGTAAAAGGTGCAGTTAGAACTGTTAATAAATCTGATCAAGAAGTATTAGTATTTAAATATTACTTGGCATGTATGAATGCTGGAACAGCAAATGTTACTGTTACAACAACATCTACTGAACCATCTTGGAATAATTTAAAAGCAAATACTGTTGGCATTGTTACTGCTGCATTAGGCACTCCTGATAAATCAATTGTTGTTCACCCAAATGTAACTTCATCTGCTACACAAGGAACAATTTACAATGCAGATAGAATAACAACTGAAAGCGGGGGCACTCATACATTTTCAGTTTCATTAAGTGCTCCACCTACTCAACCAGTAAAAATTACAGCTGATTCTTTAAGCGTTACTGAAGGTATCATTACTGCAAATTCTGAAAATGGATTAAATTTCCTTACAGGAAATACTGTAACTTTTACAGCTACTACTTGGAATACTATAAAAGCATTTGTTGTTACAGGCGTTCAAGATTATTTACAAGATGGCACAGTAGATTATAATATTAGATTAAAAGCGACTTCTTCTGATACTGCATATAATAATTTAATAGCTAACGTAGCATTAATGAATCAAGATGTAATTGTTCCTAAAGGTGAAGCTGTAGCTACTATACTGGGTACATCTCACACAAATGAAAAATATAATGGTAAAGTTTATATTTCTGTTGTATTAAATAAAAAACCGAATGCATCACAAATTGTAACGGTTGATGTTGCTTCTACTGACACAACAGAAGGTGTTGTAACTTCTCCTGTTGGTGGTAAATTATATTTTAATGAAAATACATGGAATATCCCGCAAACAATTGAAGTAACTGGACAATCAGATTTAGTATTTGATGGCGATACTACTTATTATATTTCATTAGCTACATCAACCCCAACATTTTCTGAATTTTCCAATTCAATAGTTTATGTTAAATTAATAAATGATGATTATGTTTATAAAACTGATTTGCTAATTACTACTGATAATAGTTCTAGAACATACTCAGCAATACCAAAAGGAAGGTCTGCAGCTGCTTGGTTACCAGCGTTTTCTGTTTCAGGGGCGCACTATGGTGGCGGTGGATATATTAGTTCTGCAAGCGGTTTTACTGCTACTATTGCTAGTTCTACAAAAAATTCGGTTACTATAAAAGCATCCGCATATATAGGAGCATTAAACAATTCGGATCATGGAAATTTTTCTGGTTGGGCTTGGGTATCCTTTTATGTTTCGACAACCAATAATGATACCTTGATATCAAAATCAGCAACAGTATCTACAGGTCAAATTGATTCTGCATCTAGAACAACCAAATCGATAAAAATATCAGTACCAGTTTACAATGGTGGCGGTAGTGGAACATTTAGCTCAACAGTAACATTAACTGGGTTATATTACGATGCAATTGGAGCTGGATTTGATGTTACAGAAACTTTAACATCAACAACCTCAACAACTGTTATTAGACTAGATGATTATGCTATTATTGACCAATATGATACTACTACAAATCCACAACAAAGCGTTCCGTGGGATAAAAATGCGGAATCAAAACTTGCTGCATACAATACTGTAAAATCATATCCATTATCAAGTACTCCTGGAGAAGGGTTTGTTGCTCCTGATGCAGCATCTGTAGCAACTTCTGCAAATTTATTTAGAAAAGATAATCTTGAAAAATTAATAGCACAACAACAAAAATTAGTTGACAATATAGTAGCGAAAATAAAAGCTTTAGGGAATAATGTTCCAACTTCTACCCTTACTACTGCGTTAATAGAACAAAATTATTTATCTGATTTGCAGTTAAAATTACAAAAACTTTAAGGTAATCTCATGGCAATAATACAAACATTAGCAGAAGCAAGAAATATTGTTGAGAATAATTTTATTTCTTCTCCATATATCAATAGTAGAACGTTCGCTAATTCTACTACAAAATATTTCCCAGAAGAAGTTGAATATTGGGCTAAAAAAATGTTTAACTCAAATTGGTCAGAATCATTATTTATTTCTGAATTTAATAATGCTTATGCAAATAACAATAAAACATCATTATCATCAATTAAATATAATGATTATATTGGTCAAACATTTTATGTTGATCCAGGAACATACCCAAGGGGATTATTCTTAAGTTCAGTTTTAGTTTATTTTTATGATAAAGATAGTACAGCACCAGTTACCCTTGATGTAAGACCATTGATCAATGGATACCCATCATCTGATAAAATTGTACCAATGTCAATAGTAACTCTATTTCCAGAAGATATTTTTGTACCTCTTTTTGGTCCTCAATATGATACGGATGCCACGTCAAACCCTAAACAAGTTTCTCTAACGGACACAGTGTTCAACTTTGATTTTCCTATCTATTTAGCGCCTGGTTGGTATTGTTTCACATTAAGAACCAATTCAGCAAAAAATAGCGTTTATATAACTGAAAGAGGGGTTGGTGATATTAATACTGGAGTTACTGTAACAAATCCATATATGGGAGATTTTGTAGTATCACAACAAGGAACTTCTTGGTCAATAGATCAAACTAGAGATTTATGTTTTACGTTAAAAAGAGCAAAATTTGAATTAGGGTCAAAAGATCTTGTATTAAAAAGTGGTAATATTAATTTTGATTATGATTTGTTGAATTTTACTTCTCATAATTTACAATTTGGAGATTTTTCTTATATTGATAATATTTCAACTTCGGTAACTGATTCTAGTACAGCAATAACAACTGATATTAATATTGAAACTAATAAGAATATCAGCATACCTTCTGTATCAACAGCAAATACTACTGATGGAGTCTCATTTACAGTTACTATGGTTAATACTGATGATGCATTGACACCAATAGTTGATTTACATAGAACTGGTGTTGCATTGGTAAAAAATTATATTGACGAGTATTCTGCTGTTGTTGCAGATTCTGAATTGACTCCGGATGGGTATGCGAGAGCAAAATATGTAACAAAACAAGTAATACTAAATGATGAATTTGATGCTGATGGGTTAACAGTATATCTTGATGTCAATAAACCAAGCGGAACTGATGTTGTTGTATATTATAAAATATTAAATAAATATGATTTTAGTATTTCATTCGATAATGCTCCTTGGGTTCTAATGACGAAAACTTCTCAATCACAAGTTACAATTTCTGAATTAGAATATAGTGAAGAAACATATCAAAATTTGGATATTACTTATACAGGAGTAAATGGAGTGTCGTATGATTCATTTAAATATTTTGCTGTTAAAATTGTAATGTATTCTAGCGATTCAACTAAAGTTCCTTCTATCAAAAATTTAAGAGCAATAGCTACCGTTTAATATGTCAGATGACCTGAAAATAACAGATGCTCCTGGTTGGGTAAAAAATTCAACCAGTAAAGCAATTTTAAATACTGATATTGCTGCTTTACAAGAATATAAAATAAGAAAACAAAAAAATTTGAAAATAAATAGTATAGAAAATGAAGTTGATGAACTCAAAAATCAAATAACTGATTTAAAACAAGATTTAACTGACATAAAAAATATTTTACTTCAATTTATGCAAAATAAATAATTTATTCAAATAGGAACTTTAATGGCTGAAGTAACATCAAGAAGCGAATTAAAAGATTATTGCCTTAGACGTTTAGGTGCACCTGTTATCAAAATAAACGTTGATGATGATCAATTAGAAGATAGAATTGATGATGCTCTCCAATTCTATCAAGATTATCATTATGATGCAACTGAGTTGTTTTATTGGCAACACGCTATAACTCAAAAAGATATTGATCAAAGATATTTTGATGTTGATCCAGGAATTCTAGGAATCACTAGAATTTTCCCGCTTAATGACACTATCACAAAATCAAATATGTTTGATTTAAGATATCAGTTGCGTTTGCATGAATTATATGATTTTACATCAACATCATATACAAATTTCAACATTACAATGCAACACCTTAGAAATCTTGAATTGATGTTTACTGGGGAAATTCCCATCAGATTCCAGCGCCATACTCATAGATTATACCCAGACTGGGCTTGGGGAACGCCACAATCTCCTTTGGGCATGATGGTTGTTGCTGAAGGATATAAAGTAATTGATCCGGAAACTTATGAAAGCGTGTATAATGATCGTTGGTTAAAACAATATGTTACTGCTCTATTCAAACGCCAATGGGGAGAAAATATGAAAAAATTTGGCGGGATTCAACTTCCTGGAGGTTTAACTTTAAATGGTAAAGAAACATTTGATGAAGCTGATGCTGAAATTACTAAATTAGAAGAAGAAATGCAAGATAGATATGAATTACCAGTTCAATTTATGATTGGATAATAAATGCCAAGTAAATATTTTCAAAATTATGGTCAACCAGCTATCGAGATTAATCTTGTAGAAGATCTCTACAATGAAGCAATTTTCATGCAAGGTTTTTCTGGTTATTATATTCCAAATACAAATGCAGAAGCACGAGATTTAATCTACGGAGATGACCCGTTAAAAGCATTTACAGTTGCATATAAACTTGATATGTACCTTGTAAACACAATGGATTATGGTGATGAGCAAGATTTCTTTACAAAATTTGGGTTGGAGGTTAGAAACCAAACTAAAATCCAATTTACATTTAAAGAATTTAATAAACAAACCCAACAAATTTTTGAAAGGCCATTAGAAGGAGATTTAATTTTTATCCCTTTTATGAAAAATAATGGAGAATTGTTTGAAATTAAATTTGTTAATACATCAAAAGATTTATATACATTAGGTCGGGTTAGACCTTTTTATTATGAATTATCTCTTGAACCATTTAAATACAATGATGAAAATATTGATACAGGTATTGAAGAAATTGATGTTATTGAAACATTAGAAGCATATAAAACTACCCTTGATGTCCATAGTGGAATTGGTAATTTTACTGTTGGTGAAATTATTTATCAAGGGAATTCTAATTCACATATTGCATCAGCAGAAGTTGCTGCGTGGGATTCTGCAAATACAATTTTAACAATATATGATGTATCAGGGGAATTCTCAAACACTTCTAATTTATTGATTAGAGGAGCATCAAGTAATGCTACATATTCTCTAACAACAGTTGATTCAATGACACTTGGTTCCCAATTTGATAATGTACCAATATTAAAAGAAGTTGTTGATTTTGTTGATAAGACAAAAGATAACCCATTCGGAAGTTTAACTTACTATTAAAGAATAAAAATGTACCCACCAACAAATGCACCAGCTTTAAATAGTAGATTACAAGCAATCAGAAAAACAACAGTTGCATTCGCGAGTTTGTTTAAAGATATTCCGTTCATAAAATATGATGAGAACGGAAATGAAATTGATAAAATAAAAGTTCCAATTATATATGGAGATAAAGAGAAATATGTTAAACGACAAGATATTTCTCACGAGAAAGTTCAAGTAACATTACCAAGGATTGAATATGGTTTAGTTAATATGACATATGACCCATCAAGAAGAACAAACCATTCAAATAAAATTGTTGGATGTTCTTCTAATGGTACAGTTTATGTTAATTCTCCATTACCCTATAATTTTAATTTCGAAATAGTGTTATACACAAGAAATGTTGAAGATGCTAACCAAATAATGGAATATATCTTACCATTTTTCTATCCTGATTATAATATGAAATTAAATTTTGTTCCCGAAGCTGGGATCATAAAAAATGTTCCTATTACTTTTATGGGTGAATCTGAAGAACAAAATTCAACAGGTTCGTTTGATGAACCTGTTAGATCAGTATTTAGAACATTAAATTTTGTAGCAAGAAGTTATATCTATCAACCACCAAGATACGCAAAACCAATTCTTCAAGCTGAAACAAATATTATGGTCCCTTCTTCTCAAAATGAATACACATTAAATTCCGGTAATGGTTCATTTATTATTGGTGAAAGTGTTTTCCAAGGTTCATCGTATGATAGAGCCAGTGGAGCTGGAGTGGTGAAATCTTGGAACCCTAATACAAATAAATTGAATATTTCTATACAAAGAGGGAAATTTGTTGCAAATTCTACAATTTCAAATTTAAGATCAACCGCAACATATAATATTTTATCTACTCCAGATTCTGGATTAGCATTTAGTTCTATAATTACTCCTGACCCAGATACATATCCGGTTGATGGACCATATGATTATAATATTGTTATAAACGATTATTCAACCTAAATTATGAGCAAATTTAATAAAACAATGGAAGATATTTTTAATGTTACTCCATTGGAAGATGTGTTTGATAATGAACTCCAGGAATATATTCCTAGGGAATCTAATCTAGAGCTCTCAGCAGTGTTAGACCACGATTTAAAGACTGATTACGAGAAGACTCGGGATAATATAGACTCGTTAATCTCTAAAGGTACAGAAGCTATTGATGATATGCTTGCGATTGCTAGGCAGTCCGAGAAGGCTCGAGATTTCGAAGTCGCAGGTAACATGATTAAAACCGTTGTTGATGCATCAAAAGAATTGCTTGAAATACAAAAGAAAATGCGTGATATTACAGGTAAGAAAGAAAACCTTACCCAAAATATAAAAAATGCCGTTTTTGTTGGTTCAGGAAAAGACTTTATTAAATCTATAAAAGATGAAATGAGCGAATAATGTTAGATTTCGAAGAAGGTAAATTATATTATAGAGATAATCCCAATTTAAGGCGTAATGGGATTACTAATTGGGAGTATGAAGATTGGCAAAAAGATGAAATGCGTAAATGTATTCTTGACCCAATTTACTTTATTCGCAATTATGTAAAAATTATCAATCTTGATGAGGGTCTAGTTCTTTTTGATATGCATGATTATCAAGAAGAAATGGTCAATGCATTCCATAATAATCGGTTTTCTATTGTCCGTATTGGTCGTCAGTCAGGTAAAACCACAACATCTGTTGGTTATCTTCTTTGGTTATCTCTATTCACTGAACGATATAGCATTGCTATTACTGCTAACAAAAAATCTCTAGCAGTTGATATTTTATCGCGATACCAATTAGCGTATGAAAATTTACCTATGTGGTTACAACAAGGTGTTGTAATATGGAACAAAGGTTCAGTTGAATTGGAAAATGGCTCAAAATTATTAGCTGCTTCTACTGCCGCTAGTTCTGTTCGCGGTGGATCATTCAACCTTGTGTTTATGGACGAGTTTGCTCACGTTCACAACAATCTTGCAGAAGAATTCTTTACTTCAACCTATCCAGTAATCTCTTCAGGTAAAACCACTAAAATTATTATTGTATCTACTCCTCGTGGCATGAACTTATATTACAAAATGTGGATGGATGCCGTTAACAAGAAAAGCGATTATTTTGCGGTTGATATTCATTGGTCAAGAGTTCCAGGTCGTGATGAAGAATGGAAAGAGAAAACCATTCGTAATACATCACAACGTCAATTTAACCAAGAATTTGGTTGCGAATTCTTAGGTTCTACAAATACATTAATTGATGGTTCAAAATTACAAGCACTTGTTGCAATAGACCCAATTGATCCAGATGATACAATGTTTAACGGCATTGCTCTTCCTGCTGAGATGGATATTTTTATCCCACCCGTTAAAGAATCATTTGACGACGAAACTAAAAAACAAATAGATAAAGATCATATCTATGCTATGACAGTGGATGTTTCAGAGGGTAAAAATTTAGACTATGCTGCATTCTCAATTTTTGATATTTCTACTATACCGTACAAACAGGTAGCAACATATAGAAATAATCAATTGCATCCAATGCTATTCCCTGATATTATTAAACATTGCGCTGAGTATTATAATAACGCTCATGTTCTAATTGAGATTAATAATAATCCAACAGTTGCTGATACGTTGTACCAAGATTTAGAATATGAGAACGTATTAAAGGTTTATGCAGGTAATAAAAAGGCTCAACAAATAAGCGAAAGCGGAAAAGCAACACAAAATGGTCTTAATATGAGTCCATTAGTAAAACGTGTTGGTTGTACTACATTAAAAACATTAATTGAAACTGATAAACTTCAATTAAATTCTGGTGATACAATATATGAGTTAACCAGATTTATTGCTACTAATAATTCATTTGCTGCTGAAGAAGGAGCAAATGATGACTTAGCAATGACCTTAGTTATTTTTGCTTGGTTGACAACTCAAAAATTATTTATTGAATTATCTTCAACTGATATTCGTAAAAGATTACAGATAGAAAATAATTACGTTAAAGAAGAAGAATATGATGTTCCTCCTATGATGGAATTCCAAAGTTCTGTTCCAGAAAAATATACCCTTGAAGATGGCGATTTATGGGAAACCGTAGAAAGTGTCGAATATTACTTCTAAACAAAAAGGTTAAATATTATAAATAATCTCTATGAAAACTGAATTTCTATTTTTATAACAAGGAGTATTATTTATGGCGTTTCAATTATCACCAGGTGTTAATGTTTCCGAAATTGATTTAACTAATGTTGTTCCTGCCGTTAGCACCTCAATTGGTGGATTTGCAGGTATATTTGGCTGGGGACCAGCTAATGTCAGAACTTTAATTGATTCTGAGAATAAATTAGTATCAACTTTCGGTAAACCAACCGATTCAAACTTTACATCATTTTTCTCTGCTGCTAACTTTTTAGCATACACAAACAATTTAAGAGTCGTTCGTGCAGCGAATAATTCATCTACATTAAATGCTACTGCTAATACATTGGGTCTTGGGGTAAACATTGATAATGAATCTGAATATGAATTATCATATTCTGTAGAAACACAAACTAAATATGGACAATATTATGCCCGTTATGCTGGTGCATTAGGTAATACATTATCTATTGCGATGTGTTCAAACCCTCTTGCATTTAAGAGAACTGGATTAACAGCTAACACTGTAACAAATTCAAATGTTGCGTATGTAACAGCAAATGTTACAGGAAATATTTTCGCAAACGATATTTTCACCGTTGATGGAACAGATTATACAATTTCAACTGTTGGTACATACGCAACTGGTGCTACCACTTTATATCTGTCATCTGATGCAACCGCAAACGTTACTCTTGGGTCAGCATCAGTAAAATGGCAATATGCTGATCAATTCGATAGCGCTCCAGGAACATCTATATATGGATCTTCTAAAGGTGCTGTTAATGATGAATTACACGTTATTGTTGTTGATACAGATGGTAAATTTACAGGGGATCGCGGAACTGTATTAGAAAAATTTGCACATGTTTCTAAAGCTGGAGATGCAAAAACTGATGATGGTTCACCAAATTACTATGTAACAAGAATTTTCAACGAATCAAAATATATTTACATTGCTGACCACCCAACAACAGCAAATGATTGGGGTGGTGATGCATCAGGCACTACTTTTGATGTCACTAATAACCTTTCAGTAAAATTATCAGGCGGTCAAGACGGAAATGTTGGCGACGACGCAATTGTAAATGCATATGATCTATTCAGCAACCCAGATGAAGTTGATATTTCATTATTAATTGCTGGCGATGCTGATTTAACTGTTGCAGATAAATTGTTAAATCTTGCATTTACTCGTAAAGATTGCGTTGCTTTCTTATCCCCTCTAAGAAAAGATGCTGTTTCTGCTGTTAATTTAGATGAGATTATTTCTCATAGAAATTCTTTATCTCCATCAACATCTTATGGTGTAATGGATAGTGCATGGAAATACCAATTCGATAAATACAACAATAAATACCGCTATGTACCATTAAATGCGGATACAGCTGGTTTATGTGCTAGAACTGATAATTTAAGAGATCCATGGTGGTCACCTGCTGGGTTCAATCGTGGCCAAGTAATGAATGCAATTAAATTGTCTTGGAATCCATCAAAGACTCAGCGTGATGAATTGTACAAAAATGGAATTAATCCAGTTTGTGCATTTCCAGGAGAAGGTATTATTCTTTATGGAGATAAAACTTTACAAGCTAAAGCTAGTGCATTTGATCGTATTAATGTTCGTAGATTGTTCATTGTTCTTGAAAAAGCAATTGCTACTGCAGCAAAATACTCTCTATTTGAATTTAATGATCAATTCACAAGAGCTCAATTTGTTGCTATGGTTGAACCGTTCTTAAGAGATGTTAAAGGACGCAGAGGTATCTATGATTTTAAAGTTATTTGCGACGAAACAAATAACACACCTGAAGTTATTGATACAAATAGATTTGTTGGCGATATTTACATTAAACCAGCTAGATCTATTAACTTTATCCAATTGAATTTCGTAGCAGTTCGTACTGGCGTTGAATTCAGTGAAATTGCCGGTAAATTTTAATTAAAATCAAAATCTTGGTGGGGGAAGACCCCACCAAGATTATATAAATATTATAAAGAATTTTTACGTTTTTCAACAAGGAGTATCCGAACATGGCGTTCAATATTGCAGAATTTAGAGCAGCAATGCTTGGTGATGGTGCAAGACCTAATTTATTTTCAGTGTCTTTAACATTTCCAACAGTTGCTAGTTCACCAATTGCTTCACAAAAGTTAACATTTATGGCACATGCAGCGACATTACCACCATCAATTGTTGGTGTTGCAAGTCAGTTTTATTTTGGCCGTCAAGTAAAATTTGCTGGAGATAGACAATTCCCAGATTGGAATATTTCAGTAATCAATGACGAAGATTTCAGTATTAGAAATGCATTTGAAAAATGGTCTGATAAATTAAATAGTCATTCACAAAATGTTCGTGCTGCTGGTGCAATTAATTCACAGTTATACACTGCTGATGCTACCGTAACACAATATTCTAAAACTGGGTTGCCAATTAAAACATATAAATTTGTTGGTTTATTCCCTAATACTGTTGATCCAATTCAAGTTGAATGGGGTTCAAATGACAGAATTGAGGAATTCGGTGTAACATTCTCATATCAATATTGGGAATCCGATTCAGTATCTTAATATATATAATTATTATACTATCAAACTAAAGGTAAATTATTTTGGCTAAATTTTCATTATTCGGATTTAAATTAGGGAAAGATACACCAGCACAGGAAGTGCTACCTTCTTTTTCACCACCAGTACTTGATGATGGTGCAGTAACTATCACTGCTGCAGCACATTATGGTACAAGTATTGATTTAGATTCTAATTACAAAAATGATGTTGAGTTGATTACTCGATATCGTGAAATGGCTATGCAACCTGAAATTGAAAGCGCAGTTGATGATATTATCAACGAAGCAATTATTCAAGAAGAAGAAAGCGCAGTTGAAATTAATTTAGACAAAGTAAAAGTATCCCCAAAAGTAAAAAATGCTATTGAAGAAGAATTTGAAAATATCCTGACACTATTAAATTTTAAAAATTTAGGCCAGGATATTTTCAGACGTTTTTATGTTGATGGTAGATTGTATTATAATATTATTTTAGATAAAGATAATACGGCTGCAGGAATTCAAGAATTAAGATATACTGACCCAAGAAAATTAACCAAAATCCGTGAATTAAAAAAAGTTAAAGATCAAATTACTGGTTATGATATAGTACAGGGTTATCAAGAATATTATATCTACTCTGAAGTTATATCAACAAAATCAAATTTATCGAATTCAGGTTTAAGGATTGCTCCAGATTCAATCATTGCCGTAACATCTGGTTTATTAGATTCAAAAAGATCTATTATCTTAAGTTATCTACATAAAGCAATTAAACCTTTAAATCAACTTAGAATGATCGAAGACGCTACGGTCATTTACAAAGTTTCTAGAGCACCAGAGCGCAGGATTTTTTATATTGATGTTGGTAATCTGCCTAAAATGAAAGCAGAACAATATCTAAAAGATATTATGACAAAATATAAAAATAAAGTGGTTTATGATGCTAATACTGGAGAAGTCAGAGATGATAGAAAATACCTTTCTATGATGGAAGATTTTTGGCTACCTCGCCGCTCAGATAATAAATCAACAGAAATTACAACATTACCATCATCATCAGCATTTGATGACATGTCAATGGTTCAATATTTTGAGAAAAAATTATATAAAGCTCTTGGCGTACCTTTTTCTAGATTAGAACAACCAGAAACTCCATTTGATGTAGGTAATTCAGATCAGATATCAAGAGATGAAATTAAATTTGATAAATTTATCAACAGACTTCGTTTGAAATTTTCTGATTTATTTGACCAAGCATTAAAGGTTCAATGCTACCTTAAAGGTATTTGTACTGAAGAAGAATTTGAAGAATACAAGCAAAACATTTTTTATGATTTCAAAAAAGATAATAATTACGCGGAATTAAAAGAATCTCAATTATTACAAAACAGAGTTAATGTTTTAACAATGTTAGATCCATATGTGGGTAAATATTATTCACAAAAATGGATACAAAAAAATGTTCTTCAATTTGATGATGATGACATAGATAAAATGATGAAAGAAATTTCAGACGAAATTGAACAAGGATTATATCCTGATCCAAAATTAATGAATGATCCAACAATGATGGGCGGGTTAGGCGGTGATCCTAATGCAATTCCAGGTGGAGATCAACCGCAACAACCAGATGACGGTGACCAACAAGATAAAGATGTAGCTCCTGCAGCTAAGAAAAAAAGTAAACCTGCTGATGCAGATTCTGATCAACAAGATAATCCTTACTACAATGCCTAAATCAAAACATAAAGAGTTACCACAAGTATTAGTATTAAAGAGAACATTTATCCAAAGATTCCCTAATGGACAACAAGTTGCATTATATCATTCAGATCATTTAGATCAATATATAACAATTCCATTAGATGGTTCTCAATTTTCAAATACAACAGAAGCTGTGATTGAAAAATTAAATAAAATATCTGAGAATAACGATACCCAAACTATATTGTTTGATGACTTATCCGAGTTGAATATAAATAAAGAATGTGCTGATGTAATTTTAAATTTTATTGAATCTAATGAAGAAGTAATTGAACATTTAACTGTCTCAGATAAAAGTTTTCTAGAAGTATTAGAACAAGCTGCACAAATAACATCAGATATAATGGAATCTGATCAACAACAGGAGTTAACAGAACAATGAAAGTGTTAAACGAATTTACCGAGACAGATGTTCTTGTGGAAGAAGTTGGCGGTAAAAAACAACATTCAATTAAAGGTTATTTTATTCATTGCAATGAACAAAATAGAAACGGAAGAATTTATGTAAAAGAAAATATGCTTCCTGAAGTTGCTAGATATAAAAGAGATTATATTGATACTCGTAGAGCTTTAGGTGAATTATCACACCCAGAAGGTCCACAAATTAATCCAGATAAAGTATCCCATCTTATTACAAAATTAGATTTTGATGATCACCGTTGTTTTGGTGAAGCTACAATTTTAGATACACCAAATGGCAATATCGTAAAATCATTTATTGATGCTGGTGTAAATTTTGGCGTTTCTACTCGTGGTATGGGGTCAATTAAAGAATCTAATGGTATTAAATATGTCCAACCAGATTTTCGTTTAGTCACAGTTGATATTGTTTTAGATCCATCTGGTAAAGATTGTTATGTTGAAGGATTGATGGAAGGTAAAGAATGGATGTATATTGAAGGGAAAGGTTGGGTTGAGCAATATCTAGAAGAATCTAGAGAAACACTAAAAAAACTTAAAGCTGCTGATGTTGAACCAGTTGCTTTACAAATATTTGAAAACTTTTTACGAAAATTATAATTTTAATAAATAATTATTAAATAATATTAAGGAGATATTTAATGTCACAAGATAAAAATTTAAACCTTTCTGAAGCAGCAATGGAAATCTTGAATGCAAACAGAAAATCTAAAGATTCTGGCCAAGATTCATTTGGTTTAGGTCAAAAATTGAATGATACCATTCATGGTTCTGCACAAAATGTAGGTAATCCAGGTTTAGAAAAACCTGCAGTAAATGGTCCAACAGCTACACCTCCAGGTCAAACTCCACCAGTTGGGTCTGAAGCAGGGCAGCATTTATCAGCACAACCAGCCAATAAAACTATTTCAAATACTGATGTAGACCAAATACCAAGTAAAACTTCAACAGAACCTGCTGGTGATTCAGCTAACAACCCAGAAGCTGCTAAAAAATTAAAATCAGCTCCTGCTAAAACTGTTAATCCAACTGGCGCTAAAACTGGTGGATTTGTTAACGAAGAAGAAGAAACTAACGAAGATATTGCAGCATTAATGGCTGGCGAAAATCTTTCTGAAGAATTTAAACGTAAAGCAACAGCAATTTTTGAAGCAGCTGTAAAAACTAAAGTTGCTGAATTGGCTGAAGAATTAGAAGCACAATATGTTGCTCAATTCGAAGAAGCTTATGAAGAAATGAAAGAAGATTTCGCAACTAAAGTTGATGAGTATTTAGATTACGTTGCTGAATCTTGGATGGAAGAAAATAAATTAGCAGTAGAATCAGGTTTAAGAACTGAAATTGCTGAAGGTTTTATTGATTCATTAAAAACTGTATTCGAAGAACACTATATCGACATTCCTGAAGAAAAATTTGATGTAGTAGAAGAATTAGCTTCTAAAGTAGAGGCATTAGAAAGACAAGTCAATGAAGAAATGACAAAAAACATTGATTTGAAACAAAAATTGTCAGAACAAAAGAAAGTTGAAGCTCTTCACTCTGTATGTGAAGGATTAACATTATCTCAAGCTGAAAAAATTAAAACTATTGCAGAGAGCGTAGAATTTGTAAGCGAAAGTGATTTTGTTGATCAAATTGAAGCAATTAAAGAATCTTATTTCTCAGTTGCAACAGTTAAACCTGCTTCAATCGAATCTTTAAACGATGTAGTAAATTTAAACGAAGAAAAAGAAACTAAAGCTGTTGATCCATTGATTGCTGCTTATGCTTCTAGAATCTCAAAAACATTATTAAAATAAATAATATTTTAAAATAAAAATAAAAGGAGTTAATTTAAATGGCTTTATTAAATGAAGAATTAGAAGCTAAATGGAGTCCAATTTTGGAACATCCTGAAATGGCTAAAATCGCTGATCCATACAAAAAAGCAGTTACTGCTATTGTATTGGAAAACCAACAAATCGCAATGGAACAAGATCGTCAAACTTTGAACGAAACTGCTCCAACTAACGTTGCTGGTGGTATTTCTAACTTTGATCCTATCTTAATCAGCTTGGTTCGTCGTGCATTACCTAACTTGATCGCGTATGACGTTGCTGGCGTTCAGCCAATGACTGGTCCTACTGGTTTGATCTTTGCTTTACGTTCACGTTATGGCACACAATCAGGTGATGAAGCATTCTACAACGAAGCTAACACTATCTTCTCAGGTATTGTTGGTACTAATGGTACAGTTCCAAGCGGTATTGCTAACTCAGCTGTTGGTTCAACTGGTCCTTTAGCTAACACATCATTTGATACTGGTGTTGGTATGGCTACTGCTACTGGTGAAGCATTGGATGCTGCGTTTGCTCAAATGGCTATCTCAATCGAGAAAGTTACTGTTTCTGCAAAAACTCGCGCATTAAAAGCTGAATACAGTTTAGAAATGGCACAAGACTTGAAAGCAGTTCATGGTTTAGATGCTGAAACAGAATTATCAAATATTCTGTCTACAGAAATCTTAGCTGAAATGAACCGTGAAGTTATTCGTACTATCTACACAGTTGCAAAACCAGGTGCTCAATTTGGTACTGTTACTTCAGGTGTTTTCGATTTAGATACAGACTCTAATGGCCGTTGGTCAGTTGAAAGATTTAAAGGTTTAATTTATCATATCGAACGCGAAGCGAATCAAATCGCAAAAGCAACTCGTCGTGGTAAAGGTAACATTTTAATCGTATCTTCAGACGTTGCTTCAGCGTTAGCTATGGCTGGTGTATTACAATATACCCCTGCTTTAAGTGCTGATTTAACTGTTGATGATACTGGTAACACCTTCGCTGGTTTGTTACATGGTCGCATCAAAGTTTACATCGATCCATATTTTGGTGGTTCTGCTCAAAACGTAGAATTAGTAACTGTTGGTTATAAAGGTACAAGCCCTTATGACTCAGGTATTTTCTACTGCCCATACGTTCCTCTACAAATGGTTCGTGCGGTTGATCCAGGTACTTTCCAACCAAAAATTGGTTTCAAAACTCGTTACGGTATCGTAGCAAACCCATTCGCTGAAGGTTTAACTCAAGGCTTGGGTGCTATTACTCCTCGTAGCAACAACTATTACAGAATTTTTGCTGTTAAAAACTTAATGTAATAGTATGTTTCAAGGATGAAACAAAAAGGGAGCTTCGGCTCCCTTTTCTTTTACTTAAAGAATTGTTCTATCCTACCAAGAATAACTGTTTGATCTTCAAAATTATTATTAAAAAAAGTTTCAGAAATAAACATAAATTCCATATTTGTTTGAATATTTGAAATTTTAGTATTTCTACCTTTTAAAAATGTTTCTGATTGATTAGATCCACGCTCTTCGTATCTTTCTGATAATAAATCTTCATTTGCTGTAATAACAAAAATTTGAAAATCTGTATCAGGTAAAGAAGATAATAAATCAAAGAACGTTGAACTTGTTAACCTATCTCCCTCAAAAATAATATTTGAGTTTACTGATTTTACAAATTCAACAGCTGCAGGCATTACTGCCATACTCATCCTATCTGTACCAGCAAATACTTCACCATCTTCATATTTGCCTAGAATATGTAAATCTAATTCTTTATTATACAGACTAGGAACTAATTTAACAAGTTCTTGTTTTTCCCATTCTTTGTGTTCAATAAATTTTCTAAAAAGGGTTGTTTTACCAACCCCTGGACGACCAATCACTGCTAAAATTTTTCTCATATTTTACCTTAAAAGAATGCATCAATACTATTACCAAATCTACGATCATATAAATTTTTATGATATTGTTGTAACCAATCTTTACCGTTTGGTTGGTTCAACAAATAATCAATCCATTCATCCGAATCCCACAACCCTGGACTAATTCCATTCCATCTAAATCTTTGTTCCGGATGATCAGGGTTTAATCTTCTAGAGTCAACAAATTCTCTACGAGTATTTTCATAATCAAATGACCCAAGTTCTAACATACCTTCATGGAAAAAAGCAATAATAGAAATTCTCTCAGCATCCGGATCATTTAATATTAATTCTGTATTACCATGTAAACCAGCTTGATTATTTACCAATAATAAATCTGTTGGTCGAATATTTACCGCATACCCAACTTCAGGGAAAACCAAATAACAACCCTCAAATGCATCATTATTAGACATCACACAAAGATTAGCAAAACCGTCTTCCATATTAGCAGGGTCATAATGACCAGCTGTTCTAAAATTCTTATTTACTGTAATTGTTGTAAATGGAGTTTCGGGAACAACAAATTTTGGATCAATAGATTCAGCAGCACGTTTTTGGTTTCCATATCGCCAAGGCAACATATCATTAAATCCTTTAGCTAAGGATTGTAGAAAAGGATATGCTTTAGCAAACTTTTCTGGATTATCTCTTGTATAAGAAGTTGCTCTTCCCCATGGAATCCTAGGGTATCTATCATACCAACCAGCAATTCCAGAATTAACAACATTAGCATAAGTTGTTTTGCTGATATAGTTATCCAAAATATCTTGAGCTCTTTCTTTAGCTATTTCTGGAGATTCTGAACAAAGAGCATCAGCAAATTCATTAAATACAAAATTATTCTGTTTGACTTTTTCAGCTAACCAAACAACTCCGCGACTTTCATCTGACTTTAAAGTTTTATATTTCGCTCTAATTGAATCAATTTCTTTTTTTGGGTCATAATTACCAAAAATATCTTTTGAGTTATTTTTAATGAAAAATTCAAGAATATCGAATTGTTCATCTTTAACCCATTCTCTACCAGCACAGGTTCCATCTCTTGGACCACCTGCCATACCTCTATTTTGAGTTTCTACCGCAGCATCCCTTAAACCGGCATATGCAGCTGCTGCTTCTTCTTTATTAAAGAAATTTTTTCTAAACTTAAAAACAATATTTTTTTCTGTTAATCCTTTAGTACATGAATTACATTCCATATTTTTATCACAATTTTCTTCTGCGGTAAAATCTGAACATTCAGGAGGAAGATATAAATCAAAATCTTCTTCCACTAAAGTGTGATAATGTGTATGGTCTAACCATTTCCCGACTAAATCCGGTCTTGGTTTGACTTCTTCTGGCCTTAAAACTACTACTTGTACCATCTATAACTCCATCATTTTAAAAAAACATTCAACAAGTTTATTATACATTACATGTTGAAAAAAGTAAAGGGATTTTTTAATCTATTTAGAATTTATAAATACCTGTAAACTCCATTTGGAAAGGATTTCTCAATGACAATTAAAGATACATCTGTTTGTAACAACGATCTATTACAATCAGCAAAATTTATACTATCATTCCCAAGATTAACATCAACTCAATTTTTTTGTCAATCAGTAAATATTCCTGGACTATCAACTCAAAATACATTACAAAATACTCCATTTTCGGATTTAAGTATTCCTGGCGATAAACTTGTTTATGAACCATTTAATATTGAATTTTTGGTTGATGAGGAAATTCAATCTTGGATGGCAGTACATGATTGGATGAGAGGGATTGCTTTTCCAACAGAATTTAGTGAATACACAAATTTAAACCATGCATCAAAATACAGCGAGAACGTACCATACCCACAATACGCAGATGCTGAGCTAACTATCTTAGCTGCAAATAATACCCCTAAAATGAAAGTACACTTTATTGATATGTTTCCAATATCGTTATCACAAGTACCTTTGGATATTAGATTGGGTTCTGAACACACAATAACTGCAACTGCTAATTTTAAATTTAAAAGATACGATATTACCAGAATTTAAAACCTATATATTATTTTAATATGTGAGATTTTTATGGTAAAGCTTGAGCAAATAATTGAATATTGGAAAAAAGATGGACAGATTGATGAATCGAAACCTCACCAAGAATTAATCAACACACCAATCCTACATGCGAAATATGTTGAAATTTTATCTCAACATAGACTTGCTGCGCAAAAAGCAAAATTCGATTATTCTAAGATGAAAAAAATTCGTAGAGAATATTATCTAGGAAATTTAGATAAAGAAACATTAGACGAATATAATTGGGAACAATTTGATTTAAAAATTGGAACAAAAGG
>JACCEA010029678.1_pt1 | contig 46983 bp, 45 predicted proteins | sample 7449851 | NCBI WGS metagenome assembly JACCEA01 (sample SAMN15323453, study PRJNA562643) | freshwater metagenome | isolation source: river surface water | place: USA:Blue River Watershed | collected 2017-08-18 | reverse complement strand
CTGAAGCACCCACAATCGCGACAAACTCACCTTGATCAATGCTGACGGATACACCATCAAGCGCATGAACCGTTTGCTCGCCAATCCCATAGGACTTCACAAGCTGGTGAGTTTTGATCAAAGGCATGGGACGGTTAATGAAAAATTCAAAAAATTATTTTTAGAACAGTCGAGGGCCAGCAGGTCTTGTAGCACTTGGTTTTGAAGCACCAGTGATACCAGTGATGACCAGGTCACCCGGCTTTAACTCGGTTTCACCATTTTCAGCAGGTAAAACTTCACTGGCGTTACCGTCACTCAGACCTAAGCGAACTGTTTTTTGTACAGGTTTGTCTTTCAAACCTGACTGATCCAAGACCCATACCTTGCGAACCATGACCCTTGGACCAGTGCCCATTGGCTTGGCTCCCGCAGACTTGGCTGAACCAGCGCCAGCCGATCCCATACCAGTGGCACCTGCGCCGGCAGGCCTAGAATTCGATTTGCTGTCAGCCGCAGAATCCGTATTAGGCATCTTGAAACGCAAAGCTGCATTTGAAATGCGCAATACTTTTTCTTTTTGTTCAGTGATGATGGATGTGTTGGCTGTCATTCCTGGCAAAAGTTTTAGATCTGTATTTTGCGCACTCAACAACACGGTGTAAGTGATGACGTTTTGCACATTGATCGGTGCTTTACGAACTTGCTTGACCTTGCTTTGGAAAACCTTACCCGGAAATGCATCGACCGTGAAGGTTGCTGTCATGCCCTCGGTGATGCGACCCACATCCGATTCATCAATCGCTGTTTCAACCTGCATATCTGCTAAATCTTGCGCGATGATGAAAAGCTCAGGTGCTTGAAGACTGGCTGCGACTGTTTGCCCACGCTCAACGCTGCGCTTGACCACCACACCGTCCACAGGAGAACGAATCACGGTATCGTCCAATGCTTTTTTAGCCATACTCAAAGAAGCCTTAGCACTCTTGTAAGCACTCAAGGTTTGATCAAAAGCAGCTGGAGAGATGAAATTCTTTTCAATCAAGCGCTTATTGTTGTCATGATTGCGCTTGGCTAAGATGTAATTGGCCTCGGCTTGCTCGAAGCGCGCTTGCCACTCTCGTGGATCAATCCGCGCAATCACCTGAGATTTTTTTACAACGTCATTGAAGTCGACATAAATCTCTTGAACCATGCCAGAAACTTGTGTACCCACTTGAACTGACTTGACAGGATTCAAGGTACCACTGGCACTGATCGTCACTGCCATAGGACCTTCTTCTAATGCAACAGTTCTGTATTGCGGTCCGTCCCAACCAAAAATTGATGCCAGCACTTTGTAAACGATCACCAATGCAACAATTGCGATCATAGAAATGGTCGCGCGACGTAACCAGGTGTGAGTCTGAAACAAAGACTGAATCTTTGAAATAAGACCTTTCACCGGTCGAAGGGCTTTTTGTAAAAAACTGCTTGCTTGCATCGTCATGGCTGCTTGTCTCTGGTCAATTTATTTATAAGGGTTTTATGCCTCTTAGAGCTAAGTATATGGTCATCTGACAATCTTTATCAGACCCAGATCAAAGCTGAGCTAAGTCAATGGTTTTTGGGGCCAAATAAACGAGCATCTAGAGAAACAGATCAATTAAATCAAGGGAATGGCTCCCAGAAACTGCAAATCAGACTTTTTTGATGCAAAATGACATGATGAGATCAAAAAGCATGTCCCGCACCCCCATTAAACACACCATTGCACTGGCAGTAATCTTGGCCCTTGGCCCAACTTGGAGCCCAAGTAGTCATGCTCAAAAAACAGCCCTTGGTCCACCTCAAATAATGACCGTGGCGGATACAACGGCAAAACCGAATACCAACAATACGCAAACCCCACCAAAAGGAAACCCTACTGCCAATGCAGAAGCTTTGGACCTGTTAAGCCTGTACAGAGAAGCTGCTTTTAATGACCCCGTCTTCAATGCCGCTAAATACAGTTTCATGGCGGGCAAAGAAAAGCGTTGGCAAGGTCTATCAGTTCTATTGCCACAGGTTATTGGAACGGGCAATGAATCAAAAACTGATTTGTACAACCAACGAACCGGTGTTCGTCGTAATGATTTGATGTCTCGTGGCTGGACTGTGCGACTCACTCAACCTTTGTTCAATTGGGATAAGTTTGAACAAGCTCGTCAAGGCGATCTAAATGCCACTATTGCCGAAGCTCAATATGCTGCCGCTGAACAAGATTTGGTGTTACGCGTCACCGAAGCTTACTTCAATGTTTTAAATGCTGAAGACTCTTTAAATCTAGTAAAGAATAAAAAGGTGCTCATTGGTGAGCAATTAGAGCAAGCCAAACGGAATTTTGAAGTTGGTACAGCCACAATCACTGACACCCATGAGGCACAGTCTCGCTTTGATTTAGTAGTCGCCCAAGAATTAGCCGCTCAAGCAGACCTTGTGATCAAACGAGGGGCTTTGGAACAAATCACTGGCAAACAAATCACGCGAGTTAAATCGCTGAGCGACTCTGCCCGTATTGAAATAGTGGCCAAAGACAGGAAGGTAAAACTTAAAAAAGGTGAAAAGCCCAGCAAGGTGAATGTTGAAAATGCCTTGGCTGTCATGCCTGGCCAAACCATGCAAGACTGGGTCAAACAAGCTGAAGACGTGAGCTATAACATCATAGCAAGCAAACTTTCTTATGATGTCGCAACTAAAGACACAAAGCGCGCTTACGCTGGCCATGCGCCATCAGTAGATTTTGTCGCACAAAGAGGATACACAGATAGTGACAATACGCTAGCTGTTGATGGCACTTTATTCTCTACCAGAAATTACTCAACACAAGCCATCATTCAATTGACTGTTCCTCTGTTCTCCGGGGGTTACAACCAATCAGTGGTTCGAGAAAAAGCTGCTTTAGCAAATAAAGCATTGGCCGATTTAGAAAACACGCGCCGCTCTGTGGCGCAAACCACACGTCAAGCTTATTTAGGCTTTAATAATGGCTTGGCTCAAGTCAAAGCATATGAGGCTGCAGAAGTTTCAGCGTTGAGTGCCCTAGAATCTAATAAGCTAGGCTACGAAGTGGGTGTACGCATCAACATCGATGTCTTAAACGCACAAGATACTTTATTCACCACACGTAGAGATTTGGCCAAAGCCCGCTATGACACTATCTTGAACGGCCTCAAGCTCAAAGCTCAAGCCGCAGTTCTCAGCGATGAAGATCTGCAAGCAGTGAATGCTTTATTGAAATAAATTTTATTTTTTTGCTTTCAACTTAGCAAACGCCTCAGCAAAAGCGGTGTTGCCCACAGGAGTAGATGAAGCTTGCTGTCTTTGACCAGACGGCTTACTAGAAGATTGAAGTGATCCTCTTGCTCCACCGCCATTAGATCTCTCGCCAGATTGTGATCGACTGCCAGTATTCGATGGTGCAGCATCGTTTAACTTCATCGTTAAACCAATACGACGACGCTTCACATCCACCTCGAGAACTTTAACTTTCACTACCTGCCCAGCTTTAACAACCTCATGAGGGTCTTTGACAAACTTATCAGCCAAGGCTGAAACGTGCACCAAACCATCTTGATGCACACCAATGTCAATGAATGCACCAAAGGCTGCTACGTTGGTCACAACGCCCTCTAAGATCATGCCCGGGAGTAGTTGACCAATATCTTCCACACCTTCTTCAAAGGTGGCAGTCTTGAACTCAGGGCGCGGGTCGCGCCCAGGCTTTTCTAACTCAGCCAAAATATCTTTAATGGTCACAGCGCCAAATTTGTCATCAACCAGTTGGCACATCACATCATTCGCCGCCACCTGACTGATCAGTTCTTTATTGCCCAGAACTGCTGTGACTGGCTGCCCCAATTGCTTGAGGATTTTCTCAACCAAAGGATAAGACTCAGGGTGAACTGAAGATTGATCCAAAGGATTATCACCCCCTGTGATGCGCAAGAAACCAGCTGCCTGCTCAAACGCTTTATCACCCAGACGTGGCACTTCTTTTAAGGACTCACGGTTGTTAAAGCGTCCCTTACTGTCTCTGAATGAAACAATATTTCTGGCAAGGCCTGCGTTAAGACCAGATACTTTAGAGAGCAAAGGAACTGATGCCGTATTTAAATCAACACCAACCGCGTTCACGCAATCCTCAACCACCGCATCTAAGGTTCTAGATAACTGAAATTGGTTCACATCGTGCTGGTACTGCCCCACCCCAATCGCTTTAGGTTCAATCTTTACCAATTCAGCCAAAGGATCTTGCAGTCTGCGTGCAATCGATACGGCTCCACGCAAAGAAACATCCAACTCTGGAAATTCAAGGGCGGCTAACTCTGAGGCAGAGTAAACAGAAGCACCCGCTTCAGACACCACGATCTTTTGCAAACCAAAATCACCTGAAGATGACTTTTGACTATTTAATAATTTCATCAAATCTTTGATCAAGCGATCAGTCTCACGGCTGGCCGTGCCATTACCAATGGCCGCCAATGACACTTGATGCTTGACACACAATGTCCCCAAAGTAGCCAATGAACCATCCCAATCTTTGCGAGGCTCATGCGGATAAATCGTGGTGGTCTCTAATAACTTACCGGTGGCATCAACTACCGCTACTTTGCAACCCGTTCTAATCCCTGGGTCCACACCCATCACCACTCTTGGGCCCGCGGGGGCGGCCAATAAAAGTTCGTGGAGGTTGCGTGCAAAAACTTTGATTGCCTCAGTCTCAGCAGCTTCGCGCAATTGTGTGAACAATGCCATCTCTAAAGACAGGGATGTTTTTACACGCCATGTCCATCGGCATACCTCTGCTAACCACTTATCTGCAGCGCGACCCAATGACTCAATGCCCACATGCTTGGCAACCATCACTTCACATGGGTGAGGCACTAAAGACTCTTGCGACTCTTCCAAAGATAACTTTAGTTGCAATACTCCCAACTGACGACCTCTGAATAAAGCCAAGGCACGATGAGAAGGCACCAAGTGAATTGGCTCAGAGTAAGCATAGTAATCACGGAACTTTTCTTCCTCGGCCAATTCTTTACCATCAACCACTTTGGCCGTGAACAAACCTTGTGACCACAAGAACTCACGTAATTTGGCCAACAGAGGTGCCATCTCAGAAAACTCTTCTGCCAAAATATCTCTGGCACCATCCAAAGCTGTTTTGACATCCGGCACAAATGGCACGCCGCCATTCACACTCTCATCACCCGCTTGAGACTTCTTCAAATCCTCAGGACTGAGTGCCGCATAGGCAGCAGAATCAATATTGATGTATTTAGCAGCCTCTACTTGAGGGTCTAACTTAGGGTCCGCCATCAAAGCACGCGCCAAGGGCTCTAAACCCGCTTCTCTGGCGATCATCGCCTTGGTGCGACGACGAGGCTTGAATGGCAAATAAAGGTCTTCTAAAGCCTGTTTGGTATCTGCAGCCCCAATTGACTTCATCAAAGCATCCGTTAACTTACCCTGCTCATGTATTGACTTCAAAATAGCCACGCGGCGATCTTCTAATTCACGTAAATACAATAACCGTTCTTCAATGCTACGCAACTGAGTGTCATCTAAACCACCAGTCACCTCTTTGCGATAACGGGCAATAAAAGGCACGGTTGCTCCCTCATCCATTAAGGCAATTGCCACAGCAATCTGCTGAGGACGAACATTCATTTCGGTGGCTATTTGCTTGTTAATCCGCAGAGCAATTTGCTCAGCGGATTCGTGAGGTAATTCAGTAATGAAAATAGAATTGGTCATAGTGTATGTGTTAATGGATTGCAACAGCAATGATGGTGATCAATTGCTAGATAAGTAAAAACTAAAAAGGTAAATTCAACTGAGAAATGAAAGAAACATCAAGGAATGAGTGCCAAAACTTCTTCGGCACCAGGGGGGTGACCCTTATCACCTAAGTTATGGATATTAGGCGACCAATACCCTTCTGTTTTCCAGCGCGGTGAATCGCAATACAACTCAATCGTTGGTCTTCCCAAAATAGCTGATAAATGAGTCAAGCCAGTATCCACACCGATGGTCATCTTGGCACCAGCCACCAAACCAAAAGCATCCGCAATTGAAAAGGCACTCGGCACAATCGCTTTTGAGCCAATCAAAGAATAAGTCCCTGAGATTTTTCTCGCAATTTGAGTGCTCACTTCTTTCTCTTGATCATTGCCCCAGGGCAATATCACTTGGATACCCTTGGCGACCAGTGCTTTACCAACAGTCACCCAGTGATCAGCAGACCAGCGCTTTGATTTACCCGCCGTTGCATGAAAACACATCACATACGGCTTGCTCACATCAAACCCCAGATCAATGCGAGTTGATGCAAAGCCTAAGTTGGCAGCATCCACCAAAAACTGAACATAAGCATCTGGATAAAACTGAGGGGGTGAAGCTGCACGATCAGGTACAGGCAGATCAAGAGCTGAGGCCGTCACCCAACGCGAACGATCCACTGCGTGACAATGAAACGGCACTTGCACACAATCTGTATAAAACTTACGAGCCCATGGCTCGTAGCCAGAAAACTCAGTTTGATTGGCCAAACCAAAGACTGATGCTATCTTATTTGCGTTGGCCAAATGGGTCACCCACGCTGACTTCAATAAACCCTGGGTTTCTATGATCAAGTCATAGTCAGCAAACACCCCTGACTTAAATTGTTCTTTAAAAGCGATGTATTCCTGAATGCTGCGGATGAACTCACCCCGCTTTAAGGCTTTTTTCCAACGTCTAAAAGCCAAAGGAATGATGTTATTGATACCAGTAACAGAATCACCAGGTGGCGAAGTAATGGTTTTCAGTGGCTCTAAAAGCCCCACATAGCTCTCTTCCACCACCCAATCAATCTGGGCTTCTGGGTACTTGGCACGCAGATCCCAAACCATGGGTAAATTGTGCAAAACATCGCCCAAAGAGGATAACTTAACGATCAAAATCTTCATCTAGGAGCACCATTTCGTTTTGCAAAATTGCTTTTTATAATGGGTAGCATTGTAGTGCTAGCGTGATACGACATCTTGAGCCTCCATGTTGATCAATGGTTGAGAGGCCACATCAGTCAAACCATCAATGTACTCGTCATTTAACTCTTGGTACCGATCATATTGCTTATCTCTGGAACGCTCCACCCGAACAATGTGGCGTTGATAATCTGGATTCACTTGAATGGCCATCACTCGCCGAGCCATGATGGCTTGAATAGCTCCAACAATCCAACCAGCCTTAGTATTTTCCTTCATGAAACGAAGAGCATCTTGCTCAAATCCATTTAACAGAGCATCAATGCTTCGAAGATCTTGAGACCCCAACCTAGAAATCATGGCACGCTGATCCGCGTTTAGATAAGTCATAAGTTTTTCTAAAGAAATCACTTGGCTTGCTTGGTCTACTTGGTTTAGGTGTCTTAAGCGCCAGAGTTTAATACCCTCTATCACTCGTTGACACTGCTCATAATTGAGAACCACTTCATCTTTTTCATACACTTCAGACATTTTCATGATGTCAAATACTGCCTTACCATTCATTTTGATATTTCCAATTTGACACTCAATTTCTGAACAGGTGATGGGTTTATTGCGCTCAGCATCCATCATTTGGGCCATGAGCCTAGCATTTCTCTGCAAGATCCATAAATCTTTGACAAGCCCCTCAACCACAAATGCTTGCGCAGGAGCTTTAATCGGAAAAGCTGCATAAACTGACTCACGATGAGCTTGATAATCTTGAGCATTTTCATGCGATAAGCAAATATTCTGCGAACTTAAGCCATGCTTGGTTGCATTCATTGAAGCTTTCATTTTTCCTTCCTTAGTTTTTGGTCCAGTTTGTAGATTTTTCATTAGACTTTCCCAATCCAGCGGTCATGCAAAGCATCACACTCATAGGTCAAAGCCATGAGTGCAATCATGGCTGATCGAGTCTTCCCCATTTTTTTCGCTTGACTATCGAGTCTTGCCAAAATTGATTTGTTAAGACTGATATTGATTCGCTCAGACTCTTTTGAAAAAAAATCTTGGTGAATGTTCACCAAAGACCATACCGCCTCTTTTGTCGTGTTATTGACTTGCCAACGCTGAATTGAACTAGGCTTTGGAATCACCTCGTTATTTTTCATGTACTCAATCACCATCTCCTCCATGTACTGACGACTCTCATCCAAAACAGTGTCAGTATTTTTAGAGTAAATGGTGATGGTTCGACGAAAGTCCAAAAGATCCACCTGGGTGTGATCTTTGGTCTCGGAGTAAGTCAATTTCACTGGGTAATGCATTCAATGTCTCCTTTAATTCTGATTTGAAACATCCAATCACTGAGTCAATCAATTCATTCACCACAAATGGCACTGATGACTCAATACTCAATATTTTACACATAGTACACAAAATTGGTTGAGTTTGCCCGAAAAAACATCATCAAAGATCAGAACTGACCATTTAATTAATACAAATCATTGATTTAAATGAGAAATAATTTTTTGGTATTTTTTAAAGACTTGAAATCAGTCCAAAGTGGTTGGTGTTCAGGACACCTGATTTGACTACACCCCCTCAGGGCTAAGTCTAAGTACCTTCGCAGCAGTGAGCCAGTCGCTACACGATCAAGCCGCAATACCGCCAAGTAGCATCCGCCCCCTACCTGGAAAGTGCTTTAAACAGTTTTTGAATAACCATGGATTAAAAGGAGTGCATCAGCATGCAAAACATTAAAAGTAGTACAGCCCCTCACAAGTTGGCACAGCAAAGTGCCCCAATGAAAAGTGTGGATTTGGACATCTCGGTCAATACCCACGCCATAAAACAAATTTCTGCAGCAGCTGTTTTGGAGGACCCACTTGAAATCCAATCAATGGGGAGCGCAGCTTCAACCGAACAAACTATTGAATCGAAGGATCCCCATGTTTGGGACAGAACTCAGTTCTTGGGCGGATCTGATGTTGGTGCTATCTTGGGGCTATCGAGTTTTCGATCAGCCGTGGATGTCTGGCTTGAGAAAACGCAAGGTATTAAGAATCAGGCGGATAGCTTGATCTTTCGATTTGGTCATTTTGCAGAGGATTTCATTGCCCAAGAGTATGAACGTGCGACAGGTCGCATCACGCGCTCACAAGATATTTCCTTAACTCATGAGCATTACCCTTATTTAAAGGGACATGTCGATCGCTGGGTGGTGGATGCCCATAGCCCAGATCAACAGCGTCTTTCACCTGCTATACGCATCTTAGAATGTAAGACAAGCCACCCTCAACAAGCCCATTTATGGGGTGAGCAAGGGACTGATCAGGTGCCGATGGCTTATTACGTTCAATGCGCTTGGTACATGATGTTAGCCAACTGCCCTATCTGTGATGTGGCGGTCTTGATAGGCAACAATGATTTTCGAATCTACACCCTTCACCAAGACCCTGAACTAGAAAAATTTCTCTTAGAGTCCGCCATTCATTTTTGGGAGAAACATGTTCTCACCAGAATTTCTCCCGAACCCAGCTCTGAAGACGATTGCCGCAAGCTCTTTCCAAAAGTCTCACCAACTAAAAAAGTGGAAGCCCCACAGACCCTGGTCAAAGAAATCGAACACTTTCAAGCGATTCAAACCATGATCAAGGAAAAGGAAGCTTTAGCTTCAGAGATCAAACAATTGATCATGAAAACTTTAGGAGACGCAGATACCCTCACATACCAGGGAAAAACACTAGCGACTTGGAAAGCACCCAAACCGAGCATCAAAACCAACTTCAAACAATTGGAGTTAGATCATCCTGAGTGGCTCACGCCATACCAAAGCAGTCAAGAAAATAGCCGTCGTCTACTGATCAAGGAGCTTGTATGACATCCACCATGAATAACGCAACTAAGCCCATGAATGAGACTCAGCCGAATCCCCATCAAAAATCCTCTTCACCATTGAAAGAATCAAGCAATACTAAACATATAGCCTCAGATATCAATACAGGCAGTTATGAGCCCATACAAGGATCACCATGGGAATTTGAACTGTGGTGGTCTACCCATGGTCGCCCATCGGAATTACTCCAACATCAGTTCAAGTATTTGATTGATTTTTATAAAATAAATCCACTCCTAGGAGACCTTAAAATCATCTATCAACAGGGTCAATGGCTTCCTCACATCACCATGGACGGCTGGATGAAAATGATCAACCAACACCCTGCATTTTGTGGAATTGACTTTAGAGAATCCGAGCAATTGATCGAAGGCGTTCCAGAGTGGGTCAGTTGCACCATTTATCGACAAGATCGGGTGATCCCGATAACCATCCGTGAATACTATGTAGAGCTCAAGCAAGAGAGCTCCTTGTGGAATGAAATCCCAAGACGGATGTTGCGCTTTAGAAGTATGCAGCAATGTGCTCGCCTGGCTCTAGGACTTAGCACACCAGAATTCACGCAGCCTACCCATGAAATACCTAAAGAATCTTTACCATCGACTACGATCCCCACTCAGACTCAATTAGAGAAAATTAAAGGACATTTGATGCCATCTAAAAATTGAATTATTTTTGGCGATACATCACCCAGATCATTGCTTATTGAATGATTAGGAAGGTTTACAATTGAGACATGTCAAATCTTCCACCTAATTGCCCAGTTTGCGGCATGAACAATACTTATCCCGATGGGGATCAGTTCATTTGCCCTGACTGCTCTCACGAATGGTCAGCGGTAGCTGCCAAGGACGATGCCACGGACATCAGAATACATAAAGATGCTCACGGTAATATCTTAAATGATGGTGACACCGTCACACTCATTAAAGATCTAAAGGTCAAAGGTTCATCCTTGGTGATCAAGGGTGGCACCAAGATCAAAAATATCCGATTAGTCGATGGCGATCATGACATTGATTGCAAGGTCGATGGTCAGAGCATGCTACTCAAGTCAGAGTTCATGAAAAAAGTAAGTACATGAATCTCTCGCTCACCAACCAAAACATTGATGCAGTTTATGTTCTATCTGTCAAAAAATTCACGGACAGAATTAGCCATATCCAAAATGAATTAGCTAAACATCAAATTTCTTTTGAATTGATTTTTGAAAATGACCTGGGATCTATTGATCTCGTTTTAGAAACAAATACTTTTGGTTCACAACCCAAAATTGAAGCCCCTCAGCGCTCGCTAGTTCTCAAACACATCAGTGCCTGGAGAAGATGTGTAGAAAATCGATATAAAAATATCTTGGTGTTTGAAGATGATGTTGTTTTACATCGATCTTTTAATAAAGAAATTGATCTAGTGATGAACGAAGTCTCTAAAAAAGACCCTGCTTATTTGATCTTCTTGGGAGGAGCTGATACGCGAGTACCCAAAGAGTATTTTCTGAGCCAAGAAAAAATCATTAGAAACCCCATCGCCACTGCTGATGGTTACATCACTGACCTGGCAGCTTGCCAAAAACGTTTGGCTTGGCTTGAAAAATATCAAGCTAGACTGCCTGCTGACCATCTTTTAAAAGAGATTGATCAGCAAGAAAACATTGCCCAATACTGGTCTTACAAACCTTTAGTAGAGCAAGGCAGTGTCTTTGGCATGTTCACCAGCACACTGGATGGCAAAAGAAAAAATAAATCTAATTTTTATAACTTAGCCAGGTACCGCTTCAAAATACTAACTCGCAGAGTCATTCCAGGCATTTACTATCGCCTGATTAGGTTTTTAAGTAACTTGATAACAAAATAAATCAGATGTGAGATTTTTCATGAGATTTCTGAATAAAAGTTTCGACCCCATCGGCATTACACAATATCTAGTGATTGGCGGCTTGGTATCGATTGCAATTTCCCCCCCTCTAGCCAATCTATTCATTGCGCTATCGTTCATTGCCACGCTATCAATCAGGACTCTTCGAAATCAATTACTTGATTTCTTTAAAACAAAATTGGGTTATGCCTGCATTGCTTTCATCTTAGTTCTTTTTTCAGGTCTCATTTACGGCATTGAAGAAAACAATGTCATTGCATCATCCATTTGGGGATGGAGAAAGTTCTTGATGCTTCCAATTGCTGCCGCAGTATTCATGAACGCCCCACATGCAAAACAGAATCTTATCAATGGATTTTGGTTTGTTTGTTTCATTCTGGTCGTTTACTCGTTTATTACATTCATCACCCCCGCACTCTCATCAAAGCAAGATGTTGCTGGTGTGGTGATCAGAAATCATGCGACTCAAGGTCTATTTTTATCAGTAGCTACCATTATGGCTTTAGCCAACTTATTGAATGCATCTCTTTCAAATTGGTTAAGAATTAGTGGCGGCTTAAGCATTCCACTATTTATTGCAAATATCGCATTAGTTTCAACAGCAAGAAGTGGTTATGTTGCAATTATTGTATTGGTTATTACATTTCTCTTTATCTACCTTGAAAAGGTTTCGATTACGAAGAGAATTCTCATCAGCAGTGTCATTCTTTTATTAATCTCAGGGATACTCTTCAATACGCAAACCTCAAGGGAACGCATTGCTCTAGCCCAACATGAATTTGTTTCAGAAATTGACCAAACTAAAGAAACATCTATTGGATATCGACTGACTTTTTGGAAAAATACCGTTGAAATGCTACCCAAGTACGCTTTAATCGGAACGGGCACGGGTGGCTTTGAAAAAGCATATGCCAGTCAAGTTGCAGGAAAATTAGGGACTGCAGGTGTTATCACAGGTGATCCACACAATCAGTATTTGAAGATACTAGTTGAACATGGAATCTTTGGATTGACTGCTTTCTTAAGCATACTCATACTCTTGCTTAAACAGCCCATTACAAATCCATTTAGGGCTATTGGAATTGCCTCTCTAATGGCTATTGCGGCCACAAGCCTATTTAATTCGCACTTCTCAACCTTCAATGAGGGTCAATTTATTTGGATACTCTCTGGCGTACTACTAGCAACCGAAAAATTCACTAAAAAAATCTAAGGTGCTGAACGTTCATAAATTGTGGATAAACCAGAAACGGCTACAAGTTGATAGTTATGACCATTCAAATATTGATGAATTTCACTATTTAAAACAGCCGCAACACCATTCTTGCAACTCCAATTCTCAATGCAAATGATTTGAGGTTGATAAGAGGTTAAATCAAGTCCTTTGAGTACTTGTAAATCCACACCCTCCACATCAATACTCAATAACTCAAACTTCTTTTGAAAATTCTGCTGATTGAGAATATTGGTCAAAGTTTGAGTTTTGACTTGCCCAATAGATTGCTCACTTGAGATGCTGACGCTCTTTTTTATAGTTGTATTAGTTGAGTATGCTTTATCTGAAAAAATCTCCGCCCACTCTTCCGAATCACTCACCGCGGCTAAAATTACTTTATCCCTTCTTCTAATTAATTGGTTAGCCAAGACCTTGATTTCTTCTAAATCAATAAGAATTCCAGACCAGCCTTTTTTATACAACCCATAAGTATTAGAACCTCTGCGTGGATGATGACAACCAACATCAACATACCGACCAGTTTTTAATTTTCTAGAAAAATATGATTGAATGATTAAATCTTCAGCATACTGAGAGTATGATTTTCGAGGTTTACTTGGTGAAATAAATGCCTTGTATAAGGCGCTTAAGTATATTTTCATATCAATCATTTATTAGCACTCTATAATTTTTAGAAAAAGAAATCGTATCTTTCTTGTGAGTCTTAAAACTTGGGACATAGTTCCCAAGATAATCCAGATTCATCTTTATCATTTAACACTGGTCCACCTTTAATTACTGGCCAATTAATTGATAATTTTGGATCATTCCATGCAATACATCGCTCGCTCGCTGGATGCCAATAATCGGTGGTTTTATAAAGAAACTCTGCCTGATTCGATAAAACCAAGAACCCATGCGCGAAACCCTCTGGAACCCAGAGTTGTTTTTTATTCTGAGCAGATAACTCAATACCCACCCATTTCCCAAATGTTGTTGACGACTCTCTTAGGTCAACTGCCACATCAAACACAGACCCACTCACTACTCTCACCAGTTTACCTTGAGTTTGCTGCATTTGATAATGCAAACCTCTCAAAACTCCCTTCTTGGACACAGAGTGATTATCTTGAACAAAAGTGATTTGTCTACCAAGCTCTTTCGAAAAGTCATTTTCATTGAATGCCTCAAAAAAGAAACCACGATCATCAACAAATACTTTCGGTTCAATAATTAATACATCTGGTATTACGGTTGGTGTTGCTTTGATAGACATTAATCACTCTTTTTATATTTTTGAGATATTAAAAAAATAAATTTGTTAAATAACCATAAATGAGTAACCTTTGAGTTGGCTATTTAACAATCATTCAAAATATTCCTTGAGGTATCGCTCTACCTGTTGCCTCCAATTTGGATAACTCCCTGCAATAAACATCTCTGACAACGTATTTTTCAGCTTTTCATTATTAAGGCGAGAGTTATAGGGCCTCTTTGCTGGTAAAGGGTACTCGGTTGCTGATATGGCGTGAATATTCTCTGACCTAATTTTGATACTGTCACAGTAGCTTGCTGCAGTCTCAATCGCAAATACTGCCAAACCATGCCAAGAAGTTTCACCATCTGGTACAACATGATAAATGCCTGACTCAGATCTTGAGTTAGCCATCTGCACACCAACCTCCGCGAGCCACTTTGCCGATGTTGGAACACCGACCTGATTTGCAACAACTTTTAATTGATCGCTTTCAGTAGCTAACCGCAAGATAGTTCTAATAAAGTTACTACCATCACCATAGACCCAGGATGTTCGCAAAATGAAGTATCTGGAAAACCCATCTTGACATGAAACACAATTAGAATCTTGAGTCATATTGAAAACTTCTTTGATAAAATTTTCCCCAGCCAACTTACTTTGACCATAAACACATAAGCCATCAACTGGTCCAGTTGAATCAGATTCAAGATAAGCACTTTCTTTAGTGTCTGCAAATACATAGTCTGTAGAGTAATGAACTAAGGTACCATTGGATACGTTAGAAATGTATTTAGCCATCAACTCTGGAGCTTTTGCATTAATGGCAAATGCAAGGTTACGCTCAGCAATATCTTCTGCCTTATCAACTGCTGTATAACCAGCGGCATTGATAATGATTTGAGGTTGATATCTGCTTAGAACTTTAGCAATAGATACCTCGCAAGATAAATCACAATCAGATCGACCAAGGAAAAAAACTGGAGCCTTGAGGTCTTTTAAGCATATTTGTAATGCTTTACCCACCTGACCACCCCTCCCAAAAACTAAAATAGGGCGAGCATTCTCTAATAGTTCAAAGGATAAATATGGCATAAAAAATTAATTAATCAGGAGAATAAATGCTAAGAAGCTATTTACCAGGCATAGTGCTTGTTGACCCAGTCTCGGTAAGAACCAGTCAGCACCCCATCGGTCCATTCTTTATTAGACAAGTACCACTCAACTGTTTTATAGATACCCGATTCAAATGTTTCAGCGGGTCTCCAGCCCAACTCTCGCTCTAGTTTAGTAGCATCAATCGCATAGCGACGATCATGACCTGGTCGATCTTTGACATAGGTAATTTGTGATGCGTAGGAGCTACCATCCGCTTTGGGGCGTAGCTCATCTAAAATGGTACATATAGTATTTACTACATCAAGGTTTGACTTCTCATTCCAACCGCCTACGTTGTACGTCTCGCCCAATTTTCCAACATCCAATACACGACGAATAGCCGAGCAATGATCCTTCACATACAGCCAGTCACGAATCTGTTGACCATCACCATATATGGGCAATGACTTACCAGCTAAAGCATTTAAAATAACCAATGGGATTAACTTCTCAGGGAAATGATAAGGGCCATAATTATTTGAACAATTCGTGGTAAGAACGGGCAAACCATAGGTATGATACCAAGCGCGTACTAAATGATCTGATGCCGCCTTAGATGCCGAATAAGGGCTATTTGGTTCATAAGAATTTGTCTCTAAAAAGGCGGGATCAGTTGGAGATAATGATCCGTAGACCTCATCCGTAGATACATGAAAAAAACGGAATTTACTTTTAGCGTCATCAAGCAGTTCAGACCAGTAAGCTCGCACAGCCTCCAATAAATTAAATACCCCGAGCACATTAGTGCGAATAAAGTCGCATGGCTCATGAATTGATCGATCAACATGTGATTCGGCAGCAAAATTCACAACCGCGCGAATTTGATATTTTTTGAGCAGTGAGAGAATCAAATTAAAATTACCAATATCACCTTGAACAAAGATATGGCGTGAATCATTTTCAAGAGACTTAAGCGTAGCCAAGTTGCCAGCATAGGTGAGCTTGTCTAAATTAACAATACCTTCAGCACATTGGCTTCCCATCCAGTCCAAAATAAAATTACCACCAATAAAGCCTGCCCCACCAGTTACTAGAATCATAATTTAGCCAAATGAGGAAAATTTACTTATGCAAGGTAAAATACAAATGTTCAAAATCTATACATATTAACTATCTAAAAATGTACGCAACAATCATCGCTTTCATAATTAGCTTTATTAGTTGTTTTCTTATTGTAAGATACAAACACCTGCATTCCAATCTCAGCGGTGACAGTAATTTCTTAGAACCTCAAAAATTTCATCACCATATCGTACCTAGAATAGGTGGCATAGCGGTCTTTTTAGGGATATTATCTGCATCACTGGTTCGCTCACTTCAAGATATTTCAGTGGATATTAACTTGTGGATTATTTCAGTTTGCAGCTTACCAGCTCTAATGGTAGGTTTAACCGAAGATATTACAAAAAAAATCGGTGTACACACCCGACTGTTAGCAACCACATGCTGCGCTTTATTACCCGGTTATTTTTTAAATGCTTGGATTACTCACATCGACATATTTGGTTTTGATTATTTATTAACCATTCCAGCCTTTAGCGTTATTTTTACCTGCATCGCGATTGCTGGATTAGCCAATGCATATAACATAATTGACGGATTCAATGGACTAGCCAGCATGGTTGCCATTATTGCGCTTTTAGCCATTACTTATGTTGCAATTCGCGTCGATGATAATGCAATTGCAATATCAGCCTTTGCCATGGCTGGATCTTTAGCTGGATTTTTCTTATGGAATTATCCTCGAGGATTAATTTTCTTGGGCGATGGCGGAGCCTATCTAATTGGTTTTTGGATTGCTACGCTATCAATTCTTCTCGTTATACGCCACCCCAACGTATCCCCCTGGTTTGCTGTTTTGGTAAATTGTTACCCGATTTTTGAAACTTTATTCTCAATTTGGAGAAAAAAAATTCATCAAGGAAAAAGTCCTGGGCAAGCTGACGCCGCACACTTTCACTCACTAATCTATCGTAGAATTATCCGGTGGGCTCACATTCCGAACTTTGAAAAGGGGCAACATCAAGCCAACGCTAAAACATCCCCTTATCTGTGGTTGCTATCTAGCTTGGCAGTCTTCCCGGCGATACTTTGGTGGGAATATACTTGGGTCTTACAATTATCAGTAGCATGGTTTTCAATTAGCTATGTTTACCTTTACATCTTGATTGTAAAATTCAAAACACCCGCTTGGATTCGTTAATAGCATCTACCTAAATCCAAAAGCAAGTAGCGCCAGAATCAAAAATAAAAACTCATAAATACCAACCATGTCCCTCACCCAATGAAACTGTTATAACCCCACACCAGACTGGAACTTACCAATCCTACATGATCGTCGTTGGTTCGCCAAAGATTATCAATCCATACCCCTAAGGCTTACCGCAACTAATTGTGCCCAAAGAATATTTTTTAGGATATCAGAGCTGATTATTACGATTGAAAACAGAGATCAAGGTGTGCGAAATATTATTGATTCTCTAACAAATCACTAGCCGAACTTTAGGAAGATCATCAAATAAAGGACTTTCAAAATCCAACAATATAAAGATTTCCTCACCCACCGAAATTAATACAAAAAACTATCAAACATTCAGCCGAAGAGATTGAACTAATTTATATCAAAATATTCAAAGAGCTTAAATGTTAACAGTGGCTAAAGTAGCACTTTGCAAAATCTATTACGCAAGATTTTTTATGGTTTATTAAGGTAATAAATAAATATCAATGTAAGAGATTCAACGCATCAATGATTTGCTTAGCAGCATGTTGCGATGAAAATAATTTAGTAGCAAGTTGTTTGCAAGCATAGTCAAATTGAGAACCGTCAAGTTTAATGCAATCAACAAGAGACTCTGCTAATTTTTGAAGATGTTCAGGATTACGACTAGTTGTAACCTTACCAACTTGGTACCTATCAATGATTAACTGAAGGTCATTACCTTCATTAATTATTGCCATAACAGGCAATCCTGATTGTAAATAAGAAATGAATTTCCCAGGAATATTATGCGTTTTATGACTTGGATGAAGAGCAATTAACCCAACATGACATTGTGAATACAAACCTGGAATCTCTGATGCATCAATTTCATCACAAAAAACAGTATTGACCAACCCCCTTTTCTTTGCTTCGTGCCTCAAAAAAGCCATATCAGTACCTCGCCCAACGAAGAGAAATCCAATATCGCTACGCATAAGCAAAGATTCTGCTAAATGAAGCAGATCTTCCATACCTTGAGCAACCCCCATATTACCGGCGTAAACAAATATTTTTCGATTTGCTATAGGTAGGGTTGATATATCAATACTGCAATAAGAAGAATTTTTAGGAGTAAGCCAATTTTGTAGAACCCCAATCTTTTTTCTTGAAAAAGATGGCCATGACTTAAAGTAATCTAAATTTCCAGGTGACTGAACACCAATGCAATCAGCAATTGAGTATTGAAATCTCTCGAAAATTTTAAAGAAATAGTACGCAAATCCCTTCCTGATTAACCCCAAATCTAAAGCCCATGCGGGGAAAATATCACGCAGTATTAAATAGGTTGAGCAAGATTTTTTCATTTTTAGATAAAAAATAAATGGTCCCAAAAAAATTGTTGGCGAATACCAAATAACAGCATCCCAATGGGCATTGGTCACCATGCTTTTTCTAAAGTTTCTAATCATAAAAAAAGGCATCAGAATTTCAGCTAGCGTCCTTCTAATTCTTCCAATATTTTTATGCTTTGGGGTTTTAAGACGAAAAACACGAATACCATCTAACTCAGCAATATCAATTGAGCCCTGCACTCCAGAATCAGGAGTAACTACTATTGTGGCAACACCTTGCCTCACAAATTCAACCGCTAAGTCTCTTAACTGAAGTGCAGCTGAAGTCCGCAAGGGAGGATAGGAGTCAGCAACCAGGATAATTGATTTAATCAATGGCTACTTTGACCAAACTGTACGGTTGACATAGTCTATGTAACTAAGAACAATTCTTAAGATTTGTTTTGACACTGGACCACCCTCATAGTCAGCAACACCATGCATTACTCGCTTGGATTTATCATGCTGAGCAATAATTACCTTCACTGCATTGAGTACGCGATCCTTTTTTAAGCCGCTCATAATCACAGTACCAACATCCATTCCTTCTGGGCGCTCATGAGCATTACGAATTGTGATTGCCGGCAAATTCAACAAAGAACCTTCTTCAGAAATAGTGCCGCTATCTGAAACCACACACAGGGCTTCCATTTGCAACTTGATGTAATCACAAAAGCCAAAAGGCTTTAAAAACTTTACCAATGGATCCAACTTACCGAGCTCCATGCTATCGAGCTTTTTCTTGGTTCTCGGATGAGTTGAGATAATCACAGGAACCTTATACTCTTGAGCCAACGCATTGAGTGTTTTGATCATGTCCTGCATATTTTGAGGGCTATCGATGTTTTCTTCGCGATGGGCACTAACGATAAAGAATTGATCCGACTTCAATTCCAATTTATTCAATATGTCTGATTTTTGAATCTGCGGCATGAAGTATTCAAGTACTTCCTGCATGTGGGAGCCAGTCTTAATGATAGTTTCTGGACGAATACCCTCAGCGATCAAATAACGGCGCGCATGCTCTGTCAATACTAGGTTGATATCACTCAAGTGATCCAATACCTTGCGATTTAATTCTTCTGGAACCCGTTGATCAAAGCAACGATTACCAGCCTCCATATGAAAAACGGGAATCTTTCTTCTTTTAGCTGCAATCACTGCCAAGCATGAATTAGTATCACCATATAAAAGAACGGCATCTGGCTTTTCTTTTTCCAAAATAGCATCAGATTTCTCTATCACTCTCGCAATTGTTTGTGCGGCATTTTCACCAACAGCCTCCAAGAAGCAATCTGGTTTTCTAATACCTAAATCTTCAAAAAACAACTCATTCAGCTCGTAATCATAATTTTGACCGGTATGAACAAGCAGGTGATTAACATGTTGATCAAGCTCAGCAATAACTCGACTCATCTTAATCAGCTCTGGACGGGTTCCGACGATTGTCATTACTTTAAACATGCAGTTCTTCCTGAATAAAATCTAACTTAAGCAACAATTCTTTAATTTGAGGAACGCTAAGACGCTGGGTATTGTGTGATGTGTAATCCTCAAAGCTGGCAATCTTTTCCTCACCCTCAGTAAAATACTGAGCGTAGTTAAGGTCACGGTTATCTGATGGCACCCTAAAATAATTACCCATATCCTCAGCCTTTGCCATCTCTTCGCGGGAAATTAAAGATTCAAAAAGCTTCTCACCATGCCGAGTTCCAATGATATTAATAGGAACGCTACTATCAAAGATTTCTTTTAAGGCTTGAGCCAGATCAGCAACAGTTGAAGCTGGAGCTTTTTGCACGAAAAGATCACCTTGATTTCCATACTTAAAAGCATACTGAACCAAATTTACTGAGTCCTCTAAAGACATCAAAAATCTAGTCATACTGGGGTCAGTAATAGTCAAGGGTTTGCCAGCCTTTATTTGCGATATAAATAAAGGTATGACAGAGCCTCTAGAGGCCATAACATTACCGTAACGGGTTGCACAGAGAATTGCTTCAGTTGCACTTTGGGTTCTAGATTTAGCAATCATTAATTTTTCAGCCATAGCCTTGGAAATACCCATGGCATTAATTGGATATACCGCCTTATCTGTACTCAATACCACCACTCTTTCAACGCAACTAGCTGTTGCCGCATCTAGAACATTTTGAGTTCCTAATACATTTGTTCTTACAGCTTCCATTGGGTAAAACTCACATGATGGAACCTGTTTTAGAGCAGCCGCATGAAATACATAATCAACGCCTTTCATGGCTTCAGAGAGGCTATCGTAGTTACGAACATCACCAATATAGAATTTTAATTTTGAATTGGCCGATGAAATTCTCATTTCTTCCTGCTTTTTTTCATCCCGGCTAAAAACACGGATCTCCTTGACTTGAGTATTCAGAAATCGCTTCAATACCGTGTTTCCAAATGAGCCTGTACCACCGGTAATTAATAAGGTTTTATTTTCAAACATAAGAACTCCCCATAAATTTATCCAAACTCATGCATTTCGTGAATCATCTCTTTCCACGGCTTCGGCAGATAGCCAGTAGCAGCCCTAAATTTAGAGGAGTCAAGTGATCTATCAATCATAAAGAAATCATTAGCTTTTATTTGAATTTTTTTTCCATACTCCTGAGCCACCATATTTAATAAGTCATATTTATTAATTGGATCAGCTGATACATGATACAAACCTGTCATATCCGGCTTTGGAATAACAAAGTTTGTTATTATTTTTGCCAATTCAACTGTTGGTAAACCGGAGAAAATAGCTCTTCTATACCCTTCCACAAAACCTTCTTGAGACAAAAACCAGTCTATCAAGCTTCGTGAAGTTTGGAGCTCATGACCAATAATTGAGGTTCTCAAAGTTATTGCATTTGGATAATCTACCTCCCCTAAAAACTTGCTTCTACCGTAAAGATCATTTGCATCAGCAAAAGACTCTTCCGAGTACATTCCTCTTGAGCCAGAAAATACACAATCAGTACTGATATGAATTAAACGAGCATCAATTTTTTTACAAAAATGAGCAAGTCTATGCGGGAAAATAGAGTTTATGGTTAACGACAGGATAGGATTATGCGCTTCTTTTAATTGCTTAACTAAGCCTACACAGTTGATAACCAAGTTAGGCTTGATCTTCATCAATTCATCTTCAATATCATCCTTCAAGCTAAAATTTTTCATCACTATCAGCCGTTCTTGCAATTCTTTGGGCACTACCTTTTTAAAGTTACTTGACCTAATCGACCCATAAACGGTGAGGTCTTTTTCGCCCTGTAAATAGCGAAAGACTGCACTCCCCAGCATCCCGCTGGCACCCAAAATTAGAATTCTCATAAATACTCCCTGCAGTGCAAAACGAAATTGAATTTATTCATAGGAAGTTAGCGTTCAGAAATTGCAATAATTTTTTCGAAGAATTCTTCAGGCCCCAGCAAATGACTTTCAAGGCTATCTACCCCTAAATGTCTCTTTACGGCTCTAGCAATCGACGTAATTGAGAGAGGATTAAAAGTTTGAGTGGGTATAACGACGTCTCTAACAAAGTCTAATTCAGAGGCAATGATTGGCAAATTTGCATTACTTGCCTCAATTAATGGCAGACCAAAAGATTCTGTTAAAGAGGGAAAGATTAATACATCTACTAACTTATAGCTAGCCATTACTTGCTCATGATTTAAGGCGCCAAGATTTTCAATATTGATAGAGGATCTCAATCTCATCCTATTAATCTCGTTCAACAAGCCAGCATCTTTCTCATCACTTAGTGTTAAAAGAAGCTTTGGATAAAAACCATCTTTTGCCAACGACTCCCATGCGCTTAAGAGTCTTAAATGGTTTTTATGAGCCTCGCCTGATGCAACATAAATAAACTTTTTTTCACTTAAAGCAACACTTATATTATTTGGATAATCCAATTTTCCTGGAAGTAACCCTATAGGAACCAATGGTAAAAGATGCAGGCGCTCTAATTCGCCAGTTGATTGATGCGCCTTCACGAGTTCATACATAGCCTGCGACTGAACCACTAGATGATGGCTTTTTCTCAATAAAAGATTGAAAATAATACGTTGAATTTGAATAGAAAACCTAATCCGAAATGGGAATAAACTGAGCGATGATTTATCAACCACCGATTTATTTTGCACAAATATAAAAATCCGACCTTTTAACCAAAAAAAGGGAGGAAGACTTCCGAAGCAAATCACTAAATCTTTCATTTCAACTTGCTTTAAAAGACTGATTTCAGACAAAACCCTTGCATACAAGCCAGAACCAAAAAACTTTAACTCATGTTTTGAATCGGCATGCAACTCGAAATCCATATTACTATTAATATGAAAAACGCACCTGCGACCTGCTGGAATAGATGCCAATAAGGCACTTAATAAAACTCTGCCTCCGCCAGTATGAACACTTGGTGCATGGATGAAAATTCTTCCCGCCAATTCTTTTCCAATCTTAACTTTTCAATATTGATATTTTTTAATGGTATTTAAAGTTCGGCTAATATTATTTCCAACATCAATCAAGAGCGATATATTCCCTTTAGCCTCCACAATAAACGATGGGCAAATTTATTTATCAACCCATTTGCAATTTTTTTGTAAGGGTTAATTGATGAATAAAATGGTTTTATTGAGTATTGCGCAGCCCTATAAATCCTTTGCATAGCAACGGCATAAAGTCCAGAACGCAAATGAGTTTGAGCAGCCATAAAACAAGCGTTTGATAAGATGAGTGCTGATTGACTGGATATGCTTTGCGGCACACCCTCTTTTTCTAAATAGGACTTGATAATTCTTATGGGCTCATCCCCTTCATAAACCGAGACCGACCTAAAAGATTGAGATTCTTCATGCACTCTGAAACCGCCCAAACACTCTTTCAAATGCACAAAGTGGCCATGCATTCCCAATCTTAGCCAATACTCATAATCTGGATGCTGCCGAAAATCTGAATTCCAGTCTCCGGCTTTTTCATAACAAGATCGACGGAAAAATGCTCCAACCCCTGGGGCACATTTAAAGTCTATAACCATCTCATCGTAAGAATATTCTGGCGCCGATACAGAGCGAATCAGATCTGACTCTGGATTAATAAGATCAAAATCTGGATAGCACAATGCAGCTCGATGATTTTCTGTGAGAAATTTTACACACCTCTCAACAGCTTTAGGATAAAGAACATCATCAGCCGATAAATACGAAAGGATGCTTCCCTTGGACATCCTCCAGCCTTTATTGAGGGTTAGCGCTTGCCCCATGTTCTGATGAGACTCCCAATAAAATTTACCCTCGAGCTGGCGCAAAATATCTGAAGTGCCGTCAGTAGAACCATCATCTAAAACAATTAACTCTATATTGGAATAGGTTTGATTAAGAACGCTATTTATAGAATCAGGTAAATAGCGAGCGTGGTTATACACTGGAATAACAATCGAAACTTTTGGCAAGGGCATTTCCGTATATTGACTGAGGCTCATGACTATCTCATCCAAGAATGCCTATTCATGGGAATATTCCGATCAAAATCCTGAGGAATTTGCCACTTTTCTACATCAATAAACTGCCAGATCTCTTCAAACGCGCTCATCAAACTCTCAATATCCTCGGGTTGTGAGGAGAATTTTTGTAAGTCCGATGCGAACCAAAACTTAAATACATCATTTTTTACATGTACAAGCATGTCATCTTTTGCAAAAAGCTCGTGATGAATTCCATCTATTGGCAATGAAAATATAAAATAAGGATTCTTATTGAAATATGCCATTGCTGCAGGGCCAGAATTTGTCCCTAGATGTGCTGCAGAAAGCTCGATCAGAGCTAGCTCTTGATCTAATTCAGTAGAAAAATCTTTTGCAAAGATAACGTTTGACAATCCCCGGAAATCCTCTGGAAGCTCTTTTGTTGCACATATCACTATGAACATTACATTAGGATGGAATTTTTCGGCATATTGAAAAAACTTAACCCACTCAGGAATTCTTGAATTCCTTCTACCGTCCCACATGGGATTATTTCTAATATTGATGGTTACCGGTACTTTTGGATAAACATTTTGATTAATAAAACTTAACGCCCATGACTTTAGTGAGGCTGAAGATGAAAGGTTTGGTATGTCTGCATACTTTTTAAAGAAGTTGTATAAAACTGTGTTGAAGGCATGTAAATTTAAATACTTTCCACTGCCGTAATCAAGACATGATGGCCAAATTGTTAAGTACCTATCAATATTGTCAGTCACATAAGACTCAAGTGCAGCCTTTGAATTAAATAAAAAGAAGGACCCAATCTTTGGATTTAGATTTAATACAGGCATCATGGATGCAAGGTGAAGTAAAACATTATCAGTAGAAACTACCCCCTTAAACACTTTATCAGCCTTGTCGGGACTTTTTGCATCATAGACAATTGCTATATCAGCATACTCAGCAGAAAATTCTCGTGTCAACACCAGAGAAGCCTCCTGAATTACCAAAAAATCCCCAATCGCAAAAGGTTGATATGTTGTGTCATATATCAATAAAATTCGATTATCATAAGCCCTCAATCTAAGAGTATTTCGTGCAAAAGCAGGAACAAGCCAAGAAGAAAAACGGAAAAAATTTCGAATTGGCTTAACAAGAGGTCTAATTTTACTTTTTGTTTTTATCGACAATAACTTCATAGCAATTTTTAACATTGATTGAATGATGCTGCCTCCTAAAGTTTAGCCATTTTAGCAATATGAATGGAGTAGAAATTAAAATACTCAGAAAATACATGATTGCCATTACGTCAATAGAATAATATTTTGCGGAAAAAAATACAGAAATACTGGTAAAAATTCCACAGAAGATTGATATTAGCAACAACGGCTCCTTCTTATGAGCCCTTAAATAGGTTGACATTGGTAAACCCGAGCAAAGAACAACTGCACCACCCAAAAAGAACGCTGCCGGCAAAGGTGGTAAAAGACGTTGTGCAATCGGCAATCCAAAAATATTAATAAAATAGATGCCCAGCCAAATAGTTATAGCCATACTAATCGATACTAGTGTCACCCTTACAGATAGCCGATAAAACATTGTGTCCAGTTCATCAAATTTTGATTGCGCAATTAATATCCCAAACGAAGGTGCCTTAGGGGAAATCCAGCCTGCTATAACCCCAGTAACAGCAGAAACAAAAGCCAGTGTCATACCAGCCTGCCCCGCTAGAACCGGCCCCTTATAATAGAAAATAAGGGGCACAAACAATGAAAATGTTAAGTAGCCACTAATCCAGCTCACCCCTATTCGCCACTGCATTGGAAGAATGTCATGCTTCCAATTCACCTTGAGCCCAAATCTTTCACTATAAAAAATAGTACAAAGAAAATTTTTATATCTTTTGCGCATCAAAACAAAAATCAAAAGGACACCCACGAATCCTGCCAATGACATTGCCCAAAGTCCAAACCCACTATATATTGCCACCCACGTTATCAACCCTGTCACTAAGACCTGGCTTAACCTCAATATATATACGCTCTCTACTTGATTGCATCCTTCTAATATTGACCAAAATGGCACCAAATATAAACTTATTGCCGTTAATAATGACAATAAGAACCATGGCATCAACCATAGATGAATATTGTGAGAGCTTTTTATTGAGAAAAACAAGCCACCCCCAAATAGCAAAACCAAGAATGAAATAGTCGAAATTTTTAAGTAGCATTTTTTTGCAAAATTGCCCAAACTTATAAGCTTACTTAGAGAGCTTTGATTCCCCTGGATATATCCTTTATCATCTAACTTTAAGTACGCCCACTCATGACTTGCATAACTACTCACTACGATTCCAAGGCCAAATTCAGCAAAAATTTGTAGTGATAGCACTGATAGAAATGTATAGTAATATCCTTGCTCCTCTTGGCTAAAAAATTTTGCAACCATAAGAGTGGTCACCAATCCCGAACCCATCAAACAAATTTTTGAACTCAAAGCCCAAAAAGTAGCTCGATCGATGCCCAAAATGGATAGGATTGACAAAAATTTTATTTTTATATCCACCAAAAGATGACCGCTAAATGTTCTCTTTGATATGCAAGCGCTTGTACAGCGGTGGGAATTCAGATCTTGCCAATACCAGACTAGAAGGACTGCCTATATCTCGGTGATAAATATCATTTTGGAATGTATTAATTTTTCCCAGAAACGCGGGTATAACCTCAGTACTAAAATCCACCTCTTCTTTTTTTAAACCTTCGATGAAACTCAATACTGAAGGTGAAATAATATAAACGGCACCATTTGCGATATTCCCATGGTTTGATTTACTCTTTTCATAGAAACTCCGAACAATGCCGTTATGGTCCAATTCAACTATGCCACAATTTTCAGGCGCATCCGTAGTAAAGGTCATCATTGTGATTTCAACTTCTTTTGGCCTACTTAAAAAAGTGTCAATGAATTTTTGCAAAGAAAATATTGATAGATTATCTGCATGTATTAAAAGAACAGGCTCATTTTGATAAAAATCTCTATTTTTGAATAAGGTCCCAGCGGTACCTAAGAGTTTTTTTTCGTAAACCCTATGGACTGGAATTTGAGACGAATGATTATCTAAGTAGTTGGCCACTAGATCTGCTAAATAATGAGTATTGATAATAACCTCATCAATACCACCATTGTTCAGCAAATTAAGCCAATAATCCAAAAGGGGTCTACCGTCAATTTCAACTAAACATTTTGGCGTAACATTAGTGATTGGCTTTAATCTCGAACCTAAGCCCGCAGCTAGTAATAGGGCTTTCATTTACGAAATTCTTCTATTAACTCGATTGATTTCAATGGGATATTCCCAACTCTACCAACCTGTAATGCAGCTGCAACTGCACCCAAGCAACCAGCCTCCCAAACAGTTGCTCCCGCAACAAGAGCCATTGAACCAGCTGTTAGAAGTGAATCTCCTGCACCTGCAACATCTTTGGGTGAACTATTTAAAGCTTCAATTCTATCAGACACCCAGCCTTCGACACTATTGGGCGCGTGAATGATAAAACCCTCTTCACCCATCTTAAGAAATACATTGCTTGCTCCAGTAAGATTTCTCAGCTCCTCCGCCAAAACAATGAGACCACTGTCTTTGTTTCTTGTGCTAATTCTGGCTTCACGTTCAGTGGGGGTAATGAGATTTACACCTTTGTACCGCCCAATATCACCTATTTGGGATGAGGACTGACTGTCCGCCGCTACAAAAATATTATTTTTCTGAGCAAGTGCAATAATTCTATCAACCATAGCCTGTGGCAAACAGCCATAATTAAAATCGGAAAATATTACTAAGTCGACATTAGTAATTATCTTTTCCAAGTTATCTGTAATTTTTTTTTGTAATTCTAGTGAAATTAACCCTTGGTGCAATTTACTAACCCGCAATAAACTTTTACCCTTACTTCGATATCTTTGTTTTAAGGTGGTAGGGCGAGAGTCATCAATCAATAGATGGGCATCAACCCCGAGCTTCAGTAATTCTAGCTCCGCATAATGACCTCCCTCATCATCCCCAACTATAGAAATAAAGTTAACATGAGCCCCTAACCCAGCTGCATGTGCAGCAACAATGCCTGCCCCCCCAATAAAACGAGTGGTATCTATAGGAGTGACCACTATAGTTGGATCCTCTTGAGACATCCCAAGAGGATCGCAGGTTATGTATTCATCAATAATCAAATCACCAATCACACAAATTTTTAAACCACTAAAATCTTTTACAATTTCTGCGAGACGCACAGGACTTATGCGATGTCTTGCCAGGTAACTTTCAGGCAAATGAATTGTTTTGCTATTGATGCTTTGGAATTCTTTGCTAATGATGTCAAAAGAAGAGAAGATTGTTTCTCCGGAACTAAAAACTAGCTTGCCGCCATATTGATCTAACTCAAAAATTTCAGGGTTATCAAGGCTTTCATATTCCTTACCCTTAACAACAATGTCTGGATGTAGCCTTTTAATAACCTGAGGAATAGCTTCATCAATAATGAATGCATCTGAAACAAGGTTATTGCTTCTAATCCCCTCGAGTCTCAATTGCTCTGGAACATAAGCCGAAGCTCCAGCAAGCTTATCGCTTTGTACACCGACAATAAGATTATCCCCCTGCTCTTTTGCAAACCTTAAAAGTCTTAAGTGCCCAGGATGAAGAACATTAAAATTACCGCAAACGAGAACTGTTGAGTTTTTTTTCATAAGAATAGTACGCTTCGCTAATCAATGGTCCATAACAATCAAAGGTCTAAAGACTTTTCCATGCTCAAGATCATAAAGAGCCTCATTTATTTCCTCTAACTTATAGCGCTTAGGAATTAAATCACTCAACAAAAAATTTGATTTTGCAAATAGAGAATACATTCTTGGGGTGTCGCTATCTGGATTGCTTCCGCCACCCCAACTACCACGAATTTTTTTTCCACTAATAAGTTCGTGAGGATCAAGGCTAATCCTTTCACCATGCCCTGGATGAGATGCAAATATTAACTCTCCGCCGCCTTTTCGTATTAAAGAGAATCCCAATTCAATGGTACTTACTTGGCCGCCAGATTCAATGCAAAAATCAACCCCGCCATTAGTGAGGCCCATAATTGACTCGTACAGCCCTTTCTGAAGAGAATGAAATACGTAACTTGCGCCAAGCCGTTTCGCAAATTCTAGTTTGTCATCAGAAATATCTATTGCAATAATTTGCCTAACATTAAGAGCCCTTAAAGCTAATAAAGCTGAGATCCCAATCCCGCCCAAGCCAATAACGGCAACCGAGCTGCCCGCTGAGGGTTTTAATTCATTCAAAACCATGCCCGCCCCCGTTGGTAATGCACAACCAAACAAAACGGCTTCATCGAATGTAAGATGCTCTGGCTTTTTTACCAATCTGCTCTCTGAAACAACTGTAAAACTTGCAAATGTCGTGACTCGTCCAGAATTAATTACCTGATCGCCAATCTTATACCTAGCGCCCGGGGCATCCAAGCCATCACCCTTAACCCAGCCCAAGATCACGTCATCCCCAATGGCAACTTTTGTAACACCCTCCCCGGCGGCGATTACAACTCCAGATCCTTCATGCCCAAGAAGATGTGGAAGCCATGAATCTTCGCCTCGTTTACCACGAACCTCCATCAATTGGCTCCTGCAAACGCCGCTAAATAATACTTTTACAAGAACTTGGCCTGGTAGCAGGCCTGGAATCTCCACATCCCTTATCACTAATGGCTCGCCAAGCTTCTCAAGCACAGCTGCCTTCATCACCCTAGGGAGCATATGGTTCATATAAATGGTTTCATCTCAGTCAATGGAGACGGTGAAAAAGTTCCATCATTATTAGCCCTATACCCTTGTGAGAATAGAACATCTTGCGACTCTTCTGTTTGCAGTTCCACAATTATTGGAGCTGTCAAATCTTCAAGAAGACTTGAAATCGTAAGCATCATATCGTCATAAGTTTGAACCTTAAGATAATCAATCTTGAATGCCCCGGCAATTAGCTCAATACTAGGCATCACCAAACCCCAATCAGGATGTGTACCGTAATATTTTCCAGATAAAAAATCTCTTTGCGTATTTCTTATTGCCAAGTAACCATTGTTATTAACTACCAAAATAATTGTTGGAACTTGATATTGAAATATAGATTGCAAATCCTGTACATTCATCAAAAAACTGCCATCTCCGATTATGGTGACATATTTTTTGTACATTTGAGATGCATATGATCCTACAGTTTCCGCAAGACCTGTCCCCATTGACGATATAGCAGAAGAGCAAATTACTCGATCACCTGCCTTAAATTGTAGACTTTGAAATCCAGAATATAGGGCTGTGCCGCCGCCATCCACGACATAGCAAGTATCAACCTTGTTTAATATGCTTAGATCATGAATAAACTTATTTGAATTAATTTTTTGGGATGCTGGAGGCTCATACCAATTTTGCATTTTTAAACCATCAAAGCTGCAACTATTGATTTTTAATTGGGTCGAATTTAGAAAATTTAAAAAGCTTAAAATATCGGCATTAATTTTTAAATCAAAATTTATATTTAAATTTTCTAGCTGACCCTCATCAATATTGACAATTATTTTCCTTGCTTGAGGTGCGTAATTTTCAGTTAACGTTGTAGTGTGAGGAATTGCTAAATGAGTTCCCAAGCAAATTAATAAGTCGGATGTAAAAACTGCCTTATTTGCGCCTCTTTGCCCAGACATGCCTATGACGCCCAAATTTTTTAAGTCTGAGGTAGGAAAAAGATCTGAGGCAGTCCAGGTTGTTACATAACTAAAGTTGTATTTATCAATTACGGATTTAAGCAGGTCCTTGCTTTTAGATAAATGCACGCCATACCCGAGAACCAAAAGTGGCTTTTTAGCAGCCTCTAGAAGGTCAATTGCATCATTAAGCTTATGATTGCTAATGATATTGTCATCACCACCCTTAGACTGGGGAAAGTCTATGAAGTCAGGCTCATTAACCATAGCCCATTGCACTTCGAGTGGGATGTCAAGCCAAACAGGGCCTGGACGACCTGATTTTGCTATGCGTATTGCCTTGTGCACTTCCTCGAAAATATCGTCGGGGCTATCAAGCAGTTTTGAATATTTTGTAATAGGCTCAACAATCTTAAGAATTGGAGCCTCCTGAGTTCCAACCTGCCTAACTTTTTTCCCATAAGAGGTATGCATTGATCTAACCTGGCCTGACAAATACACAACTGGAATTGAATCTTGCCAAGCAGCCAAAAGACCAGTAATAGCATTAGTGCCAGCAGGGCCTGTAGTAACAACAGTGCAACCTAACTCTCCGGTTGTTTTTGAGTTCGCAACAGAGGCTAAAGATGCTGACTGCTCATGATGCATGTAATAGACATTTACCCCCTCTTTCTCCAAAGAGTCGAATATATGCACAACAGCGCCTCCCTGCAAACCAAAGCAGGACTTCACCCCAGCGCCGGCAAGAATTTTTGCAATTAAATCAGTGACTTTAATCATTCAAGTCAATCCATATAGTTATGAGACATGTAACTTCTACACTGCCCTGCATCAACAGGTATGATGGCTCCGTGACTGAATGATGCCAATTCCGAGCAATAAAACAAGACTACAGGGCTAATTTCATCTACCTTGCCAAATCTTCCCAAAGGGCAACGTTCCTTTAAATATGATTCAGCTCTTTTGGGATCGGTCTGCAATACACCCTCCCAATGACCGCCTTTTGTTAGAACTACACCGGGAAAAACAGCAGTCATTACTACAGCTCCGCCTTCTGTCGCTAGAATCCTACCCATTGTTCTTGTATATACAGTTAAGGAAGACTTTGCCACCCCATAAGTAACGGGACCCATGTTTTCCAATCCAGCGCATGATGTGATGTTTACAATACGACCCCAACCATTAATTTTCATTTGAGGGATGACGACATTACAAATTTCTACCGGAGTAAGAAAGTTTAAAGAAAGTACTTTTTCCCAATCAGAAATTGGACAGTAAGGATCGTTGACCTTTAAGTTATGTCCCGCATTATTTACAAGAATATCAACACGATACTTGGCTAACTCATAAAAAAAATTTACCTGCCAACCACTTTGTAAAAAATCTACGATAATACCCTTAACTTCAACATTAAAACCATGACTTCGGATCTTATCTTGCAATATTTTTATGGGCTCTGGGTTTCTTGATGTAACAATTAAATTTACACCTTCCCCAGCCAGATGCATTGAGATATCTTCACCAATACCATTTGCTCCACCGGTGACAAGAGCCCATTTTCCATCAATTAATAAATTCATAACGATTCAAGATAAGTGTGTTGGGATTGTTATATCTTCGCAACCTAAGGCACTCAACTTAGCATATATGCCCCTAGCCGCAGTCTTGGTACTAATAGAGGTAATTATTGTTGGCCTTCTCGGATCCATTGTCGAAGCATTACAAATCTTTGGGGTTAAATTTATAAAACGCTTATTAAACTTGGATGAATTTTCATCCAAAATTACCTCTAAATCATTAATCAATGGCAAATAATATGCTAATGTTGGAACCATTAATCCAGCACCAAATCCTTGTTGCCCCCTAAATTTCTCTTGTAAGATATTTTGCAAAGAAGCATAGTAATTCTTGAATTCAGAATATCGCTTAGTAACCTTAAGCGAGGTCATTGATGCATCAGGGATAGGTGCATCAGAAACATTAGATGCATTATTTTTCTCAGCCATAATTCTTAGGGTTCCAAAATGACTCGAGTCATACTCATGACCTACCACACTTAAACCATGTTTTTTTAATAACTTGGTTATAGATGCCAATGAGAAGTAATTAAGATGTTGGTGGCAGACTTGATCAAATCTTGCATCGTTTATCATCATTTCCAAGGATGGAAATTGAAGAAATACACAATCTTGTTCAGATACAACTTCAGCTATTTTTCGAACTAAGTCTGCAGGATTTTCTAGGTGCTCGATCGTATGGCTGGAAACCACTATCTTTTTGAGGCTAGCGAATGGAACCAAATCGATATCCTCTAGGAAACTTTTTATAACTTCGATATTCCCCCTGCCCTCAGCATTTGCATCAATATTCACTCGATCGAGCTTTGACCCATCAAATAATTCTAAGAAATAAGAATCATTTCCTCCAATATCGATTAAATGTGTGAAGTCATTTGTATTCAATCTGGCATCGATAAACTTTTTAAAATTTATAAGGCAATCAATAGCGCCTTTGCTAGAAGTGGTGGTAGTCAAATAATTAGTATATATCTCCCTAACATCAATTATTTTTTCCAAAAATAAGTGGCTGCATCGATCACAGTAACACAGCCCTTGATCTAGATACCCATCCAATTGAATATTGTCATTCTCGTATGCCTTATAAAATTCTGTTAAAGGATATTTTTTGATTTTAATGACTTCCTCTGCTTCATGCGAGCAGCATGGGCATTGCTTTGAACTACTAAATTTAATATTCATTTTTTCCCAACCTAATCTTTTCCAGAAAATTTTTCATTCTCGACATACCCACTTTAATATTTTCCATTGAGTTCGCAAAGCAAATTCGAACATATCCAGCCCCGTATTCCCCAAAGTAAGATCCTGGGCATACAGCAACAAACTCTTCCTCCAATAATCTTTTGGCAAACTCTACATCAGTTAATCCAGTATTTTTGATATTTACCATTGTATAAAATGCGCCATCTGGAGGTACACAATGCACTAGTGGCATATCATTGATTAAACTTACCAGCACATCCCTTCGCCTCTCATACTCACGAACCATTAAATCAAGCTCACCTTGATCCATTGAAATGGCTTCAGTAGCTGCTATTTGTATAAATGGGGATACGCAAGAGGATGTTGTCTCCAATAGCAGCGCCATTTTTGCGACTAACTCTGAAGGGGCCGTTACGGCGCCAATTCTCCAGCCGGTCATTGCATAAGACTTGCTAAACGAGTGCAAAAGAATTGTCCTTATCTTGCACTTGTCTATGGTACTGGGGGAACTGAACTTAAAGGCTTTGGAATAAATAATTCGAGCATACACTTCATCGCTAATTAAAAATAAGTCATATTTTTCTGCGATGTCGTATATAGCCTTAATTTCCTCCTCCGTTAAAACTGATCCAGTGGGGTTATGGGGAGAATTAATAATAATCGCTCTAGTCCGCTCATTTATCGCAGACTCAATATCATTTGGAGATATTCTGAAATCGAGGGATTCCCTGAGAGGAACTGCATTTGGCACAATCCCTAAGAGCTTCATTATTGAAGCGTAAGAAACAAAAGCTGGGTCTCCATATATAACATTATCCCCAGGATCACATATGCATGCCAACGCATAATAAATTTGAATATTTGCTCCAGCCGTCACCAGAATCTGATTTGATTCAGGCCTAAATCCTCTGGATTTGAATGTTACATTTGCAGCTGCATCCTTAAAGCTTTCCAGACCTGAAGATCCAGTGTAATGAGTAAATCCTGCTCGCAAAGCGTCAATACATTTTTCTACAATGTTTTTAGGCGTGGAAAAATCAGGATCTCCTATCTCAAAATGAATGACAGATTTCCCCGCCCTCTCAAGCTCCTGCGCCTGAGAAAGTATCTGAAACATTTTTTGACCTTCGAGGACCTTCGATAGTTTTGAAAGTTTCATCAATTGATTCCGCTCAAATTAAAATGGCCCCTTAAACCACTCGCCTGGCACATCATGTGGCGTGGGCTCTGGTAAATCACCTCTAACAACAGAGAAATCCCTTCCCATCATTGACATAATTTGTATTGCTATATCTGCTGCGCGTACATAAAAATTCTTGGTAAGTGCAGGGCTAGTTGGCTCAGGTACATCTGGCATAGCAAGCCTTGCTGGTGGAACCTTTAGATATTCGAAAGCTTCAATTGCAATCCTGGCGACTACCTCTCCTGCAACTGACCCAGTAGTGAAGCCTGAATCTAAGGCAAGTAGACGCCCAGTTTTTTGAATAGAACAAATGACCGTATCCCAATCTAAGGGCTTAATTGTTCTTAGATCAATTACCTCACAAGAAATACCCTTTTTAGCTAGGTAATCAGCTGCATGAAGTGCCTCTATAGTCATATAAGACATGGCAACAATTGTCACATCTGATCCAGCTCTTGCAATTTTAGCCGTGCCCAAGGGAATTCTATAGTCACCGGAAGGGACTTCACCAACCGCGTTGTGTAACCAGCGATGCTCTAAAAATACCACTGGATTAGGATCAAGTATTGAAGACAATAGCAACCCCTTAGCATCTCCTGGTGTTGTAGGCATAACCACCTTTAATCCCGGTATGTGAGCAAACCAGGCTTGTAAGTTTTGAGAATGGGTTGGCCCCTGCCCCCATCCGCGACCAATAATTAAGCGAATAGTAATAGGAATAGAATTTTGACTTCCAAACATATAGCGCCATTTAGCCGCACTATTAACTAACTGATCCATTGCTAGCAAAAAGAAATCAATCCTTTGATGCGTCATCACGGATTTAATTCCATTTAACGATGCTCCAATCGCAACACCAGTCATAGCATTTTCGGATGTTGGCATGTCAAATACTCTTTCTGAGCCAAATTTTTCCTCTAAACCGACTGTTGTTCCAAAAACCGCCTTGGGATCTGTAACTCCTAAGCCATAGCAAATTACAGAATCATCTATTTCCATAGCCTGATAGATTGCTTCATTAATTGCAACAGAGAAATTTTTTTTTGACATCTTATTTAATCGTTATTTATGCGTAAACACCAGTGTAAGCCTCAGCTTGAGCTGGAAAATCAGATGATTCTGCAAAATTAAAGGCTGCCTCTATCTCTAAATTGATTCTAGCTTTAATGCTGTCGATAGTTACTGACACATTTTCATCAGCCAAAGCCAACTGATTCGATAAGTTATTTAGAGGATCCTTAGCCTGCCACCCCAAAAACTCTTCTTCGGTTCGATAACCAATGTCATTATCAAAACCATGGCCGCAGTGCTCCCGCCACCTATAAGTAGAAAATTCTAGAAAATAAGGCATACCTGTATTCCGAACAATTTCAACTGCATTTTTAATGATCTCGTGGCAAGAGATGATGTCAGACCCATCACCAACAGTAGTTTCAATCCCCATCGCAGAAACCATTTTTGCAATGCTCCTACCTTCCGGTTGCCTAACAGAAAGTGGGCTATAAACGGAATACAGATTATTTTCACAAATAAACAAGACTGGCAGCTTTCGAACAGCAGCAAAGTTTACTGACTCGTAAAAAACACCTTCTTCAGTTGCACCATCACCCAAAAAAACACAACTGATCTGATTTGTCTTTTTTAGCTGAGCCGACAACGCAAGCCCAACCCCAATTGGAATACTATTTCCAACAATCGCAGAAGTACCCATAAAATTCACATCCAAATCAATAAGATGCATAGACCCACCTTTACCTTTGGCGCATCCCGAAGACTTACCATATATCTCAGCAATCATGGCATTGAGATCGCCACCTTTAGCCAAATAATGGGCATGACCACGATGAGTACTAACAACAAAATCAGAAACTCTAATAACTTGGGCAAATGCGGCGGGAATTGCCTCTTGTCCAATTGAAAGATGAACCGGGCAACGCATTTTCCCATCTGGGTAATTGTCAGCAATAGCCTCTTCAACCGCACGAATGCGATACATCTGTTCATATAGATTTATTAGCAAGCTATCGCTCATGGAATAAACCAATAGTAATCACCGGTATAGCCAACCTCTTTAAAAAATTTTATCCACTCTTCAACAGACATAATAGTTTTAGCGGTCAAATTCCACGCATACATACGCTCTCTCTCTTCAGCATTACGATATGCATCAACCGTTATAAAGGAGCCCTTGCGACTTACGCGCTCAATCTCCATGAGAGCCTGTCCACACTCTTGCCGTTCTAAATTATGGATAGTATTTATTGAGATAACAAAGTCAAATGATTTATCAGGAAAAGGCAAATCAAATGCATTAGCAACCTGCACATAAGGCTTCATATCATCCATCGCATGTGCAATTGCGTATTCAGAAATATCAATTCCCTCAACTCGAATGCCAGGAATTAGTTGAGAAAAATCATACATCATAAAACCCTTGGCACAACCAACATCCAGGATTGAGCTATTTTGATCAAGCTTCCAATGTTTTTGAAAAGTCGGGACAACAGGCTGCCAAAATTTGGGGAAATAATTAAATCCACCATAACCATGATTTCTATCACCATCAAAAAACTCTTGCCCAAACTTTCTTGCAACTACTCGATCCGCTTCAGTTTTAGAGGCTGCGCGCTCCTCTAGATTACGCTTAGCTTTTGGATAGTTAATCAGCAGATCAATTTCCTGCCCCATATACACCTTTCATTAATATTTTTGGCTTAACAGCTAAATTTAATTTACCATTACGCCTGCAAATTCAAGTGATTCATCCATCTTACGGTATAACACTGATCGTTATCTACCAATTCGCCTGACTGATATTTACTAATCATTTCATCAATTGCATCTGATACAGAATACTGCGGCACAAACCCTGTTGCCAACAATTTGTCAGAGTTTTGACGATACGATCTTGGATCATTGGACTCAGTAACTTCGATTGAAGCACCCAATTTAGCCGCCACTTTTTGCGCAATATCTAATATTGTGATATTTTCAAAACCAGCATTGTAGGCACCAGAAGGTATTTGTGGGTTTGCCAATATATGCCTATAAACATTCACTATGTCTTTAATATGAATATTAGGCCTGGTTTGTAAACCACCAAATACTGTTATCACCTTATTTTTTAAAGCCTGCATTGTAAGCATATTGACACTCACATCAAGACGCATCCGCGGAGAATACCCACAAACAGTAGCTGGTCGAACGTTATAAACCTTCATATGATTCGCATAACTTAGTAACACCCGCTCCGCAACCATCTTTGTTTTGTTATACACAGAAATCGGCACTAAAGTGAGATCCTCAGTCACCTGCGGATCGTCCTTAATCCCATAGACACTACCAGAGCTAGCAAAAATAAACTGCTTAACCCCATGTCTAACAGCACGATCAGCTAATTGCTGGGCAGCCAAAACATTAACCTCCCAAGATAAGGTTGGATTTAGCTCAACGCCTGGGTCATTTGCGATATTAGCCAAGTGCAATATAACCTCAACACCGTCTAGAGGAATAGCATCTGTATTACGCACATCCTCCTTAAGAACCTGTAAGTTTGGATGCGGCTTCAAATGATTGCCAAACCATTGAGTGTCAATCACACAAATCTTATGCCCATCCTCAAGCAATTTATTAGTTAACACAGTGCCAACGTAGCCACAACCACCAGTTATTAAAATATTCATTATTTCCCCTTTAAGGTTTGTGAACATAGTCAGCGTTTTGAGTTTTAAGAACTTCCAAATTTTTATCAACCCAAGTGAGTGTATCTTGCAGACCACTATCAAGATCAATTTGATCCACCCAACCCAACTTCTCGCGCAATTTTTTGCTGTCCAATAAATATGCCTGATCTTTTCCTAATCGATCATCGGTAACTTCAGCCAAATCAGAAAATTGAACATTAGTCAGGCTCGCAATTTTTTCGACCAAGTCTCTAATAGATAAATAATTACGTGTAGATATATGGTAAGTCTCACCCACCACACCATTTAGCGCAATCCTGAAAGTTGCATCTGACACATCACGCATATGAATAAAAGAGCGAATAGATTTTCCGCCACCATCTAGTTGCATTTTTTTACCAAGCCGTGCGTAAAGCATAGCTCTAGGAATAATTCTATAAAGTTGTTGACCGGGGCCATAGACATTTGCCGCACGGGTAAATACAACAGGAAATTGGTACGCCTTAAAAAAACTCATCAAATGCAAATCACAAGCCGCTCGTGAAACAGCATAGGGAGTACTTGGGTTGAAATTAAAATTTTCCGCTATCCAACCATCAGTACTTCCATAAGCCTCGGGTGTTGTGACATGCACATACTTCTTAATAAAATCAAATTTACGTAACGCATTATGCAATTTAACCTGACCAATAACATTAGTTTGATACCAATCCTCCGGAGTCTTCCAGCTTTGAGCAACCATACCTTGTGCTGCAAAATTCACAATGTACCCTGGCTTGAATTGATGGACCAACTCCAACAACTTATCAAGATCGCTATTGATATCAATTTGATAAAACTGATAATTGGATATATTCGCAGAATTAGTATAGGGTAAAAAAACGGAATTTAACTCTTTTGATCGACTCACTCCCATGACATCGTGGTTATTTTCAAGCAAGTAATCTATGAATTGAGCCCCAGAGAAAGAATTGCTACCAATTACTAAGAATTTATTCATAATTTTTTAGAGGGTGGATTATCACAAAGCCATTGCATACATATATGCCCAACAATTAATTGAAGATCTTCTGCAATCTGCATATCTTGAACCGGAAAATGAATTGGAAATTGAGCTATTTGTTTTGATTTTCCCCCATCAAACCCAAGCACAGCAAAAGTCTTAAGACCCAAACTGTTTCCTATCTCCAGCGCCTTTATGATGTTCGGAGAATTACCGCTTCCTGAAAGCGCAATTAATACATCTCCAGACTGACCTTTAACTCTAATTTGTTCTGCAAAGATTTGATCGTATCCAATATCGTTGGCAAGGCAAGTTAGCACTGCTGGATTTGCGCTTAAAGCTTCAACTTTTAAACCTTTTCCAAAATTCAGGCCTGCACCATAAATAAAATCATTTGCAAGATGAATTGCATTCCCTGCACTTCCCCCATTCCCGCAAAAATAAATTGATTTTCCTAATTGCCATGCTACGAGGAGTGCGTTAGCCAAATCCTCAACCTTATCTATAGCATCACAACTTAGAGAATCTACTAACTTCTTTGTATAGGTATTAATGTGATTTTTAATCATAAATAGCAGAATAAATATTTATAAGTAACAGATTATCTCATTAACATGCATTTATTAGTATGAAAATACAGAGTGGCAAAGCAATGGCACTATATATTTCGGGGTCAGTCAATTCCCCATCACAATTGACATCACTGCCATACGCACGGCAATGCCAAAGGTGACTTGCTTGAGGATCACCGCTTGCGGACCATCTGCCACATCACTAGCTATCTCCACTTCGCGGTTCATGGGCCCTGGATGCATCACGATCGCATCAGGTTTAGCCAGTTGGAGCCGCTCTTTTGTTAAACCCCATTGCTTAAAAAATTCATCTCCTTGTGGGATTTGATGAGATTCCATGCGCTCTTTTTGAATTCTGAGAGTCATCACCACATCAACATCTTTAAGCCCCTCTTCAAGGTTGTTATAGATTTTGACACCCATGAGATTTAAGTCTTCAGGTAAAAGACTTTCAGGTCCAATTGCCCTAATTTCTGAACAACCTAATGTTTTTAACGCTGCAATATTTGATTTAGCCACACGGCTATGTACGATGTCACCAATAATGGCTACTTTAATCTTAGCAAAATCTTGCTTGTAGTGGCGCATAGTGAACATATCCAGCAATCCTTGAGTTGGATGCTGATTGGTACCATCGCCTGCATTGATCACGTGTACGTGCGGAGGCAAATGAGCCGCCACCTCAACTGGCGCGCCAGTGGTTTTATGTCTCACCACAAAGATATCAGCCTGCATCGCTACTAAATTATCAATCGTATCTAAAAGTGTTTCACCCTTAGCGGTGGATGATGTCTGAATATCTAAATTTATGACATCCGCTGATAAACGCTTAGCAGCAATCTCAAACGTGGTTCTAGTTCTGGTGGAGTTCTCAAAGAAGAGGTTAAAAACATTTTTACCTCTTAAAAGTGGTACTTTTTTAACTTCCCTATCTGAGTCGCTGACGGCTACAAACTGCTGTGCTGTATCTAAAATATGAAGGATATGTTCCTTGGGAAGACCTTCTAAGGTGAGTAAATGGATTAATTCACCTTTATCGTTTAGCTGAAGTTGGCTGGCAGTTTTAGTCATCTTAGGTCGATATTTTAGCTGTGTTTAGGTACTGGCTTCAGTTATTTGCTTGGTTATTTATTTAGCTCTTTATTTCAGTAGCAAATACAAATTGTCCTTGCTCTGTTTGCTCTAACACCAAGATTTGATCATCAGCGATTCCCACCTTTGCGCCTTTGAATGTCGCATCTACTGGTAGCTGCCGCCTATGACGATCTGCCAACACTGCTAAATCCACCTTAGCAGGTCTGCCGTAATCAAACAACTCATTCAATGCCGCTCTAACTGTTCTACCAGTATCTAAAACATCATCTACCAAGATGATGTTTGCCCCCTCCACTTCAAATGGCAACTTGGTCGACTCCCCCTCAGCGCTGTTAAAGGCTTTGACACCTTTTTCCGCATAATCATCACGGTGGAATGACACATTGATCACACCATAGCTGGGCAGATTCAGGTCTTTAGCTAGACGCTCCGCCACCCAGGCACCACCGCTAGCCAATCCAGCCAGCTGGAAATCTGTTCCAGCACTTTTTTGCTTTTTTAGCTGCTCAAGAAGTGTTTGATAGAGTTCCTCTGCTTGAGGAATGTTGGATGTATCTTGATTGTGCTTCATACGTTTATTTAGTTGGGTCATATATTTTGGGAGATATTACTCCCAATACCCTGAGACATCATAGTTCTTGTAAATATTGCTGTAAAATCAGCTGAGCAGCGAAAGCGTCATTACCTTCCTCAACCATCGCTGAGGTATAACGCTCATCAACCCAAACGACTTCCTTCTGAAAACGACCTTTGAGTTGATTACCAAAGCGTTTAGCTTTTTGAGTCATCTCATGCTCTGCACCATCTGGATGGGTGGGCAAACCCACTACCAATGATTGTGGCTGCCATTCTGTTATGAGTCGCTCTATTGCTTGAAACTTATCTTGTTGGCTTTTTTCTTGAATCACTTTTAATGGTTCTGCTGTTTTAGTGATGGTGTTACCCACAGCCACACCAATGCGCTTTTCACCAAAATCAAAAGCCAGAATTGTTTGTGACATCAAGCATGCCCAGCAGAGGTTGATAAGAAGCTTTGCTCAATACCCAAAAGCGCTAAAACGTTTTGATATTTGTATTCATCAGGCGTATCAAAAATGATGTGCGCCATCTCTTCAGTAGGAGCTGGTACATTGAGCCAACCATTGCGCGCGATTTCATCTTCGAGTTGTCCAGCACTCCAGCCCGCATAACCCAATGTCATTAAAAATCGTGAGGGTCCATGACCCGCAGCCACTTCCTCTAAAACATCTTTGGAAGTAGTCATGGCTAAGCCACCAGGGATGCGAAGGGAAGAGTTGTAATGCGTGGTGTGTTCACCCTGCTTTTGTTCATGTAATACAAAGCCACGGTCAGTTTGCACTGGACCACCAAAGTAAACAGGCTCTTGGGCTTTGGTTTGGATTTCTAGTTTGAGATCAACCTTATCAAAAACTGTGGCCAAATCAACATCGGTGGGACGGTTGATCACCAAGCCCATGGCACCACTGGCGGTGTGATCACAGAGGTACACCACTGCACCAGCAAAGTTGTCATCCACCATGCCAGGCATGGCAATTAAGAATTGATTGGCTAGGTGACTGACATCACCAGATTTTTGAGTCATGGATAGATTTTATCTGATTAAGCCAAGATCTCAAATGAACCACCCCAGCGAATTAAGCACACTAATACTCATATCTCAATAAATCTATAAAATGCTCAAAAGCGCTTAAAAATGACTTTTAAAGACCTCCAAGGTCTATATAAACAAGACAACGGTGACAAAATGACTGCTTCAAAAGGCTTGGTTTGGCTCCGACGTGATTTACGTATTCACGACCATCATGCTCTGCGCATGGCAGCTCAGTCATGCCAGCAGGTATGGGTAGCTTTTGTTTTTGACACAGACATCCTGACTCACTTGCTAGAGCGCGGTCTTCAAAAAGACAGGCGCATTGATTTTATTTGGCAATCTCTTCAAGAAATTGACACCGAACTACGTGCCAAAGGCGGCGGCTTAATTGTTCGTCATGGCAAAGCCACTGAGATCATTCCTGATCTAGCAGTGCAATTAGGTGTTGGTGCTGTTTTTACCAACAAAGACTATGAGCCAGCAGCCATTGAACGTGACCGCATCGTTTCCCTTGCACTTGAATCTAAAGACATTGCTTTTCATGGCTACAAAGATCAAGTGATTTTTGAAAACAAAGAAGTGCTCACTGGCCAAGGTGGGGTGTTTTCAGTATTCACCCCCTTTAAAAACGCATGGCTCAAGAAGTTACAAGCAACGGATCTAGATGCCCATGCAGTAGATTTAGATGGCGGGCGATTTGCTGCCATTCCCAAATCACTAGATTTGGCATTTCCATCACTAAAGTCGATGGGTTTTGAATCTAGCGGTATTGAATCTTATCTACCCACGGGCATGTCCGGTGCCTCACAGTTGTTTGAAGAATTTTTAGATCGCATGGATCACTATCACGCTACGCGTGATTTTCCAGCAGTTAAAGGACCTAGCTACTTATCAGTACATTCTCGCTTTGGCACGATCTCTATCAGAGCGTTGGTGCGCGAAGCGCATCAACGCATGTTGGCTGGCAGCATGGGAGCCACGATTTGGTTATCAGAACTCATTTGGCGTGACTTTTACTTCATGATTTTGAGCAATCATCCCCGTTTAGCTCCCTCATTGAAGAAATCAGTATTGACTCATGGCACATCGGGCCATGAGTCATTCAAACCAGACTACGATAAGATTGTTTGGGAAAGTGGTGCCAAAGCACAAAAACTATTCAAAGCGTGGTGTGAAGGTAAAACAGGCTATCCACTGGTTGATGCAGCGATGCATCAACTCAATCAAAGTGGTTACATGCACAATCGCTTGCGCATGGTTGTGGCTTGCTTCCTGATCAAAGACTTGGGCATTGATTGGCGTTGGGGTGAGCAATACTTTGCAGATCACTTAAATGATTTTGACTTTGCAGCCAACAATGGGGGTTGGCAATGGGCATCATCCAGCGGTTGTGATGCACAACCTTATTTCCGGATATTTAATCCAATCACCCAATCTGAAAAATTTGATGCAGAGGGTAAATTCATCAAAAAGTATTTACCGCAACTCTCTAAGCTTTCTAAAAAAGCAATTCATGCACCATGGCTAGCGGGAGATATTGAACTTGATCTTGCTGGCGTGCGTTTGGGCAGAGATTACCCACCACCGATTGTGCAACACGATGAAGCTAGAAAAAATACCTTGATCAGGTATGCAGTGGTGAAGAAAGAATTACCCGAGAATTAATCACTAGATTAATTGCAAATTCACTGCGTTTTCTAACTTCGATTTAAATCACCTTGGAACGCAACCATACAGCAAACTCCAGTTCAGATTTTTTGTCAGTGGCCACATCTATAAGCCATTTTGCTAAACCTAAGTCTGAAAAATCTAGTTCAATACCATTTGTGACTAAAACAAAATACAAAGTAGTCACTGCTGTTCGCTTATTTGCATCATTGAAGCAGTGCCCCTTCGCTATGAAAGTAGCATAGCAAGCTGCCAAATCAAAAACATCCGTGATAAAGCCATATTTCAGGCGATTGTGTACTCGATCAAGTACAGCCTCTAAAGATTTATCTTTAGATAAGCCCTGTAACTCATGGGAACCAATAATTCCATCGTGCAGAGCAATGACTTGCTCTGCACTCAAAATAATGTATTGAGTCATTGATTATTTATCTTTCAAATAATCCAAGACATGTTCAATTTTAGGTAACTTATTCTGCAGAAACTCTGTGACCTGCTGATTCGATGCTTCAACTGCCATGATCTCTGTCACAGCACTTTTTGGGACAAAATACCCAATTGCCTCGTTACGGTTGAGGATCGCCACTGGCTGATTGCCAGCTTTCGCGATGACTTTATTAGGCTCACGTAATTCAGTGAGTGATGCAGTCAACGTTGTTAGCAATGTTTCCATAGAGCCCCCTTTTTTTATAATTTAATATATATTTAAATATATATCAAGAAATATATTTTACTCATAGGTCAGGCCCTTTACTTGGTTGGCAATGTTGGACCAGATCTTGCTGGCGTGAGTTTGGCCAGAAATTAGCCACCGCCAATCGTGCAACACGATGAAGCCAGAAAAAATACCTTGATCAGGTATGCCGTGGTCAAGAAGGAAACCACAGAATAAAGCCAATCATGCGGTGAATAATCGACTTTTTACTAAAATCAGAGACTGTCAGAGCCCCACGGGTCTTTTCAATCCAGCTACCTGAATGAACTCAGTCTTTTTGCCCAAAGACATCGCTGTTAATTGACCACCCCAGACACAACCTGTATCTAAACCCACCACATTCTTTTTCTTTAAGAGTCCCAAAGTCGACCAGTGCCCAAAAACGATTTTGGCATCTTGAGTTTTTCTACCAGGAACTTGAAACCAAGGCATATAGCCTTTGGGTGCGTCGCCCGCACCTTCTTTACTCTCAAACTCCATCACGCCCCTGGCAGTGCAAAAACGCAATCTAGTCAATGAATTAATGATGACTCGAAGGCGCTCCGCGCCTTTAAGTTTGTCATTCCATTGATTAGGTGTATTGCCATACATCTCTACAAGTGACTTTGCATAGTTTTTATGACGAAGCACTTTTTCAAGTTCATGTGCTAACTCTAAAGTTTTGGTTACATCCCAGTGAGGCAAGATTCCTGCGTGTACAAACAAGGTATTGAAATTATTTTTTCCACTGTACAAAGCCATTGGGCGATGTCTTAACCAATCAATTAATTCTTTACGATCAGGCGCTTGAAGAATGTCGTCCAAAGTGTCCAAAGATTTAGGTCCACGAATGCCAGCATCTCTGGCCAGCAAATGTAAATCATGATTACCTAAAATGCATTCAGCTTGACCAGCCTCTTGCATGGCTTTGAGTGTGCGAAGCACTCCCAAAGAATCAGGTCCCCGATTGACCAAATCACCTACACAAACAATCTTTGATTGTTTAGGTAATTGTTTGATGAGTTGCTTGAGTTGTTGATAACAACCCTGAACATCTCCGATGGCAAAAATCTTATCCATCTAGGTTAATCACATAGCGGCAAATGATTTTTCTGCCGCACTGAACATTTCAGCCAACACAGCATCATCGTGTGCAATCGATAAGAAACCAGCCTCATAGGCTGATGGAGCCAAATACACACCGTTATCCAACATCAAGTGGAAGAACTTCTTAAATGCTTCGATGTTGCTGGCAGTGACAGCTGCATACGAAGTTGGGACTTCTTTAGAGAAGTACAAACCAAACATACCGCCCACACTGTCCACTGAAAAATCAATTCCTGCTTTATCAGCTCTTTCTTTCATGCCATTCACAAACTTTTTAGTTTGAGTAGCTAAACAATCATAAAAACCAGGCTGAGTGATGATGTCTAAATTGGCTAATCCAGCAGCCACAGCCAAAGGGTTGCCTGACAAAGTTCCAGCTTGGTAAACATTACCCAATGGAGCCAACTT